>FTHL01000280.1_pt1 | contig 36575 bp, 34 predicted proteins | sample 1640951 | NCBI WGS metagenome assembly FTHL01 (sample SAMEA3914788, study PRJEB12502) | metagenome | biome: forest; material: soil | place: Canada | collected 2011-07-03 | depth 0.1 m
CCCCAGCGCCGACGCCGGCCGCGCCGGCGGCCGCCCCTCCGGCCAGCGCCGCGCCGGCGACGCTCACCCCCGCGCCCAAGCAGGCCCAGCCGGGCGTGACGCCGCCCAAGCCCGCCACTTCAGATGCGGCCACGCCGACGCCGACGCCCACGGGCGCCGGATCGGGGCCGGTGGTGCAGATCGGCGCCTTCTCCTCCCCCGCCCTCGCCGACAAGGGATGGAACGACGTCGCCAAGCTGTTGCCCGGGAAGATGGCCGGCAAGACCAAGCGGGTGGAGCCTGTGGCCCATGACGCCTCGACCCTCTACCGGGCCTATATCGGTGGTTTCGCGTCCCACGCCGACGCCGTCGCCTTCTGCGACTCCCTGCGCGCCGCCGGTCACAGCTGCCTGGTGAAGTGAGCGCCTCGGCCTGCATCCTGGGTTGCCAGGGCCTTCGCCTGACGCCCGACGAGCGCGCCTTCCTCGCCGACGCCCGGCCGTGGGGGTTCATCCTGTTCGCCCGAAACATCGAGAGCCTGGAGCAGACGCGCGCCCTCGCCGACGAGCTGCGTGAGGCGGTGCAGGACGAATCGGCCCTGGTGTTCACCGACCAGGAAGGCGGCCGCGTGCAGCGGCTGAAGCCGCCGCTGGCCGCGCGGCGCCCGCCCGCCGCGCGCTTCGGCGAGCTCTACGAGCGGGACCCGCAGACCGGCGTGGAGGCGGCGTTCCTGAACCACCGGCTGATCGCCCATGAGCTGCAGGCGGCCGGCATCGACGCCGATTGCGCCCCTTGCGTCGACCTGCTGCACCCCGAGGCCCACAGCGTCATCGGCGACCGCGCCTTCTCCAGCCACGCCTCGACCGTCGCCGCCCTCGGCCGCGCGGCGGTTGACGGGCTGCTGGCCGGCGGGGTCGCGCCGGTGATCAAGCACATCCCCGGCCATGGCCGCGCCGCCGTCGACAGCCACCTCGAGCTGCCCTCCGTGGCGGCCCCGCTGCAGGTGCTGGAGGCCACCGACTTCGAGCCGTTCCGCGCCATCGCCGACGCCCCGATGGCGATGACCGCCCACGTCGCCTATGCGGCGGTCGACCCAGGCGTGGGCGCCACAGTTTCGCACCGGGTCATCGGCACGGTGATCCGCGGCCAGATCGGGTTCGACGGGCTCCTGATGACCGACGACCTCTCGATGAAGGCCTTGGGCGGGACCCTGGCGGAGCGCACCAGGGCCTCGCTGCAGGCGGGATGCGACGTGGTGCTGCACGGCAACGGCGCGCTGGTCGGGGAGCCCGTGCGCGACCTGATGGCCGAGCTGCAGGCCGTGGCCGAAGCGGCGCAGGAACTGTCCGGCCGCGCCGCCGAGCGGGCCGCCGACGCCCGCGCGGCCGCCCGCGGGCGCCAGCTCTTCGACGCCGAGGCCGCCGAGGCGCGCCTGGAAGCGCTCGGGCTGGGCGCCAGGAGCCCGGCATGACCGTGGTCGACACCTCGGGATTCGAGGCCTCCGCCTTCGCCCACGCCGCCGAGATCGCCGAGGACGGCGAAGGCCTGATCGTCGAGCTGGAAGGCTACGAAGGCCCCCTGCACGTCCTGCTGGCCCTGGCCCGACGCCAGAAGGTCGACCTCCTGAAGCTGTCGATCCTGAAGCTGGCCGACCAGTACTTGGCCTTCGTCCACCATGCCCGGCGGCTCGATTTCACCCTGGCCGCCGACTACCTCGTGATGGCCGCCTGGCTGGCCTACCTGAAGTCGCGGCTGCTCCTGCCCAAGCCCGAGGCGTTGGGGGCCGAGCCGGCCGCCGACGACATGGCCGCCGCCCTCGCCTTCCGCCTGGCCAAGCTGGACGCCATGCGCCGGGCGGTGGACGCCCTGAAGACCACCCCCCAGCTCGGGCGCGACGTGTTCGTGCGGGGCGATCCCGAGGCGGTGAGAGTGATCCCCTCAGCCCGCCTGGAGGGCGACCTCTATCAGTTGATGGGGGCCTACGCCGGCCAGGCCAAACGCCAGATCGTGCGCCGCTACCAGCCGCCCAAGCCTCACGCCTACGCCATCGACGACGCGCGCGACCGGTTGAAGGGACTTCTGGCCGAGCTGACGGCATGGACGCCCCTCAGGGGCATCGCCCCGTTCCAGGGCGGCGGCGACGGACCGAGCCGCGCCTCCTATATTGCCTCCACCCTGTCCGCGAGCCTGGACCTGGTGAAGGAAGGCATGCTGGAAGCGCGTCAGATGGAAGCTTTCGCCGACGTCTATCTTCGCGCGCGCGCCCGTCCGCGCAAGGACGCCGCATGAGCTCGCCCGTCCAGGACGAGCGCATGCTCGAAGCGCTGCTGTTCGCGGCGGCGGAACCCCTCTCCGGCGAGGACCTGGAGCGGCGGCTCCCCGCCGACGTGGACGTGCCCGCGGCGCTGGAACGGCTGCAGGCGCGCTACGCCGAGCGGGGCGTGCAATTGAAGCCGGTGGCCGGCCGCTGGCGCTTCCAGACCGCTCCGGACCTCGAGCACCTGATGACCGAGGAGCGGTCCGAACCGCGACGGCTGTCCAAGGCCGCGCTCGAGACACTGGCGATCATCGCCTACCACCAGCCGGTGACCCGCGCCGACATCGAGATGGTGCGCGGGGTGCAGGCCTCGAAAGGAACGCTGGATGTGCTGCTCGAGCTTGGGCTGGTGCGCATGCGCGGCCGCCGCCGCGCGCCCGGCCGGCCCATCACCTATGGCACCACCGACCGATTCCTGGAGCACTACGGCCTCTCCAGCCTGTCCGACCTTCCGGGCGCGGCGGAGATGAAGGCCGCCGGCCTGCTCGACCTCGACCTGCCCGCCGACTTTGCCCCGCCCGATCCCAGCCGCACGGGGGAAGCCGACGAGGATCCGCTCGAGCCTGGGGATGCGCCCGAGTTCCACCAGGACTATCTGGGCGATGCGGAGGGCTGAGTTCGGCCGCAGGCGCGCCGTCATTGGCGCGGCCTCCGCCGATGCCCTATATAGCAGGCGGTCGGACGGCCTTCGCGGGCGGCCGGCCAAGCACAGGAGTCGGACCGTTGTTGCCCATGGGACTGAGCATCTGGCACGTCCTGATCATCGTCGTGGTGGTCGCTGTGCTGTTCGGCGGCCGCGGCAAGCTCTCCTCGATCATGGGCGATGCCGCCAAGGGCGTGCGGGCCTTCAAGGACGGCCTGAAAGGCGAGGACGAGCCTGATCGAAATCTCCCGCCCGCCGCCATCCCGCACCGGGAGCCCGAGCGCGACGAGGTCCGCCGTTAGCTCCGTGACCGGCCCGGCCCGGACGGTCGAGCCGAACTGAAGGCCCGGCCATGCTGCCCGAAGTCGGCGCCGCCGAGCTCCTGGTCATCGCCGCCATCGCGCTGATCGTGGTCGGTCCTAAGGACCTGCCGGTGCTTCTGCGCAAGGTCGGCAAGTTCCTCGCCCACATGCGCTCCATGGCCGCCGAGTTCCGCGCCAGCTTCGACGAGATGGCGCGCCAGTCCGAGCTCGACGAGTTGCGCCGGGAGGTGGAGGCCCTCCGCCACGCCGCACACCAGCCTGCCGCCGCCCGAACCCGCCGCCGAGGCGCCGACGTCGAAGCGTGCGCCGCGCGAGCGCCCCTCCCCTTCCAAGGCCGCTCCGCCGAAGGGCCCGCCAGCGCAGGCAGGGCCAGCCAAGGCCAAGGCGCCGGCAGCCAAGCCGGCGGCCAAGGCCCCGCGCCGCAAGGCCGCCCAGGATCGGCGGTCGTGAGCTTCGTCGACGACGAGACCGAGATCGAGGCGTCCCGCGCGCCGCTGCTTGAGCATCTGGTCGAGCTGCGTCGGCGGCTGATCGTCTGCGCCCTGGCGCTCGGCTGCGGCTTCATCGTCTGCTTCGTCTTCTCGCAGCAGGTCTATGCGCTGCTCACCCATCCGTTCCAGATGGCGGCCAACCTCCTGGCCGAGCAGAAGCTGGGCCACCGCGGCCCGTTCGACCTGGTGCTGGCGGTCACCGGCATCCACCACCCCAAGGCGGCGCCCAGCGCCCTGAAGATGGTGTTCACAGCCCCGCTGGAGTTCTTCTTCACCAAGATGAAACTGTCGTTCTTCGGAGCGATCGTGCTGACCTTCCCCGTGCTCGCCTGGCAGCTCTACCGGTTCGTCGCGCCGGGCCTGTATCGCCGCGAGCGCCGCGCCTTCCTGCCGTTCCTGGTGGCCGCGCCCGTGCTGTTCGTGATGGGAGCCTCGCTGGTCTATTTCGTGATGCTGCCGTTCGTCCTGTGGTTCTCGCTGAGCCAGCAGATCAACGTGCCGGGCCTGGAAGTGCAGCTGCTCCCCAAGGTGTCCGACTATCTGAATCTGGTGATGCAGCTGCTGCTCGCCTTCGGTCTGTGCTTCCAGCTTCCGGTGGTGGTGACGCTGGTGGGCTCGGCCGGGCTGATCCATGCGGACACCCTGTCGAAGGGCCGCCGCTACGCCTTCGTGGGCATCATCGTGATCTCCGCCCTGGTGACGCCGCCGGACATGATCAGCCCCTTCCTTCTCGCGATCCCGATCTACCTGCTCTACGAGGTCTCGATCTGGTGCGTGCGCCTGATCGAAGCGCGGCGGGCGCGCGAGGAAAGCCGCGAGCTGGCGGCGGGCGGCTAGCCCTTGGCGGGCGCCTCGACGCGCCTTAAGGGTGGCCCCTCCTCCGTACCCCGCCGCCCTCCATGCATGACATCAAGGCCATCCGTGACGACCCCGACGCCTATGTGCGCGGCTGGTCGGCGCGTGGCGCGCCCGACCCCGCGGGGGCGGTGGAGCGAGTCTTGAGGCTCGACGCCGAGCTGCGGTCGATCCAGACCGCCCTCCAGGAGGCCCAGGCCCGGCGCAACGAGGCGTCCAAGCTGATCGGCCAGGCCAAGGCCAGGAAGGACGAGGCGGAGGCCCAGCGGCTGATGCTCGAGGTGGATCGGCTCAAGAACGTCATTGCCGAGCGGTTCGAGGCCGAAGGCAGGGTGGGGACCGAGCTGCGCGAGCTGCTGGCGGCCCTGCCGAACGTGCCGGCCGGCGACGTGCCGGAGGGACCGGACGAAGCGGCGAACGTCGAGGCGCGCCGGTGGGGCGAGCCGTTCGCCATCGCCGCACCGAAGGACCACGTCGAGCTCGGCGAGGCCCTGGGGCTGATGGACTTCGAAGCCGCCTCGAGGATGTCGGGCTCGAGGTTCGTCGCGCTGAAGGGCCCGCTCGCCCGCCTTGAGCGCGCCCTCGGGCAATTCATGCTCGACTTGCAGACCCAGGAGTTCGGCTACACCGAGGTGTCCCCGCCGCTCATGGTTCGCGACGAGGCGGTGTTCGGCGCCGGCCAGCTGCCCAAGTTCGCCGACGACCTGTTCCGCACCACCCGGGGCGATTGGCTGATCTCGACCGCCGAGGTGCCGCTGACCAACTTGGTGCGCGAGAAGATCACCCAGGAAGATGAGCTTCCGCTGCGCTTCACCGCCCTGACCCCCTGCTTCCGGTCCGAGGCCGGCGCCTCGGGCAAGGACACTCGCGGCATGATCCGCCAGCACCAGTTCTACAAGGTCGAGCTGGTCTCCATCACCACGCCCGAGCAGTCCAAGGACGAGCACGAGCGCATGATCGGCGCGGCCGAGACGGTGCTGAAGCGGCTTGAGCTGCCGTTCCGCACCATGCTGCTGTGCACCGGCGACATGGGCTTCTCGGCCCGCAAGACCTTCGACCTGGAGGTCTGGCTGCCCTCGCAGGCCCGCTACCGCGAAATCTCCTCCTGCTCGAACTGCGGCGACTTCCAGGCGCGGCGGATGGATGCGCGCTGCCGCAAGGCCGGCGAGAAGGGCGCGCGCTTCGTCCATACCCTCAACGGCTCGGGCCTGGCGGTGGGCCGAACCCTGGTGGCGGTGATGGAGAACTACCAGGACGAGAACGGCCGCATCGCCATCCCCCAGGCCCTGCATGGCTACATGCGCGGCCAGACCCACATCGGCTGATCCCATGGCCGAGCACGACCTTGATCATGGCCCGGAGGCCGGCGCGGACAGGGCCCGGCTGGTGCTGTCGCTGAGGTCCCAGGGCGTCACCGACCCGAAGGTGCTGCAGGCCATCGAGAAGACCCCGCGCGACCTGTTCACCCCGGAGCTGTTCAAGGACCGGGCGTGGGAGGATTCCGCCCTGCCCATCGCCTGCGGCCAGACCATCTCCCAGCCGTTCATCGTCGGCCTGATGTCCCAGGCCCTTAAGATCGAGCCGCGCATGCGGGTGCTCGAGATCGGGACGGGCTCGGGCTACCAGACCACCGTGCTGGCCCGGCTGGCGCGGCTGGTCTACACGGTAGAGCGCTACCGTACGCTTCTGGGCGAGGCGGAGGAGCGGTTTCGCCTGCTCGGCCTGCTCAACATCGTCACACGTTTCGGTGATGGCGGCGAAGGTTGGCCCGAACAGGCGCCTTTTGACCGTATTCTGGTCACGGCTGCGGCGCCGGCCGAACCTAAGACCTTGTTGGCGCAGCTGAAACCGTCGGGGATCCTGGTCGCGCCCATTGGCAAGGGGCCGGTCCAGAGCCTCAACCGCTATACGGGCGACGGCAAAGGGGGTTTCAAGGTGGAAACTCTGTGCGACGTGCGCTTCGTGCCACTGCTCGATGGCACGGCGCGCGAACTTTAGGTTGGCGGGAGCTGACCGGCCGACCACACTTCAGTGTTCCGGCGGCGATTCCCCGCAAGCGAAGAGCGGAGCGGCGATGAGGCACTTGTGGACGACAGCGGCGGTGGCCGCCCTGTGCGCCATCACGTCTCCGGCGTGGGCGGCCAGGCATGCGCACCATCACCACACGGCCGCGCACGCACGTGAGCTGCGCGGCTCGCTGTCGGCCGAGCCGCCAAGCCGGCATTCGCGCCGCCACGCTCGCGCCGAGGCGCGCCGCGAGGAGCTGCGCCACGGCTCGGCTCGGCATGGCCGGCGCCACCGGGAGGAGGCGGTGGAAGAGCGGGAAGACCGTCCGGAACGCGCGGCGCCGGGCGCCATCCACGTCGACACCCATCCGCCGATCCGGGTCCGGCGTGGGACGACCCTGTTGTCAATCTCGCGCGAGACCGGCGTGCCGGTGGACGAGTTGGCCGAGCTGAACCACCTGCGCCGGCCCTACCACGTGCGCCTGGGCGCCACGATCCGGCTGCCCTCGCGGCGCTACTACGAGGTGAAGTCCGGCGACACCCTCTATTCCCTGGGCCGGCGGTTCGGCGTCGACGCCTCCGACCTGTCCGCCTTCAACTCCATCGGCCTGGGCCGGCCGCTCCGCAGCGGCCAGCGGCTCTACCTGCCCGACAGCGCGCGCGACACCGAGCCGCCGCCCGCGCCCGAGCGCCCCGCGCCCCGCGTCCGGCCCTCGCGCAGCGAGCGGGCCACGCCCGCGCCGACGCCGCCGCCGACGCCGCGGATCCCGAGCCCGAGGGCGGTCACGCCGCGCCCCGAGCCGGAGACCCCGCCGGCGGCCGAGGCCCGGCCCGAGACCCCGCCGGAAGCCGTGGCTCCTTCGCCCGAGGCGCCGCGCGCCGCGCCGCCGATGACGTCGCCCGCCGTGACCATCCCCAGCACGCCGCCGGCCGTGGGCCCGTCGTCGTCCACGGCCCCGACTCCGGGCCGCATCCTGCCCGTCCCGTCCGGCCAGCCGGTGACGACGCTGCCGCCGCCCGACCGCGGCGGCGTGTTCGCCCGGCCGCAGCCGGCGCCCAGCAGCCAGGGATTCGAGATGGCGCCCTCGCGCCCGCCGTCCTCGACCCGCACCCTGCCCGTCCCGTCGGGGCGGCAGATCATCCAGTCCGCCCCGCCGCCCAACGCGGCGGAAGTCGCCGCGGCGGGCCGCGGCCGCTTCAAATGGCCGGTGACCGGATCCTTGATCTCGGGCTACGGCGCCAAGGGCAACGGCCAGGCCAACGACGGGCTGAACATCTCAGGCGCCGCGGGCGATCCGGTGCGCGCCGCCGCGGACGGCGAAGTGGTCTATGCCGGCGACCAGGTGCCGAGCTTCGGCAATCTCGTGCTGGTCAAGCACCCCGGCGGCTGGGTCACGGCTTACGCCCATCTCGGCCGCATCCTGGTGAAGAACCGAGACCAGGTGAGCCAGGGCCAGCAGATCGGCGACCTCGGCCAGTCGGGCTCGGTCGATCGGCCCCAGCTCCACTTCGAGATCCGCTACGCCGCATCCGCCAAGGACAAGGCCGCGCCCGTAGACCCGATGCTGCTGCTGCCGCCGCAGCCGTAGGCGTGCGGCCGCACGCTAGGTCGCGAACAGCTGGCCAAAGTCCGCGAAGGCCTTGAACTCGAGCGCGTTGCCGGCCGGGTCGAGGAAGAACATCGTCGCCTGCTCGCCCGGCAGCCCTTCGAAGCGGACGTGCGGCTCCACCACGAAGCGGACACCCGCCGCCCTCAGACGCTCGGCTAGAGCGTTCCAGCGCGGCAGGTCGAGCACCACCCCGAAATGCGGCACCGGCACCTCGTCGCCGTCGACGGGGTTGTGACCGCTGATCCGGCTGGAGCCGCCGGACACGTGGTGGGCCACGATCTGGTGGCCGAACAGGTCGAAGTCGATCCATTCGCCGGGCGCGCTGCGTCCCTCCGGACAGCCCAGCACCTGGCCGTAGAACCGGCGGGCGGCGTCGAGGTCATCGACCGGAAAGGCGACGTGAAACGGGGTCAGCTCGGGCATGGCGCGCCGTTCCTAGAGCGTGGCTGGACGATTGTCAGCCGGCGGGCAGGGCCTTCAGGCAGTGCAGCCAGGCCTGGACCTCGTGCGAGGCGTCCTTCCAGGCGCTGCCCTTGACCAGGGCCCCCAACCGGACAGCCGGCTCGGCGTCCTCCGCCGGCGCCGTGTCCAGCCCCTCCTGGTAAACCCCGCCCCGGTCGCGATCGATCAGGAACCTCTGGATGTACCTCCACTGGAACTGAAAGGTGCGGCGATAGATGTCGCCGTCATCGCTCAAGGCCATCAGGGCCTGCAGCGCCTCGAACTGGACCCACCAGGCTTTATGCCTGACGATCAGATCCCACCCCTCGATGTCCTCCGGCGGCATGCCCGGACCGGCATAGAAGACGCCGCCGTGGTCCCGGTCCCAGCCCTGCCTGAGACCGGCGTCGACCAATCCCTTCGCCGCCTCGATCACCTTGGCGCCTGCGCCCAGGAGATCGCGCGCCGCCAGCAGGCGGATCGCGGAGTGGAAGGCATAGCCGTAGCGCGTCGGATGCGCCGTCGCCGTCCAGTCAGGCATGGCGAAGTAGCATTGCACGCCGCCGGGCTGGCGCAGGCGGCGCGTGACGATCACCGCCAGTTCCTTGAGCCTGCCGCCCACCGTCTCGTCCGGCCAGATGCGATACAGGTTCGACAGGGAGTCGATCAGGTCCGAATGGACGTTCAGGTCCTTCAGCCCGACCGGCGTGCCGATCGTGTCGAGGCGGCCGCCGAGGGGATTTTCGGCCATCCGCTCGATGATCCGGCCCTCCTCGGTAAGGAAGCCCATGTAGCCGCCATGGATGGCGTCGTGGGCGTGGGCCTCCAGCCAGGCGAAGGCCTCCCGGGCCAGCTCCAGCGCTCCAGGGACGTGCAGCCGGGCGTGAAGCGTCGCGCAGGCGCTGATCAGGTAGGCGAGGCCGTGCACGTGCTTGGTCCGCGCCTCCAGCGGCTCGCCGGCGCGGCTGACACGATGGAAGCAGCCCCCATGCCGGGGGTCCCACATCATCTCCGATAGGTAGCGCCAGCCGTGCAGGGCGGCGGCGTGCAGATCCTCCTCCTCGAAATCCGCGCAGAGCTCGGCCGCGCTGCGCGCCTGCCGCGCCTGGGACTCCATCACCTTCTCCTGGGCCCCGTAAGGCGCCCAGTCCCGATCGAAATCCAGCAGGAAGCCCCCCTGCTCGTGGTCCAGACAGCGCGGAAACCAGGCTCGGACCACATGCTCGCGCAGGATCGCCGCCGCGCTCGCCGCAGTCGGCGGCGACAGGTGATCGCGGGCGTAAGTTATGGATACGGCCTCGGTCAGCGCATGCCCCCGACATCGAGATCACCATCACTCTGCGACAAACGGAAGCCCGGACTTGCGGACGCGCGAGCTGGGCCCGCCGGGGCGGCTGGCAGCCCGGAGAGGACTCGAACCTCCGACCTTCGGTTTAGGAAACCGCTGCTCTATCCTGCTGAGCTACCGGGCCACGCCGCCGGTGTTGTAGCGGCGGCCCCAATGGCGGGGGAAGACTGATGGTCGATTTTTCGCATATACCGGCAATGACCGGCTACTTCGCGCCCACGCGGTTCGAGGCCGACGTGTTCGACTGCGAGGTGGCCGGCGAGATCCCTTCAGAGCTCGACGGCGCCTTCTACCGGCTGCATCCGGACTGGCTCTATCCGCCCAATCCGCCCGACGACATCATCCTGGCCGCCGACGGCTACGCCAGCGTGTTCCGCTTCAAGGACGGCCGCGTGCACTACCGCGGGCGCTATGTCCGCACCGAGCGGCTGCGGAACCAGCTTGAGGCCGGCCGCAACGTCTATGGCTACTACCGCAACCCCTTCACCGACGATCCCTCAGTGGCCGATCCGGCCAACCCGCACCGGCGCACCACCGCCAACACCACGCCGGTGGCCTTCGGCGGCAAGCTCTATGCGACCAAGGAGGACGGCCTCCCCTACGAGCTCGACCCCGCGACCCTGGCCACCCGCGCCCAGACCGATTTCGGCGGGCGCTGGAAGAGCCAGACCTTCACCGCCCATCCCAAGATCGACCCCGTCACCGGCGAGATGATCGCCTTCGGCTACGAGGCCTCGGGCCTGGCCTCGCGCGATGTGTTCCTGGCCAGCCTGAACCCCGCCGGCGAGGTGACCTGGGAGGTGAGCTTCGAGGTTCCCTACACCTCCATGCTGCACGACATGTGCATCACCGAGCGGCACGTGATAATCCCAGGCGGCGGCTGTGTCACCAGCCTCGACCGGCTGCACGACGGCAAGCTGCACTGGGCCTGGGACTCCCGCCTGCCCTCCTACTACGGGGTCATCCCGCGCGGCGGCGAGGCCAAGGACCTGCGCTGGTTCACCGGGCCGGAGCGCTCCATCGTCCACACCGCCAACGCCTGGAGCGAGGGCGACCGGGTGGTCATGGAAGCGCCCATGGCGGACGGCAACACCTGGCCCTGGTTCGAGGACCTGGGGGGCCGCAACTTCTCCATGCCCATCAACACCATCCGCCGCGTCACCTTCGACATGGCCTCCAAAGACGACCGCGCCAAAGAGGAGCTGGTGGTCGAGCGGCCGGTGACCAGCTTCACCCGCGTCGACGAGCGCTACATGGGCCTGCCCTATCGCTACGCCTATGTGCAGTACGCCGATGTGGACCGGCCCTTCCGCCCGCGCCTGCCCACCGATCCGCGCATCCAGCCCAACAACACCGTCGGCCGGTTCGACCTGAGGGACGGCGAGATCAGGAGCTGCTTCATCGGCGAGACCCACCTGATGCAGGAGCCGAGCTTCATTCCGCGAGCGGGATCGGGCGAGGAAGGCGACGGCTGGCTGGTCGGCGTCGCCCACAACCTCTCTGAGATGCGCTCGGAGATGATCCTGATCGACGCCCAGGCCATGGAAGAGGTGGCGAGGGTGATCCTGCCCTTCCGCACGCCCGGCCAGGTGCACGGGGTCTGGGCCGGGGCGGACCAGCTCGGCCTGACCGACCCGCCGGTGCTCGCCTAGCCGCCGTCGTATGCTTTCTGCAGGGTGGCGATGTCGAGCTTGGTCATCTGCAGCATGGCGCGCAGCGCCCGGTCGGCCTTCTCCGGCTCGCCGGCGTTCAGCATCTCCTGCAGGGCCACGGGCACGATCTGCCACGACAGGCCGTAGCGGTCTGTCACCCAGCCGCACCGGCTCTTCTGGCCGCCCTCGGACAGCTGCTCCCAGTAGCGGTCCACCTCCTCCTGGTTCCAGCATTGGATGGAAAGCGACACCGCCGGCGTCAAGGGGAACACCGGCCCGCCGTTCAGGCCGATGAAGTCGGCGCCGTCGAGCTGGAAGGTGACGGTGAGCACCGATCCCTTCGGGCCGGGCCCGGCCTCGCCGTAGTGGGTCACGCCGGTGATCTTCGAGTTGGGGAAGAGCGAGGTGTAGAACCGCGCCGCCTCCTCCGCCTCGTGGTCGAACCATATGCACGTGGCGACCATCTGCATGGCGATCTCCTTCGTCGGCCTGGGTCCCTGCCGGCCCGAGGACGGACGGGACGGCGCCGATCCGACATTTTCCTGGCGACGCTGGGATTGCTAGCCTAGCGCTCGCGAGCGGGGGCCCGATTTGCGCATCTTCAGGATCCTCTACATCCAGGTGCTGGTCGGCATCGGGCTCGGCGTGCTGGTCGGCTTGGCTTGGCCATCGATCGGGGTGGCCCTGAAGCCCCTGGGCGACCTGTTCATCGCCCTGATCCGCATGCTGATCGCGCCGATCATCTTCTGCACTGTCGCCGGCGGGGTCGCCCAGATGGGCGACCTGAAGCGTTTCGGCCGCGTGGGCCTGAAGGCGCTGGTCTATTTCGAGACGGTCTCCACCCTCGCCCTGGCGATCGGCATCGTGGTCGCCGAGCTGGTCGGGCCGGGCCGCGGCTTCAACATCGATCCGCGAACGCTCGATCCTGGCATCGCCGCAGGCTACCTCGCCAAGGCCCGGGGCGAGACGGTGATCGGCCACCTGATGGGGATCGTTCCGACCACCTTCGTCAGCGCCTTCTCCGGGGGCGACGTGCTGCAGGTGCTCCTGCTGGCGGTGCTGACTGGCTTCGCCCTGAGTCGGCTAGGGGAGGCCGGCCGCAAGGGCGTACGCGCGCTGGACCAGGTGGTCCAGGTGTTCTTCTCCATGCTGCACATTGTGGTGCGCTTCGCGCCAATCGGGGCGTTCGGAGCGATGGGATTCACCCTCGGCAAGTACGGCGTGCCGGCCCTGGTCAGGCTCGGAGCACTGATCGGCAGCGTCTACCTGACCTCGATCCTGTTCGTGCTGGCGGTGCTCGGCCTGATCGCCTGGGTCGTCGGCTTCTCCATCTTCCGCTTCCTGGCCTACATCCGCGAGGAGCTGCTGATCGTCCTGGGCGCCAGCTCATCCGAGACCGTGCTGCCGCAGATGATCGCGCGGATGGAGCGGCTGGGAGCCTCCAGGCCCGTGGCCGGGCTGGTGATCCCGGCCGGCTACAGCTTCAACCTCGACGGCACCAACATCTACATGACCATGGCCAGCCTGTTCCTGGCCCAGGCGACCAACACACCGATCACGCCGGCGCAGGAGATGACCCTGCTGCTGGTGGCGATGCTGACCTCCAAGGGAGCGGCCGGCGTCACCGGCGCGGGGTTCGTCACCCTGGCGGCGACCTTGGCGGTGGTCCCCGAAATCCCGATCCGCGCCATCGCCATCCTGGTGGGGGTGGACCGCTTCCTGAGCGAATGCCGGGCCCTGACCAACGTCGTGGGCAACGGCGTGGCGACCCTGGCGGTGGCGCGCTGGGAGGGCGAGCTCGACCGCAACCAGCTTCGCGAGGAGCTTAGGCGCGGCCCGCAGCCGCTGGAGCCGGTCCCGCCTCCGCCGGAGATCGAGGAGCCCGACGAGGATTGATCCGGCGGACGCTTCTCCTTGGGGCGCTCGCCCTGGTCGCCGCCTGCAGCCGCGCGCCGGGCCTGGATCGCCTGGCCCCCGGCGAGCAGGGCCGCGTCGCCGACGTGCGGTCGGGCGACAGCCTGGCGCTGGATTCGGGCCTGGAGGTGCGGCTGGCCGGGGTCGAGGCGCCCAAGGGCGCGGACGCCTACGCCGGGGAGTCCGCGGCCGCCCTGCGGCGGCTGGTCGATGGCCGGCGCGTGCAGCTGCTCTACGGCGGAGCCCGCCGCGACCGCTATGGGCGCGCCCTCGCCCACCTGCAGCTGAAGCACGGCGGCTGGGTCGAGCAGATCCTGCTGCGGCAAGGCGCGGTGCGGGCGCGCACCTGGCCGGACAACCGGGCCATGGCCGCGCCGATGCTGGAGGCCGAAGCCTATGCCCGCAACCGGAAGCTCGGCCTCTGGGCTTTGCCGGTCTATCGCGTCCTGCTGCCGGGCGAAGCCTCAAGCGCCACCGGCTTCGCCGTGGTCGAGGCGCGGGTGCGCAGCCTGGACCCCGCCGCGCCGGGCCGGCTGGAGCTCACCGGCCAACCGGGCCGGGGCCTCGCCGCGCGCATCGACCCGAAAGCGGCCGGAGACTTCAAGAACGCCGGCAAGGCGCCCGAGCAGCTGCGCGGCCGCCACCTTCGCCTGCGCGGCTATGTCCGCGGCTGGGACCACACCCTCGAGCTCGACCACCCCGAGCAGGTGGAGCTCCTGAAGGAAGAGGACTGAAGCGCGCGCCTCAGGGCGCGCCCTCCGACATCCGGACCGGCTTCTTGGCCTGGTATCGGGCCAGGGCCTTGTCCCGGTCGACCACCGAGATATTGGTCTTACCGGGGTCCAGCTGGATCGCCTGGGTCTGCTCGCGCACCGCGTCGTCGAACTGGCCCTGCTCCGCATAGGCGGCCGCCAGCACGTCGTGGACGAGCGGATCCTTGTCCAGGGTGGCCGCTTTCTGGGCCAGAACGAGCGCCCGCGCCCCGTCGCGGACCTTGGCGTCGGCGCAGGCGGCGAGCACGAAGGCCTCGAACTCATAGGCGCTGGCGAGCTTGTGCTTGCGGTGCTGGGCCTGCTCGAAATCGTCGATGGCGCCCAGGCAGTCGCCGCGACCCGCCTTGAGCTCGCCGCGCGCAACGTAGGCATAGGCCCAGTCGGTGTTGGGCTGAAGCTTCAGCGCCCGATCGAAGTCGGCTTCCGCCTTGTCCCGCTCGCCTCGCGCCAGGTAGATGCGACCGCGGTTGATGTAGGGCGTGGCCCATTTGCTGTCGTTGGCGATGGAATTGGTGAAGTCCGAGAGGGCGTTGTCGACTTCGCCCAGCTGGTCATAGGCGACGCCGCGGTTGTTGTAGCCTCCGGCCCGGTTGCCGCCGCCTTCGCTGTTGATGCACAGGGTGTAGAGCCGGACCTGCTCGCGCGGGTCGGACGTGTGGATGGCGGTGTCGCAGCCGCTGAAGTCCGCCCGCGCCGGCTTCGCCGCCATCGACAGGGCCAACGCCAGGCCGACCCCCAGGCACAATCTCGTCCAAACCATCCGGACCCCCAACCCGAGAGCTCATTAGGGCCGCTTCGCGCGATCCGTGCAACTGCTCGGCTTGTCAACCGAGCATGAAGGCGACGCCCGCGTCCGCATGGACCACCGTCGTGTCGATCACCGGCAAGTCGACGTCGTCCGGTCCGATCAACAGCCCGAACTCGGTGCAGCCCAGGATCACGCCGTCGCACCCCTGTTCGCGCCGGGCGTCCGCGATGATCTGCAGCATGGCGGATTTCGAGCCAGGGGCGATCATGCCGAGGATCAGCTCGTCATAGATGATGGCGTGCAGGCGCGCGCGGGCCGCGTCGCCGGGAATCAGCGCCTCCACCCCCTTGGCCGCCAGCCGGTCCCGATAGAAGGCCTGCTCCATGGTGAAGCGGGTGGCCAGAAGCAGCGGCCGGCGCACGCCCGCGGCCCGGATCGCGTCGGCGGTGACGTCCGCTACGTGGATCAGGGGGACCGAGACGGCGGCCTGCACCTCGCCGACCACACGGTGCATGGTGTTGGCGCAGAGCAGCAGCGCCTCGGCGCCCGCCTGCTCCACCCGCCGGGCGGCGTCGCAGATGATGGCCGCCACCTCCTCCCAGCGTCCCTCGGCCGGCAGCGGGGCCAGGGTCGCGAAGTCCACCGACCACAGCGCCAGCGGGGCGGAGTGCTCGCCGCCCAGCCGCGCGCGCACGCCCTGGTTCAGGAGGCGGTAGTAGATCGCCGTGCTCTCCCAGCTGGTGCCGCCGACCAGGCCGAGCGTCCTCATCCGCCTGGCTCAGAGGTCGGCATAGACGTGGGTTTCCGTCTTCTGCCCGGGATGGGTGACGGCGCCCTCGTGGGCGGGGCCGACGCCCTGGGCGAACTTCCAGATGGCGCCGGAATTGTAGTTGGTCTGGCGCGGCGCCCAGTCGCGGGCCCGATGCTCTAGGGTGATCTCGTCCACCTCCAGCTCGATGGTCCCCGCCTCCGCGTCGATCGAGACGATGTCGCCGTCCTGCACCAGGGCGATGGGGCCGCCCACCTGGGCCTCCGGGCCTACGTGGCCCACGCACAGGCCGCGCGTGGCGCCGGAGAAGCGGCCGTCGGTCACCAGGGCGACCTGGTCCGAGATCCCCTGGCCGTAGATGGCGGCGGTGGTGGAGAGCATCTCGCGCATGCCCGGCCCGCCCCTGGGGCCCTCGTAGCGGATCACCAGCACGTCGCCGGGCTGGTAATCGCGGCGCTCCACCGCGGCGAAGCAGGCCTCCTCGCCGTCGAACACCCGCGCCGGCCCGCGGTGCTTGGTGTGACCGAGGCCGGCGACCTTCACGATCGCGCCGTCCGGGGCCAGGCTGCCCCACAGGCCGATCACGCCGCCGGTGGGCGACAGCGGGTCGGAGACAGGCCGGATCACGTCCTGTTCGGTGCGCCAGGTCACGCCCTCGAGGTTCTCGCGCAGGGTCTTGCCGGTGACGGTCATGACCTCGCCGTGCACCAGGCCGGCGTCCAGCAGGGTGCGCAACAGCATCGGCACGCCGCCCGCCTCGCCCATGTGTTTGGCCGCGTAGCGTCCGCCCGGCATCAGGTCGGCCAGATAGGGCGTGCGCGCGCAGATCTGCGCGAAATCCCTGAGGCTGAACTCGATGCCGCACTCGTTGGCCATGGCCGGCAGGTGCAGGCCGCCATTGGTCGAGCCGCCGGTCGCGGCGATCACCACCGCCGCGTTCTCGAACGCCTCGCGGGTGCAGATGTCGCGCGGACGAAGGTTGCTTTCGATCAGCCGCACCACCGCCTCGCCCGAGGCCCGGGCGTAGGCGTCGCGGCTCTCGTAGGCCGCCGGCAGGGCGCTGGACAGCGGCAGGGCCAGCCCGATCGCCTCCGAGACGCAAGCCATGGTGTTGGCCGTGTACTGCCCGCCGCAGGCCCCGTCGCCGGGGCAGGCGTGGCGCTCGAGGTCCTGCAGGTCCTCCAGGCTCATCTTGCCGGCGGAGTGCTGGCCGACACCCTCGAACACGTTTTGGACCGTCACCTCGCGCCCGCGCCAGATCCCCGGCAGGATCGAGCCGCCGTAGAGGAACACCGAGGGGACGTTGAGGCGCAGCATGGCCATCATCATCCCCGGCAGGGACTTGTCGCAGCCGGCCACGCCCACCAGGGCGTCGTAGCCGTGGCCGCGCATGGTCAGCTCCACCGAGTCGGCGATCACCTCACGGCTGACCAGGGACGAGCGCATGCCCTCGTGGCCCATGGCGATGCCGTCAGTGACGGTGATGGTGCAGAACTCGCGCGGCGTGGCGCCCGCCCCCTTCACCCCCTCGGCGACGGCGGCGGCCTGGCGCATCAGCGAGATGTTGCACGGCGCGGCCTGGTTCCAGCAGGAGGCCACGCCGACGAACGGCTGGCCGATCTCCCGGCTCCCCAGGCCCATGGCGTAATAATACGACCGGTGCGGCGCCCGGCTGGGGCCCTCGGTGACGTGGCGGCTGGGCAGGCTGGACTTGTCCCAGCTGCCGTCGGGCTTTCGGCTCATGACGTTTGGCGCTCCTTGCGGGGGGCATCTATCGGAACAGGCGCCCGCCTGTGAAGCGCTCCCCGCGCCGCCAGGGGCCATGTGTCAAAATCGAAATAATCCGCTGCGGCTCAGCTTGGGCTCTACAGTTGAATCCGGTCAGCTTTGCGATGTTGAGCGGTTGGTCCCGTGAAAAACCTCGGCCCCAGTCGGAAACCATGCGGCGTCTGCGCGGTTTATCTCTGCGCCGAGGGGGCCGGCTCAGACGAGTGGAGGAGTTAGACATGGCCCAGGCACGGCAGGGCGCCGCCAAGCGCGGATTCGCGGCAATGGACCGCGCCAAGCAACGTGCGATCGCCAGCAAGGGCGGCCAAAGCGTTCCCAGCGAGAAGCGCAGCTTCTCGCGCGACCCGGAGCTGGCGGCCGAGGCCGGCCGCAAGGGCGGCCAGAGCGTCGCCCCGCAAGCGCGCAGCTTCTCCCAGAACCGCGAGCTCGCCGCGGAGGCCGGCCGCAAGGGCGGAGAGGCCCGAAGCGGCGCCCAGCCCCCGGAGGGCGGCCCGGTCGAAGGCGGCTAGAGCGCCCGCTCGATGGCCCCTTCCAGGGCCGCATCGTCCGGCTCGGTGCGCGAGCCGAACGCGCCGATGAGCCCGCCGTCCTTGCCGACCAGGAGCTTGTGGAAGTTCCACTTGGGCTCGGCCGCCTCGCCGAGCGTGTCCTTGGCCCAGCGGTAGAAGGGGTGCGCCCCCTCGCCCTTCACCACCGCCTTTGAGGTCATCGGGAAGTCCACCGCGAAGCGGGTCTCGCAGAAGTCCTTGATCTGCGCTTCCGTGCCCGGCTCCTGCGCGCCGAAGTCGTTGGACGGCACGCCCAGCACCACCAGCCCGCGGTCGCGGTAGCGCGACCACAGCGCCTCCAGGCCTTCGTACTGCGGGGTCAGCCCGCACTGCGAGGCGGTGTTCACCACCAGCACGGCCTTGTCCTTGAAGCTCGAAAGCGCAAGCGGCGCGCCTTCGATGGAAGTGAACGAGAAGTCGTGCGCGGTCTTCGCCATTGGCGGCGCCTCCGGAGCATTGCTTTCCCGCTGCATACGCCCGTCCTGGCGTCGGGTCAGCTTTCCAGGGCGGCCAGCACCCGGTCGGCGACGTAATGCGCCTGCTCGTCGGAAAGGTAGGGGTGCATCGGCAGCGACAGCACGCGGGCGCAAAGCCGCTCGGTCTCCGGCAGGCCGCCGGCGGGGGCGTAGCGCCGGAACGCCGCCATCAGGTGCAGCGGCTGCGGATAGTAGATCGCCGTCGGGACCGCGTCGGCCTTCAGCCTGGCCTGGACCTCGTCGCGGCGGTCGACGGCGATGGTGTAGAGGCCATAGCCGCTCTCGGCCCCTGGTCCGAAGGCCTGAGGGTCCACGCGGCCCGCCAGACGCGCGTCATAGATCGCGGCGATCGCCCGCCGGCGCGCGAGCTCCTCGGGAAACAGCGCCAGCTTCTCGGTCACCACCGCGCACTGCAGGCTGTCGAGCCGGCCGTTGAAGCCGACCCGCACGCTCTCGCGGCGGCCGGCGTCGGTGCCGTGCCAGCGGATCTGCTCGCAGGCTTCCCAGAGCTGCGGGTCGCGGAACAGCACCGCCCCGCCGTCGCCGTAGCCGCCCAGCGACTTGGCCGGGAAGAAGCTGGTGGCCGTCACCGGCGCGATGTTCCCCGCCCAGCGGCCGTCCCAGCGCGCGCCGAAGGATTGGGCGGCGTCCTCCAGCACCTGCAGGCCATGGCGCTCGGCGACGGGGAAGATCGCGGCGTAATCGGCGGGAATCCCGAACAGGTCGACCGCGATCACCAGGCGCGGCCGCAGGCGCCCGTTTCGCCGCACCTCGGCCACGCGCCGCTCCAGGTCCTCGGGGTCGAGGTTGAAGTCCTGCGGCCTGACGTCGACGAACACCGGGGTGGCGCCGGCCAGGATCACCGCGCTGGCGGTGGCGTTGTAGGTGAAGGCCGGGATGAACACCGCGTCCTCGGCGGTGAGGTCCATGGCCATCATCGGCATCACCAGGGCGTCCGTGCCGCTGGCCACCGCCAGGGCCTTGCCCGCGCCGGTGAAGGCGCAGAGCGCCGCCTCCAGCTCGGCCACCTCAGGTCCGTTGATGTAGGCGCCTTGGTCGAGCACGGCGGCGAAGCGCGCCTCGATGCGGCCGCGGATCCGCGCCTGCTGGGCCTTCAGGTCGATGAAGGCGATCGGGGCCGGCGGCTGCGCCATCAGCCGGCCGCCCGCCGCCGGCCGGCGGCGCGGTCGATCTCCAGCGCCGTCTCCAGCGCCCGCGCCGCCTCCGCCCCGGTGACCAGGGGCCGGGACGCCTCGCCCCGCACGGCGGCGACGAAGGCCGAGACGCTGGCCCCGAGCGGATCGCGGCCGTCCGGGCGCGCGGCGAAGGCCGCGTCCAGGCCGAACCCGGTGCTGTCGCTGAAGGCGTGGGTCAGAAAGTCGATGCGCACCTCTCCCGCCGCGAACACCACGCGCATGCTGCGCTCGCGCCGCGGGGCGACCCGCGAGGCCTCCAGCGCCGCGGTCATGCCGTCCCCGAACGACAGCTCGGCGCGGGCCTCGTCGGCGAAGCCGTGCTCGTGGCGCGAGCCACGGGCCTTCACCCCAGTCACCTCTGAGGGATTCAGCGCCAGGGCGAGGTCGATGTCGTGGATCATCACGTCGAGCACGCAGGAGACGTCCAGGTTACGGTCCGACGGTGTGCCGCGCCGCACCGCCTCCAGCCTAAGCGGCCGTTCGGGCAGGTCGAGCAGGCCGATGGCCCTGAACACCGCCCGCTCCTGGTGGCCGCAGGCGAGCACCAGGCCCGACGCGGCGGCGCGCTGCACCAGCGCCCGCGCCTCGGGCGCGTTGTCGGCCAGGGGCTTTTCCACATAGACGTGCCGGCCCCGCGCCAGGGCGGCGGCGGCGACCCGCGCGTGGGTCGAGGCCGGCGAGGCCACGGTGACCACGTCCACCGCCTCCAGGAACGGCTCCAGCTCGTCGAACACCGACCCGCCCAGCGGCCCGGCCAAGGCCTCCGACCGCTCCTCGTGCGGGTCCAGCACCGCGGCGAGCGTGACGTCCGGCAGGCTCGCGTACTTGCGGGCATGGTGGCCGCCGAAGACGCCGGCGCCCACGACTCCCGCCCTCAGGGGCTGGCGCATGGGGATGGTTCGACCCGAATCAGGACGCCTGAAGATGTGCCCGGCGCCTTCTGCGGACAAGCCGGGGGCCATCACCTTTCATGGCCGATTGTTGCCGCTCCCCTCGCCCGCCCGGCTGGGCTAAGAAGCGCCCGCGCCAGGAGCTCCCCGCCGTGCCTCGTCTGTTCCAAGCCTATGTCGTTGTGCGCTGGAGCGCCGCCTCCAAGGCCTCGTCCGGAGCCGATTCCGTGCTGATCGGCGTCGTCCGCCGCGACGTGCGCTTCCGCAACGCCTACGCGGCCCACGCCGCCTCCACCCGGGCGGAGGGGGAGAAGAAGCTCGATGCGATCCTGGCCGACCTCATCAAGCGCCGTGAGCGGACGCTGCTGTGCCTGGATTTTCCTCTGGGATTTCCGCACGGCCTGGCCGCGGGCCTGAAGCTGGCCGGCGAGCCCTGGCAGGCCGTCTGGACCCAGCTCGACCGCATGGTCAAGGACAAGGCCGACAACACCAACAACCGCTTCGGCGTCGGCGCCGAGATCAACCGGCGGATCACCGGCGGCCCCTTCCCGTTCTGGGGCTGCCCGCCCCGCGACGCCCTGACCACCCTGCAGCCCAAGCGGACACGCGAGCACCAGGACGGCGACCTGCCCGAGCTGCGCCTCACCGAAGGGCGGGTGAAGGGCGCGCCCTCGATCTGGAAGCTATACTACAACGGCTCCATCGGCGGTCAGGCGATCCTGGGCATCCCGATGGTGCGCCGGCTCAAGCAGAAGCTCGGCGAGGCGATGAAGGCCTGGCCGTTCGAGACCGGCTTTCGCGACCTCTCGCCCGCCGACCTCGAAGGCGTCGACGTGCTGGCGGCGGAGGTGTTCGTCGGCGCCGAGGACGCCAAGCCGGCGTCCGGCGAGAGCAAGGACCAGACCGAGATCCGCGGCGCGGCCGAACGGCTGTCGCGGCTGGACGAGGCCGGCAAGCTCGGGCCGCTGTTCGCCGCGCCCAAGGATGTCTCCGAGGCCGAGGCCGAGACCGCCCGCAGCGAGGAAGGCTGGATCCTGGGCGCCTAGGGCGGCGGGTCTATAGAGTCTGGCCTCCGAGCCGCCCGAACCGCCCGAGCAGCAGGCCCGAGGACATCAGGCTGGCGACGATCACCGCCCAGACGATCCCGTCCAGCCCCAGCCGCAGCGGGTGGGCCAGGAGCCAGCCCAGCGGCAGCATCACCACGCCATAGGTGGTCACGTGGGTGATGGTGGGAAACCAGACGTCGCCCTGCGCCCGCACCGCCATGCCGGCCACGACCTGCAGGGCGTCGAACACGAAGAACAGGCAGGCCAGGGTCAGGGCGTGGGCGACCAGCCGGATCAACGCCGGGTCCGTCGCATAGGCGCTCGCCACCACCGACGCCGCCGGCCAGAGCATCAGCGAGATCACCCCGGCCACCGCCACGCAGACGGCGAACCCGAGCATTCCCGCCTGCAGCACCCCCTCGCGGTCGCGCGCGCCATAGGCCCGGGCCACCAGCACGCCGGTGGCCGCCGACAGGCCGAGCGGCGGCATGAACACCAGGGCCGAGACGTTGAGCACGATCGCCCAGCCGCCCACCGCCAGGCCCCCCAGCCAGCCGGCCACGATGTTCATGCCCGAGAAGGCGGCGCTCTCGGCGAACAGCGAGGCGCCCGCGCCGTAGCCGATGCGCCGCTGCAGGGCTTCGGCCGGCCGATCGGGCGCGGGCTTGTCGAACAGGCCGAGCGCCCGCGCGTCGGGCATGCGGGCGATGTAGGTCCCCAGCGCCAGCAGCAGCACCAGCCGCGCGCCCGCGGTCGACCAGGCCGCCCCCGCCGCGCCCATGGCCGGCAGGCCGAAGCTGCCCGGGACCAGCAACAGGTTCAGGCCGAGGTTGACGACGTTGGCCGCCCACATGGCGAACATGCCGGGCAAGGGCCGCGCGAGGCCCTCCAGGAACGCACCTGCCGCGCGCGCCATCACGTCCAGGGTCAGGCTCAAGGCGAAGATGCGGGTGATCTTGCCGGCCCCGGCGGCCAGCGCCGGGTCCAGGCCGATCACCTTGAGGAACAGCGGTCCCAGCAGGAACAAGAGCGCCGAGGCCGCGAGCCCGACCCAGAGCGCGTAGGTCAGGCCCCGCCGCAGCACCGCTCCGGCCCGCTCGGGACGGCCTTCGCCGACGGCCCGGGCGGTCATCACCTGCACGCCGGTCAAAAGGCCCACGCTGGTGGTCAGGAGCACGGCCGTGGGCGCCCAGCCCAGCGCGTGGAAGCCGAGCTGGGTGGCCGAATAGCGGCCCACCACCACGGTGTCGGTGAGGCCCATGGCCATCATGCCGAGCCGCGCGGCCATCACCGGCGTGGCCAGCTTCAGAAGTTCGGAAAGGCCCCCTGCGCGCCAACGCGGGCGGGCTGCGTCGCGCGCCATGGTCATCGCCCAGCTTCGGGGGGCGGGGAAAATGGCGCCCGCGCCCGCTTTTCGCAAGCGGACGCGGGCCGGGGGAGATCAGGTCAGGCTAGAAGGCGAACTGCGAGCGGAACGACAGGGTCCGCACCTTCTCGCCGATGTTGGCGCCGGCGGAGCTCAGGCGGTCGATGGTGGCCCACTGGTAGTCCAGCAGGAAGCGGATCACCGTGTTCGGGTACCAGTTCAGGCCGACGGTGGTGATCTTCTGCTCGCCGCCGCGGATTCCGCCCGCGGGCGTGGCCTTCCCGGCGACGCCGGAATTGTCGTTCAGGTCGAGCACGCTATAGCGCGCCGCCACTTCGAACGCGCCCCAGTCGCCCTTGGTCGGATCGAACGGATGCGCCGGCCGGATGCCGCGGAAACCGCCGTTCAGCGAGCTCCACTGGTGGCGCTCGCCGGTCAGGGTCCAGGCGCCCTGGACGTACCAGCCGGAGAACGACGGATCGAACAGGGGTCCCTGACGGTCCACGTCGATCTTGAAGTACTCGGACTGGACGAACAGCGTCTTGAAGCTAGCCCCGCCCTCCAGGCCGTAAGCGGTGAGGCCGTTGGCAGCGATGTTGCCGGTGTCGACCAGTCGCGTGCCGTCGACCCTCAGCTCCGGCCGCTCTCGCAGGCGCACGGCCAGGGCCTGGCCGGGTCCCTGCAGGGTGTCTGCGGGCTTCAGGATGCCGGCGATGTTGGCGCCGATGTGCACGTCGTAGTCGGCGCCGTGGATCGGATTCAGGGCGACGCGGCCGAGGTAGCCCTCCTGCTCGCCGAATTCCGGCGTGGTCGGCACGCCGACCACCGCCCCGGTGATGGCCGCCGACACGTACCAGCGGTCCCCGTTGGCGAAGACCGCGGCGCTGGAGCGGCCGTCGCCGGCCGCGAGGCCCCGCACCAGCTCGGCCACCGCCGCGCGCTCGAGGAACAGCTCCTCGGTGTTGCTGGTGGCGTCCTCCAGGCGCGCCGGGGTCGCCCAGGCGCCGACGCGCAGGCGCACCGGATTGGTGAGGCCGAAGGGCTTCCAGCCGGCGTATTCGATGTAGGCCTGGTTCAGCACCGGCGTCTCGCCGCCGGAGCCGCCGAAGTCGCCCCAAAGCGAGAAGTTCCAGTTCTTGAAGGCGGTGGCGTCGAAACCTAAGCGCGCGCGCCGGAAGTTGGTGCCCGAGCTCAGGTCGTCGGCGGCGGTGCGCGGGCTCTCCGAATAGTGGGCCGCGTCGAACTGAAGGATCGAGCGCAGGGCGAACTTGAAATCCCCGTCGGCGGTCGCGATCTGGGGCCGGCCGGCCGCCAGCGACACTGTCGGCAGGGCGGCCTGGCTGGCCCTGACGTCCTTGAGGCCGGACGACGTCGCGGCCTTGAGGTCGGCCACCTGGGCGGCCAGGGCGTGGACCTCGTCCCTCAGCTCCTGGATTTCCTGGTCCCGCGGGTCGGCCGGCGGGGCCGGCTGCTCCACCGGCGCGGTCTGCACGGTGTTGTCCTGCGCCGCCGCCATGCCCGCGGGCAGCAGCAATCCCCCCGCGACGCCGGCGAGCAACGCCGCGCGCGTCCATCTTTTGTGCATTGGCATCCCCTCTGAGCACAACCTTCAGCGGGGTATATCTATAAAGCCTAGCTGTACAATAGGCTTTGTCGCCGTTGGATGGCCAGTTTTGGACGAGGGCCATTTAGAAAATCAGAGGGCGATGGCCTTCGGCGCGGTGTCCTGCTCCTTGCGCAGGCGCTCGGCGACCAGGAAAGCCAGCTCCAGCGCCTGGTCGGCGTTGAGCCGCGGGTCGCAGTGGGTGTGATAGCGGTCGCCGAGGTCGGTCTCGCTGAGGGCCCGGGCCCCGCCCAAGCACTCGGTCACGTTCTGCCCGGTCATCTCCAGATGCACGCCGCCCGGGTGCACGCCCTCGGCCTCGGCCACGTCGATGAAGCTGCGGACCTCCGAGAGGATGCGGTCGAACGGCCGGGTCTTGTAGCCGTTGGCCGCGGTCAGGGTGTTGCCGTGCATGGGATCGATGGCCCAGACCACGGCGCGGCCTTCCTGGCGGGTGGCGGCCATCAGCCTCGGCAGGCGGGCCTCGATCTTGTCGGCGCCGAAGCGGCCATAGAGGGTCAACCGGCCGGCCTCGTTGGCCGGATTGAGCACGTCGATCAGCCGCAGCAGCTCGTCCGGCTCCAGCGTCGGACCGACCTTCAGGCCGATGGGGTTCTTGACGCCACGGGCGAACTCGACGTGGGCGCCATCGAGCTGGCGGGTGCGCTCGCCGATCCACAGCAGGTGCGCGGAGCAGTCGTACCAGTCGCGGGTCAGGCTATCGACGCGCGTCAGCGCCTCCTCGTAGCCGAGCAGCAGCGCTTCGTGGCCAGTGAAGAACTCCACCTCGTGCAGCTGGCGCTGGCTCTGCGGGTTGATGCCGATGGTGTTCATGAACTCCAGCGTCTCGGAGATCTTGTCCGCGAGCTCGAGGAAGCGCGCCCCCTGCGGGCTCGAGGAGACGAACTCCAGGGTCCACCGGTGGATGTTGTAGAGATCGGCATAGCCGCCGGTGGCGAAGGCGCGCAGCAGGTTCAGCGTGGCCGCCGACTGGGCGTAGGCCTGCACCAGGCGTTGCGGGTCGGGCCGGCGCTCCGCCTCGGAAAAGCCCATGCCGTTGATGATGTCGCCCCTGTAGGACGGCAGGGTCGTCCCGTCCTTGGTCTCGATCGCGGCCGAGCGGGGCTTGGCGAACTGGCCGGCCATGCGGCCGACCTTCACCACCGGCTTGCCGCCGGCGAAGGTCAGCACCACCGCCATCTGCAGGATCAGCCGGAAGGTGTCGCGGATGTTGTTCGCGGTGCCTTCCTTGAAGCTTTCGGCGCAGTCGCCGCCCTGCAGCAGGAAGGCCTTGCCCGCGGACACCTGGCCGAGCAGCTCGGTCAGCCGCCGCGCCTCGCCGGCGAACACCAGTGGCGGCATGCCGCGCAGCGTCTCCTCGGCGCGATCGAGCGCCGCCGGATCTGGATAATCCGTCGGGATGTGCTGGGCGGGCTTGCCGCGCCAGGACTGCGGGGTCCAGCGGTCGGTCATCGGACGTCCATTTGGGAGCCGCGGGCTTTTAGAGCAAACCCGCCCTCATGGCAAAGGTCGCGCCGCGCTCAGCCCTGACGCCAGGCCCTGTGGGCGCGCCACAGTTCGCGCGCCGCCTGCAGGATCCAGATGGCGCCGACGACGATGATGGCGATCCGAAAGCCGAGGTCCGCCGCGCGCTGGAGCGCCGCCAGCTGGACGGCGGGGATCCCGGTCGCGGTGAAGTCCACCCAGTGTCCCGCGCGGTAGACGATCACGGCCAGGCTCAGGCTGGCGGCCGCGGCGAGGACGTTCAGGGAGGTCCGGGTCCTGATCCAGTTCGGCCGGGCGAGCGCGATCAGGTCGCAGGCCATGCGCAGGCCCACGGCGCCGACCACCAGCCAGTGGACCTGCGCCCAGATGGGCGCGAAGCGCGCGTGCAGGATCGGCCCGCCGTTGACGCGCATGATCTCGGGCACGTGGATCACGCCGGTCCACCACAGGAGGAAGATCACGCCCCAGGTCAGCTCGGCGACGCGCTCGAACCGCCTCGAGGTCTTCTCCGGCATCCGCGGCAGCCGGCTCGGGCGCCAGCGGCGCATCTGGGCCGCCGCGGCTCCGGAGCGGTCGAGCACCGCGAACATGATGGTCAGCGCGCCCACCGCCCCGATCAACCCCGACCACAGTCCGTCCGCCACACGGGCGAGCACCGGGCCTGCATCGCCCCCGCCGAACACGAGGCTGGCGAATCCCACCGTCACCAGCACGCCCGCGATCACCGCCGCCACGAGCTTCAGGACGAAGATGTAAAAGGGATAGACCTCGGGCCCGATCAGGTACTGCTGGCGGCCGTATCGCGCCGCCACCACCAGGGGATGGCCGAAGTCCTGGATCAGGGCCTCGTCCTCGGCTGGCGTGAGCGGTCGGCCCAGCCTTGCCTCCTTCTCCTCGCGCTCTGACAGCAGCACGTCGCGCAGCTCGGCGATGATGTCGTCCGACTTGCGGGGATAGAGGTTCAGGCGGATCGCGGCGAGGTAGCGCTCAAGCAGGTCCGTGGCGGGCATGGCCTGGCTCCTTCAGCTCAGACGGTCGATGGATTGGGAGATCGCGCGCCACTCGGCCTGGAGCAGGGCGAGGGTCGCCTCCCCGTCGGACGACAGGCGGTAGAAGCGCTTGTTGCGCTTGTCCTCCTCGCGCCATTGCGAGGTCAGAAGGCCCTGGGTCTCCAGGCGCCGCAGCAAGGGGTAGAGCGCCCCCTCCTCGATCGGCAGGCCGGCGTCCTCGAGGGCCTTCCTCAGGGTGTAGCCGTAGCGCTCCTGCTTCAGGGCGGCCAGCACGGCCAGCACCAGAGAGCCTCGCCGCAGCTCGATCCTCAGCTTCTCGAAACGGTCTTCTTCAAACGGCATCGGTGTGCGTCACATGGGATGTGTCACACACTATGTATCGCACAGTAATCGGCGACGCAAGCCTCGCCGTTGGGTGTCTTCGCCCCGCCCCGCCGCGCGCGGGCGCTTGGCGCCTCTAGCCCCCCACGCCCAGCTCGGGCGGCACGTACTTCTCGCGCATGGTGACCAGCTCCTCGGCCGCGGTGGGGTGCAGGGCCGTCGTCGAGTCCCACTGTTGCTTGGTTACGCCCATCTTGATGGCGATCGCGGCGAGCTGGATCATCTCCGGCCCGTCGTCGCCGCAGATGTGGCAGCCCACCACCTTCTGGCTGTCGGCGTCCACCACCAGCTTCATCAGGGTCCTGTGCTGGCCCCCATAGAAGGTCTCCTTCATCGGCCGGAACACCGCGCGGTAGATGTCGACGTTGGCGTAGGTGTGCCGCGCCTCCGCCTCGGTAAGGCCCACCGACCCCACCGGCGGCTGCGAGAACACGGCGCTCGGCACGCAGGCGTGGTCATAGACGGTCGGATTGTTGCGGAACACCGTCTCGGCGAACGCCGCCCCCTCCCGGATCGCCACCGGCGTCAGGTTCAGCCGGTCCGTCACGTCGCCGATGGCCCAGATGTTCTCGACGTTGGTGCGCGACTGCTCGTCGACGATGATCGCGCCCTTCTCGTTCAGCTTCACCCCCGCGGCCTCCAGGCCCAGCCCCTCGACCTTGGGCGCGCGCCCGGTGGCGAACATCACCACCTCGGAGGTGATCTTGACCCCGCCGGTAAGGTGGCTGACCAGGCCCTCGGCGGTCTTCTCGATGCGGTCGTGCTGGGAAGCGAGCACGATCTTGATGCCCCGCTTCTCCATCTCGTCGCTGAGGTGGGAGCGAACGTCGTCGTCGAAGCCGCGCAGGATGTTGGGGCCGCGGTAGACCAGGGTGGTGTCCGCCCCCATGCCGTTGAAGATTCCCGCGAACTCCACCGCGATGTAGCCGCCGCCGGCGATCAGGATGCTCTTGGGCAGCTCCTTCAGGTGGAAGGCTTCGTTGGAGGAGATGGTGTGCTCGATGCCCGGCAGGTCGGGCTTGGACGGCCAGCCGCCCACCGCGATCAGGATCTTGTCGGCGGTGAAGGTCTGGTCCTTGCCCACGAGCTCCACCGTGTGCGCGTCGCGCAGCTCGGCGCGCGCGTGCACGAAATCGGCGCCGGCATTGGCCAGCAGGCGCACATAGATCCCCGACAGCCGGGCGATCTCGACGTCCTTCCGCTCCAGGAAGGTGTTCCAGTGGAAGGTCGGCGACTCGCAGCCTTCCCAGCCGAAGCCGCGGGCCACCTCCAGCTGGTGGGCGACCTCGGAGGCATAGACCATGAACTTCTTGGGCACGCAGCCGCGGATCACGCAGGTGCCGCCGGCGCGGTGCTCCTCGGCCACCGCCACCTTGGCCCCGGACATGGCCGCCAGCCGCGCGGCGCGGACGCCGCCGGACCCCGCCCCGATGACGAACAGGTCGTAGTCGTACTGCGCCATGGCTGCTTCCCGATGATCTGCGCAGTCTTAGTGGGGACGATCGCTCCCGCCGACAAGCCCGGGCGGATGCGGCCGCGCGCTAGCGGGCCGCCGCCAGGCTGCGGCGCCAGGCGTAGTAGCCCTCGAGCACCTGCAGCTGCGTCAGGTTCGGGAACGGGATCGCCCCTGGCTCGGCGTCGAGCTTCATCGCCCTGGGCTTGGCCTCGCTGAAGCGCGGCCAGGGCGGCAGGCCGGGGCCGTTGGGATCGCCGGTGGCGGCGAAGTTGACCCAGGCGCGCATGATCGTCTCGGACAGGGCCCGGTCGGCCGCCGACCAGCGCGGCTCCCCGTTGCCGAACACATAGGCGATCTCCCCGCCGTGCCGCGCGCCGACGCCCTTGAACAGGGGAATGTCAGGATAGGGGGGCCGGTGGGTGAAGTAGTAGACGAACACGGGGCTCTTGCCGGTCCGCGACTGCAGCCGCGCCCAGGTCCAGGTGGGCCAGCCGAAGGCGTAGTCCCGCATCAGGTCCTTGGCCGAGCGCCAGGCCTGCGCGTCCGAGCCTGCGGGATAGGCCTGCAGGATCTTGCCTGCATAGTCGCCATAGCCCTGCCGGACCTGCGCCTTGAAGGCGTCGGCCCCGATCTGAGGAACGAGCAGCCCGCCCTCGTCGGCGTTGGAGCCGATCAGCGCCGGCACGTCGTTGTAGCGGCCGCTCTGGTAGAGCAGATAGCCGCTGGCCGGCATCACGTCGCCGTCCAGCGCCGGCCAGAAGCCGTCCAGGCCTGGCTTGGTCGCCTTGACGATCGCTTCGGTCGGGAGCTTGCGCGCGGCGCCGATCGACGCCACGCCGAGCGTGTGCAGGAAATCCACGCCCTGGGCCTCGGCCGCCCCAAGGGTGGGAACGTTCTCGCCGCCCTCCTTGCCCGCCTTGGCCGGTGCAAACGAGCCGCCGCTCTCGCAGATCGCCCGCTGGAACAGGCCGCGAGCCCGCGGCGAGGCGGCCAGCATGCTGACCGCGATGCCGCCCGCCGATTCGCCGAAGATGGTCACGCGCTGCGGATCGCCGCCGAAGCGGCCAATGTTGCGCCTCACCCACTCAAGCCCAGCGATCTGGTCCATCAGGCCATAGGTTCCAGAGCCGTGCGATGGCGATTCCGCGCTGAGCTCGGGATGAGCGAGATAGCCGAACGGCCCAAGGCGATAGGCGACCGAGACCACCACCACGCCCCTGCGCGCCAGCCGCGCTCCGTCATACGCCGGATAGGAGGTGGCTCCCGCGGCGAACCCGCCGCCGTAGATCCAGACCATGACCGGCAGCCGCGCCGAAGGCGATTTGGCCGGGGTCCAGACATTCAGATAGAGGCAGTCTTCGCTCGTCGGGACCTTCGGGGCGCCCGGCAGGGCATTGGGCAGAGGAATCGGCTCGCAGCCCGGGGCGTACCGATCGGCCTTGCGCACGCCGGTCCAGCGGGCCGCGGGCGCGGGCGGGCGCCAACGCAGGTCGCCGACCGGCGGGGCGGCGAAGGGCACGCCTTTGAAGACTTCGACGCCCTTGTCCGGGACGCCGGCCACCAGCCCGCCGTCGGTGCGCACCGGCGCGGCCGCGCAGGCCGCGGTCAGGGCCAGGGCCGCCGCCAGGCCGCCAAGGACGCTTCTGATCATGAGCCCGGTCGGGTCCGTGGCGATCACATGAAGGCGTTGGCGAGGCCGTCCCAGAACATGCGGGTGCGGCGGAACGGGTCGGGCTCTGCGCCGCTGGTCTCGTTGAACAGCATGGTGGTGCGCCGCTCCAGGTCGTAGGCGGGCCACGCCAAGCGCGCGGTGGAAGGGTCGCCGGTGCGGGCAAAGCTGGTCCAGGCGGCGCTCACCACCTCGGCCATGGCCAGAGCGCGCGGACCGCCCCCGGTGATCGGCGCGGTGCTGGGGGCGTCCGGATTGTTGAACACCAGCGAGATTTCCAGGCCGTGCGGGCTGCGCAGCCGCCCGTCCATGACCGGGGTGCGCCACAACAGCTCATAGAGGTGCGCCGGCGCGCCGCCCTGCGCCGCCTTCAGCTCGGCGATCTGGATGGCGCCGCGGCGGAAACCCGCCGAGCGGTCGGTCGACATGATGAAGTAGAGGTCCGAGGCGGACGCGCGCGGATAGAGCTCGCGGTAAAGCGCCACCGCCGCCGCGCCGTTGCGCTTGCCCAGGGTGTCGGCCATCCGCGCCGCCAGCCCGCCGTCGTCGAGGTGGAACAGCGCCTCGTCGCCGAGGGAGAACAGGGTGACCTCCGTCTCGTTGGTGCCGATCAGCAGCGGCACCTCCGCGGACATGGGGTTGGCCACCGGATCGAACGGATGCTGCAGGATCGAGACGCCGTCGCGCACCGGCCCGAAGGGCCCGAGTCCGCCGCCGAGCCTCGCGCTGACGGCGAAATAGGCGTCCATCAGCCGCCCCAATGGGACCGCCTGCAGGTCCACGGCCTGCCGGGCGCCGAGGCCGAGCTCGGCGAGCAGGGCCTGGGCCGCCTGGGTCGCTTCCGGCCGCTCGGAGAGGGTCTTGACCGAGCCGCTCTCCATGGCGGCGCGGTGGAACAGGCCCTTGGCGCGCGGCATGGCCATCAGCGAGGCCACCTTCCCGCCCCCGCCGGACTCGCCGAAGATCATCACGGTCCGCGGATCGCCGCCGAAGCGCTCGATGTTTTCGCTCACCCAGGTCAGCGCCGCCGCCATGTCCAGCACCCCGGCGTTGCCGGAGGTGGCGAAGCGCGGGCCGAGCAGGTCTCCGAGATAGGTGTGGCCGAGCACGTTCAGGCGATGGGTGACGTTGACCACCACCACGTCGCGGCTGCTGGCCAGCTTGCCGCCGTAATAGCTCGGGTTGGACCCGGACCCCGAGGCGTAGCCGCCGCCGTGCAACCAGACCATCACCGGCCGCCGGCCGCGGTCGAGCGCCGGCGTCCAGATGCACACGTTCAGGCAGTCCTCGCTCTCCTCGGCGTTCGACTCCCGGATGATCGAGAACAGCGAGCCCGGCGGCGGCGGCGGGATCTTCGGATTGGTCTGGGGCGCGATGATCCGCTGCGCCGGCGCCTCGCGCACGCCGGTCCAGGGCTCGGGGCGCCGCGGCGGGAGGAAGCGGCCGGGTCCGGCGGTGGACGCCCCGTAGGGCACGCAGATGAAGCCGTAGGCGCCGTCGGCATAGGTCCCGCGCACCCTGCCCGCGGTGGTCTCCACCACCCCTTCGCGCGCCATGCCCTGGGCCGTGGCGGGGCCTGACAGGACCGCCGGCGCCAACACCGCCCCCGCCGCGCCGAGTCCCGCCATCACGGCGCGCCGGTCCAGGCGGCCGAAGCCGTCGCCATCACCCATCCTGCGTCCCCCTGTTGGTCCGGCCCGCGGTCGGACGCTTTCGTTGGAGGCAGACTGTTGGCAGACGGCGAACGCTGTCAATCGGCCGGCCCTGGCCCGGCGCTCAGGCCGCCGCTTCGGGGAAGACGAACACTCTGCGGGGCCGCAACCTCATGCGCGCGCCGGCGACCAGGCCTTCGGGGCGGTTGTTGCGCGCGCAGTCCACCTCAAAGAGGCCGCCGTCCCGCCCACGGCACTCCGCCCGCAGCATGCCGCCCTTGGCCAGCACCTTGGCGACGTTCACCTCGAGCCCCGGCCCGTCGGCGGAAAGCTCGGTCTCGTGCGGCCGGAACCAGGCCGTCGCCGCCGCGGGCGAACCGGGCGCCGCCACCGCCGGCGCGGAGAAGCCGTCGAAGCTCGCCAGCTCGCCGTCGAGGCGGCAGGGCAGTCGGTTGGCCTCGCCCAGGAAGTCGAACACGAACGCCGAGGCGGGCCGGTCGTCCAGGGCCTCGGGCGAGCCGATCTGCTCGATGCGCCCCTGGCGCAGCACGGCCACGCGGTCGGCCAGGTCCATCGCCTCCTCCTGGTCGTGGGTGACGAAGATGGTGGTGACGCCGGTCTCGTCGTGCACCCGCCGCAGCCAATGGCGCAGCTCCTTGCGCACCTTGGCGTCGAGGGCGCCGAACGGCTCGTCCAGCAGAAGCACCCGCGGCTCGATGGCCAGCGCCCTAGCCAGGGCGACGCGCTGCTGCTGGCCGCCCGACAGCTGGGCCGGGTAGCGGCCGCCCAGGTCGTCGAGTTGCACCAGCGACAGCAGCTGCTCCACTCGCGAGGCGATCTCGGCCTTGGACGGCCGCTCTGCGGCGGGCCGCACCTTCAGGCCGAAGGCGATGTTCTTGGCCACGGTCATGTGACGGAACAGGGCGTAATGCTGGAACACCATGCCGACGCGCCGCTGGCGCGCGGACAGCGACAGGAAGTCCTCGCCCTCCAGCAACACGCGGCCCTGATCGGGCGTCTCCAGGCCCGCGATCACCCGAAGGAGGGTGGTCTTGCCCGAGCCGGATGGGCCCAGCAGCGCCAGGAACTCGCCGGGCTCGGCGCGCAGCGACACGCCCTTCAGCGCCGGGAAGCGGCCGAAGCGCTTGGCGACGTCCTCGACCGTCAGGCCGGCGGCGCGTCGGCCAGGCTCAGCGGCGCGCGGACATGGGGAGCTCGCCGGCGAAGCGCCACTCGAGGAGGCTCTTGGCCGCGAGCGTGACGAGGGCGAGACCTGCAAGGAGTGAAGCCACCGCAAAGGCTGCGACGAAGTTGTAGTCATTGTAGAGCACTTCCACGTGGAGGGGCATGGTGTCGGTCAGGCCGCGGATGTGTCCCGACACCACCGAAACGGCGCCGAACTCGCCCATCGCGCGGGCGTTGCAGAGCAGGACGCCATAGACGAGCGCCCAGGCGATGTTGGGCAGGGTCACCCACAAGAAGGTGTGGCGGCCGCGCGCGCCGAGGGTCACGGCGGCGGTCTCCTCGTCGGTCCCCTGCTCCTGCATCAGGGGGATCAGCTCGCGGGCGACGAACGGGAAGGTCACCAGAAGGGTGGCGAGCAGGATGCCCGAGTAGTTGAAGATGATGCGGACGTCGTGGGCGTCCAGCCATGGCCCGAACCAGCCGTTGGCGCCGAACAGCAGCACCCAGACCAGGCCCGAGATCACCGGCGACAGCGAGAACGGCAGATCGATCAGGCTGAGCAGCAGGCCCTTGCCGACGAACTCGAACTTGGTGATCGCCCAGGAGGCGCAGAGCCCGAACAGGGCGTTCAGCGGCACCGCCACCACCGCCACCAGCAGAGTCAACCTGATCGCCGCCAGGGCGTCCGGATCGGTGAAGGCCGCGAGGAAGGCGGGGATCCCCTTGCGGAAGGCCTCCACGAACACCGACACCAGGGGCAAAAGGATGGTCAGGGCGAGCCAGCCCGCCGCCAGGGCGATGACCACCCAGGCCGCGCCCGAGGGTCTCTGGGCCAGCGACGCCCTCACCGGGTCCCCCGCCGGGCCAGGGCCAGCTGCAGGGAGTTGATCGCCAGCAGGGCGCCGAAGGAGATCACCAGCATCGCCAGCCCGACCGCCGCGGCCCCGGCGTAGTTGAACTGCGAGAGCTTGATGATGATCAGCAGGGGCGCGATCTCCGACTTCATCGGCATGTTGCCGGCGATGAAGATCACCGAGCCGTATTCGCCGACCGCCCGCGCGAAGGCGAGGGAGAAGCCGGTGACTACCGCGGGCGTGATCGCCGGCAGGATCACCTGCACCGCCCGCTGCCAGGGGCGGGCCCCGAGGGTCAGGGCCGCCTCCTCCACCTCCGCGTCGAGGTCCAGCAGCACCGGCTGGACCGAGCGGACGATGAACGGCAGGCCCACCGCCACCAGGGCCACGAAAATCCCGAGCGGGGTGTAGGCGATCTTGATCCCGAGCGGCGCGACCAGGGCGCCGATCCAGCCGTGCGGGGCATAGATGGTCGCCAGGGATATGCCCGCCACCGCCGTCGGCAGGGCGAACGGCAGGTCCACCGCCGCGTCCAGCAGCCGCCGCCCAGGGAAGTCGTAACGGACCAGGGCCCAGGCCGTGACCAGCCCCATCACCACGTTCACCAGCGAGGCGGCCAGGGCCGTGCCGAAGCTCAGCCTAAGCGAGGCGACCACGCGCGGGTCGGCGACGGTCCGCCATGCCTCCAGCACCCCGTGCTCCCACGGCCGCGCGACCAGCGCGGCCAGCGGGATCAGGACGATCAGGCTGAGATAGGTGACGGCAAAGCCGAGCGCGACCGGGAAACCCGGCAGCACGCTCGGCTCGCGCCATCGCCCGAGGGCGAGGGCTCTCAAGGCTTATAGATCCGGTCGAACACCCCGCCGTCGGCGAAGAAGGTCGCCTGTGCCTTGCGCCAGCCGCCGAAGTCGCCGTCGATGGTCGCCAGGGGAATCTTCGGGAACTGGCTTGCGTACTTGGCCGCGGCCGCAGCCTGGCGCGGCCGGTAATGGTTCGCCCCGATGATCTCCTGGGCCAGCGGGCTGTAGAGGAAGTTCAGGTAACCCTCGGCGACGGTTCGGGTTTTCTTCCGGTCCACCACCTTGTCGACGAGCGCGACCGGCGGCTCCGCCAGGACCGAGATCGAGGGATAGACGATGTCGAACCTGCCCGGATACTCGGCCTGCGAAAGGTAGGCCTCGTTCTCCCAGGCCAGCAGCACGTCCCCGAGCCCCTTCTGAGCGAAGGTGTTGGTCGATCCGCGGGCGCCGGTGTCGAGCACGGGGACCTGCTTGTAGAGCCGGCCCACATAGGCCTGCGCCGAAGCCGTCGAGCCTCCGGGCTGCTTCAACGCCCAGGCCCAGGCCGCCAGGAAGTTCCAGCGAGCGCCGCCCGAGGTCTTGGGGTTGGGCGTGATCACTTCGATACCGGGCTTAATAAGATCACCCCAGTCCTTGATCTTCCAGGGATTTCCCTTCTTCACCAGGAACACGATGGTGGAGGTGTAGGGGCTCGAGTTCTGCGCCAGTCGGCCCTGCCAGCCCTTGGCGATCAGGCCGTGGTCGGCGATGGAATCGATGTCGTAGGCCAGCGCCAGTGTGACGACGTCGGCAGGCAGGCCGTCGATCACCGCCCTCGCCTGGGCGCCCGAGCCGCTGTGGCTCTGGTTGATCACCACGTCCTGGCCGGTGCGGTCCTTCCAGAACTTGGCGTAGGCGGTGTTGATCGCCTTGTAGAGCTCGCGGGTGGGATCATAGCTGACATTGAGCAAGGTCACGGGCTTACCCGCGGCGCGCGCCGCGCCGCTGAGAATGGCCGGCGCGGCCAGCGCCGCCGCGCCCCCGGCGGCCGCAGTTATCAGCGCCCGGCGGTTGGGCGCCAGGCCTTGGATCTTGGTGCTCACGGGGCGTCTCTCCTCGGTGCGATCGCGCCGGGCCCCCGCCCAGCCTCAAGCTAGGCGTCATATAAAACCCATCGACGCGATGGGAATAGGAGAAAAACTGATGCCCGCCGAACGGGCGCTAAACGGGCGCGGCGTTCAGGGTCAGGGCGTAAGCCGTTCCACGCCCGTCTCCGAGCCGATCAGGGCCTCGTCGGCGAG
>FTHL01000094.1_pt1 | contig 35402 bp, 34 predicted proteins | sample 1640951 | NCBI WGS metagenome assembly FTHL01 (sample SAMEA3914788, study PRJEB12502) | metagenome | biome: forest; material: soil | place: Canada | collected 2011-07-03 | depth 0.1 m
CACCAACGCCGACAAGATGGAGGTCGTGCTCGAGGATCCTCAGATCCTGATCTTCGAGAAGAAGCTCTCCTCGCTGCAGCCGCTGCTGCCGGTGCTGGAAGCGGTGGTCCAATCGGGCCGCCCGCTGCTGATCATCGCCGAGGACGTGGAAGGCGAAGCCCTCGCCACCCTCGTCGTCAACAAGCTGCGCGGCGGCCTGCGGGTCGCGGCGGTCAAGGCGCCGGGCTTCGGCGATCGCCGCAAGGCGATGCTGGAAGACCTGGCCATCCTGACCGGCGGCCAGGTGATCTCTGAGGACCTCGGCATCAAGCTCGAGAACGTCAGCCTCGAGATGCTCGGCCGGGCCAAGAAGGTCACCATCACCAAGGACGACACCACCATCGTCGACGGCGCGGGCGACAAGGCCGGGATCGAAGGCCGTATCGCCCAGATCAAGCGCCAGATCGAGGACACCACCTCCGACTACGACAAGGAAAAGCTGCAGGAACGTCTCGCCAAGCTGGCGGGCGGGGTTGCGGTGGTCCGCGTCGGCGGCTCGACCGAAGTCGAGGTGAAGGAGAAGAAGGACCGCGTCGACGACGCCCTCAACGCCACCCGCGCGGCGGTCGAGGAAGGCATCGTCCCCGGCGGCGGCGTCGCCCTGCTGAAGGCGTCCAAGACGCTGGAAAGCCTGACCGGCGACAACGACGACCAGAACGCGGGCATCGCCATCGTTCGGCGCGCGCTGCAGGCCCCGATCCGGCAGATCGCCGAGAACGCGGGCGTGGAAGGCTCGATCGTGGTGGGCAAGGTGCTCGAGAACGCCTCGGCCACCTTCGGCTTCAACGCCCAGACCGAAGAGTACGTGGACCTCGTGCAGGCCGGCGTCATCGACCCGGCCAAGGTGGTCCGCACCGCGCTGCAGGACGCCGCGTCCGTGGCTGGTCTTCTGATCACCACCGAAGCGGCGGTCGCCGAAGCGCCGAAGAAGAACAGCCCCGCCCCGGCCATGCCCGGCGGCGGCGGCATGGGCGACATGGACTTCTAATCCCGTCCGGATCGTCTAGGAGGGCGGGGCCGCAAGGCCCCGCCCTTTTTCTTTGGCCCACCCTACCGCGCCGGCTTCCGACGCGCAGCCTGGACCTGAATCGGCGTAGGCCGTAGACCGTGAGCTTCGCGGGTCTGAGGGGGCCCAACCCACCTCATTGGGGAGCAACTGATGAAGCGTATCCTGTTCGCTGCGGCGGCCTTCTCGGCCCTCGCCTGCGCCGCCACCGCCCAGCCGGCCTACGACGGCCAGAGCACCGCGCCGTCCGACTACCCCCCCTGCACCCAGCCCGGCCAGGACCGCTGCATGGCCGGCGGCGGCGGGGGCGGCCGTCATATGCATATGAAGCACATGCATATGAAGCACATGAAGGGCCATCACGAGGCCAAGTCGAGCAAGGACGGCGAGCGCGGCTGACGCCACGCGCCGTTTGCGGCTAGGTGTGCGCCGCTTCCGTCGTTAAACGGAAGCGGTGTGCAATCTCTACGGCAACAAGGTCTCCTACCGGCAGTTCGTCGAAGCGTTCAGCGAGCTGAAGCTCCCGCTGGTGTTCCCGGCGCCGGAGGCCGCGCCGAACCTTGAGCCGCGCGAGGAGATCCGTCCCACCGAGCCGGCGCCGGTCGTCCGCGCCGGCGAGGGCGGTGTCGTGCTGGCGAGCCTGAAATGGGGGTTCGCCCCTGCCCGGCCCAAGGCCCCGCCGGTGATCAACTTCCGCTCCGAGGGCCGCAGGTTCGGCCGCGGACGCTGTCTCGTCCCCGCCTCCCACTTCTTCGAGTTCACCGGCTCGAAGTACCCAAAGACCCGCTGGAAATTCACCGTGAAGGGTGAGGAATGGTTCTGCCTGGCGGGGCTCTGGCGCCCGGCGGAGGGAGCCTGGCCGGACAGCTTCACCCTCCTGACCACCGCGCCGGGGCCCGACGTGAAACCCTATCACGACCGCCAGATCATCGTCGTCCCGCGCGGCCAGTGGGCGGCGTGGCTGGACCCGGAAGCTGACCCCGCGCCCGTGCTGCAGCCGCTGCCGGCAGGATCGCTGCGGGTCGAGCAGGTCTCGCCCGCCCCCACCCTGATCTAGCCGGCCGCCTTCAGTACGTCGCGGATCAGGGGCTCGAGCTCCAGGTTGGAGGCCAGGACGGTGGGAGCCTTGAGGTCCACCGGGCCGCCTTCGATGGCCGACACCACGCCGCCCGCCTCGGTGACCAGCAGCAGTCCCGCGGCCACGTCCCAGGGCGCCAGCCCCCGCTCCCAGTAGCCGTCGTAGCGGCCGGCCGCGGTCCAGGCGAGGTCGAGCGCCGCCGAGCCGAAGCGGCGCACGCCCGACACCCTGGGCGCGATCTGGTGCAGCTCCTTGAGGAACTGGGCGTGGCCGGGCCGGCCGGCGAAGGGAATGCCCGTGGCCAGGACGCATTCCATCAGGTCGCGCCGCGCGGCGACCCTGAGGCGCCGGTCGTTGACGTAGGCGCCGCGGCCCCGCTCGGCCCAGAACATGTCGCCGGAAATGGGGTTGTAGGTCACCGCCGCCACCACCTGCCCCTCGCGCTCCAGGGCGATGTTGATGGCGAAGTGTGGGATGGCGTGCAGGAAGTTGGTCGTCCCGTCGAGCGGATCGACGATGAAGGTGTGGGTCTTGTCGGTGCCCTCGATCATGCCCCGCTCCTCGCCTAGGAAGCCGTAGCCGGGCCGGGCCTTGGTGAGCGCCTCGAACACCACCTGCTCGGCCTTGAGGTCGGCCGCGGTGACGTAATCGGCCGCGCCCTTCTTGGAGACCTGCAGCTCGGCCACCTCGCCGAAGTCGCGCGCCAGGCCGCGCGCCGCCTTGCGGGCGGCGTCGATCATCACCTGAAGAAGGGCGGAAGCGGTGGGCACGGGTGAGGCTCTAGCGGCTGGCGGCGGGCGCGGCCAGCGCGCTGAGGAATTCGGCATAGAGCGCCTGGGCCTCGGCGGCCAGCAGGCCCTCCTCGACGAGGACGCCCGCGGCCCTCAGCCGTTCGGGTCCGCGCCCGGCCGAAAGGCCGTGCGGGTTGGCGCAGGCGACCACCACGCGCGCGACGCCGGCCTCGATCAGGCGGTCGGCGCAGGAGGGCGCGCCGGAGCTGCGTTCGGCGCAGGGCTCGAGGGTGACGAAGGCGGAGCCGCCGCGGGCTTTCTCGCCGGCGAAGGCCAGCGCCTGTTCCTCGGCGTGCGGGCGGCCGCCCTCCGCCGTGGCGGCCTCGGCCACGACCTCGCCGCCTTGCGCCGACACCACACAGCCCACCGCCGGGTTCGAGCCGGTGCGGCCCAGCCGGGCGCGGGCCAGCGCGAGGGCGCGGCGCATGAGGGCGACGTCGTCCATTCAGGCCAGGGCGGCTTGCGGGATCGGCTGGGCGCGCGTGGTGTCGAGGTAGCGGGCCTGCAGCGGCCGCAGCTGGGCGTCGAGCTCGAGCGCCAGCGGATTGCCCGTGGGGATCTCGATCCCGGAGATGTCGGCGTCGGGCACCGCGAACAGGTGCTTGACGATGGCCCTCAGCGAATTGCCGTGGGCGGCGACCAGCACCGGCCCGCCCCGGCGCAGCGCCGGGGCGATGGCCTCCTCCCAGTAGGGCAGCACCCGCTCAAGCGTGGTCTTGAGGCTCTCGGTCGCCGGCGGGCGGACCCCGCGATAGCGGCGGTCGGAGGCGAAGTCATAGGCGCCGCCCGGTTCCAGCGGCGGGGGCGGAATGTCGTAGGAGCGGCGCCAGACGCGCACCTGCTCTTCCCCGTGCAGGGCGGCCGTTTCGGCCTTGTCGAGGCCGGTGAGGCCGCCGTAGTGGCGCTCGTTCAGCCGCCAGTCCTTCTCGACAGGGATCCAGACCTGGCCGGAGGCGTGCAGCGCCAGCCACAGGGTGCGGATGGCCCGGGTCAGCACCGAGGTGAAGGCGAGGTCGAACTGAACCCCCGCCGCCGAGATCAGCTCCCCGGCGCGGCGCGCCTCAGCCTCGCCCAGCGGCGAGAGGTCGACGTCCACCCAGCCGGTGAAGCGGTTCTCCAGGTTCCACTGGCTCTGGCCGTGGCGAAGCAGCACGAGGGTCGGCATCGCGCTGCGGCTAAGGGGTCGGGACCGGGCCGTCAAGCGGCCGCCAGCTTGGCCCTGGGCGCCCCGCGCTGCTAGAACCGCCCCCCGATGTCCGATCGCCTGTTCTTTCCCCTGGCCGGCCTGGTGGCCCTTGGCTTGGTCGCCCTGGCCCTGGTCTGGCCCCAGGGCCTTGGCGCGCGCTCGCCCGGCCCCTTCGGCCATGCGCCGGTGCAGCAGGCCCAGCGGCGGGCGGCCAAGGCGGCCCCGCCGCCGGTGCTCGGCATCGCCCCCTCGGCCCCGCCGCCAGCTTCCGCCGCCCCCGCGGGCAAGGCTCCATGACCGAGTTCGACGCCGTCGCGGTGGGCCAAAGGGTGCTGCAGCAGGAAGCCGAGGCGCTGACCCGGCTGGCCGCCGAGCTCGGCCCCGCCTTTGTCCAGGCGGTCGACATCCTGGAAGAGGCCCGCGGCCGCATCGTCTGCATGGGGGTCGGCAAGTCGGGGCACGTCGGCCGCAAGATCGCCGCCACCCTCGCCTCCACCGGCGCCCCCGCCCTGTTCGTCCACCTGGGCGAAGCCAGCCACGGCGACCTCGGCATGATCAGCGCCCAGGACGTGATCCTGGTGCTCTCCAAGTCCGGCGACGTGCGCGAGCTCGGCGACACCCTGGCCTACGCCAAGCGCTTCGCCATCCCGCTGATCGGCATCACCGCCGTGGCCAACAGCGCCCTCGGGCGCGCCGCCGATGTCGCCCTGGTGCTGCCGGACGCCCACGAAGCCACCGGCGAGGTCAGCGCGCCGACCACCTCGACCACCCTGCAGATGGCCCTTGGCGACGCCCTGGCCGTGGCGCTGCTGGAGAAGCGCGGCTTCACCGCCCACGATTTCCGCCAGGTGCATCCCGGCGGCATGGTCGGGGCCATGCTGCGGACGGTGAGCGACCTGATGCACACCGGCTCGGAGTTGCCGCTTGTGGCGCCGCACACGCCGATGCAGGAGGCGCTCTTGGTGATGACCGAGAAACGGTTCGGCTGCGTCGGGGTCTGTGACGAGCACGGCCGGCTGCAGGGGATCATCACCGACGGCGACCTCCGGCGACACATGGATGGCCTGCTGGGCCACACCGCCGGCGAGGTGATGACCCGCTCGCCCAAGACTGTCCCGCCGGACATCCTCGCGGCCGAAGCCCTGAAGCGGATGAACGAGGCGCAGCCCCCGGTGCTGGTGCTGTTCGCGGTCGAGGAGGACCGGCCCCTCGGCATCCTGCACATCCACGACCTGCTGCGCGCCGGCGTGATGTGATTCCGTCGCATTGCCGCCTGTGTTGCGGCGCACTAAAGCCATCCATTGTTTCAGGAGTGTTTCATGCTGCGTGCGCCGCGCGCCGACCTCGCGCCCAACACGGCCGCCTTCGAGACCACGCCGCTGGTCAAGGCCACGGGCTTTCGCGAGTACGACGCTCGCTGGCTGTTCGGCCCGGACATCAACCTTCTGGGCGTGGAGGCTCTGGGCCTGGGCCTGGGAACCCTGTTCCAGGAGATGGGCCAGACCCGCGTGGTGGTCGGCCACGACTACCGGTCCTATTCGCTCTCGATCAAGCAGGCCCTGAGCCTCGGGCTGATCGCGTCGGGCTGTGAGGTGCTGGACATCGGCCTGGCGGTCTCGCCGATGGCCTATTTCGCCCAGTTCGACCTGGACGCGGCCTGTGTGGCCATGATCACCGCCAGCCACAACGAGAACGGCTGGACCGGGGTGAAGATGGGGGCGCAGCGCCCGCTCACCTTCGGCCCCGAGGAGATCGGCCGGCTGAAAGCGATCGTGCTCGAGGGTCAAGGCCACGAGCGTCCCGGCGGCAAGCTCGTCCACGTGGAGGGGGTCGGCGAGCGCTACATCGCCGACGTGGCGGCGCGGGCCAACGTCCGCCGGCCGCTGAAGGTGGTGGCGGCCTGCGGAAACGGCACGGCGGGCGCGTTCGTGCCCGAGGCGTTGCGTCGGATGGGCGTGGCGGTGGTGGTCGAGGTGGACTGCGAGCTCGATTACACCTTCCCCCGCTACAACCCGAACCCGGAAGACCGCGAGATGCTGCACGCCATGTCCCAGGCGGTGCAGACCTTCCAGGCCGACCTCGCGCTCGGCTTCGACGGCGACGGCGACCGCTGCGGGGTGGTCGACGACCAGGGACGGGAGATCTACGCCGACAAGATCGGCCTGATGCTGGCGCGGGACCTGTCGGCGCTGCACCCCAACGCCACCTTCGTGGTGGACGTGAAGTCCACCGGCCTGTTCATCACCGACCCGGTGCTGAAGGCCAACGGCGCCAAGACGGTCTACTGGAAGACCGGCCACAGCTACATCAAGCGCAAGACCGCCGAGATCGGCGCCCTGGCCGGCTTCGAGAAGTCCGGCCACTTCTTCTTCAACCCGCCCCTGGGCAACGGCTACGACTGCGGCCTGACCGCTGCTGCCGCCATCCTGGCGATGCTGGACCGCAACCCCGGCAAGTCGCTGTCGCAGCTCCACGACGAGCTGCCGGTGGCCTTCACCTCGCTGACCATGTCGCCGCACTGCGCCGACGAGACCAAGTACCGGGTCGTTGCAGAGGTGGTGGCCGAGTACGAGGCCGTCGCGGCCCGCGGCGAGAAGATCCTCGGCCGGGCGATCTCGCAGGTGCTCACCGTCAACGGCGTACGGGTGACGCTGGAGGACGGCTCGTGGCTCCTGGTGCGGGCGTCATCGAACAAGCCGGAGCTGGTGGTGGTGGTGGAGAGCCTCGCGTCCGAGGACGACATGCGCGCCCTGTTCCACCAGGAAGTGAAGCCGCGCCTCGGCCGCCGACCCGAGGTCGGTTCGTACAATCAGGAAATCTAGATGCGGGTGACCATGATCGGGACGGGCTATGTGGGCCTGGTCTCCGGCGCGTGCTTCGCCGACTTCGGCCACACCGTCACCTGCGTCGACAAGGACGCCGCCAAGATCGGTCGGCTGGAGCGCGGCGAGATCCCGATCTTCGAGCCGGGTCTGGAGGACCTGGTGGCGCGCAACGTGCGCCAGGGCCGGCTGTTCTTCGCCACCGAGGCCGCCAAGGCGATCGCCGAGTCCGACGCGGTGTTCATCGCCGTGGGGACGCCGTCGCGGCGAGGCGACGGCCACGCCGACCTGTCCTACGTCTACGCCGCCGCCGAGGAGATGGCCGGCCTCCTGGATGGCTTCACCGTCATCGTGACCAAATCCACCGTGCCGGTCGGCACCGGCGACGAGATCGACCGGATCATCCGGGCCAAGCGCCCCGACGCCGACTTCGCCGTGGTGTCCAATCCTGAGTTCCTGCGCGAAGGCGCAGCCATCGACGACTTCAAGCGGCCCAACCGGGTGGTGGTGGGCGCCGAGGACGATCGCGCGCGCGAAGTGATGACCGAGCTCTACCGGCCGCTGTTCCTCAACGAGACGCCGCTGCTGTTCGTGGGACGGCGGACCTCGGAGCTGATCAAGTACGCGGCCAACGCCTTCCTCGCCATGAAGATCACCTTCATCAACGAGATGGCCGACCTCTGCGAGGTGCTGGGCGCCGACGTGCAGCAGGTCGCCCGGGGAATCGGACTGGACAACCGGATCGGCTCCAAGTTCCTGCACACGGGGCCGGGCTACGGCGGCTCCTGCTTTCCCAAGGACACCCTGGCGCTGGTGCGCACCGCCGTGGACGCCGGCTCGCCGATGCGGCTGGTGGAGACCACCGTGGAGGTCAACGACGCTCGCAAGCGCGCCATGGCCGGCAAGGTGGCCAAGGCGTTCGGCGGCGATCTGGCCGGCAAGATCATCGGGGTGCTAGGGCTGACGTTCAAGCCGAACACCGACGACATGCGCGACGCGCCCTCGCTGGAGGTGGTGCCGGGACTGCAGGCCCGGGGGGCGCGGGTGCAGGCGTTCGACCCGGAAGGCGCCGCCGAGGCCCGACAGCTGCTGCGCGATGTCGACTTCGTGGCCGGGCCCTACGACGCCGCCGAAGGCGCGGACGCCCTGGTGATCCTCACCGAATGGGACCAGTTCCGCGCCCTGGACATGGACCGGATCAAAGCCCTGATGCGCCAGCCGGTGATCATCGACCTGCGCAATATCTACCAGCCGGCGGAGCTGCGGGCGCGCGGATTCACCTACGCGAGCCTCGGCCGGCCCTGATGTCTCGCCGAAGGGCCAAGCTCGGCCGGAACACTGCACGCCCACCGCGCGTTCGATCCGGGCGCAGAGAGCGCCCTTCGGAGAACACCAATGCTTAGATGGGCCCTAATCTTCCTCGTCGTCGCCCTGATCGCCGCCTTCTTGGGTTTCGGCGGCGTGGCCGGCACGGCGATGGGCATCGCCAAGATCCTGTTCTTCGTCTTCGTCGTGCTGTTCGTGGTCTCGCTGATCATGCACCTGGCGCGGGGACGCGGACCTGGACCAACGATCTAGACCACCGGACCGGACGAGCCTTGAGGCTCGTCCGGCTCCGCCTCCGACGGCCCTGCCGTCCGAGGCTCCAATCTCGCAAAAACCTTCGTGTCACCCATGCCGCAACGCGGAACGCTTCAGCGTGCGCGGCGGTCCAGGCCCCAGGTGCGCTGGGCTTCCCAGCGGCTGCCGGTCCAGCCCTGGGCGGTGACGCGGACGCAGCCCTCGTCCGCCTCGATCACATTGAAGCCGGCAGGACAGCCGCGCTCGCGCTGGGACAGCGTGCTGGCCCCGACGTTGTAGGTGCGTCCGTCCGCGAACGGCACCGAATGGGCGAACGGCATGTGCACGTGGCCGGTGAGAATCAGGTCCACGCCGCCCTGCGCCAGGATCTCGGACGCGCGGCGGCCGCCCCAGACGCGGCCGGTCATCGGTCCGCCGGTGACCTCCATCAGCGGATGGTGGCAAACCACCACCTTCAGCGCGTCCCCGGCGCGGGCCAGGGCGTTGCAGGCGCGCCGGGCGTCCTTCGCGCGGATCTGGCCCTTGGACCAATTGGCCCGCGGCTGGGCGCCGCGCGAGGGGTTGACGCCGACCACCTGCATCCCGGCGCCGGCGAAGGCTTCGTATTCCGGGCCGACATAGTCGCGATAGCGGGCGAAGGGATAGAAGATCCGCGCGATCAGGTCGAAGTAGGGCGTGTCGTGGTTTCCGGGGGTGCAGACCATCGGGCCCGGCAGGGCTCGCAGCCAATCCCGCGCCGCCTCGAACTCGCGCCGGTAGCCCGCCTGGGTGATGTCGCCGGTGACCGCGATCAGGTCGAACCGGCCGTCGCGCGCCACATCGTGCATGGCGGCCACGGCCGCCTTGTTCTCGCAGCCGAAATGAATGTCGGAAACGTGCAGAACGCGCACGGTCATGGAGCGTCCGGCGAGAGCTCAGCGGGGACCAGCGCCCGGAAGGCGACCGGCAGGAAGCGGATCCGGACGTGCTTGTGGAGGCGCACAGGCTCCCCGTCGAGAATCGCGGGGATGCGGCCACGGGCCCAGGCTTCGCCGCGCCGGCAGCGCATCACCGCCACCGACGGATCGGCCCGCCAGTCGCCCGCCACTTCGCTCAGCAGGGCGTGGAAGCCCAGCCGGAACGCCTCCACCGCCCCGCGCGGGTTCAGCACGTCCGCTTCGAGCGCCCGCTCGTCCTTGTGCATGACGCGCGACACCAGGGGGCACATCAGGGTCAGGGCCTCGGCCTTGTCGGGATCGCCGCCCTCGAGCGCGAACCTGAGGCGGCTGGCGAAGGCGCGATGCAGCGCCCGCTCGGCCTTGCGCCAGGCCAGGGTGAGCTGGCCATGCCGAACCGCTTCGCGCGCCTCGGCCCACAGCGCCGGCGCGCCCAGGATGGCGGCGACGTAGAAGGGCCGGCCATCGACCTCCCCGCCGGAAACCTCGGCCTCCACCCCGGTGGTCAGAATCTCGCGGAGGGCCTCCGGCCACGCGCGACGACCATAGAGCGCATGGGGAAGCATGTTCATGGTGCCGCCCGCCAGCGGCGCGACCAGCGGGCCTTTCGGGCCGCAGAGGCTGGCGGCCGCGTTGGCCGTTCCGTCGCCGGCCAGCACAACCAGCAGGTCGGGGGACGCGTCCACCGCGTCGCGCAGGGCCGTCATCAGGCCTGCCGGCGGCGTGGAGGCCACCCTGGCGGGCACGCCGAACTCGGCCAGCATGGCCTCCGCCCGCGCGGCGGCCTGAGGGCCGGTGCTGCCGGCTGCGGGATTGACCACGACCTCCACGCGCCGCAGGGCGCGGGTCGCGGGCGAGGCGGGCGAGGCCCCGACCGCGTCATCGGCGGCGAGGTCCATCAGGGCTGGGTGTTGCTCGGATGCAGGGACTCGCCGGCCTGCTTCACGCGCTCGCCCGCGCCCGCCACCTTGTCCCCGGCGCCGGTGACCGCCTCCGAGGCCTTCTCGCTGGCCGTGTTGGTGGCGACCGAGATCTTCTGGTCGATCAATTGGCCGCCTCGGGAGAAGGAGCCTTCCCTCGCCGCCAAATAGACCAGGCCGACGCCGGCCAGGGCCACCACCGCGACAACCAACGCCAGCACCGGATGCCCCTTGTGTCGGGCCCGCTCATCGGCGCGCCCGCGATCATAGGCCCGCTTGACGTCCTCGGCCGTGGGGATGGTGTCGGCCGCCGGCGCCTCGGACGCCGTGGGCTCGTCGCGTCGTTTCCAAAGCCTCATGGCAAGCTCCCTGTCCGGAGGGTCCTCCCCGTCCCGGACCAGGGAAGAACGGCATGCAAGCGGAGCAGTTCCAGGCGCCCGAAGGAACTCGGCCGGAGCGTCCGCGTTTCAGCCGCGCAACTCGACGGAGGTCGCAATGCGTATCAAATGGTTAGGCTTGGCGGCCGCCGGAGTCCTGGTCACGGCCTGCTCCAGCGACCCGCACGTCCAAAACAGCGCCCTCGGCGGTGCAGCGATCGGGGCCCTGGCGGGCGCGGTGATCGGCAACAACACCGGATCTGGCAACGCCGCGACCGGCGCGGCCATCGGTGCGGTTGCCGGCGGCGCGATCGGCGCGGCCAAGGGCTGCTCGGACATCGGCGGGTGCGGCGACGGCAACAGCCGCCGGCAGTACTACGACGAGCGCGCCGGCCGCTATTACTACTACGACTCCCGCGGCGGCCGTTATTACTGGGAGAATGGCGAACCGCGCTATTGAGCTGGCAGCCGTTCGGCTCCAGAGCGAGACGGCGGCGCTACGGCGCCGCCGTTTTTGTGTGCGCGGACCGCTGAAGCTCCCAGCGGCCGCCCACGCGAAAAAGAGCGGGCCGATCGCTCGGCCCGCCCTTGAGTGTGCATCATCGAGAATAAGGTGCGGAGGCGGCTGGCCGGCAGAGCCGGCCTCAAGTCGGGGGGGGCGTCGCCGCCTCCGCAACCTGAAAACCCCCAGGGCGCGAACATGGTTCCGAATTTGGCCAAAAAAGTTTTCGCCTCTCGCGGGAACTGTGGCCGCGCTCTCGCTTTCGCGCCGTCCCGGGCCGGAACGCCGACCTGCGCCGCACGTTGTCTCGCCACAGCTTTTTCGGAGCCGCCCGATGACCGAACATGCGCCAGACCTGAGCGTCACCGAAGCCCGTCAGGGCCGCCGCGGCAGCCGCGCTTTCGTGATCCTGATGGTGTCGACCGCCCTGGTCGTCGTCGCCTTCGTGGCCATCTTCGCCCTCAACGCCGGGCCGAACACGGGCAAGCGCGGCAACCGGGAGGCCCCGGCCAACGTCGCCCAGACGGTGGACCAGCAACCGAGCACGGCCAAGCAGACGGCGACCACCGCTCCGGCCGGATCGGTCGCCAACCAGTCGGCGGGCGCCGCCGGCGGGAGCCAGGCCCCTGCCGGCTGACGTCGTGGTCACACCACCGAGCGTCCCTGGAAGGCCCTGATCACGAAGCTGATCACCAGCAGCACCAGGAAGATCAGGAACAGGATCTTGGCGATGGCCGCAGCCATCGACGCCAGGACGAAGAAGCCCAGGAAGCCCGCCACCACGGCGAGTATCGCAAACAGGATCGAAAAGCCGAGCATCGCACGCACCTCCTCTTTGTCGGCACGGCAACGCTTTGAGGCGTGAGCTGTTCCCAACGGGCGTGGCGGCCAAAGGCCTCCCTTTCCCGGGACTGGGAAAGGGCTGGCATCCGAGCGTCAGGCGGCGCGCTTGTCCCGCGAGGGATGGAAGAACAAGGCCTGGCCGATCGCCGCCTTCACCGTCTCGGGCTGAAACGGCTTGGTGATCAGGAAGGTCGGCTCCGGCCGCTCGCCGGTCAGCAGGCGCTCTGGGAAGGCGGTGATGAAGATCACTGGCACGTCGAAGCGGCCCAGGATGTCCTTCACCGCGTCGATCCCTGAGGACCCGTCCGCGAGCTGGATGTCGGCGAGGACCAGTCCCGGCCGCTTGCGCATGGCCGCCTCGATGGCCTCCTTGCGGGTCGCGGCGATGTCGACCACCTCATGGCCGAGCTCGCGGACCAAAGCCTCAATGTCCGCGGCGATGACCGGCTCGTCCTCGATGATCAGGACGTCGGTCGCCAGTTCGGCGTCGATCTCGGTCTGAGCCTCGGCGATCAGGCGCTCGACCTCTTCGAAGGTGGTGTCGAGGATCTGGGAAGTCTCCGAGGGCGTGAACCCTTCCAGGGCAGTGAGCAGGAACGCCTGGCGCGAGCGCGGCGCGATGCGCATCAGGCGGTGGGCGGCGTCATCCGTCTGCGGCAGGGCGTCTTCCTCGGCGCTCTCGAGCTGGGCGCCGGACGTGCACCAGATGGCGTGGAACACGTGGTAGAGCGCGACGCGGGGAGTCAGCCGGCTGTCCAGCGACATTTCGCCCGCCGCCAGGGCTTCAAGCGCAACGCGGACGTAGTTGTCGCCGGTGCGCTGGTCGCCGGTCAGGGCCCGCGCGTAGCGCCGGATGTAAGGCAAATGCGGCGCAAGCCGCTCAAGCAGGCTCATCACCCCTCCGATTAGAGACATACCGCCGCGACGGCAACGCCAAAGCTCGCCATCGGTTCCAAACTCCGCGGCGCGCTTGCGCAGCCGGGAGCATGGGCTATGGGAACAACAGCTTTGCGGCGGAGTTGTAGCAGCCTAGCGGCTCGATTGCTACGAATGGGGGGCGCGTGCCTGATGAGCCTGACAAGCGGAAGATGATCGAACAATCGCAGCAGCGCCGCCGTGGGCCCGCCGCGCTCGACGAAGCGCGGCTCCGGCAGCAGGCGATCGGGGTCAAGCTCCGCCAGATGTTCGATGAGGTCGTCAACGAGGCTGTTCCGGACGAATTCCTCGACATTCTGCGACGGGCCGACAAGCAAGGGCCGGGCTCCAACTCAGGCGACTCCTGATGGCCGAGCGCACCCCCCGCGCCCCATCCGACCCGGAGACCGACAAGGCGTTCCAGAAGGAGCTCGTCGCGCTCATCCCTCACCTGCGCGCCTTCGCTCGCACCCTGGCCGGCGAGCCGGCGGCGGCTGACGATCTGGCGCAGGACGCCATGGTCAAGGCCTGGGACGCTCGCACCAGCTTCCAGATGGGCACCAACATGAAGGCCTGGACCTTCATGATCCTGCGCAACCAGTTCTATTCGGAGAAGCGGCGGGCCTGGCGCCAGACCCAGCTCGACCAGGAAGCGGCCGAACGCACCCTCATCGCCGTCGACGATCCGGAGGCGCCGGTGGCGCTGGACGAGTTGCGGCTCGGCCTCGGCATGCTGCCCCCGGAGCAGCGGGAAGCCCTCGTGCTCGTGGGCGCCGGCGGCTTTGCCTACGAGGAGGCGGCTGAGATCTGTGGTTGCGCGGTCGGGACGGTGAAGAGCCGGGTCAGCCGTGCGCGGCGGGCGCTTCAGGCCATCCTCGAAGACGGCTCGTATCGCCGCGACGGGGGCTCGGCCAGCGACGCCATGAGCTCCATCCTGGCCGACGCGGAGCGTCTGAGCTCGGATCGGTGAGCCGATGAAGCTCTGGCCCGCCGGTCAGCCGAGCATCCGGGTCCGCCTCGTTCTTGCCATGGCGGTCGCCCTCTTGCCGGTGTTGTTGCTGGGCGCGGCCCAGTCGGTCATCGCCTTCCAGAAGGAGGCCCAGGAGCGGCGCGCCAGCCTTGCCGCCGTCGCCGAAAGCAGCGTGGCGGCCGCTCGCGCGCGGCTCGACAGCGTCTCGGTCGTGCTGCAGACGGTGACCACCGGCACGGTCGGGGTGCAGTGCGCGCCCCGCTTGCGCGACCTGATGGCCCATACCCCCGGCGTTTCCAACATGATCCGGCTGGACAGGATCGGTCGCATCCAGTGCGCCGCCGACAGCGTTACCGGCGACCGAGAGGCGCGACGGCTGTCGGACTGGTTCCAGCGCCTGCAGCGGGGCGAACCGACCGTGCTGGTGGCGGCCCCGCCCCCGGGCTACGCCGCCACGCCCGCATTGCTTGTGGGCACGCGGGCGGAGGACGGCTTCGGCAGCTTCGACGGGGCGCTGGCGGCGCTGATCACCCTGTCGAGCCTGCGGCCGGCCATGGACAAAACGGCGCCGGCCGACACCCAGGTGGCGCTCGTCGACGCCCGCGGACGACTGCTCAGCAGCACCCAGGCTTCCGCTTTCTCGGACCTGCCGCGAGGCTGGATGCGCGAGGCGGCGGACGGCCGGGCATACCTCTACTATGGCCACGACCGCAGCGGCGGGCCGCGGGTGTTCACCGTGACGCCCCTGCTGGGCAGGGACATCTTCGCCGTGCTGTCGGCGCCGTCCCCCGGTCCGTTCTCCTGGGCGCGGCTGAACCTGCTCTCGAGCGTGATCTTCCCGCTGATCGCCTTCTTCGCGACGCTGTGGGCGGTGTGGATCGCAGCCGACCAGATCATTGTCCGCTGGCTGCGTTACCTGGAGCGGATCGCGGCCATCTACGCCAAGGGTCGGTTGACGGTGCGGCCGCTGCAGGCCGAGCGGGCGCCTCCGGAGATCCGGGAGCTGGCCGAGACGCTCGAGGCCATGGCGCGGACCATCATCGCCCGCGACGCCTCGCTGCACGATTCGCTGGCCCAGAAAGACGCCTTGCTGCGGGAGATTCACCACCGGGTGAAGAACAACCTGCAGGTCATCACGTCCCTGCTCAGCCTGCAGCAGCGGGCGCTGACCGACGCCTCCGCGCGCGAGGCGATCTCGGATACCCGCCAGCGGATCAGCGCCATGGCCCTGATCTATCGCGCCCTCTACCAAGGGCCGGACCTGCGCAAGGTGGAGCTGCGGGGCTTCCTGGAGGAGCTGATCGCCCAGCTCATCATCTCCGACCACGAGGCCACCGGCGCCATTCGCACCGAGCTGCACGCCGACGACCTGATCATCCACCCCGACAAGCTCGCGCCGCTCGCGCTGTTTGCGGTTGAGGCCATCACCAACGCACAGAAGCACGCCTTCCCCGGCCGCGGCGGCACGCTCAGGGTGATGTTCCACATCCAGGGAGACCAGGCGGTGCTTGAGATCGCCGACGACGGGCCCGGCGACGGCGCGTCCCGGGTCAGCGGCGGGGTCGGCCGCACCCTGATGTCCGCGTTCGCCCGGCAGCTCCATGGCCAGGCCGAAATCACGCCCAATGAGTGGGGCGGACTGACCGCGCGCCTGGCCTTTCCTGTGCCCGACGCGCAACCCTCGGCCTATCCCGCGACCACCACGCGCGCGAAGCGGAACCGCGCTGCGGCCTGAGCGTTCCGCTCAAGCTATTCCCAGGTCCGCATCGGGCCGTTTGCCAGGAGACGCGCCATGCGCAAAATCTTTATCCTGATGGCCGCCGCCGCCGCGGCCTTCACCGTCACCGCCTGCAACACCGTCTCCGGCGCCGGCAAGGACGTCTCGTCCGCCGGCCGCGCCGTGACCGACACCGCCCAGGACGCCAAGCACTAGTCGTCCACGCACCGTAGCGTTCAGGGCCCCGCTCCGGCGGGGCCTTTTTCGTTTGGGCAATCGTCGGCGAAAGCGCTCAGGCTGCGGCGCGGGCGGCGGGGTTCAGGCGATAGACGCCGCCTTCGAGCGCCTTGAAGGTCTCTTCCATCTCCGGCGCCTCGTCCGGGCCCAGCACCAGAAAGCCGCTGGGGGTGAGGGTCTGGGCGAGCTGATCGAGCGTTCGCCGGCGGGCGGCGGCCTCCATGTCCCGCAGGACGTGGCGACAGAAGATCACGTCGAAGCGGCCGACGGCGCGGAAGTCCGCGTTCAGGTTCAGCCGTCGCCAGCGCACCATCGAGCGGATCCGCGGCGACAGGGCCCACAGGTCTTCGTTCTTCTCGAAATGGCGGACAAGCAGCCGGACCGGCAGGCCGCGCTGCACCTCGAACTGGGTGTAGAGGCCCGACTGGGCCTTCTCCAGAGAGCGCTCGGACAGGTCGGTGCCCAGGATGTCCACGCCGCAGGCGAGCACAGCGGCCCCGGCGTCCTCGGCGGCGAAGCTGAGCGAATAGGCCTCCTGGCCGGTGCCGCAGCCCGCGCTCCACACCCGGATCGGCGTCCCCTCGGCACGGCCGCGCGCCAGGGCCGGGAGCATCTCGTCGCGGAAACGGTCGAACACGGCCATATCGCGGAAGAAGCAGGTCTCGCCGCCGGCCAGGGCCTCGACCACCGCCCACAGCAGGGTCTCCTCGCGGCGCTGGCGGGCGGACAGCAGCATTTCGCGGATCGAGCCGAAACCCTCGCGGCGGGCGACCGGCGCGAGCCGGCTCTCCACGAGGTAGACCTGCTCGCGGTCGATGTGCAGGCCCGCGCCCGCGCGCGCCAGCTCGGCGACGAACTCGATCTCGTCGCTCTTCAAGACCGAGCCCTCACGCCAGGCCCGCAAGCACGAACTTCGACTGCACGATGTCGCTGTCGAAGGGTTTCATGATGTATTCGGCCGCGCCGTTGTCGAGCGCCTCGCGGATGCGGTCCAGGCTGTTCTCGACTGTGCAGAACACCACGGTCGGATAGCTCCCTTCAGGCTCGCGGCGGAGCTGGCGCAGGAACTCGAGGCCGTCGATGCCGGGCATGTTCCAGTCGAGCAGGATGGCGTCGGGCATGGCTGCGCGGCACCAGGCGAGCGCTTCCGCGCCGTCGCCGGCTTCACCGACCTCAAAACCCATGTCCTCGATGATTCGGCGGGCGACCTTGCGGATCACCCGGCTGTCATCGACCACGAGACAGGTCCTCACGGCCCGTCCTCCTCGCTTCATCCGGGCGAGAATCGGCTTGGTTCGTTAAGGAGGGGTTTGGGCCGCCCTTAATACCGCGCTTAGGCGCGCGGCAGATCCACCCGCACCCGCACCGCATCCTCGCCGGTCTCGACGCCGAGACGGCCGCCGGCCTGGTCGGCCACCGCCCGCAGATAGTAGGTCTGGACCCATTGGCCGCCGAGGCCTTCGCCGAGAACGCGCCCTTCCAGGCCGTCCAGCGCCTCGGGGCGCAGCCGCGCGCGCGGCCCCCTGGCGTCCAGGCTGAGGCCCAGCCCGCCGTCCGGGGTCTGAACCGCCGCCACCGTGGCCCGGCCGCCCACGGGCAGGGCCACCGATCCGAGCAGGGCGAGGTTGAGCAGGATGCGGGCTGCGGGCTTGCCCACGCCGGCCAGCTCGCTCTGCCAGTCCAGCTCGGCGCGGACGTGCTCGTAGACTCCCCGCGCCAGCTTCTCCAGCTCGCGTACGTCGAAGCTTTCCGACGCGGCCGAGCCGCCGAAGGCGATGCGGGAGAAGGAGAGCAGGGCCGCGAGCTTGCGCGCGCTCGAGGCGATCAGGGACATCGCCTCCTCGCGCATGTCCTGCTGCTCAGGATCCTCCAGCAGGTCGAGGCCCGACACGATGGCGCTCGCGGGGCTGATGAAGTCGTGGCAGAGGCGCGCCGCGAGCCGGCCGGCCAGCTCCAAGGGCTCGACCGCGGCGTCGGCAGGGCTGGACGAAGAGGTATGGGCTTGCATGCGCGCGAATCTGGCGTGATTTGCCTCTTTGGCAAACGTCCCTCGCATGCCACAGAGCCGTCCCCAGCGAGGACTGATGCTCGACGCCTTCATCGAACCCGGCGCCCTCGTGCGCCATCCCGACCGTGACGACTGGGGAACCGGCCAGGTGCAGTCCGTGATCGGCCCGCGGGTGACTGTGAATTTCGAGGACGCCGGAAAGCAGACCATCGATGCGGGCAAGGTGGCCCTGATCTATGTCGGGCCCGACCCGCGGGAGGGCCGATGACGGCCGCGGCGGCAGCGATGGGCCCCGACGCGGGCTTGGGCGAGCTGCTGGCCGACATCGTCGAGGAGGCCGGAGCGCTGATCCTGCCGCTGTGGCGGTCTGGCCTGACGGTGGACCACAAGGCCGATTCCAGCCCGGTGACCGAGGCGGACCGGCGTGGCGAGACGCTGATCCTGCGGCGGCTGGCCGAGCGCTTCGCCGGCGTGCACGTGATCTCCGAGGAGGACGCCTGCGAGTTCGGAACGCCGGTCTCTATCGGCGCGCGCTTCTTCCTGGTCGATCCCCTGGACGGCACCAAGGCCTTCATCCGCGGCGACGAGCACTGGACCGTGAACATCGGCCTGATCCAGGACGGCCGGCCGGTCGCCGGGGCGGTCAGCGCCCCCGCGTGGGGACGGACCTGGTACACTAGCGCCGGGGGCGCCCTGCGCCGGCCGGTGGGCGGCGCGGCCGAGCCGATCCATGTGCGGCCCTGGCCCGCGCGAGGCTCGGTGGCCCTGGTCAGCCACACCATGAAGCCCGAGGCCGAGGCGGAGCTGCGGGCCCGCTACGGCTACGACAAGAAGCTGGCGATGGATTCCTCGGCCAAGCTTTGCATGGTGGCCGAGGGGACCGCGGACATCTATCCGCGCCACGGGACCACCATGGAGTGGGACATCGCCGCCGCCCACGCCGTGCTGGAGGCGGCTGGCGGACGCCTCACCGACCCGGACGGCGCGCCGTTCGTCTACGGCAAGGCCGACCACGGCTTCAAGAACGGCTGGTTCGTGGCGCGGGGCGGCTGACCCTGGCGCCCGCTCCCTTCCTCTGGGAGAAGGCCGCGCCGGGATGCTAAGCACGCCGCAAGGGGAGACACCGATGGCGGACAGCGCGGCGAACAGCGCCTCCATGCGCACGATCGTGGCCGCGTCGTCGGCGGGCACGGCCTTCGAGTGGTACGACTTCTTCATCTTCGGCAGCCTGGCGACGCTGATCGGCAAGCTGTTCTTCGCCAATCTCAACGAGACCACAGGCGTCATTTTCGCGCTCGGCGTCTTCGGGGCGGGCTTCCTGTTCCGGCCGGTCGGGGCGCTGGTTTTCGGCTGGGTGGGTGACCGGATGGGCCGGAAGGGCGCGTTCCTGGTGACCGTGAGCCTGATGGGCCTGGCGACCCTGGCGGTGGGCCTCTTGCCGACCTACGCCCAGGCGGGGATCACCGCGCCGATCCTGCTCCTGGTCATGCGGCTGATCCAGGGATTCGCCCTGGGCGGCGAGTACGGCGGCGCAGCGGTCTATGTCGGCGAGCACGCCCCGGAGCGGCGGCGGGGCGAGTACACCGGCTGGGTGCAGGTCTCCGCATCGTTCGGGCTGATCGGGGCGCTCGGCGTGATCTTCGTCACCCGCAGCCTGGTCGGCCAGGACGCCTTCAACGCCTGGGGCTGGCGCGTGCCCTTCTTCTTCTCCGCCTTCCTGCTGGCGATCTCGCTGTGGATGCGGCTGAAGCTGTCTGAGAGCCCGGCGTTCAAGCGGATGGAGGCCGAAGGCGGACGCTCGCGCGCGCCCCTGGCGGAATCGTTCGGGACCTGGCGCTACCTGAAGATCGTGCTGATCGCCCTCTTTGCCATTATGGTCGCCCAGGGCCTCGTCTGGTACACGGTGTTCTTCTATCTGCAGACCTTCATGGAGCGGATCCTGAAGGTCGATCCCAACACGGTGACGCTGCTGGTGCTGGCGGCCACCCTGATCTCCGCCCCCCTCTACGTGCTCTTCGCCAAACTCTCGGACCGCATCGGCCGCAAGCCGGTGATGCTGTTCGGCATGGCCCTGGCGGTGCTGTTCCTGATCCCCGGCTCGCACCTTCTGACCCGCTTCGCCAACCCGGCCCTGGCCGCCGCCAATGAGCGCACGCCGGTGGTGGTGGTCGCCGATCCCCGCCGCTGCGCGCTGCAGTTCGACCCGGTCGGCAAGACCCAGTTCACCTCCTCGTGCGACATCGCCAAGAGCGTCTTGGCCAACGCCGGGGTCTCCTACGCCAACCAGGCCGCGCCGGCGGGCGCCGTCGCTGCGGTGAAAGTGGGAGGGGCGTCGATCCCCTCGGCCGAGGGCTCGGGCCTGCCGCCGGCGAAATTCAAGGCCCTGCAGGCCCAGGTCGCCGGCCGGATCAAGGCGGCGCTGAAGGCGGCCGGCTACCCGGACAAGGCCGACCCCGCGGCGGTGAACTTCTGGGGCCTTTTGGCGGTGATGACCGTGCTGGTCGTCGCCGCCACCGCCCTCTATGGCCCGATCGCGGCGTGCCTGGTGGAGCTGTTCCCCACCCGAATCCGCTACACCGCCATGTCCCTGCCCTACAACATCGGCACCGGCTGGGTCGGCGGCTTTGTACCGTTCGTCTCGTTCGCCATGGTGGTGGCCAATGGCGGCGCCTACTTCGGCCTGTGGTACCCGGTGATCGGCACGGCCGTCAGCTTCCTGATCGGCCTGGTTTTCCTGCCCGAGACCCGGGGCCGGGACCTGGAGCGGGCGGACTAGAAACGCCTGGCCCACCAAGGCACTCCCGGGCTTTGTCGCGCGTCGCCGCGTATTTGTTGATTGATCACGCAACGACATGACGCCATGATTTCCCAAGGTGTCGAGAGCCGGAGCGGCCCGACGAGGAGGGAATCCCATGAGCAAGTCCGTGCGTGCGTCGTTGATTGCGGCGGCCCTGACCGGCGCCAGCCTAGGCGTGCTGGCCGCGGCAAGCTCCGCGTCGGCCCAGCAGACCACGCCCACCCCCGCGCCGACCCCCGCCGATTCGGGCGCGGCCACCGGCTCGGAAGTGGTGGTCACCGGATCGCGCATCGCCAGGCGCGACTATGTCGCTGAAAGCCCGATCCTGACGGTGCAGACGCAGATGCTGCAGACCACCGCTCCGCCGACGCTGGACGAGGCGCTGGGCAAGCTGCCGCAGTTCACCGGCATCACCGGCCAGACCGCGACCGGCGCAGGCTTCGGCCAGATCGGAGCCGCGACCTTGAACCTGCGCAACCTCGGCTCCTCCCGGAACCTCGTGCTCCTGGACGGACGGCGCATGCAGCCCTCGACCACGGGCTTTGCGGTGGACATCAACAACATCCCGAGCGCGCTGATCGACAGCGTCGAGGTGATCACCGGGGGCGCTTCGGCGGTCTATGGTTCCGACGCCGTGGCCGGGGTCATCAACATCAAGCTCAAGCACAACTTCGAAGGCATCCAGTTCGACGTCAAAGGCGGCATCTCCGACCGGGGCGACTACTTCAACACCGACGACGCGGTGACCGCCGGCGCCAACTTCGCCAACGGGCGAGGCAATGTGGTGATCTCGCTCGATTACCTGCACCGGGCGGCGACCTATCAGCGCGACATCCCGTTCTATCAACGCGAACTGGCGGCCGGCTCCGGCTCCTTCGGCCTTAGCTTCCTGGACGTGGGCTACTACCAGCCCGAGCTCGACACCATTCCGGGCACGGCGGTGCCGAACTGGCCGGGCTTCCCCGCCGCGGGACCTGTGGACCTGGGCTTCAACACCGACCACTCGACGCTGTTCAACATCGCCACCGGCGCGGGCTACACCAGCGGCTACTACCCGCAGAACCCAAATTACGCCTTCTCCAACGGGGTGAAGTACAACGCCAACTACAACGAATACGCCACCACCCCCATGAACCGGTACTCGGGTTTCGCGCGCTTCGAGTACGAGCTGACTGACGGAATCTCGGCCTACGGCCAGGTGCTTTACAGCCACTACGACGTCGACAACGTGTTCATCCCGCTGCCGGCGGCCAACTTCTGGTCGGTGGCGATCCCGGTGGACGCCGCCCATCCGATCCCGACCGAGCTCGCGACGGTGCTGGCCCAGCGCAACGTCCCCAACGCGCCCTGGCACTACAGCCGCGCGATCAGCTTCCTCGGCATACCGACCACCCGCAACACCAGCGATGTCTACCAGGCGCTGGTGGGGTTGAAGGGCGACATCGCCCACACGGACTGGACCTGGGACGTCTACGCCTCCCACGGCTCCTCGACGGTCGATAGCGTCGGCGAGCAGGGCTATGTCGACTGGCGGCGCTGGGAGCAGCTGCTGCAGGCGCCCAACTATGGCGCCGGCTTCTCGGACGGGACCGGCAACGCCTGCACCAGCGGCATCTCGCCGTTCATCGATTCGGCGACGATCACCAAGGATTGCCGCAACTACATCCAGTACCAGTACCACAATGCGCTCGACCAGACGCAGGACGTGGTCGAGGCCAACCTTCAGGGCAAGGTGGCCGACCTTCCCGCCGGTGAGCTGAGGGCCGCCTTCGGGGCCAGCTATCGGCGCAACACCCTCGATAGCCAGGTCGATCCGATCTACGAGACCAACCCCCAGATCGGGGTGGGCACCGGCGCGTCCAGCATGGTGGGCACCTTCGCCGCCAATTCCAGCTCGGGCGGCTCGCACGTCTATGAGCTCTACGGCGAGGCGCTGATCCCGGTGCTCCGCGACGCCATGCTGGCCAAGTCGCTGGATGTGAACCTCGCCTACCGCTACTCGCACTATGCGCTATCGGGCGGAGTCAGCACCTACAAGGCCAGCGCCGACTGGCGGCTGACCGACTGGGTCATGCTCCGCGGCGGCTATCAGCGCGCCGTGCGCGCGCCGAACGTCACCGAGCTGTTCAGCTCGGCCCAGGCGACCATCGTGATCCCCGCCTTCGATCCCTGCGTGAACGTCGGGCCGTTCGCCCTCCCGCCGGGACCATACGGCAACAACGCCGCCAACCCGGATCAGGCCCAGGTGAAGGCGCTCTGCGCCGCCCTGACCCCGGGCGCGGCGCCCGGACTGTTCAATGGCTATGCCGGCCAGGGAACCCCGGTGCTGGTCGGCCAGCTGGCCGGCAACCCGAACCTGCGTCCGGAAAAGGCGGACACCTTCACCGCCGGCATCGTGCTGACGCCGCATGGCCTGCCGTGGAATTCCAGCCTGTCGGTGGCGGTGGATTACTACAACATCAAGATCGCCGACGCGATCCAGGCGTTGGATCCGAACCAGACCTATCAGCTCTGCTTCAACGCCTTCGGCACCAACCCGAACTACTCGGCGACCGATCCCTACTGCCAGCTCCTGCGTCGCAATCCGGGCAATGGCCTGCCGTCCGGCGTGAACGACGTCTACCAGAACGAGGGCGGCATCCGGACCGCCGGCGTGGACGCCCAGGTCGACTGGAAGGTCCCCGTGGGCGCGGGCATGCTCGACCTGAACGGCGTGGTGAATTACCTCGCCGACTACAAGCAGTCGTTCCTGACCGGCTTGGCGTTCGTCGAGTACGCCGACACCATCAGCTCCACGGCCGCCTACTTCCGCTGGCGCTCGCTGCTGACGGCGACCTACGCCCTGGACAAGGTGACCGCCGGCGTCCGCTGGCGCTTCACCCCGCGCACGCGGGACGTGACCTGCGCTTCGCAGTGCCAGGCGCCGGACACCGCCAGCCACAGCACCTTCGACCTGTTCGGGTCTTACGCCCTGACCAGCTCGGTGCGGCTCACCGCCGGCATCGACAACCTGCTGGACAAGGACCCGCCCATCGTCGGCGGCGTGCTGGGGAACACCAACCTCGGCGAATACGACGTGATTGGCCGGCAGTTCTACGCCGCCATCCGCGCCAAGTTCTGAGCCTGCAGGCAGGGGCGGGCGCTGCGCCGCCCCTGCCGAGGCCGTCGGGTCACGGGGCGCCCACGATCCGCCGCAGCCGCGCGGCCACCGCGTCGGCGATATGCTCGCCCACGCCGATATCCACCGACGCCGCCCGGCGCCTTCGGCGCTCGCCGTTGGCGATGGCCCGGCGCAACGCGTCCGCGAGGCGCTCCGACGAGCATTGGGCCGGCTCGAGGCGTTCGGCGAAGTCGGCCCGGAACAGCACGATCGCGTTGAACGGCTGGTCGTGCATGAAGGGCATGATCACGGCGGGAACGCCGGCCCGCAACACCTCGGCTGAGGTTCCGAGCCCGCCGTGGTGAACAACCGCCGCCGCTCGCGACAGGACCGGGGGCATGGGCACGAAGCGCTCGATCCGCATGTCCGCCCCGGCCAGGTCGGCGACCGCCTCCGACCTCACGGTTTGGAACAGGCAAGCGAGGCCGAGCGAGCGACACGCCGCGCGGGCCATGGTCGCGAAGCGCTTGACGCCCTCATCGACGTGGGAGCCGAAAGTGAAAAGCACAAAGCGGTTCTGGGCCATCCAGTCGGCCAAGCCTTGCGGCAGCTCGGCGGATTCGGCCGGCAGGATGGGAAAGCCGACCACCTCGATGGACCGGCCGGTCCAGGCTGTGGGCACGAACTTCGGGAACAGTCCGAGGATGTGCGACGGCGCGTCGAATGACTCGCGCTCGGGCTGGTCCATCGGCGGCAGGCCGAGGCGGCTGCGGGTGGCGGCGATGACGCTGCGCCAGCGCAGGACGAGGGCGTCGGGCGGCCGGTCGCGCCGGTCCAGGGCATAGGCCGCGACGCTGATGCAGTAGCCGATCAGCGGGCGGTCCAGCGCCGCGGCGACCAGCGGCGCGGGCACCATGAGCGGCGGAGCGACGATGGCGGCGGCGCCTTCGGCCGCGGCCATCAGCTCGTCGGTTATCCGGTCGAGCTGGCGGATGTTGGAAAAGTGAATGAAGGCGCGCCCGCCATGGCGGGGATGGTGGATGGCGGCTCCCATGCGCGCGTCCCGCAGATAGGCCTCGTCCCCCAGGGGAACGAACTCGAGGCCGTGCCGCTCGACGAGGGCCCGGTGCTCGGGGCCGGACGCGATGGCCGCCTGGTCCCCGGCCCGCTGGATCGCGGCGGCCACCGCGATCGCCGGCCTGAGGTCGCCCAGGGACCCCAACGTCGGGAACAGGTATCGCGCCATGGCTCCCCCCGGATCCGGCCCGACCATACGCAGCCCAGGCGCGGCGGCCAACCTGGCGCGGAGGGTGGTCGAGGGTGCGTCCCTTGCTCCCTTGCCTGGGGGAGAGCGTCGCCGGCTAGAACTTCTGGCCGAACCGGAGGGCGACGGTGCGGGGGCGGTTGGGGACGATGTAGGCGTTGTCGCCGCAGACCTGGATGGTGCATTCGGCGTAGCGGTAGAGTTCGGCGCGGGTGTCGAAGGCGTTGAGCAGCGCCAGCTCGACCCACCAGTTGTCCTTCTCCAGCCCCGCGGTGAAGTCGGCGGTGGCGTAGGCGTGCTGGCGGCCGAGCTTGGCGCGCACCGGCACATAGACCCCCGAGCCGGGCACGGTGGGATCCACCGTCGGCGGCAAGGCCGCCTGGACCAACAGGTCGGACCAGCTGGAGCCCTGATAGACCACGCTGCCCTGGACGTGGGCGCGCAGGGTCTTCACGTCGAACTCGTAGCGGGCGGTCGCATTGGCCTTGAAGCGCGGCGTCACGGGCAGGTCGGTGCCCTTGGGCGCCTGGATCGGCAGGCCGGCGCAATTGGCCGGGCCGCCGCAAAAGTCCTGCGCCAGCTTGGCGTGGGTGTAGGCCGCTGAGCCCGACAGCGTCAGGTCCGGCGTGGCCCGCCAGCTGAGGTCGGCGGTGGCCCCATAGATGTTGGCCGCGCCGGCGTTGGACACCACCGTCAGGGAATTGAGACCGAGGTAGGAGAACTGGAAGTCCCGCCAGCGCTCGTAGAACACCGCGCCGTTGAAGCGCAGTGAGTTTTGCAGCCAGCTCGTCTTCCAGCCGGCCTCGTAGTTGCTGAGGAAGTCAGGGCGATAGGGCGGCAGGCTGCCGTAGCGGTTCACCCCGCCCGGGCGGAAGCCGGTGGAATAGGTGGCGTAGACCAGCTTATCGGGGTCTATCTTGTAGGCGAGGCTGATCTTGTGGGTCTCGCCGGTATAGGTCACCCGCTTGTCGAGGTCGGTGCAGGGGCCGGCGTCGACCGAGGCCGGCGCGAAGCAGTTCACCTCGCCGGTGTGGCTGGAAAAGCCCGCGCTGAAGCCGAAGAAGCCCTTCAGGCTGTTGTCCGACTTGAACTCTCGCAACCCCGCCGTGAGGGTCAGGGCGTCGGTGATGTCGAGCGAGGCCTCGCCGAACACCGCGTAGTCGCGGTCGACGCGCTCCTGGTCGGTCAGCCAAAGCGTGCCAGGCCAGCCGGTCACCGAGGTCGCCGTGGCCAGGTTGTCGACCACATAGTCCTGCAGGATGTAGTGGGTCTGGCGCTGGTAGAAAGCGCCGACCACGGCCCGCAGCCGGTTTGACTGCGGCGTGGCGATGCGCAGCTCGTGGCTGTCCTTGGTGAAGTGGTCGTAGCCGACGATGGCCTGGGTGGGGTCGATGAAGGCGCCGGCGTTGTCGGTGAAATAGACCGCGTAGCCGAAGGCCTGGTCGTAGAGCACCGAATAGTCCGTGTAGTCCGACTGGCTGTCGATCCTGCGGTCCATGTGGCCGCCCGAATAGACGATGTCGAAGTCGTGCACCTTGCCCTCGATGGTCAGGGCCGCCTGATACCAGCGGTCGTGGTTCGACTCCGGGCGGAAGTGCTGAACCTTGAGGTCGCCCACGCTGGGGTCGAAGCCGAAGATGCCGTTGTTCTTCTGATCCTGGGCGATCAGGGTCGGAGTGACAGTCCAATTGTCGTTCAGGTCGAGCTTCAGGGCGAAGCGGCCGCCGTAGGTGGTGGAGGTGTTGTAGTTGTCCGTCACCAGGGCCGCGTTGTTGACCGTGATGCCCGTCGAGAAGGTCCGCGTGCCTGGCACGTTGTCGATGTAGCCGGCGTCGCGCTCGTACCAGCCGACCAGCCGCACCGCGGCCCGGTCGCTCAGCGGCACGTTCACAAAGCCTTCGCCGAGGTAGCCGACCCCGCCGTGGTCGACGGCGTTGACCTCAGCGTCATAGGCCGCGTGGAAGCCGCCGGGATCGGGCTTGTTGGTGATGATGCGGATCGTGCCCGCCTCGGAGCTGGCGCCGTAGAGGGTGCCCTGGGGCCCCGCGAGGGACTCGACCCGGGCGATGTCGTAGACGTGGACGTCCAGAGCCCCGCCGATGGTGGTGATCGGCTGCTCGTCCAGATAGGTGCCGACGCTGGGCAGGGAGCCGGAGTGGTTGGACTGGTTGTCCGCCGCGACGCCCCGCATATAGATGTTGGAATAGCCCGGGCCGAACGACTGGTACGTCACGCTCGGCAGGAACTTGATGTAATCGTTGAAGTTCTCGACGTGAAGCTGCTCGAGCTTGACGGTCGTCAGAGCCTGCACGCTGGCGGCCACGGCCTGCAGGTTCTCCTCGCGCTTCTGGGCTGTGACGATCACCTCGCCGAGCGAGGAGGGCGTGCTGGCGGCCACGGGCGCCACGGTCGCGGCCTGCGCGCCGCCCCCCAGGGCGGCCAGACCCGAGGCGGCAAGTCCCGAGGCGGCCAGGGCCGTGCTCAAAAGCAGGCGGCGTTGTCCCCTTGACCTCACGACCATGCGCTCAACCCCCAGCCTGATCCGTGGGCGGAATGTGCGACCGTTGCAGGCGCCACTGTCAAGCTGGCAGGAGCCTTCGACTCCCCTGCCCCCGGCTTGCGTATGGTGGCGGCAGGCGGCGCCTCAATAGATGCAACGGCGGCCCTGGACAGTCAGGGCCTGGGCGCGGTCTCCGGGTCGGCCAGCGGCCCCAGGGCGGCCTTCAGCGGCCCAAGCCAGGGCTCGAAATGGCGCCATTGATCCAGCCCCTCTGTAGAGATGGGCCGCCGGACCTGTTCGGAGCTTGCCGTCCTGACCGCCCGCTCGGTCTCGTGGAACCTGAGGCAGGCCTCCTCGAACGGGAGGCCGCAATAGGCCAGCAGGCGGCGCACCTCGCGCTCCGGGTCGGTCACCATCCGCTCGTAGTGCACGCGGTGGACGCGGCCGGGAAGCGCCTCGCCGAAGTGGGCCATCAGCTCCACGTACCCGGCGTAGTAACGGCCGAGGTGGCCGAGGTCGTAGCTGAAGGGTTGGCCGCGGGCGAAGTGCTGCTTGAAGGCCGAGAAGCAGCAGGCCATCGGCGGGCGGCGCGCATCGATGATCCTGGCGTGCGGCAGGATCAGCTGGATCAGGCCGAGGTGCAGGAAATTGTTCGGCATCTTGTCGACGAAGAACGGCCGGCCCGACTTGCGATGGATGCGGGTGCGCTCGAGGTACTCCTGGCCGAGCGCCGTGAGCTCGGCGGGCGCCAGGGCCGCCAGGACCTCCGGATAGGCGGCGGGCTCGTCGCGCCGCCGCCGGCCGCCGAGGCGGCGGGCCAGGGCGATGAGATCGGGCAGCTCCATGGTCCCTTCGATTTCGGAATGGCTCGACAGGATCTGCTCGACCAGAGTCGAGCCCGAGCGCGGCAGGCCGACGACGAAGATCGGATCGGGCGCCTGGGCGCCCGCGTCCGCGCGGGCGGCGAAGAAGGCGGGGGTGAACAGCGCCTTGGCCCGGGCGACCTGGTCGGCGGTGTCGGCGGGATCGTAGCCGAGCCGCTTGCGCCGCAGGGCCGCGCCGGCTGCGTAGTGGCCGAACGAGGCTTCGTAGCGTTCCGTGTCCTCCAGCGCCTTGCCGAGGGCGAAATGAAGATGCAGCCGGTCGTCCTCGCCGATCCCCGGCCGGTCCAGCTCGGCCTGCATGGCCGCGACGTCCGCGCCGGACAGGGCGACAGTCTTCAGGTTGGCGAGGCTCCACCACGCCTCGCCGAGGCCCGGCTGCAGCTCGAGGCTCTTGCGGTAGGCGGCGATGCTGTCGGCCTGACGCCCTACCGTCTTCAGCACGTGGCCGTAGCTCATCCAGGCCTTGGGCTGGTGCGGATGGTCGGCGAGCAGCGCCTGGTAGTCGGCGAGGGCGAGGCCGTACTCGCCCTGCTGACCCAGGGCCGCCGCCCTCAGGCTGCGGTAGCTGGGGTTGCGCGGCTGGGCGGCGAGCAGAATCTCGGCCTGGGCCAGGGCCTCGCCCGGCTTGTTCTGGCGGTAGAGCGCAGTGGCGTAGTTGTGGCGCGCGGGCTCGAAGCTGGGCGCAAGCTCCAGGCATCGAGCCAGCAGGGCCTCGGCGTCGTCGTAGCGGCCGAGCCGGGCCCCCACCTCGGCCAGCATGCGCATCGCCGCGACGTCGGTGGGCCGCGCCCCCAGCCGGGCGCGCAGGGCGTGCTCCGCTTCCGCCAGCCGGCCCTCGACCAGGGCGGAGGCGGCCTTCACCAGCTCCGGATCGCTGACCGAGGCGGCGATGGCCCGGGCATAGGCGGCGTCGGCCCCTGCCTGGTCGCCGGACAACGTCAGCACATCCCCCAGCGCCCGCCAGCCTTCGGCGAAGGCCGGCTGCAGGGCCACAGCCCGGCGCAGGGCCGAAGCAGCGGCGGCGTCTTCGCCGAGCTCGGCCAGCGCCACGCCCAGCTCGAACCGGACCGCCGGAGCGGTTGGCTGCGCCTCCGCCAGCGGCTCCAGCACGGCCCGGGCGCATGCGGCCTCGCCCAGCCGCCTGAGCGCCCCGCCCAGCAGCAGCAACGCCTGCGGGTGGCCCGGCGAGACGGCCAGGATCTCCTCGGCCTGGGCCCGGGCGAGGTCGGGCCGGTCGGAAAGCAGCCGCGCCGCGTGCGCCAAGGCGGTCTGCAGGCTGCCGCTGGGCGCCTGGGGCGACTCCTGGGGAGACTTGGGCAAGGTCGGGTCGGCGCCTTCGGTTCGTGGCGATGTGAGGTCGGCCGCCCGGGCCTGTCAAACTGCCGCGGCGGCCCGCAGGCTCAGCCGGGAGGCGGGCCCGGCGTCACCCGGACGTCGACCCGCCGGCGCGAGGGCTCGGTCAGGCCGTCGGCGCCTTCCATCTCGATGGGCGCGGCGTTGGCGCGCCAGGCGAGGCGGATGCGCGACGCCGGCACGCCCAGATCGCGCATCCAGCGGGCGGCCACCTCGGCCCGCGTCCTCGCCAGGGCCGCGGGCTCGGCGAGGCGGCGGCCGGACACCTGCGCCGGCGCGGTGGCGGCCCAGCCGGTGATCTCCACCTTGGCCGCTTGGCTGCCCACGGCGTAGGCGACCGCCTGGTCGATCAGATAGTCGGCGAGCTGGTAGGTGATGAAGGCGCGGCCGAACTCGAAGGGGATCTCGAAAGTCCGCGGCCGAAGCGGCGGGTGCAGCGGCGGACGCGCCTCGTAGAGGGGACGCACGTTGCGTGGCGGCAGCACGAAGCGGCGGCCGCGATAGCCCTCGGCCGGCAGCATGGCCCGAACGCAGGGCTCCGCCAACACTGAGACCCGCACCGGGTCCAGCACCACCCCGCCGCAGACGTCGGCCTGGTCAACCGCCGGCCGGCCCTCGACCAGCACCGCGAAGTTCCAATCCGGCTTGGTGGGAGACGGCGAGACGTCGTAGCGGCGGCCGTCCTCGCGATCGTCCGCGAGCCAGCAGCCGGACTTCTTGCCCGCGTCGGTGTCGCGATAGACCGGGCAGGTGACGAAGCGCAGCTGCGCCGGCTGGGCCGAGGCGAGCGCAGGCGCGGCGAACGCCAGCAGGGCGAGGGCCCCGGCCTTCACAGGGCCCGCATCAGGTTCACGAGATCCTGCTTTTCCTGCTCGGTGTAACCGATCTGGTAGCGACGGTCGTAGTAGTCGATCACCGCCCGCAGATCGCGGGCCGAGCCGTTGGAGAAATAGGGCGCCCGCGCCGCCAGGCCCCGCAGCGACTGCAGGGTGATGCGCCCCACGTCCGCGCAGCGCCCGGTGGTCAGGGCATAGCCGGGATCGTGGGTGTAGATCACCCGGCCGTAATGCGGGTGCGGGTCACCCTTGCAGGTGACCTTGAACAGGGGAAGGTCCGGCTGGGGATCGGCGAAAGGGAGGTTGGTGGTCCCGAGGTCGACCTGGCCGGGCGCCACGTCCATGCCCATCTGGCTCATGTTGTGACAGAAGACGCAGGAATTGCGCACCGGATTGCCGAAGCCCATCGGCGAGTTCACCCCGGCGCTGTCGCTGATCAGGAAGGTCCGGTCGCGGAACACCTTGGCGCCGCGCGCCACCGAGGCGCGAAAGGCGCGAGCCTCCGGCGAGAGCCCAGGGTCGTCCTGCGGCTTTTCCCAAGCGGCGAACTCGCTCCAGACGGCGACGCCCTGGCTGCCCAGCCGTCCCGGCTGCGACGCCTGAAGCGTCTGCGGCCCCCCCTGCGCGCCGCCCCCGTCGAGCGTCCCGCCGTCGACGTCGGCCTGCTGCGCCACATAGAGGCGCTGCTCGAAGTCGGCGATGCGGGCGATGTCGGCCCGACCGAGGACGCGGGCCATCTGCAGGTGGATTTCGCCCGCCTCGCCCATCTGGGCCGTGAGGCTCAGCGCCCGGCCGTCGGCCATGAGGTTGTGGCTCGAGGGCTTGCCGGTGAGCGGATCCAGCGGCAGCGGCAGGCCCGCCTTCGGGTCCATCTCGAAGCCCGTGGCCAGGATGTACTTGAAATTGGCCACCGGCCGCGGGCGGCGGAATACCGAGACCATGGGCCTCGCCACCGCCTTCAGCCCCCAGCGGGCGCTGAGGTTGCAGCCGGTCGGATCACGGACCACCTCGAGGGTGAAGTCGGGCGTGATCGGCCTGCCGGCGGCGTCGCGCGGCGGCCACGGCCGGGCGATGCGGAACAATCCCTTCTCCAGAAGGAGCCCGTGGGAGGCGCGCGCGGCCTGCGGCAGGTCGGGGCAGTTGGAGCCGTCGACCGCGGCGAACAGAGGGTCTTTGGCGCCGGCCGCTTCCCAGCGGCTGCGGGCGGAAGCGGCCGAGAGGCTCATGCCGTCCGCCGGCTGGTGACAGGTGACGCAGGCGCGGCCGTTCGGGCCCAGGGCCTCGAAGAAGGGATGGCCGCGGGTCGCCATCGGCCCGCCATCGAGCAACAGGCGCACCCGGCCGGTGGGATCCGCATAGTCGAGCTGGGCCGGGAACACCCGGCCCTCCCCCGGCGTCCACCAGCGGTCGGGCGGCGAAGAGGCAAGCGCCGCGCCCAACCCGCAGACGGCGGCGAGAATCAGCCCCGCCGGGGCCAGATGCCTTGCGAAACGCTTCACTGGCCCCCCCGACGCGCCCAGCGCGGCACTATCGCGCCGATCCACCGAGCCGGGAACAGGCTTCGGCGAGGCCTCGCCAGGGGGCGCGGCTAGGCTGCCCCCTCGGCCACCGCGTGTAGCCGGGCGTAGGCGCCCTGGCGGCGGATCAGGTCGGCGTGGCGGCCCTCCTCGACGATGCGGCCGCGGTCGAACACCAGGATGCGGTCCGCCCCGCGGATGGTGGAGAGCCTGTGGGCGATGACGATGGTGGTCCGGCCGACCATCAGCTCCTCCATCGCCGCCTGAACCTTGAGCTCGGTCTCCACGTCCAGCGAGGAGGTCGCCTCGTCGAGCACCAGGATCGGGGCGTCGGCCAGGAAGGCCCGGGCGATGGCCACGCGCTGGCGCTCGCCGCCCGACAGCTTGACCCCGCGCTCCCCCACCGGCGTGGCGTAGCCCAGCGGCAGGGCGGCCACGAAGTCGTGCGCGCGGGCCCGGCGCGCGGCCAGGGCGATCTCCTCGGGCGTGGCGTCGGGCCGCGCGTAGGCGATGTTCTCGGCGATCGAGCGGTGGAACAGGGCCGGGTCCTGCGGCACCAGGGCGATCGCGCGACGCAGGGAGCCCTGGGTGACGCCGGCGATGTCCTGGCCGTCGATCAGGATGCGGCCCGCCTGCAGGTCGTAGAGCCTCTGCACCAGCTTGACGAAGGTGGACTTGCCCGAGCCGGTCGGCCCGACCAGCGCCACCCGCTCGCCCGGCGCAATGACGAGGCTGAAGCCCTGGTAGAGGGACCGCGGCTGGTTGTCGTAGCCGAAGGCGACGTCCTGGAAGCGGATCTCGCCCAGATGGGCGTGCAGCGTCCGCGCGCCCGGCGCGTCCGCCACCTGCGGCGGCGTGCGCATGTAGCCGGCGACGTCGGCGATGTCGTCGAGCCCCTTCTGCAGCATGCGGGTGATCTCGTTGAAATTGCGCATGTAGCCGGCCATGACGATGAAGGCGGTGATGGCGAAGGCCACATCGCCCGCGCTCGCCTTGCCGCCCGCCCAGGCGCGGACGAGCAGGCCCGTCAGGCCCGCCTGCAGCACCAGCAGGAACAGGTTCTGGCCCATGCCCACGAGGTTGAAGCGGTTCCAGGTGCGGAAGGTGGCGCGCCGCCAGGCGTCGACCACCGCGGCGAAGCGCGCCTCCTCGCGCGGCTCGGCGCCGAAGGACTTCACCACCGCGTTGGCGCCGATGGCGTCGGCCAGGGCCGCCCCGATGGCGGAGTCACGGGCGGTCGAGATGCGGTTGGCCGGCTGGGTGTAGGCCAGCGAGCAGACGATGTTGTAGGCCGCGAACAGCACCACCAGCACGCCCACGAACAGTCCCGCCGCGGGCCAGCGCAAGCCGAGCGAGATCGCCGCGCCGGTGAGCACGATCAGGGTGGGCGCCAGGAGCACCACCAGCGCGTCGGAGGCCGAGTCGTAGCCCCACATGGCGCGGCTGACCCGCCGCACCGTGGCGCCGGCGAAGTTGGAGCCGTGCCAGTCCGCCGAGAAGGCCTGCACCTGGCGGAAGCCCTCGGTGACGATGCGAGTCATCACCTGGGTGTAGAGCCCGTTCATGGCGCGGAACATGAAGGTGCGCAGCACGTAGAAGGCGCCGTAGAGGCCGGACAGGGCCGCCCAGGCGGTCCAGGCTGCAGCCGAGACGCGGTGCGGCGAGGAGACCGCGTCGATCAGGGCGCGGGTCGCCCAGGGAATCGAGATGTCGCAGGCGGTCGAGGCCAGCATGCAGCAGACCACCAGCGCGAACCGCCCCGGCTGGCGCAGCCAGTGGCCCACGATGTAGCCGACCACCTGCCGGTTGGAGGGCAGGCCGTCGCGCGGCGCGTGGTCGTCGTCGAAGATGGCCTCGGTCATGACCGTGCTCTGGATCGAAGGCGTGCAGCCGCCATGCAGGGGCCGGCGGCGTTCGGTGCAGCGTTGGATGGAAGACGCCGGAGGGGACTCCGGGCGGGCGGCGCAGGCATTGGACGGATCCGTGGGCGGGAGGGCTGAGGCAGCCCCGCCTGGGATCGGTCCCTGGCTTTATGGAGTCAGGCGCGCATCCCGGCGGCGGCGAAGCGGAGGCGGGTCGGTGCGATGGACTTCACGGTCGGACCTCCCTGGCTGCTGCGGCCGCTGGATGGAAGCGGGAAACTATGGAGCGTCGCCGGGAGGGTCAAGCGTGCGTCGACCGGCGTTCGCCGGGTGAGGCGCGGCGGCCACAGGGGCCGTCGCCCTGTCGCCCCCCGTCACACCAGCTGCAGGTCGGCCGGGGTCGCGCCCGGGAACACTGCGGCCAGGCGCGCCGGGGTGAGGCCATAGAGGCGTCCGGCGAGGCCGCCCAGCAAGGCGCGGTAATCGGTCAGCACCGGCCAGTCGCGCTTCTCGTTGAGCGCGGCCTCGGTGACCGGCGCCTGCGGGCCGGCGAGCCGGCCGCCGCGGACCTGGCCGCCCATCACCCAGTAGGTGCTGCCATGGCCGTGGTCGGTGCCCTTGTTGCCGTTCTCGCGGAAAGTGCGGCCGAACTCGGAGACCACCACCACCACGGTGTCGTTCCAGGCGGCCGGCCCCAGCTGGTCGGCGAAGGCCGCCAGGCCGCGGCCGAGCTCGCCCAGGAGGTCGGGCAGGTAACCGGTGGCGGCGCCCTGGTTCACGTGGCTGTCCCAGCCGCCGATATCGACAAAGGCCAGGTTGTAGTCGGCGCGCATGAGCGTGCCGATGTGGCGGGCTTGCAGTTCGAAGCCCTTGGTCGAGACCGCGCCGCGGTTGGCGGCGACCATCTCGGCGGAGATCTCGCGATAGACCTGGTCGCGGACGGCGAAGCCCTGGCTGATCGCCGCCTGCAGCGGCTGGCCCTGGTACATGCCCTCGATCAGCTTGGCCTGGCGCTCGTCGATCGGCCGGCCGACGTTGGCCAGGGAGATGTTGGCAACGGCGGCGGCGCCGTGGAAGGTCAGGGGCAGCTGGTCGGTGAAGGCGATGGGACGGGTCCCGCCGGCGGCCGCGTAGAGCCGCCCCATGAAGCCCGATCCATAGTCCCGCCGCCCCTGCAGCGGCTGGCCGAGCTCGATCGAGTCCTGCGTCTCGAAGTGGCTGCGCGACAGGTCGTCGGTCCCGGTGAACGGCGCGAAGGCCAGCTGCCGGCGCCCCCACAGAGGATAGAGGCTGTCCTTCAGGGCCGGGTGCAGGCTCCAATGCGCGTCGAGCGGGAGGGCGGCGGCGGGATCGGCCGGGTCG
>FTHL01000190.1_pt1 | contig 33357 bp, 30 predicted proteins | sample 1640951 | NCBI WGS metagenome assembly FTHL01 (sample SAMEA3914788, study PRJEB12502) | metagenome | biome: forest; material: soil | place: Canada | collected 2011-07-03 | depth 0.1 m
GCGGCCGGCTCCCCGCCGGCCCAGCGGGCAAGGTCCGTGACCAGCCCTTCGATGCCGAAGGCGGCGCGCGCCTTCGGAGCCGCCTCCAGCGCCGCCTGCTGGTAGGCCGGCAGGTCCGCCACCAGCTGATCGACCGCCTTCATCACGGCGAGCGGATGGCCGCTGTCGAAGCAGACGCCGGCCGCGCGTCCGGCCTTGATCTGGCGCGCCATCCAGGTGCCCGACGGCGCCGCGCAGGGCCGGGCGTAGCCCGCCGCCATGGCCAGGATTCCCGAGACCATCGGGGCGTAGGCGGCGCGCTCGTAGGGCAGCACCACCACGTGCAGCGAGCGCACCAGCCGGGCGAAGTCCTGCTCGTCCATCCACGACTTGTAGAGCTCGAATCGAGGATGCCCCTTGAGGCCCGCGTAGAAGCTGTCGAGCTCCGCGCCGTGGCCATGGACGATGAACCGGTAGCGCTCATTCCGTTGCAGCCCGAGCCGCACGATCGTCGGCGTCAGGCCGCCGCCCTTCTCCTGCCGCGCCGTGCCGATGAAGCCGATGCGGATGTCTTCGCCGGGCTCAGGCGCCTTGGCTGCGCCGAACGGCTGGACGAACCAGCTCAGCTGCGCCGACCAGGCGACATCCCTTTGGAACACCTCGCGCAGGCGCTGGGCTAGGACGGCGTTGGTGGCCGCGCACCAGAAGCGCCCCGGCGGGTCGTTGCTGAACGGACGGACGGACGTGCGGCAGATGGCGGTTGCCAGGGTCCCGGCCCCCCAGGGCTCGCCGGTGCGATGGAACAGGGCCGCCACCTTCGGCTTGACGCTGGCGCCGCGACGCCAGATGCCGGTCGCCGACAACAGGGCGGGAGAGGCGGTCGGCAACAGGACCACGTCCTCGGGCGCCACCTCGCCGTCGAGCGCCTTCAGCTCGCGGGCCAGCCGCCTGCGCCGCTCCAGGAAATCGATCAGGGGCCCATCTTGCGGGTCTTCGATCAGCGGAAGGTACTGGCTCCCCTTGAACAGGGGACGAGCGCCGAACTCGGCCATCAGCGCCGGCGACATGTCGGCCTGGCCGTAGACCACCGCCTCATGCCCCTGGGCGCGCGCGGCCTGGATGAATCCTCGCGCGAAATGGTCGTGATGGCCGTGCGCCTCGCCCAGCCCGTTGTCGAGAATATGGAAGCGCACAAAAGCTCCGAACAGCCGTCCTCGTCCATGGCTTTAGAGGGCGAGCGCCCGCGCGACAATCGTGATCGCCGCCCGGGCTGCGGGTCTCCGGCGCCGCTGGGCAGCCGCCCCGGCGCATGCAAAAACCTTGGGCGCATGACCGACATTTCGCTGATCATCTGCTCTCGAGACCGCGCCGAGGCCCTGCGCGAGAACCTGAGCCACATCGATCTTCAGGCCCTGAAGGCCTTCGACGTCGAGCTGATGCTGGTCGACAGCGCCTCGAGCGACGCCACCGGCGAGGTGATGCGGCGGTTCGCACGGTCGGCGGATGCGCCGGTCCGGCTGCTGCGCGCGGAGCAGCCCGGCCTGACCCGGGCGCAGAACATCGCCCTGCGCCACGCGGCGGGCGAGCTGATCGTCTTCACCGACGACGACTGTCGCCTGGCGCCCGATTATTTCCAGGCCCTGGCCGCCCATTTCGACCGCGACCGCTTCGACTTCGGCGGCGGCAGGATCGAGCACGGCGAGGCGAACGCGGACGACCGCATGGCGGCCACGGGGTGGCTGGCGGAGGACCAGGTGATGGTGCTGCCGCCCAAGGACCTGTTGTTCCCCGGCACGATCCAGGGGGCGAACATGTTCGCCAAGCGGGCGGTGTTCGAAGCGATCGGCGGCTTTTCGGAGCTGCTCGGGCCGGGCAGCGTGGTGGGATCGGGGGCGGACACCGAGTTCTCGCAGCGCGCCTCGCACGCCGGCTTCCGGGGCGTGGTGCTGGGCCCGGTGCTGGTGCGCCACTTCCACGGCAACCAGGCCGGCAGCCCGCAGGCGCAGAAGGTGGTCCGCCGCTACGATCGCGGCCGTGGCGGGTACTTCGCCAGCCTGATGGCGCTGGGCCGCCGCGAGGTGTTCTCCTACTGGCATCGCTGGATGGGCGTCGGGAACCGGCCCAAGCGGCCGGACATCGTCAGGCTGATCTTCGAGCTGCGGGGCGCGGCCGACTTTTTGGAGGCGTCCCTGAAGCTGCCGCCGCCGGCGCGTCGCGGCTGGCGCGCCGACTATCCGGACGTGATGCCCCCGCCCGCGGACTCCGCGACCGGGGCTCTGCGCTCGGACCCCGCGGCGCCGACGGTCTCGTAAAGGCTGGGATCGAGGTTGAGCTCCGGCAACGCCTCTTTCAGCCGGTGCGGCAGCTCCGCGTCGATCGGGCAGACGAAGAAGCGGTGGGGGCGCCCATCGAAGAACCGCGAGACGCGGGCGTGGTGACGATCCCAGTCCGCGCGCCAATAGGCGACCACGTGCTCATTGGAGGGGGTGTTCAGATAGGACTTGAACCGCCGAAGATAGTAGCCGTCGGCGTGCTGCAGTCGGCTTCGGATCCAGTCTTCGCGGTCACGGGTGTTCAGGATGAAGACCGCGTCGGCATATTGCTGCGCCAGCACGGGGAACAGCTTGTAGCCCTCGAGGAACACGTCCCAGGTCAACAGCTCCATATCGGTGAAGACGTCGACATGGTCCATGCCCGCCATCAGGGGCCGTCCTTCGGCCAGGTTGACGAACATCCGGCGCGCGATGCGGCCGTTCTCCCAGTGCGCCGACTTCAGGCCGTTGGCCGACAGATAGCTGTAGATCGAGCGGGTGCCGCAGCGGTTGAAGCCGATCTGGAATATCTTCATCTCGCCCGACCCGGATGCACAGGTCCCTCTAGCAGCCGCCAACGGGCGGGCAACCCGCGCGTCGCTAATCGAACCGGGCCTGGACCCGCTGCAGCACCTTCACCGCCGCTTCCAGCTCCGCCTCGCTGATGTCGGCCAGCAACTCTTCGCGCAGGGTCTCGGCGACCGGCTGGAGCGCCTGCATCCGGGCCCGGCCCTGGTCGCTGAGCAGGACCAGCTTCAGCCGCCGGTCGCCGCTCACCGATCGCCGCTCGATCCAGCCCTGCCGCTCCATGCCGTCGAGCTGACGGGTGAGGGTCGATGTCTCCAGCCCGATCTGCTCGGCCAGCTGCCCCTGGGTCACCCCCTCGGGCGAGCGGGACAGCCAGTACACCACGGCCCAGCCTGACTTGGTCAGCCCGCTCGGCTTCAGGCGCTCGTCGAGCCTGACCCGCCAGCGCCGCGCGAGCTGGAAGATCGCAATGACGAACTGATGCTTGGCGTCCACGCCTCTTACGCTCCATCCGGGCCGTCTCGTCCGCAGGCTGTACTGTCAGCCTGACCGCGATTGGGAAAGCGCGACCTGACGCCTCATCCGTCTGGGCGGCCTATCTGCTCACGACCGTGCGGCGCGTCGAAGTCGAGCGCGGGGCCGATCGGCACGACCCCGGACGGATTGATCGACGTGTGGCTCTGGTAATAGTGGCGCCGGATGTGATCGAAGCGGACCGTGCGGGCGACGCCCGGGTGCTGGAACAGGTCGCGCGTGTAGCCCCAGAGGTTCGGATAGTCGACCAGCCGACGCAGGTTGCACTTGAAGTGGCCCGCATAGACCGGATCGAACCGCAGCAAGGTGGGCCACAGCCTGAGGTCCGCCTCGGTGAGGTGGCCGCCGAGCAGGTAGCGGCGGTCGGCCAGCCGGGACTCCAGCGCGTCCAGCATGGCGAACACGGCCCAGGCCGCCTCCTCGTAGGCCTCCTGCCGGGTGGCGAAGCCCGCCTTGTAGACGCCATTGTTCAGGGCCTCGTAGATGCGCGCATTGAGGTCGTCGATCTCCTCTCGGTCCGCCGGCGGATAATAGTCCCCGGCCGCCGCGCCGACGCCGTCGAAGGCGCTGTTCAGCATACGGATGATCTCGGAGGATTCGTTGCTGACGATGCGGCCCAGCGCCTTGTCCCAGAGCACGGGGGTGGTGGCGTGGCCGGTGCAGCGCGGGTCGTCGGCGAGATAGACCTGGTAGAGATAGCGCGCGCCGTTGACGGTGTCGGGGATCACGGCCTCCCCCGGCTCGAAGGTCCAGCCGTTCTGGCCCATCAGCCAGTGCGTCGCCGATATCGAGATCGCCCCCTCGAGCCCTTTCAGCGACCGGTAGATCAAGGTGCGGTGCGCCCAGGGGCAGGCCAAGGCGACGTAGAGGTGATAGCGTCCGGGCTCAGCCTTGAAGCCGCCGGCGCCGGTCGGGCCAGGCGCGCCGTCCGGCGTGATCCAGTTGCGATAGGAGGACGCGGTGCGCTCGAAGCGGCCGCCGGTCGCCTCGGTGTCGTACCACTCGTCGCGCCAGACGCCGTCGACCAGGAAACCCATCGCCCGCCCCTCCGCCCGGAGGCAGAGCGTGCAAGCGCCCTGCAGGTCAAGCCCGCAGGCTCTGGACCGGGACGACCCCGGACCGCATAAGGACACAGATGAGCTCCGAGGCGATCCGATCGGCCGCGCTTGGTCTCCTCCGCTGGCTGCTGCTGCCCTGGTGGCTGCTGCAGATCTTCTCGGAGGAGAAGGGCTTCCACCCCAACCCGATCCTCGGCAGCAGGCGGCTGAACCGCCGCGGCTTCTATGTCTGGCGCGGACGGCTGGCGCACCGGCTCACCGCGTGGCGGCGCCGGCGGCTGCAGAAGCTGGTCAGCCCCGCCGATCGCGCGGCGTTCGCGCGCGACGGCTATGTCATCAAGCGCGACTTCATGGCCAGGGACCTGTTCGCCCGGCTGTTGCAGGAGGTCGAGGGCTTCGCCGGACGGGCGGGGGAGTTCAAGGAAGGCGACGCCATCACCCGGCGCATCCCGCTCACCCCCGAGAACCTGAGGCGCCTGCCCGCCTGCAAGGCCCTGCTGGCGCAGCCCGAATGGCGCGGCCTGACCCGCTATGTCTCGAGCTTCGACACCGAGCCCCTGGTGTTCATCCAGAGCATCTTCACCCGGGTGGACGACGGCCAGGCCGACCCGCAGACCTCGGTGCACATCGACACCTTCCATCCGACCATGAAGGCCTGGCTGTTCCTGCAGGATGTAGCGGAGGAGGACGGCCCTTTGAGCTACGTCCCCGGCTCGCATCGCCGCACCCTGCGCCGGGAGGTCTGGGAGCGCCGCCAGAGCATCCGCGCGTCCGATCCGGAGACGCGCAAGAAGGGCGGCGCCTTCCGCATCGGCAAGCCGGAGATGGCGCGGCTCGGCAGCGCCAAGCCCAAACGGTTCGCGGTGCCCGCCAACACCCTGGTGGTGGCCGACACCTATGGCTTCCACGCCCGCCGCCGCAGCACCCGGCCCTCGGCGAGGATCGAGATCTGGGCCTACAGCCGGCGCAACCCCTTCACGCCGTGGACCGGCTTCGACCTCGCCTCCCTGCCCCTGTTCAAGGGGTACGCCGCGCCGATCGGCTGGTGGTTCATGGAGCTCAGGACCAAGCTCGGCATGCCGGCGCCGCAGTTCCGCCAGGTGGCCGGGGTGAAGCCGGGGGCGGCCCCCGCGCCGTGGCGGCCGGCCAAGGCGTGACGGCTCAGCCGAGGCCGAGCACGTCGCTCATGCCGTAGAGGCCGGCCGGCCGGCCAGCCACCCAGCGGGCGGCCTGCAGCGCGCCGCGGGCGAACAGCGAGCGGTCTCTGGCGGAGTGGGCCAGGCGGATGATCTCGTCCTCCGCCGCGAACACCACCTCGTGCTCGCCGACGATGCCGCCGCCGCGCATCACCGAGAAGCCGATCGCGCCGGCCGCGCGCGGACCGGGCAACCCGTCCCGGGCCCGCTCGGACACCGCCCCGAGCTCGACCCCGCGGCCCCTGGCGGCGGCCTCGCCCAGCATCAGCGCCGTGCCCGACGGGGCGTCGGCCTTGCGGCGGTGGTGGGCCTCGAACACCTCGATGTCGTAATCCTGAGCCGGCAGCGCCCGCGCGGCCTGGGCCACCAGCCCGAGCAGGAGGTTCACGCCCAGGGAGAAGTTGCCCGACTTGACGATGGCGATGCGCTGGGCGGCCTCCGCCACCGCCGCCTCGTCTGCCGGGGAGAAGCCGGTCGCGCCGATCACCAGGGCCGGCGATCCCCGCCCGGCGGCGAGCCGCGCCAGGGCGGCCGCCGCGCCGGCGGTGGAGAAGTCGATCAACACGTCGCAGGCGGCCACCGCGGCCTCGGGCGTCATCAGGCCCGCGTCCGCATCCGCGCGATCGACCCGCGCGGTCAGCTCCAGCCCCTCGCCGGACTGCACGAGGCCGGTGAGCACCTGGCCCATGCGGCCCAGGGCGCCCGAGACGCCGATCCTGATCGAGCTGGGCCCGGACATGGACACCTTCCGAAAGGGCGCGACCTTAGCCGCGCGCCGGCCCGCTTTCAAAGCGCCTGCACTTGAACCTGCGACCGCGGCGCCGTTTAAGGCGCGCGTCGTCTCCGCCCTTTTCGAAAGCGCCGCCATGGCCGACCTCGCCCCGCCCAAGAAGGTGGTGCTCGCCTACTCTGGCGGGCTCGACACCTCGATCATCCTGAAATGGCTGCAGGAGACCTATGCCTGCGAGGTGGTGACCTTCACCGCCGACCTCGGCCAGGGGGAGGAACTGGGGCCGGCGCGCGAGAAGGCGCTGATGCTCGGCATCAAGCCCGAGAACATCTTCATCGAGGACCTGCGCGAGGAATTCGTCCGCGACTACGTGTTTCCGATGTTCCGCGCCAACGCCCTCTACGAGGGCCAGTACCTGCTCGGCACCTCGATCGCCCGGCCGCTCATCGCCAAGACCCAGATCGAGATCGCCCGCCGCACCGGGGCCGACGCCGTCTGCCACGGGGCCACCGGCAAGGGCAACGACCAGGTCCGCTTCGAGCTCGGCTACTACGCCCTGGAGCCGGACATCCGGGTGATCGCGCCCTGGCGGGAATGGAAATTCGCCAGCCGCGAGGCCCTGATCGATTTCGCCGAGAAGCACCAGATCCCGATCGCCAAGGACAAGCGCGGCGAGTCGCCGTTCTCGGTGGACGCCAACCTCTTGCACTCCTCCTCGGAGGGGAAGGTGCTGGAGGACCCCGCCGCCGAGCCGCCCGAGTTCGTCTACCAGCGGACCATCTCGCCGGAGGAGGCCCCCGACCGCGCCACCACCATCAGCATCGACTTCGAGCGCGGGGATCCCGTGGCCGTCGACGGCGAGCCGCTCTCGCCGGCGGTCCTGCTCACGAAGCTGAACCAGCTCGGCCACGACAACGGGGTCGGCCGGCTCGACCTGGTGGAGAACCGCTTCGTCGGCATGAAGTCGCGCGGCGTCTACGAGACCCCCGGCGGGACCATCCTGCTGGCGGCCCACCGCGGCATCGAGTCGATTACCCTCGACAAGGGCGCGGCCCACCTCAAGGACGAGCTGATGCCGCTCTATGCGGAGATGATCTACAACGGCTTCTGGTTCTCCCCCGAGCGTGAGATGCTGCAGGCCTTGATCGACCGCAGCCAGGAAATGGTCACCGGGCGGGTGCAGGTGAAGCTCTACAAGGGCAACGCCACCGTGACCGGCCGCGAGAGCCCCTATTCGCTCTACGACCAGGAGCTGGTCACCTTCGAGGAGGGCAAGGCCGCCTACGACCAGCGCGACGCGGCGGGCTTCATCAAGCTGAACGCCCTGCGCCTGAGGGTGCGGGCCAACCGCGACCGGCGGGCCCACCGCAACGCCTGAGCCGCCGCGCACATGACAAACCGGTAAGGTGACGCCTTCGCCGGCCGGGCGCATGCTGCCCCTCGCGGGGCTTGTCCGACCGGGGAGGCCCGCACCCGAAGGGGAGAGCGGGGATGGGACGGCTCGCGGCGACCTTGGCGATGCTCGCGGCGGCTGCCGCGGCGGCGGGGCCGGCCGCGGCGTCCACCGGAGTGCGCGCGCCCAGCTGCCCCGAGAGCGCGGACGAGCAGGCCGCCGCGCTCGGCGAGCGCCTGAGCGTGCTGGCCGACCAACTGCAGATGCTGAACGACCAGCTGCGGACGCAGCAGATGCTCCGCGCCGACGCGCTGCAGCGGGCCCGCGACCAGATCGAGGATGTCGCCCGTCACGCCGAGCTCGATCAGGACGAGGTGCAGGCGGCCGTCCAGGCCGCCCTGGCGTCCGCCCAGGCCGAGGGCGAAGCCGCCGCGCGCGCCTCCCAGGCCGCACAGCGGACCATGGCGGAGGTCGAGGCGCAGATGCAGGTCCTGCGCAAGCGGCTGCAGGCGCTGCAGCCTCATCATCCGGGGACCGCCTCGGCCAAGGGCTGAACTGCCAACCGGCGCCGGTTCGGGTAAGCTCGTCCGCACGTGCGGAGCTGGCATGAGCGAGGCGGCCCCTTCCTCCCCCTCAGGGGCGACCGATGCGCGGCGGCGGCGCGTGCTGTTCATCGGCGAGGGCTCGACCCTGGCCCACGCGGCAAGGCCCCTGGCGCTGGCCGCGGCCCTCCCGCCGGACCGCTTCGAGGCCATCGTCGCCGTGCCCGAGCGCTATGCGCGCTGGATCGCGCCACACCTGGCCTCCAGACCGTTGCCGGCCCAGACCCCCGAGCTGTTCGCAGCCCGCATCGCCTCCGGCCGCCCGGTGTTCAGCGCCCCCCGCCTGGCCGCCTATGCGGAGCATGACCTGGCGCTGATCGCCGAGCTCGCCCCCGACGTCGTGGTCGGCGATTTCCGCCTGTCGCTGGCCGCCAGCGCGCGCAAGGCCGGCGCGCCCTACATCAGCCTGTCGAACGCCTACTGGAGCCCGGACCGGCCGTTGCGGGCCCTGAGGCCCTCGGTCGGCCAGTTCCGGCGCTGGCCTCCGGCGGCGGCCGAGGCGGCCTTCCGCCTGCTCGCTCCGGCGGTGCTGCGCTGGCACGCCGGCCCGGTGGACCAGCTCATGGCCGCCCACGGTCTCCCGGGGATCGACGGCGACCTGCGCCGCGCCTTCACTGAGGCCGACCTCACTCTCTACGCCGACCTGCCGGCGCTCCACCCCGACCTGCCGCAGTCCGGGCGGCGGCGCTTCCTGGGACCGGTCGCCTGGGAGCCGCCCGTCGCCCTGCCCGCGTGGTGGAACGAGATCCCGTCAGGCAAGCCCGTCGCCTACCTGACCTTGGGCAGCTCCGGCGACGTCTCGCACCTGGGCATGATCGCCGGGGCGCTGCAGGACGCAGGCCTGGCGGTGCTGGCGGCGACCGCCGGGCGCGCGGCGCTGGAGGGGGACGGCCGCACGCTGTTCACGGCGGACTACCTTCCCGGGGCGCAGGCCGCGGCGCGCGCGGATCTGGTGGTGTGCAACGGCGGCGCCCCGACCGCCAGCCAGGCGCTGCTGGCGGGCCGGCCCGTGCTGGGCGTCTGCGCCAACCTGGATCAGTTCCTGAACATGCGCGCCGTCGAGCGGTTCGGCGCCGGCGTCTCGGTGCGGGCGGACGCCCTCTCGCCCCGCGCCCTCGGCAAGGCCCTGAAGCGTCTGCGCGGGACGAGCTTCGCCGAAGCCGCGGCGCGCCTGGCCGCCAGCGACCCCCCCGACCCCGCCGAGGTGCTGGTGGGCGCGATCGAGCAACTGCTTGGGCCCGCAGACGCGGGGGCTAGGCGGTGATGTCGAGCTTGCCGCGCGCGGCCAGCTTGGCCAGCCGTTGATTGATGTCGGCCACGTCGAAGGCGAGGACGTCGGGCAGGCGCAAGGTCTCGGCCTGCGCCGGCTTGCGCGGGGTGCTGGGCTGGAACGAGGAGGGCTCGGCCGCACGGCGCACGCCGACCTGCGGGGCGGGAAAAGCTCCGCCAGCCCCCACAACGCCGACACCAGAACTCATCACACTCTCCTCGGCCGACGCGCCGAGGCGGCCCGCCCACCGTCTTGCGCGCCCCCACGCCTCATCCTTAGGAAATGTATGGTTAGCGAAACCTTAACAGGCCTGCGAAGCGCCTAACCGCCGAAGACGAAAGACGTCATGTCGACCCCGCCGCCCTCGGTGACCTCGGTAAAATAGACGGGCGACTCCTCCGGCCGCTGCAGAGCGGCGACATAGAGCACCGGCAGGAAATGATCCGGAGTCGGTTGAGCCAGGCGCGCGGCGGGGGAGCCGTCCAGGGCGTGCACCAGCCCCTGGTGGTCGTGCCTTTCGAGCTTGGCCTGGATGCCTTTGCGGAAGTCCTCGGCGACCGGATTGGGCGGGGCGCGGCCGGAGCGGTCGTAGATCGCGAGGTTGTGCACGATGTTGCCCGTGCCCATCACCATGACGCCCTCCTCGCGCAGGGGCGCCAGCTTGCGGCCGACCTCGTAGTGGAAGGCGGGCGGCTGGGTCCCGTCGAGGCTGAGCTCGACCACCGGCACATCGGCCTCGGGATAGAGGTGCATCAGCACGGTCCATGCGCCGTGGTCCAGGCCCCAGCGCTGGCTCTGCTGCACCGGCGTCGGCGCCAGCAGCTCAGCGGTGCGGGCCGCCAGCTGCGGCGACCCGGGCGCCGGATAGCGGAAGTGGTAAAGCGGCTCGGGAAACCCATAGAAGTCGTGCACGGTCGGCGGCTCGGCCATGGCGGTGACGGCCACGCCGCGAGTCATCCAATGACCCGAGACCACCAGAATCGCCCTGGGTCTGGGCAAACGCCGCCCAAGATCGCGCCAGGCCTGGACATAATCGTTCTGCTCGAAAGCCGTGAGCGGGCTGCCGTGGCCCACGAAGAGGGCGGGAGAGCGATCGGATGCGGAGGCCATGCCGCCTCGTATTCCCCTTGCGCCGCGAGGGGAAGGCCCCGATCGGCGACCTCCTAAGCAGCCGCGAGCCTCGGCTGCTAACAATTTGATTTACCTTGGATTTAGGCAACGAGGCGGATTGTGGGCGCGTTCGCTCCGTGAAAGCCTCGCCATACCGGACAGGCGGAGTGAATCGGAGGACAAGGTGAGTGTCATCCCGGGCGGAACGTCGGACTTCGAGGCGCAGCTTCACGGCAAGCGGCTGACCACGGCCGAGGTGCTCTACTACATCCCCGAGCATCCGAAGCTGTTGCAGAGCTTCCTCTGGCAGACGCTCGACGAGGCGCCGGACTTCCCGCGCATCCAACGCTTCCTTGAGTTCTGGCGGCGGGAGATCGACGCGGTGATCCACTCGGTGGCGATCAGCGCGTGCGGCCAAGTGGCGCCCGGGCGGGCACGCACGGTGAAGTTTGTCGGAAACTTGAACTAGGCCGGCGCAACTTCTCGGCTCGCTAAGGAGTTTTCCGTGCACGGGGCGAACAACCTGTGCAGGATTGCGCCTATGAGACGATTCCTTCTGACCGCGGCCGCGGTGGCGGCCCTTGGCGGGGCGCTGGCAGCGTGCGCCACCGCCACGCCCTATCAGCCGGCGGCCGTACATGGCGCCGATCGCGGCTTCGGCTATAGCGACTATCGCATCGATTCCACCCATTGGCGGGTCACCTTCGCCGGCAACAGCCTGACCTCGCGTGAGACGGTCGAGAAGTACCTGCTGTATCGCGCCGCCGAACTCACCATCGAGCAGGGCGGCGACTGGTTCGAGACCACCGACCGGCACACCGACCGCAACACCAGCTATTCGGCCGATCCGGACCCATTCTACCATTCCGGCTTCTGGAACGATTACGGCTGGGGCTGGCGCCCGGCCTGGCGCTACCACGGCGCCTGGGGCTGGCGCTCCTGGGATCCCTGGTTCGGAGATCCCTTCTGGGCCGACCGGACCACCATTCAGCAGGTGAATCGGTACGAGGCGTCGGCCGAGATCGTGATCGGCCACGGCCCACGGCCGGAGGGCCGGCGCGTGTTCGACGCCCACGAGGTTGTGGCCAACATGGGCCCGGGCATCACCCGCCCCGCGCCTTAGCCTCCCTTAGGGCCGCCCCGTAGACGCCCGTCCGCGGGGCGGCTTTAATGCCGCCATGAGCAAGGCCTTCGAGCCCATCGACGACGGCGTGTTCGACCCGACGCGGCCGCTCCCCTCTTCCCGTGCGCTCACCCCTCAGGTGATCCGCGTCAACGAGGCGCGGGTGGCGAGCGGCTTCTGGCCCAAGCTGCGCAAGGTGGCCCGCAAGATCCCCTTCGCCTCGGATCTGGTGGCCGTCTACTACTGCGCCCGCGACCCTGAGACCCCGGCCGGGGCCAAGGCGATGATGATGGCGGCCCTCGCCTATTTCGTCGCCCCGGTGGACGCCATTCCGGATGTGCTGGTGGGCATAGGCTACACCGACGACGCGGCTGTGCTGGCCGCCGTCATCGCGCTCTTGCACCGCCACTTGAAGCCGGAGCACAGGCGCCAGGCGCAGGATCTCCTGCAACGTGACGTTTGAGTCGTCCCTCCCATACCTCTCGATCGCCGCGGGTCTTGGGGCGGGGGTCTGGACGGGCACCGGCTCCGGGCGGCTGACCACCTTCCTGGCGAGCGCGGCGCTGGGCGCTTTGGCGATGTTCGCCTATTTCCGCTGGATCGCGCCGACCGAAGCGCCGCTGGGGTTGGCCTTGGGCGCAGCGGGCCTGGCACTTCGGCCGCGCGGCGCCGGCAGAGCCGCGGGCGCGATGATCCTGCTCTGCGCAGAATGGCTGGTCTTCGCCTACCTGTTCCTGAAGACCGGGGACGGCGGCGGGGCCTTGATGTCGGACGGCATGCGCGGCGCCCTGGCGGCCGCCGTGGTGATCGTCACGGCCCTGGCGCTGCGCCGGCTCTGGCCCGCGCTGCCGCGGCCGCGCGGCCTGGCGGTCGCGGAGGCGGCTGCGCTGGTCCTGATGTTCGCGACTGTCCTGACCCTGAACTGGAGCTTCTGGCCGGCCATGCTGGGAACCGCGGCGGTGCTGGCCGCAGAAGTGCTGCTTCTGCTCGTCGCCAGCGACGCCGTGAAGGACCGCGCGTGGATCCGGCGGCTGGCCTGGGGCGCGAGCTATCTCGGCCAGGCGGCCCTCGCCTATGCCTTCCTGCGCTAGGGCCAGCGGCCTAAGGCTCTTCGCAGAACCCCTGGTAGCGCCGGCCGGCCAGCAGCTGCTTGATCTCGTCCCAGTTCTCAACCACCTGAGACAGCGGAAACGGCGTGGTGCGCGAGAGCCGCACCTTGGGCGAGAACGGCGCCAGCCCCAGGTGCCGCCCAATCCGCTCGTATCCGGCCAGCGGGGATCCCTCGACGTCATCCTCATAGGTCAGGCGCAGCGGCTCGAACGGCGAGAGCAGCTGCTCGGCCTGGCCGTGGTGCAGCTCCAGCCGCTCCAGTTGCTCCAGGAGGCTGCAGGTGATCCCGCCGTAAAGCACCTTGGCCGGATCGAGCCGGATGGTGGTGAGCGAGGCCTGGGCGCCGCCGTAGAGGTGGTAGGTCTGGCGCGCTTCGGCCACGCCGGCGGAGACCACCGCCCGCAGCAGGTTGCGCCGCCAGAGGATGATGGCGCGCAGCTCGAACCTTTGCCCGAGGCCCTGCACCAGGTCCTCCAGCGGCCATCCGGAGAACCTCGAGAACCACGGCTTCACCTCCAGGCCGAGCAACCGCTTGCCCGGGGCCAGCTTGGCCGACGCCAGCCACTCGAACAGCGCCGGCCCGGCCCGCATGCGACTGGATTCGTCCCTGAACAGCTCGCCTGTCCACTGCAGGTCGGGGTGCTGGTGCAACAGGCTGCCGAGCACGGAGGAGCCGCATCGGCCCGGGTGGACCATCAGGACGAGTTCTCGGCGCTCCATGGCGCCTCTTGGCCCGAAGCCGTCGCGCCGCGCAAGCCCGTGGCGGCCCGGCCGGATCGCGCGGCGCGCGGGCGTGTTCAACGATGGCGCAGCTTGCCGAAGGTCCCGGCGCGGCCGATAGCGGCAGGGCGAGGAGGCGGCCCATGGCGGAGGCGGAGCGGCGAGCGGCGATGGTCCTGCACGGCGGGGCCGGGGCGCGGCGCGGACGCGACTACCCCCGCCAGCTCCGCCAGATGGACGGTCTCGTCGGCCTCGGCCGCGAGCGCCTGCTGGCCGGGGCCTCCGCCCTGGAGGTGGTGGTCGAGGTCGTCGGCGAGCTGGAAGCCTCGGGCCTTTACGTCGCTGGCCGGGGCGCGGCGCCGAATACGGCCGGCGGCTATGAGCTCGACGCCAGTCTAATGGACGGGTGGGAGGGGCGCGCGGGCGCGGTCGCGGCCCTGCAGGGGTTCAAGAGCCCGATCCGCGCGGCGCGGGCGGTGATGGAGCGCTCCGCGCAGGTGCTGTTCGCCGGCGAGGGCGCGGCCGACTTCGCCCGCGCTCAGGGGCTGGAAGAGATTGAGGATCCGGCGGCCTGGTTCACCGGCCTGGAGGCGTCGCGCGAGCTGGCCGCCCCGCCCGGCGGCAAGGCCATGGGCACGGTCGGCTGCGCGGCGCTGGACCTGCAGGGCCGGCTCGCGGCGGGGACCTCGACCGGCGGGCTCGTCGGCAAGCCGCCGGGACGCGTCGGCGACAGCCCCATCATCGGCGCGGGGACCTGGGCGGACCACGCCGTCGCCGTTTCCTGCACCGGGACGGGGGAAGTGTTCATCCGCGCCTCCGCCGCCGCCCAGATCGCCCATCGCATGCGCTTCGGCGGCGAGCCCCTAGCCAAGGCGGCGCGGGCCGCCCTGGCTGAGGCTGTCGGCCTCGGGGGTCACGGCGGGCTGATCGCGGTCAGCGCGGCCGGCGAGATCGCCATGCCCTACAGCACCGAAGGGATGGCCAGGGCGGCGCTCTATCCGGACGGACGGACGGCCGTGGATGTGTTCTAGCCGTTGTCGCTCCGCACCCGCCCCGCTAGGCTGAAGCCCGTTCCCCAAAACCCCCCGGCCCGATGGACACCTCAGACAAGCGCGGCGTGACCGACGAAGAGGCCCTCGCCTTTCACCGCTTCCCCACCCCCGGGAAGATCGGGGTCCATGCGACCAAGCCGATGGGGACCCAGCGGGACCTGTCGCTGGCCTATTCGCCCGGCGTCGCCGCCCCGGTGCGCGAGATCGCCAACGATCCGGACACCGCATACGACTACACCTCCAAGGGCAATCTGGTGGCGGTGATCTCCAACGGCACCGCCATCCTCGGGCTCGGCGACCTGGGGGCCCTGGCCTCAAAGCCCGTGATGGAAGGCAAGTCGGTCCTGTTCAAGCGCTTCGCCGACGTCGACTCCATCGACATCGAGGTGCAGGCGACCGAGGCGGCCGAGTTCATCACCGTCGTCAAGAACATCGGCGCGACCTTCGGCGGCATCAACCTCGAGGACATCAAGAGCCCCGAGTGCTTCGTGATCGAGAGCGAGCTGCAGGGCCTGCTCGACATCCCGGTGTTCCACGACGACCAGCACGGCACGGCCATCATCTCCGCGGCGGGCCTGATCAACGCCTGCAAGATCACCGGCCGCAAGCTGGAGGACCTGAAGCTGGTGCTGTGCGGCGCCGGGGCCGCCGGCATCGCCTCGCTGGAACTGATGAAGGCGCTGGGGGTCCGCTCGGAGAACTGCATCGCGGTGGACAACACCGGGGTGATCTACCGCGGCCGCTCGGGGCTCAATCAGTGGAAGTCCGCCCACGCGGTGGACACTGACGCCCGCACCCTGGCCGACGCCATGGTCGGCGCCGACGTGTTCCTCGGCCTCTCGGTGAAAGGGGCGCTGACCAAGGAGATGGTCGCCTCCATGGCGCCAAATCCGATCATCTTCGCCATGGCCAACCCGGACCCTGAGATCAGCCCCGAAGAGGTGGCCGAGGTCAGGACCGACGCCATCATGGCGACCGGCCGCTCCGACTATCCCAACCAGATCAACAATGTGCTTGGCTTCCCCTACATCTTCAGGGGCTCGCTGGACGTGCGCGCCCGGCGGGTGAACCACGAGATGAAGCTGGCCGCCGCCCACGCCCTGGCCGAGCTGGCGCGCGAGGACGTTCCCGACGAGGTCGCCGCCGCCTATCACGGCCGCCAGCTCAAGTTCGGGCCGGAGTACATCATCCCGACGCCGTTCGACCCGCGGCTTATCTGGTACGTGCCGCCGTTCGTAGCCAAGGCGGCGATGGACACCGGTGTCGCGCGCAAGCCCATCGAAGACATGGACGCCTACCGCGCCGACCTCGCCCAGAGGCTCGATCCGGCCGCGGCTTTCCTTCAGAAGATCGCCGGCGCCGTGCATCGCGCGCCCAAGAAGACCATCGTCTTCGCCGAGGGCGAGGACACCTCGGTGATCCGCGCCGCCTACGCCTTCCGCAACCAGGGCCTTGGCCACGCCATCCTGGTCGGGCGCGAGGAGCTGATCCGCCAGAACATGCAGTTCGCCGGCATCGACCCCGACGCCTCCAGGCTCGAGATCATCAATGCCCGGCTTTCGGACTACAACGCCGACTACGTCGACTATCTGTACAAGCGCCTGCAGCGTGACGGCTTTCTGATCCGCGACGTTCAGCGGCTGATCAACTTGGACCGCAACTCCTTCGCCGCCGCCATGGTGGCGCTGGGCCACGCCGACGGCATGGTTACCGGCGTCACCCGCAACTTCGACCGCTGCCTGACCGAGGTGCTGCGCGTGATCGACCCCACGCCCGGCGGGCGGGTGATGGGCATGAGCGTGCTGATGGCCAAGGGCCGCACCCTGTTCATCGCCGACACCAACGTGGCCGAGTTCCCCAATTCTCAGGACCTGATGGAGATCGCCAAGGAGAGCGCCAGCGCCGTGCGGCGGCTGGGCCACGAGCCGCGGGTCGCCTTCCTCTCCTATTCCACCTTCGGACATCCCGGCGGAGAGCGGGCGCAGCGGGTGCGCGAGGCGGTCGCCATGCTGGACGCCCAGGGCGACATCGACTTCGAATACGAGGGCGAGATGCCGCCGGACATCGCGCTGGATCCCTGGCTGCGGACCAACTTTCCGTTCATGCGGCTGACCGACGCGGCCAACGTCATGATCATGCCGGCGATCCACTCGGCCTCGATCTCGACCAAGCTGGTGCAGTCCCTTGGGGGCGCCACCGTGTTGGGCCCGGTCCTGCTGGGCCTTTCGCGGCCGGTGCAGATCTGCCCGCTTTCGGCCTCCGTGACTCAGATCCTGAATATGGCGATGTTCGCCGCCTACGACGTGCGCGCGACCGTCGATCCCTGAGCCAGGCGGCGGCGGCGGCCGGCCTCCCCGCTCGCCAGCCAGACGCACAGGATCACAGACGGTATGCCCAGCAGGCCCGCCCCGACGAAGAACAGGGCGTAGGCCTCCAGCAAGGACCGGCCCGGCTCCAGCCCCTCGACCACCGCCCCGGAGAACCCCTTCAGGAACTTTCCTAGGTAGGCGTAGGTCGAGGTCAGGAGGGCGTACTGGGTCGCCGTGTACCCGAGGCTGGTGAGGCTCGACATGTAGGTGGTCAGGGCCACGCCGGCGAAGGACACCCCGAAGCTGTCGAAGGCCATGATCAGGCCGAACACCCGCAGGTCGGCCCCGGTGAAGCTCAGGATCGCGAAGCAGGCGATCGCGACGCCCTGCAGCACCCCGCCGGCGATCAGGGCCTTCATATAGCCGAAGCGGATCGAGCACAGGCCGCCGGCGGCGATACCGAGCAGGGAGAAGCTCAGGCCGATCGTCCCGCGCACCGTCCCGACCACGTCCTTGGACATACCGAGGTCGTGGTAGAACGGGTTGGCCATCGGACCCATCACGAACTCTGGCAGGCGGTAGAGGCTGATCATTCCCAGCATCAGCAGCGCCAGCCAGCCGTAGGTCCCGAAGAAGGCGACGAAGGGTCCGACCACCGCATCGAACAGGCCACGAGGGGTCCACAGCGGGGCCGCCTTGGACTTCTCGTCCAGGACCGCGTCGGCGCGCGCGGGCTCAGTGGCTTTGAACGTGGCGAACAGCCCAACCGCCATCGCCGCAGCGCACATCACATAGGAGATCGGCCAGCCCAGATGGTTGGCCGCGATCAGGATCAGGGCGTCGGTGGTCAAAAGGGCGCCCCGGTAGCCGAACTGATAGGCCGAGGCGAGCAGCCCCATCTCATCGGCATTGTCGGCGCTCTCGATGCGCCAGGCGTCGACGACGATGTCCTGGGTCGAGGAGGCGAAGGCCACCAGCAGGGCCAGGCCCCCCAGCGTGGCGAGGCCGGCGTGGGTCCCCACCGCCGCCATGCCGAGCAGGGCGGCCCCCACCACCACCTGCGCCGCCAGCATCCAGCCGCGGCGCCGTCCCAGCCGGCCGAGCAGCGGCGCGTCCAGCCGGTCGATCAGCGGCGCCCACAGGAACTTCAGCGAATAGGCCAGGCCGACCCACGAGAGGAAGCCGATGGCCTTGAGGCTGGTCCCCTCGTCGCGAAGCCAGTAGCCGAGGGTGTTGCCGGTGAGCAGGAACGGGAGGCCCGAGGAGAAGCCGAGGGCGAGCATGACCGCGACCTTGGGCCGCCTGAGCTCGCGCAGGACCTCGAGGGCGGTGCGGCGGCGGCGGGCCGGCGGCGCGGCTTCAGCCATGAACTTGTGCGGTCTCCCGCCCCCAAATCAGGAGGCGAGCTTGGCCCGCGTGCGCGGCTGCGTAAACCCTGGCCCAGCCCGCCGCGCCAGCACGGCGCGAAGCGCCGCGGAGTCGAGCGGCTTGGTCAAGAACTCGTCCATGCCCGCGGCGAGGCAGGCCTGGCGGGTGTCCTCGAAGGCGTCGGCGGTAAGGGCCGCAATCGGCGTCGACACGCCCGCGGCGCGGATGGCGCGGGCGGCCTGCATGCCGTCCATTCCCGGCATGCGCAGGTCCAGGAGGATCAGGTCGTAGCTCTGGGCCAGGGCCGCCTCCACCGCCTGCGGCCCGGTCTGCACCCGGTCGACGGCGCAGCCCTCCCGTTCGAGCAGCGCGCGTCCGAGCATGGCGTTGATCGGATTGTCCTCCGCCAGCAGCACCCGGGCCCCCACCGCGGCCGATGCGCGGATGCGCTCGTCCTCGACCGGTGCGCGCGCAAGCCGGGTGGACGCCGGCGGCGCGGAAACGGCGAGGATCCGCACCGACAGCGACTTGCGGCGCAGGGGCTTGATCAGATAGCCGGCGAATCCGCCGCGACGCAGGGCGGGCAGCCGGCCCCGTTCCTCGGGCTTCACCATCACGATGGAAGGATGGCCCTCCAGCGGGCGCGGCCGACGCCTGCCGACGGCCGCATAGTCGACCAGGGCGGGGACGCCGGCGGCAATATCCATCAGGTTGGCCGCGCCGGCGCGGACCAGCGGCTGGCCGCCGCAGGCGCGAACCTGCTCGGCGGCCGCTTCGGCGACCACCGGATTGGCGGAGACCACCAGCACAGTCATTCCATCGAGCGAGGCTCCCGGGCTGGCCGCGCCGGCCGGCGCGAAGTCCGCCTCGAACCAGAAGCACGAGCCGACGCCTTGCCGGCTGTCGAGCCCGACGACGCCGCCGAACGCCTCCGCCAGCCGCCGCACGATGGCGAGCCCCAGGCCCGTGCTCTCGATCTGGCCCACGCCGATCGCGGATCCCTGGATGAAAGGCTCGAAGATGCGCTCGCGCTCGGCGGCGCTGACGCCGGGGCCAGTATCGCGCACGGCGAAGCGCAGCCGCACGGTTTCCCGCGCCACAGGGGCGTCGGCCCTGGCGACGCTCAGCACCACGCCGCCGGTCTCGGTGAACTTCACGGCGTTGCCGGCGAGGTTGAACAGGATCTGGCGCAGGCGGCCTTCATCCGCCATCACCAGAGGTAGTCCCGGCTCGGCGGTCCAGGCGATCTCCAGACCGCGGGCGTGGGCGCGAGGGCTGAGCAGCTCCGCCGTGCTCTGCAGAAGGTGCTCCAGCTCGGTGCTCACCGGGTGAAGACGGAACCCGCCAGAGTCCATGCGTGCGAGGTCGAGCACGTCGTTGACCAGACCGAGGAGGTGCTCGCCCGACTGCTCGATCGCCGCGACATAGGCGCGTTGGTCGGCGTCCAGCCGCGTGCCCGCCAGCAGTTGGGCCATCCCGAGGACCCCATTCAGAGGCGTGCGCAGCTCATGGCTCAGCACCGCCAGGAAGGCGTCGCCCGAACGGCGTCGGTGCACGGAGACGGGGCGCGAGCGGCTGGTCATGGCCGACCATTGATAGTCCCGGGCGCTTAACGGGCGGTGAGGGCCAAGGCCTAGGTCTCGCACCAGCGGCGCAGCAGGTTGTGATAGACCCCGGTCAGGGCGACGACGGCGTGGTTCTCGTCGTCGATCTCCGCGCGGATCTCCTGGATGGCGCGGTCGAGGTCGTACAGCGTGCGGCGCTGGCCGTCGTCGCGGACCATCGATTGGGTCCAGAAGAACGCCGCCCAGCGGGCGCCGCGCGTGATGGGCTCGACCCGGTGGAGGCTGCTGGCGGGATAGACCACCAGGTCGCCGGCTCCCAGCTTGATGCGCTGCTCGCCGTAGGTGTCGTTGATCACCAGCTCGCCCCCGTCGTAGTCGTCGGGATCGGACAGGAACAGCGTCGAGGCGATGTCCGTCCGCACGCGGACATGGCCGGGGGCAAAGCGGATGGCGTTGTCGATGTGCGGCTTGAACTGCATGCCCGGCTCATAGCGGCTGAACAGCGGCGGAAAGACCCGCAGCGGCAGAGCGGCCGAGACGAAGGCCTCGCTTTGGCCAAGCGCCGTCAGGAGGGTCTGGCCCAGCTCGCGCGCCAGCGGCGCGTCCTCGGGGATCTGCAGGTTATGCTTGGCCCTGGCCGATTGGGCGCCGGCGGTGGCCTTGCCGTCGATCCATGGCGCAGCTTCCAGGCGCTCGCGCAACTGCGCCGCGTCGGCCCGCGTCAGCAGCTCGGGAATGCGCAGCAGCATGGCCGTTCCTTTCCGCCGTGGGCTTCAGAAGCAGGCGCCGGCGGTGAGGATCAGGGTCCGCCCGGCGGCCGGCACGGCGCGGTTGGAAAACACCTGGGCGTAGTTCAGGCGATCGGTGAGATTGGAGCCGTTCAGGGCGACGCGGTAACGCCCGAACTCGTAGGCGACGAAGGCGTCGATCGCGAAGGTGTGCGGCACGAAGGCGATCTTGGTCAGCCCGGCCGGACCCACCGTGTAGCCGCTCGGGAAACCGTCCTGGTAGGTGACGCCGCCGCCGATCGACAGGCCGTGCAGCTCGCCGGGAAGCTCGTAGCTGGTGAAGATCGAGCCCGACGCCTTGGGGGTCAGCAACACCTGCCGTCCGATCACGAAGCGATTGAGCAGGGGGGTGGAAGCCGCCGCCCCCGCCGGGCAGGGCAGGCCGGTCGGGCTGCAGGCGACGAAGGACTGGTCGATGCGGCTGTCGATGTAGGCGTAGGCGGCGTTGACCGACCAGCCGCGGGCCAGCTTGCCGATCAGTCCGAGCTCGAAGCCCTTGATGGTCTGCCGCTCGCCCGATTGGGCCAGCAGGAAGCCGGTCGCCGGATCGCTCTGGGTGGCGTTGTTCTTGCGCACATAGAAAGCCGCGGCCGTGGCGGCGATCCGCCCGCCCAGGAACCCGACCTTGGCGCCCGCCTCAAACGACTGGTTCTTCTCCGGCTGCAGATCCGCGGCGGTGGGCGCGATGCCGGTGGCGTTGGCGACGATGGCCGTGCCCTGCGGCGTCGCGGACCTGCCCCACGAGAGGTAGAAGGTCTGGGTCGCCGATGGCTCGAAGATCAGGCTGGCGCGAGGGTTGACCAAGGTCGAGCGGCTGTGGAGGGGGGTGTAGGTCCCTCCGACGGTCAGGGTGTCGTACTCGGCCCGGTAGTCCTCCGCCCGGAGCGAGCCCAGGACGGACCACTGCGGCGTCAGCCAGATTCGCGCCGTGGCGAAGGCGCCGAGATCGGTCGAATCCCCATCCGCCCGCGTCACCGTGGCCAGGGTCGCGGAGCTGCCGGCGATGTTGGCGGGGGTCGGGATGATCACGGTGTAGCCCGCCGGGACGCTTGGGTCCGGATGCAGGATCGGCCGTGGGATCAGGTTCCGCGCGGTGATCCCGGGGGGCAGGGTGTAGGCGAAGAAGATCCGGCGGTTGTCCTGGTAGGACAGGTCGATTCCGCCGATCAGCTCCGTCTTCAGGCCCAGCGCCGGCCCGTCGTACCTGACGGCGGTGATGTCCTGCAGGCCCCAGGCGTGCTGCCGGTACGGTCCCGACCCGCCATAGCCGCCATAAGGCTCCGTCGACGGATCGCCGTCGAAGAAGGCCGCCAGGCAGGTCGCCGAGCACTGGTCCAGGGTCGAATACTGGAAGGCCCGGTCATAGACGCCCAGCCGCGCGTCGCTGGTCAGGGTGAAGGCGTCCAGGGCGTGGCTGAGCTCGGCCGTGAAGATGTTCGCGTCGCTGCGGTCGAAATCGCTGACCAGGCCCAGGAAGTTCGAGCGGGGCGCGCCGTACTCGCTGGCCGGCTTGGCGATCAGGCTGCCCGGCGGCTGCAGGATGATGATCCCGTAGTCGGGAATGCGGTCGTCGTGCTGGTGCAGGTAGTCCAGGATCAGCCTGGTCGCCGCGCCGAGCCCGAATCCCAGGGACGCCGCCGCACCCCAGCGCTTGGAGCGGACCACGTCGCGATCCTCGACGTGGTTGGCGTTGGCCATCAGGTTCACCCGCAGGGCGGTGGTGTCGTTGAAGGCGTGGTTGACGTCGGCGGTGGCGCGGTAGTCGCTGGCGCTCCCGGCGGCGGCCTCGACCTCGCTGAAATCGCCCGGCTGGGCGGTCTTGGAGATGGTGTTGATCACCCCGCCGGTGGTCCCGCGTCCGAACAGGGCGCCGGAGGGCCCCTTCAGCACCTGGACTTCCTGGAAGTTGAAGGAGTCGCGCGTATAGACCCCGAAGTCGCGCAGGCCGTCGAGATAGACGTCGTTCTGGGCTTCCTGGCCGCGGATGCGGAACTGGTCGCCGTTCAGCGTGCCGCCCTCGCCGATCGAGACGGTGATGCCCGGCACGTTGCGCAGGGCCTGCTCCAGGGTGACGATCTTCTCCTGCTTAAGCTGGGCCTGCGGGATCACGTTTACCGCCTGAGGCGTGTCCTGGATGGAGGTCGGCAGGGCGGCGATGCCGGTCTGCTGGTCCAGGCTCGACGGGTGGCCCTGGACGGTCACGCTGTTGCTGGCGAGATCGAGCGCCTTGTCGGCGGCGGCGGGGGAGTCCTGCGCGTCGGCGGCCGACGCGATCGAGGCGGCCAGACACGCAGAGCCGACCGTCTGCCAGGCCAGCGATCGTACGGCGGCCGTCCTTCGGTGCCTCATGCGGCCAGCCCCTTGTTGCGAATGCGATTGCGAGTCGTTCTTAAGTCGCGAAGGGGCCGGATGGCAAAGCTTTTTTGCGAATGACTCGCATTTAGTCGGCGCGCTGCGCCTCCGCGCGCGGACGTCGGAGCCGCCGGCTCGCCCAGATCGAAACGCCGGTCAGGGCCAGCAGCGTCGGCGCGGCGCCCGCAAGGCTGATGATCAGCTTCCAGACAAGCGCCATTCCGTTTCCGTCGTGGACGGTTCGGTTGAGCCGGATCAGGCTATCGCCCGCGCGTTGGGCCGGAGCAGGTTGCAACGCCGCGCCTGCGCCCGGCTCATCAGCGACGACCACGGTGGCCGGCGGCGCGCTGGCGCGGGCGAGCTGGACTTTCCACGCGGGGGCCGAGGCACCGCGAGTGGGAACGCTGAGCATGAGGAGCCGCCCGTCTGGGACCGCGGCCCTGGCCGCCGCGACCGCTTCATCCGCGGACAAGCGGGTTCGCGCCAGCGGCTGGCCGTTGCGCCCGGGCCCGCCCGCGCGCGGCGGGCCGACGGGCGCGACCAGCGCCACCGTGGCGCGGGTGAAGCCCGGAAAGGCGATCAGGGCGCCGGTGAGCGCCAGCACCGCCAGCGGCGCGACCATCCAGGCGCCGATCAGGTAATGCAAGTTCTGCAGCACGCCCATTCGCCGCCACCCAAGGCCGGCCACGACCGAGCCCGTCCTCGGCCACCACAGCCACAGGCCCGTGAGGCTCGAGGCCAGCATGGCCCAGCCGATCCAGCCGACCAGCCGGCGGCCCCCGCCGAACATGAAGAGCTGGCCGTGCAGGTCGTGCATCCACCCGGAAAGACCGGATCTCGGGTCGCCGACGTCGAGCGGCCGGCCGCTTGCCGGATCGAGCCACGCCGTGAGGCCGGGCGGCCGCTGGAGCCGGCCGCGCCCAGACGAAGCGCCCGGACCGCGCGCGTCGCGGCGTCCCTGGCCGGTGACCACCACCGGGTCCCCCTGCCGCTCAGGAAGCCGCAGGACCGAGGGGCTCGCCCGCTCGCCGAAGGCGGCCTGGGCCGCTGCCAGGTAGGCCGACGCCGGAAGCGCCGCGGGCGCCGCGTTCGCGGGATAGCGCGCCGGATGTACGGCCCGCTCGATCTCGCCGCGCCAGACCAGGTAGCTGCCCGACAGGCCGAGCGGGATGAAGGCCAGGCACAGGCCGATGCCGATCCAGCGGTGGACGACCAGCCGGATCCGACGCAGCCGTCCAAGTGCGCTCATGCCGTGCTCCTCGCAGGGCCGGCACGCTATTGCGAATAAGTCGCAAACGCAAATCGTCCGTTCAGTCGAAGAAGGCGATGATCCGCGTCTCGATGCTCTGGCGTGGCGCCGCGTCCGGCGCGGAGCCGGGATGGTCGAACGCCGCGTGGGCGGTGAACTGCACCGCCTCCGGATCGGAATCCACCAGCTTGAAGACCAGAACCTCGTCCGGCTGCATGTCCGGATAGAACCACCAGCGGTGAGCCGGATTATGGATGACCGTATAGCCTGACAGCGGCGCGTCGACCGGCTCGGCGGATCCGCCGCCGATCAGTCCGGCGCGGAGGTCGCTGATCGATACGGTGGAAGCGTCGCAGACCGCCAGCGGCGACCGCTCGACCGGCAGGATCGGCCGCCAAAGGTTGATCAGGGCGAGGCGCTTGGCGAGCAGGCGCTCCGGCTCCGGATGGACCGCCCGGATCACGGTGCGGACTGACGCCTCGTCGAAATCCAGGTGCACGTCGAACGCCGGCTCATAGCCGTCCGGCCTGCCTTCCCGGCGGATCATCTCGCCGAACAGCAAGGTCCTGGATGCACCCGTCAGGGCCCGGACGAGCGCGCGCATACGCGGCCGATAGCGGCCCGCGATCTGCCGGGGATCGGCGAAATCGACATCGACCGGACAGCGCACCATCCGGAACCCGTTGCGCTCGAGTGAAAAGGCATGGCCGGCCGCGCGTGCGTCGTGGATTCGGACCGTCCGCGTGTCGCGCGACGCTGCGACGTAGGCGCTCTCTGCGCCGTGAACCGCCCCGCCCGGGCTGGCGGCGTCGACGTAGTTGATGGCGGCTTCGACGAAGGTCGGCATGCGGCTGGCTCCCGCGCCGCGACGGCTCAGCTAGGTCGGCAAGTCGACCTTGGCACAACCTCCGGCCCTAGGGAAACGCCAGATGAAATCGTGGGCTGCGGGCCTTTTGGCCTGGCCGGCCTCTTGGCTTTGACCCTCGCGAAACCCGCCTCTAGAGTTAATCGGGGGTGCGAGTGAGAAACCAGTCCGTTTGGCGGCGTCCAGCTGTCGCAACCGCCGCAGCGCTCGCGTTCGCCGCACACGCGCGCGCGGAGGAGTTCCCGCCCGCCGAGGCGGCCGCGCGAGCCGCGCCAAACCCCTCCGGCGAGGTCATGGTCACCGCCCGCCGGCGGCTCGAAGAGGCCCGCGCGGTGCCGATGGCGATCGACGTCCTCGACGGCCGCGTGGTGCGCGACCAGCGCATCAGCGAGCTGCAGGATCTGCAGCGCTACACGCCATCGCTGCAGACCAGCCAGATCAACCGCGACGACGCCTTCGTCACCATGCGGGGCCAGGGACCCGGCGTCGGGGCCTTCCCCGGGGTGCTGACCTATTTCAACGACGTGCCGTTCCATGGGCTCGGCCAGGGCGCCTATTACGACCTGTCCGGCATCCAGGTGCTGAAGGGTCCGCAGGGCACCCTGTTCGGCCGCAACTCCAACGGCGGGGCGGTGCTGTTCTCGTCCACGCGGCCGGGCGCCGATTTCGGCGGCTACCTGCAGGGAACGGTCGGCGACTACGCCGACCGCGAGCTCGAGGGCGCGGTCAACCTGCCCCTGGTCAAGGACACCCTGCTGCTGCGGTTGGCCGGATCGGCCGCGCACCGCGACGGCTTCACCCGGCTCCTGGGATCGGACGAGCGGCTGGACGACCGCGGCTTCCAGGCCGGCCGCATCTCGCTGAGCTGGCTGCCCAATACGGCGGTCCGCAACGACCTCGTGGGCGACTGGACGCGGATCCGCACCAACGGGACCTCGGCCATCCTGGTCGGGCTCAACCCGGCGGGGCCGCTGGCCCAGTTCCCGCCCCAGTCGGGGATCGAGCAGATCGCCTTCGGCCTGCTGGCCCAGCAGCAGGCGCTGGGACCCCGCGTGCAGGTCGGAGCCTCCACCGATCCCCGCCGCAAGGTGAACAGCTGGGGCCTGATGGACCGGCTCGACGTCGAGCTCGGCGGCGGCGCGGTGTTCACCAACATCGCCGCCGTGCGCCGCTATCAGCGACTGTTCCGCTCCGACTACGACGGCACGCCCCTGCCCCTGGTGGACTATTCGGTCACGCCGGACGGCTGGGTGACCGACGAGACCCAGTACAGCGAGGAGGCGCAGGTGCACGGCCAGGCCGGCCGGCTCAGCTACACCGGCGGCGCCTTCCTGCAGGACAACCGCGCGTCCGGCGACCAGCGCCAGCTCGGGGTGCTCTACTTCCAGCCAATCGAGCAGATCGACCAGGCGCACGACCTCAGCCGCGCCCTCTACGGCGAGGTGAGCTATGACGCCGGCGCCCTGCTCCCGGGCCTGTCGCTCACCGGCGGCTATCGCCATACCTGGGATCGCCGTCGCCAGCGGGCCGCCACCGCCAACCTGGCGACCGGGACCTGCAGCGGGGCCGGCGCGGTCCCGCCCGCTTGCCTGCTCGAGGACGTGGCGCGGTTCGACGCCGGCAACTGGAACCTGGCGGCGCAATGGCGGGTGAGCCCTGCGGTTACGCTCTATGCGACCGCGCGGCGCGGCTACAAGAGCGGCGGCCTCAACCTCGGCCAGCCGTTCGCCGACCGGCGGGTCTATGGCCCGGAGTTCCTCACCGACCAGGAAGTCGGCCTGAAGAGCGCCTTCTCGGCAGGGCCTGCGGCCGTACGATTCAACCTCGACGCCTATCGCGGCAAGTACAGCGACATCCAGGTCAACGCCCTCGTCATCGACAGCACCGCCATCTACAACATCGTCGAGAACGGGGCCCGCGCGACGATCAAGGGCGTGGAGGCCGACCTCACAGCCACCTTTGCCGGGGTGTTCGACCTCAGCCTCGCCTACGCCTATACGGACGCCGCCTACGACCGCTACATCTCCTCGATCTACGGCGACCTCTCCGGCGCGCCGTGGCCCTATACCTCGCGCCACAAGGGCAGCGTCGGCGCGGCCTGGCGCCTGCCCGAGCTCAGGGGCGTGGGACGGCCGCAGCTGTCGGTCCACTACAGCTTCCAGAGCCGCTCGACCTTCGGCTACGATCCTGATCCGGCGACCCGAGAGCCTGGCTACGGCCTGGTCGACGCGCGCCTGGATCTGCGGCAGCTCGCCGGCAAGCCGGTCGACCTCGGCCTGTTCGTGACCAATCTCGGCGACAAGCTGTACCGGACCGGCGTTATCGGCATCTACAACTCGGCCGGGATCGACTCCGCCGTCTACGGAGAACCACGCATGTTCGGCGCCCAGCTGCGCGTTCATTTCGGCGGGGAGGGATCGTGACCGACGGCTGGATCACCCGGCGGCCGGTTCCGGTGGACCACGGCGGGCCCGTGGACGTGCGGTTCGAGCCGTTCGACGAGCACTGGACCCACGCCTCGCCGCTGGAGCGTTTCGAGCTCATGGCCGGCCGCTATCCTGACAAGGTGGCGGTGGACGACGGCGTGACCCGGCTCACCTACCAGCAGGTTCTGCGCAAGGCGCGCGCCCTGGCGACGCGGATCGACGCCGAGGCCCCGGCCGGCCGCCCGGTCGCCGCGGTGTTCCGCTACACGGCCCTGTTCCCGGTGGCCCTGCTGGCGAGCTTCGCCGCGGGCCGGCCGCTGATCCCGGTCGACGCCACCCACCCGCAGGACCGGCAGCAGGCGATCCTGCGCAACTCCGGCGCCGGCGCCCTGCTGTTGCAGGGCGGGGTGCAGATCGAGACCGAGCTGCCGGACCTGCCGCGCATCGAGGCGTCGCTGGAGGGGCTGGGCGAGGCCGGCGGGGACGCCTGGCCGCCGGGGCGGCTGGACATGAACGCGGTCGGCGGGGTGGTCTACACCTCCGGCAGCACCGGCCGGCCGAAGGGCCTCGCCTGGAGCCTGGCCGGCTTCATGCCGACCATCGCCGAGCTCAGCAACACCAACCACGTCAACCCCGACGACCGCATCATCGCCCTGGGCTCGCTGTCCTCGGCCGGGCTCGGCGACGCCCTGGTGGCCCTGCTGAACGGGGCGACCCTGCGGGTGGTCGAGATCGTGCAGGCCGGCGTCGGCGAGCTGCTTCGGATCATGGGCGAGGAGCGGGTGACCATCCTCAGCTTCGTGCCGCCGATCCTGCGCTCGGTGCTGCAGATGGAAGGCGCGCCCGAGGCCTTCCGCCACCTGCGCATCCTCGACCTCTACGGCGACGCGACCCTGGCCAGCGACGTCGCCTATTTCCGCACCAAGCTGCCGGAAGGCTGCCACATCCGGGTGGTGCTGGGCTCGATGGAGTCGGGCCAGATCTTCCACTGGTTCGTGCGGCCCGATTTCGACGAGCCGGCCCTGGCGCTGCCCTGCGGATATCTCGCGGCCAACAAGGCGGTGGCCGTGCTCGACGGCGACGGCCGCCCGGTCGCCGTCGGCGAGGAAGGCGAGGTGGTGATCCGCAGCCGCCAGATGGCGCTGGGGGCCTGGCAGGACGGCCGGCTGACCCCAGGGCCCTTCCTGGCCGACCCCGATGACCCCCAGGCGCGCATCTACGCCATGGGCGACCTCGTGCGCATGCGGCCCGACGGCATGGCGGAGTTCGTCGGCCGGCGCGACCGGCAGGTGAAGATCCGCGGCTTCCGCGCCGACCTGGGCGAGGTCGAGGCCGCCCTGCGCCAGCACCCGGAGGTGGCCGACGTCGCCGTGGTGGCGGTGCGCGAGGCCGAGGACACCGCCATCGTCGCCTACTGCACGTTCCGCCATCCGTCCGCCCCGCCGGGCGCGGCCGAGCTGCGCCGCACCGTGGTCGCCGAGACCGCCGAGCACATGGCGCCGAGCCGCATCTTCGCCCTGGAAGCGATCCCGCGCCTGCCCAACTACAAGCCCGACCTGGTGCGGCTCGCCGAGCGGGCGCAGCTCGATCTGGACCGGCCCGAGGCCCTGGACGGCGACGCCGGCGGCGACATCGACCCGGCGGTGCTGGACGCGGTCGAGCGCGCCTGGGCCGCCACCCTCAAGGAGCGCGCCCAGCCGGGGCTGGGCTGGGAATCCTCCGGCGGCGATTCGCTCGAGGAGCTGCACCTGATGCACCGGATCGAGGAGGCGCTGGGCTGCGAGCTGCCGCCGCTCCTGGAGCCCCAGTTCACCAGCCTCGACCTCGCCCGCGCTGTCGCCGGGGCGCTGGAGACGCCGCAGCCCGCCTTCGAAGACCTGGCCGCGGACGCCTAGCCGCCACGCCCCGCCGCTCCGGAAAAAAGGACCTCCCATGCCGACCGTCGAAGCCATGACTCAGGCGATCCGCGCCGCCGCAGCGGCCGAGCCCGCCAACGCCAAGACCCTGAAGATCGACATGGGGCCCGACGGCCTGATCCGCATCGCCGGCCCCGTCGTCGACAACACCGATGGTCCCGCCGACTGCACCATCCACGTCAGCCGCGCCGACTTCGAGCAGATCGCCACCGGCGAGCTCGATCCCACCGCCGCCTTCATGGCCGGCAAGCTTCGGGTGGACGGCGACGTCGGCGTCGCCATGGCGCTGCAATCGGTGATCGGCCGCGCCTTTGGCTGAGGGCGGCGGCTTTTCCGCCGAGGGGCGCGCCCGCCTCGTCGCGGGCCTTCAGGGGTACGTCGATCGCGGCGAGGTCCCCGGGGCGGTCGTGCTGGCGCACCGCCACGGCGAGGAAGCCGTCTGCCGCATCGTCGGCGCCGCCGACGACGAGGGCCTGACGCCCCTGGCGCGCAACTCCGTGTTCCGCATCGGCTCGATGACCAAGCCGATCGTCAGCGTGGCCGCCCTGACCCTGGTCGAGGAAGGCCGTCTCAGGCTCTCCGACCGCGTCGGCCAATGGCTGCCGGAGCTGGCCGCGCCCAAGGTGCTGGCGTCGCCCACCGCCAAGATCGCCGACGCCGCGCCCGCGCCGCGGCCGATCACGGTGGAGGACCTGCTCACCCATCGCGCCGGCTTCGCCACGGCCCTGGTGGCGCAGGGCGAGCTCGGCCAGGCGGTGCAGCCGCTCTCCGGCGGCCTCGGCCGCCGCTCCGAGATGGAGCCGGACGCCTGGATGGCCATGCTGGGCGACCTGCCGCTGGCCTCGCCGCCGGGCGTCGAGGTGATCAACGGCTTCGCCACCGACGTGCTGGGCGTGCTCCTGGCCCGGCTGACCGGCCAGTCTCTGCCGGAGCTTTTGGCCGAGCGCGTGCTGGATCCGCTCGGCATGACGGACACCGGCTTCTGGGTCCCCCCCGAGACGCTGGGCCGGCTGGTCCCCGCCTATACGTTGCAGTGGCTCTCGGGCAAGCGCCGGGTGGTCGACCATCCGGGCGACAGCCTCTGGGCCAGGCCGCCCCTGTTCCCTTCCGGATCCGGAGGCCTCGTCTCCACCGCGGACGACTACCTGCGCTTCGGCCTCATGCTGCTGAACAACGGCGCGCTCGAGGGCCGGCGGGTGCTGTCGCGCAAGAGCGTCGAGCTGATGACCACCGACTTCCTGACGCCCGAGCAGCGGGCCATCCCGTTCTTCGGCTACCCCTATTGGTCCGATCGCGGACTCGGCCTGGGCGTGTACGTCCTGGACAACCTGGCGCGGCACGGGGCCTTGGGAAGCCCGGGTCAATACGGCTGGGCCGGCGCCTTCGCCACCGCCTGGTTCAACGATCCGGCGGAGCGGATGACCGCGGTGATGATGGCCCAGGTCTCCTTCCCGGCCGTGATCCCGCCGGTGCGGGCCGATTTCGAGACCCTCGTTTACCAGGCCATCGATGACTAGTTCGCTTGAAGACCCCGCAGCCGAGCCCGCGTCCGCGTTCGACCTGCCCGCCCTGGTCCGCCGGCTGCACGAGGCCTACGAGGCGGGCCAGCCGCTCGAGGCCGGCCTGGCGCGCCCCGCTGGCTGGGGCGACGCGGTCCAGGCCCTGATCGCGTCGGGCCAGTTCGAGGTCGCCCGCCACGCCCTGCCGGCGCTGCAGGCCGCCTTCGCCGGGCACGGCTATTTCCAGTCCGCCGGCCGGCTCATGGACCTGATCCCCGCAAGCGACGGCTCGATCTTCATCGACGATCGCGAGGCGGGCTGCCAGCTGGTCCCGCACCACGGGGCCGACACGCTCTTGTTCGCCTTCACCGCCGGCGGCCGGCTCGGCCTGCCCGTCGCCGCCGTGCACCGCTTCCTGCGCGGGCTTGGCGTGCACCTGGCCTATCTGCGCGATCCGGGCGCGCGCATGTACATGCGCGGTGTCCGCGACCTGGCGCCGACCTATGCCGGTAGCCTGGAGGCGATGCGGGGGATCGCCCGGGAGCTGGGCGTCCGCCGGATCCTCAGCCTCGGCCTCTCCAACTCCGGCTACGCCGCCCTCCGCTACGGCCTGGACCTCAAGGCCGAGGCGGCGATCGCCTTCAGCCCCACCACCTTCGTCCCGCCGCAGCGGCTGGAGCCGAGCGCCGTCGAGCTGCGCAAGCGCGGGGTGGCCGACATCACCGCCCGGGAGCTGGCGGAGCTTGATCTGGCGCCCAGGATCGTCGAGGCCGGGGGCGCCACCCGCCTGCGCATCGTCTTCGCCGAGCAGAACCCGGCGGACAGGCTTCAGGCCGAGCACGTCGAGGGCCTGCCCGGCGTCACCCTGGAACGGTTGCCGGCCGCCAGCCACAACGCGCTCTACACCAGCGTCATGTCCGGCCGCTTCCCGGCCCAGCTCGGCTGGCTGACCGGAGAGGACGAGAGCGCCGGGCGCTAGCCCGCGCCGGCGGGCGCGAAGGGCATGGGCTGCAGCGACGCCCGCCAGACCGGCTTGGCGCAGTGCGATCGGACGATCCCAAACCGCCTATCCCGCCGGCGGGAAGTTTGCGTCGATGTTCGTTCCGTCCGGCAGCTGGCAGCGGCCTGCGCCCCCGCCGGCCATGCCGCTGCTCGGCCGCGCCAGCTGGAACTTGCAGCGCATATAGCCCCGGGGCCCCTGGAGGTTGGCGACCACCGTCCCGGAATAGTGCGTCATGAACGCCGCATCGGGACCCCAGTCGTCCCAACCCCGCCAGGAACGTCGCCAGCCCACCCACAGCGGGCCGAGGTCATCGACGCGGGTCTCGCTGGTGATCTGGAAGAAGGGGCCCATGTAGGACTCGCCGGTGTTCAGCGTCGCCGTCATCTCGCCCGTCTGCGCGCCCGCCTGCTTCCACGTGAACTGCGCCGTGACCGTTCCGGTGGGGGAGCCGCCCTCACCCGTCCCCGTCGTCGTGCACCCCGCCGCGAGCACGGCGACGAGCGCGGCCGCAAGACCCCTCTTTGAGGCTTCCATGGCGTGATCTCCAAACCCTGAGGCCGCCATCATGTGCCGGTGGGAATGGATGTCCCTGACCTCCGTCAGGCCGCGTGCGAATCGGCGGCGGGCCCGGCGCGGCTTAAAGGGAAGTCGCCCCCCCGGCGGGCGGCCCGGAGGGCGAGGACGGGCTGGAGCGGACGGCGTTTGTTCAAGCCGGGTGCGGCGCCGGTCTGGCAGCGCGGCGAGGTTCCGGACCGCGGGGCTTTGGACCGCGAGCGTCGGCGGCGTTGCCGGACGTCATGCACGAAACGACGAGCGAGCAAGCCCCGACGCGGCGGCTCAATGCGGAACTTCAGCCGGTGGCGCGGACGGGCGTGAGCGGCCGGCTGGCCTGGGGCTCCATCCTCGCCGGCCGATACACCAGCGCCTCCGCGACATGCAGGCGGCGCACGCTGGGCGAGCCGTCGAGGTCGGCGATGGTGCGGGCGAGGCGCAGGGTGCGGATCCAGCCGCGGGCGGTGAGGCCGGTCGCCTCGGCGGCCTTGGAAAGAAGGGCCCGGCCGGGCTCGTCGGGGGTCGCGATCCGCTCAAGCTCGGCGCCTTCAAGGCGCGCGTTGAGGCCGGACCCGCCGGAACCGGCGGCGCGCTCGGCCTGCACCGCGCGGGCGGCGGCGACGCGGGCTGCAGCCTCGGCGGTGCCTTCGGCCGGCGGCGGCAGGGCGAGGTCGGCGGGGGTGACCGGCGGAACCTCGACGGTCAGGTCGATGCGGTCCAGGAACGGGCCGGAGATGCGCGCCTGGTA
>FTHL01000363.1_pt1 | contig 32433 bp, 28 predicted proteins | sample 1640951 | NCBI WGS metagenome assembly FTHL01 (sample SAMEA3914788, study PRJEB12502) | metagenome | biome: forest; material: soil | place: Canada | collected 2011-07-03 | depth 0.1 m
CGGCGGGGGCGTGGTCGGGGAGGTGGAGGAGCCTCCCCCGCCGCCTCCGCTGGCGCAGGCCGAGGTGAAGGCGGCCAGCGCCATCACCGCACAGGTCAACCCAAGACGCTTCCAGCTCGCAGCCCGACCTGCAGCCATCACTCACCCCCCGACCGCGTCGTCACGACGACGCGGGCACAACTTACAAGCGTGACCAGCCTGCCTTCGTCGCCGCCCTTCGTCCATGGGGCGACGCGCCGCGCCGGCCGGGCTTGCCGCATAAGCTTGAATCGGCGGCGTTAAGGGCCGGTTGAGCCCTGCTGGCGGGGCGGCTGGCCGACGTCATGGCTCCAGCGCACCGAAAGCTTGGCGCCCAGCTGCCCGCCGATCTGCGAGACCAGCGACAGGCCCTTTCGGACCCGCCAGTCGACTTCTGCGGTGGGGCCTTCGCGGCCGCCGCCGATCAGCTCCAGATAGACGTCCCGGCCGATGTACTTGCCGCCTGCGACGGTCATGCCCGAGGTGTCGTCGCCGCCGAGCGCCAGCCGGTCGAGGCCGGCGAACTGGCGCAGGCTCCCCAGGACGTCGAAGCCGCCGCCGGTGGCCAGGGCGGTCACCGTCGAGGCCAGCTGCGCCGTCTCGGCCCGCGACAGCTGCGAGGCGGAGGAGCCGAACAGCACCTGCGCCAGGATCTCCTCCTGCGGCAGGCTGGGCGTCGAGGAGAGGGTGATCTCCGGCTTGGCCGCCGTGCCCTTGATGCGCACCGTGGCGCTGAGCGAGGGGGCCTCCCAGGTGGCGGTGAGGTCGAGCCGGATCTGCTCGGGGGTGTCGCCGAGCTGTACCATGCCGGTGTCGTCGAACTGGAACCGCTTGCCGGCGAAGTCGTAGTCGCCCCGCACCACGCGCGCCGCGCCGCTGAGCGCAGGCTTGGCCATGCTCCCGGTCACGTGGGCGTCCAGCGACAGCTCCAGGTCCACGCCGCGGCCCTTCACGATCACGCCGCGCGACGCCTTCAGCCGGACGTCGAGGGCGATCGGCGGCCCCCGGGCGGCCTCGGGCTTCAGCTGGGCCTTGGTGGTCTCCGGCACGTTGCGCTCGACCACGTCGATGGTGGCGACGCTCGGACGCAGGCGGGCCTCGGCGTTGATCTGCGCGCGGTCCAGCCCGAGGTCGCCGTCGATCTTCACCTTGCCGTCCGCGGCGCGCGTGACGGTTACCCTGCCCGTGGCGGTCGCCTCGGCGGTGTCGTTGTCGATCAGGCGGAAGCGCTTGAAGTCGAGCTTGAGGCTGGAGCCCCCGCCGCGCTCCAGGCTGACGACGCCCGACCCCGAGATCTCGCCGGACTTCTCGTCCTTGGCGGTGAGGGTCTTCAGCTCGATCATGTCGCGCTGCAGGTCCGCGTCGAGCGTCAGGTTGGTGAGCACCAGCCCGGTGGAGAAGTCCTGGAACTTGCCGCCGGCCACGGCCGCGTCGCCGGTCAGCAACGGATCGGCCAGGGTGCCGGCGATGGTCCCCTGCAGCTTCACCTGGCCCGCCAGCTGCCGCTCGGAGCCATAGACCAGATTCCACAGCGGCTGCACCTCGCCCTCGGCCGAGAAGCGGCCGGAGATCGGCTTGTTGCGCACGATGGCGAGCTGCAGGGGAGACGCCGAGGACACCACCGGGAATTCCACCGACGCGCTGGAGCGCATGCCCCCGCCGCCGGTCGCCTGGGCGTCGACGTCGAGCCGGTCGCCGCGCAGCACCGCCTTGATCGCCGCATCCACCGCCACGGACTTGGGCGAATCGACGCTGCGGGCGTCGTCGAGCTGGGCGGTCACCGTGCCGGCGAGCCGGGGGCCGGACCCCTGCAGGTTGATGTCCGCGTCGACGTGGCCGACGAAGTCCGGGCCGAGCGCCTTGAGATCGACGCCGCGCACCGCGCCCACCGCGCTGGCTGCGCCCTGGGCCTGCTTCAGGTCGAGGTCGAGACGGCCGTCGCCCATGGCCAGCCGCAGGCGCGCGGTGAGGTCCTTGCCGTCGCGCCTGACGGCGATCGGCTCCACCGTGCGGAACTCGACCAGGCGGAACTTGCCCGAGCCGGTCAGAGCCACCTCCTGGGCCGCGCCCGCCTGCTGGTAGACGCCGTTGACGTTCAGGGTCAAAGGGCCCTGCGGCGTCTCGGTGTCGGCGGTGAGCTGGAACGGCAGGCGGCCGAGCGGGCCCGACCCCGCCAGCTTGCCGGAGCGGATCACCAGCGGGGAATCCCGCAGCGCCGCATTGACCGCCTGCAGCGCGACGGTGGCCGAGGCCGGCCGGCCATCGGTGATCCTGACGGTCCCTGAGACCTCGCCGCGTGTCAGCAGCAGGCCCGGCCCGATCGACAGCTGCAGGTCGGCCGTGGACGGCGCCGAGCCCCGTAACGACAGCGCCCCGGTGGCCCGCACCCCGGCGGCGTCCGCGTCGATGCCGGAAAGGTCGATCCCGCCGGGTGCGAAGCGGAAGTCGGATTTGGCGCGCGCGGCGCCATAGCTGCTCTGGCCGGTCATCGCCACCTGGCCGGTGAAGCCGGCCGGCCCTTTCAGGAAGGTCAGGTGCACGTGCGTCGCCTTCAGGGGCAGGCGGGGCGCGTCGATGACGGCGAAATCGGCGTCGAGGTCGGCGCGAGGATTGGCGAGGGTGCCGGTCACCGCGCCCTGGCCGCTGGCCTTGCCGGAGATCGTCACCGGCCCGGCCTGGAACGGACCGTCTGCGCGCCAGGTGGTCTGCAGCGCCAGCGGACCCTTCGGATCGACCCGGCCCTGGGCGGTGGCGCTGGCCTTGGCCCCGTCGAGGCTCGAGCTGGAGATCGCCAGCACGCCCTGGATCAGGGCGGCCTGCAGCCTCACGCGCGGCTCGGGTCCTAGCAGTCGGTCGAGCTCCGGCAGGCTGGAGGCGAAGCCGTGGCCCTTGCCATCGGCGCTCAACATCCACGGCTTGGAGGGCGCGGCCTGGGTGGCGGTCCAGCTCGCCTGCAAGGCGCCCGCCGCGCCCGGGCGGATGCGCTCCAGGCCGGACAGCTCGACCTGTCCCTTGAGGTTCAGGTCGCCGAACAGGCCGCGCGAGCCGGAGGCGGCGAGCTTCAGTCCCTGGCCGGTCGCGTCGGCCTTGCGGATGAGGATGCGGCCGTCGGCGAGCCGGGTCAGCTCCACGTCGCCGCGCGGGGCCGGGCCCAGCCAGGCGCCCGCCGGGCCGCCGCCCTCGCCGCCGGCGCCGGTGAAGGCGGCCTCGACGCTGACCTCCTTGCCCTTGCCCGCCACGGCGAGGGGCCCCGCCGCCCGCGCCAGGCGATAGCCGCTGGCCTCCACGCCCTCGACGCCGCCAGCGCCGACGAACCGCCAGTCGCCGGGGCCGCCGGTCAGCACGCCCTGTGCGCGCGCCGCGCCCATCCTGGGCTGCGCCACGAAGCGCGACAGATCGTTGACCACCACCGCCGTCTTCAGGCCCGCCGTGGACCTCTGCGCCTTCAGGTCCGCCGGGCCCTGGGCGACCAGACCGAGGTTCGGCGCGCGGACCTGCACCGCCACCCCATAGAGCCCGCCGGACGCGCGTCGGGCGGCCACGGCCACGGCCGCCGTGCGGCCGAACATGCGCGCGAAGGGCTGGGTCAGGCTCGAAGCCTCCAGCGAGACCGCGCCGGCGATCACGCCGCCATCGGTGGTCCACCCCCCGTGCGCCTGCACTGGCGTGCGCTCGCCGGTGTGCAGGTCGAGGTCGACCCGGCCCGAGCCGTCGGCGGCCCCGGCCGCCCGGGCGTCGATCGAGAAGGGCTGCTTGGCCGGCAGGCCTAGGGCCCCGGCGAAGGCGCCGCCCTGGGCTTCCAGCGCCTTGGCCTGGATCAGCAAAGGGTGCTTGCGGCCCAGGTTGAACTTCAGCTGCACGAAGTCCCCCGCGTGCAGCAGGCTCAAGGCCTTGACCCCGCCGCTGGCCCCGCCATGCCGTTTCAACCGCAGGCTGGCCGCGACGTCGAACAGGCCTGGGGTCACGCTGAACGCGGGCAGGGTCTGCAGGCGGAATTTCAGCGAGGCGATGTCGAAATTGATCGGCAGGCCGCGGGACGGCGGGCCCTTGGGCGTCAGGACCGGCCTGCGGACGACCTTCACCAGGCCGGCTGTGGCGGCGTCGACCCGCAGCCGCCGCTCCAGCAGCGCGCCGTAGCTCCAGCGCACGTCGAGCGCGTCCGCTTCCAGCCAGACCCCCTTCTCGTCGGCGAGCGTCAGCCTGCGGACTGTGAACTCTCGCCAGATGTCGCCGCCCAGGCCTTCGACCTTGAGCCGTCCGAAGCGGCCGAGTTTCAGGCCGCTGCTGCGCGCCTCGATCAGCAGGCGGCCCTGCGGCGTCAGCACGCCATAGCGCGCGATCACGAGGGCGGCGACGAAGATCAGCAGGATCGCCAGCATGGCGGCCACGCCCCAGCCGACCGGCGATCTCGGCAGCCGGCTGCGGCGGGCCGGGCGCGGCGCATCCGGGGCGGCCGATGGCGGAGCCGCGCTCAAAACGCCTGCCCGATGCTGAGGTAGAGCTGAAACGGCGCGTCGCCGGTCCGGCGGTTCAGCGGCACCCCGATGTCCGCGCGAAGGGGCCCGAAGCCCAGGTCGTAGCGCAGGCCGACTCCGGCCCCGATGCTGAAGTTGTGGAAGTCGGGATACTTCTGCGCGCTCACCGTGCCGGCGTCGGCGAAGGCCACGAAGCCGAGGCTGCGCCCGACCTTCTGGCGGAACTCCACTGAGCTCTCGATCAGCGACTGGCCGCCGATCGGGGTGTTGTCGGGGAAGCGCGGGCCCACCGCCTGATAGGCGTAACCGCGGATCGATCCGCCCCCGCCGGCGTAGAACCGGCGCGAGGCGGGCAGGTCCGGCGTCCCGCCGGTGGACAGCACCGTCCCGACCTTGAGCCGCCCGGCCAGGACCGTCCGCCCGGACGTGTCGAACGGCAGGTAGGCGGAGAGCTGGGCCTGGGCCTTCACATAGGCCAGGGTCTGGTCCCCCGTGCCGACGGTGGGCTCGATGCGGCCGTCGAACTTCCAGCCATGGCTCGGATCCAGCGGATTGTCGGAGTGGTCCAGCGACAGCCGCAGAAGGCCCGTGGCCAGCGCCAGGTCGCGCTGCTCGCCGACGATCGCGCCGCCCACCAGCTCCTTCTCGTTGTCGCGGCTGAGGTCCAGGGAAAGCCCGATGGTGCGGAACGAGGTCTTGCCGTAGCGCCGCTCCAGGTCCGCCTGCACGCCGACGTCGTTTTCCTCGAAGGCGGTGGTGTCGTCGCGGTAGGCGGTGGCTCCGAGCTGCAGCGTCCTTTGCGGGGCCCGCCACTGCGGCAGGCTGAGCTGGACGTCGATGCGCTTGAGGATGCTGGCGTACTGGGCGGAGAAGCTGGTCGTGTCTGCCCGGCCGAACAGGTTGTAGATGGCGTACCGCCCGTTCACGCCCACGCCTTCCGTCGTCGAATAGCTGGCGCCGAGCGAGACCGTGCCCTTGGAGCGGTCGGCCAGGCTCACCAGCACCGGCCTCAGGCCATCGGCATTGGCCTCGGGCGAAAGGCCCACCGTCACCGAGGTATAGACGCCGGTGTCGAGCAGGCGCCGCTCGAGCTCGGCCACCGCATCGGGATCATAGACCTGGCCCGTTCGCCACGGCGCCAGGTGCGCCACCCAGCGGGGATTGGTCCGGCCGGTGGTCTTCACCTGCAGCCCGTCGAGCCGGACCTTGGCCTTGGCGTCGATGCGGTAGGTCGGGCGCAGGGTGTGGTCCGCATGGTCGACCACCACCTCGCGCGGCTGGGCGGCGGCGTCGGCATAACCCGCCTTCTGCAGGGCCCCCACCAGCCGGCCCTCGGCGGCGAGAATGTCGGCGGCGCGGCCCGGCGTTCCCGAGGGCAGTTTCAGGGCCGCGCGTGCGGCCGCCTCGGCCTGGGCGTCGGGCGGCTGGTTGGCCCAGCTGATTTGCGGCTCGGTGACGGTGAAGCGGGGGCCCGTCTCGATCTTCACCACCGGCTTGGGGTGGTCGCCCTCGGTCACGTCGGGCGTGACCTGGTAGTCGTAGTAGCCTTCCGACCGGAGCACGACCAGGATGTCCTGGGCCGCCTCTTCGGCGCGGCGGCGGGCGTCGAAGCGGCTTTGCGGCGCGCGCTTGCTCTGGCCGATGTACTGCTGGATGGCTTGGCGCAGACCCTTGTCGGCGACCCCCTGGATCTCCGCCTTCGCCTCGTCCGCCCAGGCGTAGGGCGCGGCGCAAGCGACCACGCCCGCCGTGCAGGCGGCCAATGCCAGGCGAAGTCGCGTCACTACACTCTTTCCTGCTTCGCCCCTCGTGCCTGTTAACGGCGGTGTCGGGGCCTGTCACTGCCGCAAGATGACGCCGGACGCGTTTGACAGCGCCCGACATCCCGCTACCTATGCCCCGCCGCCGCGGACCTTGCGCTATACGGAATCATCATGGCGTCATTCGGCCAAGCGGACCTCTTTGTCATCCTGGGCGCCACGGGCGACCTCGCCCAGAAGATGCTGTTTCCCTCCTTCTATTTCCTCGACGCGGACGGTCTGCTGCCGCCGGCCTTGAGGATACTGGGAGTCGCCCGCGCCGCCATTGACCCCGCCGCCTTCCTCGAAGAGGTGCGCGCCACGGTCGCCGACCGGATCAAGCCGGCCTCGCTGGAGCCGGAGGTCTGGACCCGCTTCGCCGCGCGGATCGGCTACTGCTCGGCGGACGCCTCCACCCCGGCGGGGGCCAGGGAGCTGGCCGCGGAGATGGGCGGTCCGGCGCTGCCGGTGTTCTACCTCGCGCTCTCGCCCAGCCTGTTCGCCCCTGTCTGCGCGGCGCTGAAGGTCTCCGGGGCGGCGGGCCCGACCAGCCGGATCGTACTGGAAAAGCCGGTCGGCCACGACCTGGAGAGCTCGCGGGCGGTGAACGGGGCGGTCGCCGAAGCCTTCAACGAGGACCGGGTCTTCCGCATCGACCACTACCTGGGCAAGGAAACGGTCCAGAACCTGATCGCCCTGCGCTTCGCCAACACCCTGTTCGAGCCGTTGTGGAACAACCTCGCGGTGGACCACGTGCAGATCACCGTGGCCGAGACGGCGGGGGTGGGGGACCGCTGGCCCTATTACGACGAGTATGGCGCGCTCAGGGACATGCTGCAGAACCATATGCTGCAGCTCCTCTGCCTGGTGGCGATGGAGCCGCCCTCGGACCTCGATCCGGACTCGGTGCGCAACGAGAAGGTCAAGGTGCTGCGCAGCCTGCGGCCCTTCACCCGCGCCATGGCCTCGACCTTCAGCGTCCGCGGCCAGTACGGCGCCGGGGTGGTGGAGGGGAAATCGGCCCCCTCCTACGAGCAGGAGCGGGGGCGCCCGAGCTCCACCGAGACCTTCGTGGCGCTCAGGGCGGACATCGACAACTGGCGCTGGGCGGGCGTGCCGTTCTTCCTGCGCACGGGCAAGCGCCTGCCCGAGCGGCGCACCCAGATCGTCATCCAGTTCAAGGGCGTGCCCCACTCCATCTTCGGCACGGCGGGCAAGGAGGACCTTATCCCCAACCGGCTGGTGATCGACCTTCAGCCGGACGAGGACGTCGAGCTCCTGCTCATGAACAAGGCTCCGGGACTGGACGAGAAGGGCATGCGCCTGCAGTCCCTGCCGCTGTCGCTCAGCCTTGCGCGCAGCTATGCCGGCCCCGGCGCGCGACGACGCATCGCCTACGAGCCGCTGTTGCTGGAGATCCTCAACGGCATCACCACCCTGTTCGTCCGCCGCGACGAGGTCGAGGAAGCCTGGGCCTGGGTCGACGGGGTGGCGGAGGCCTGGGAGGAGGCGGGCCTTTTGCCCAAGCCCTATGCCGCGGGGGCCTGGGGCCCGGCCGGCGCCTTCGCCCTGATCGAGCGGATCGAGCGCGCCTGGTATGAATAGGGCCGGCGTGCTGCCGGGCCTGGAGGCCCTGCCAGACCGCGCCCGGCTCGCCGAGGCCGCCGCCGCCATCCTGGCCGCCGAGATCGCGGCGGCGCTGCGAGGACCCGGCCGCGCCAGTTTCGCCGCCACCGGCGGGTCGACGCCGGCGCCCGCCTACCGCGAGCTCGCCAACGCCCCGCTCGACTGGTCGAGGGTCGACGTCACCCTCACCGACGAGCGCTGGGTGGACCCGGACTCCGACGAGAGCAACGCGCGGATGGTGCGCGAAAGCCTGCTTGCCGGCCGGGCGGCGGCCGCCCGCTTGACGCCGCTCTGGTCAGCCGCGCCATCGCCGAAGAAGGCGGCCGAGGCGGCGGAGGCCGCTGTAAGCGTCCTGCTGCCGTTCTCGGCGGTGCTCCTGGGCATGGGCGAGGACGGCCACGTCGCCTCGCTGTTCCCCGGCAGCCCGGCCCTCGCCGCCGGCCTCGATCCCTCGGGGGCGCGGCTTTGCCTGGGCGTCCCGGCCGCCCGGCCGGCGCCCGTGCAGCCGCGGATCAGCCTGACCCTCGGCGCGTTGCTGCAGACGCGGCTGCTGCTGCTTCTGGTCGCCGGTCCGGACAAGCGGCGCACGCTGGAATCGGCGCTCGCGGGAGCCGATATGCCCGTGCGCGCCGTGCTTCAGCAGGACCGCGCGCCGGTCCGCATCCTTTGGTCCCCCTAGGGGCCGGAAAGACGCCCATGCATCCGCTCGTCCAAGAGGTCACCGCCCGCATCGTCGACCGGAGCCGGGCCTCTCGCGCCGACTATCTGGACCGGATGGAGGCCGCGCGCCGGTCGGGGCCCGGCCGCGCCAAGCTCTCCTGCGCCAACTGGGCCCACGCCTTCGCCGCCCTGCCGGGCGAGGACAAGCAGCGGCTGCGCAACCCCAACGCCATCAACATCGGCATCGTGTCGGCCTACAACGACATGCTTTCGGCGCATCAGCCACTGGAGCGCTTCCCCGACATCATCAAGGCGGCCGCCGAGGAGATCGGCGCCACGGCCCAGTTCGCCGGCGGCGTGCCGGCCATGTGCGACGGCGTCACCCAGGGCCGGCCGGGCATGGAGCTGTCGCTGTTCTCGCGCGACGTCATCGCCATGGCCACCGCCGTGGCCCTGACCCACGACGCCTTCGACGGCGCGCTCTGCCTGGGCATCTGCGACAAGATCGTGCCGGGTCTGGTGATCGGCGCCCTCGCCTTCGGCCACCTGCCGGTGATCTTCGTGCCGGGCGGCCCCATGACCTCGGGCATCTCCAACGCCGAGAAGGCGCGCACGCGGGTGCTCTACGCCGAGGGCAAGGTGGGCCGCGAGGAGCTGCTGGACTCCGAGACCAAGTCCTACCACGGCCCGGGAACCTGCACCTTCTACGGCACCGCCAACTCCAACCAGATGATGATGGAGATGATGGGGCTGCACCTGCCGGGCTCGGCCTTCATCCATCCCTACACGCCCCTGCGCGACGCCCTGGTGGCGGCGGCGCCCAAGCGGGCGGCGGAGATCGGCGCGCACGGCAACGCCTATGCCCCGATGGCCCAGGTCGTGGACGAGAAGAGCATCGTCAACGCCCTCGCCGGCCTGATGGCCACGGGAGGCTCGACCAACCATACGCTGCACCTGATCGCCATGGCCCGCTCGGCCGGGATCGCGATCACCTGGGAGGACTTCGAGGACATCTCCCGCGCCACCCCCCTGATCGCCCGGGTCTATCCGAACGGCAGCCAGGACGTGAACGCGTTCCACGCCGCGGGCGGCATGGCCTTCGTCACCCGCCAGCTGCTCGACGCCGGCCTGGCCCACGAGGACGTGCTGACCGTGGCCGGCCCGGGCCTGCGCCGCTACCAGCAGGAGCCGTTCCTCGACGACGGCCGGCTGGTCTGGCGCGAGGGCTCCGCCCAGAGCCTGGATGCCGACATCCTCCGCCCGGTGAGCGATCCGTTCCAGGCCGAGGGGGGCATCCGGCTCCTAACCGGCGCCTTGGGACGGGCGGTGATGAAGACCTCGGCGGTCAAGCCCGAGCACCTCGTGGTTGAGGCTCCCGCTCTGGTGTTCGATGACCAGGACGCCCTGCTGGACGCCTTCAAGCGCGGCGAGCTCGATCGGGATTTCATCGCCGTGGTCCGCTTCCAGGGCCCGCGCGCCAACGGCATGCCCGAGCTGCACAATCTGACCCCGACCCTGACGTCACTGCTGGATCGCGGCCGCAAGGTCGCGCTGGTCACGGACGGACGCATGTCGGGCGCCTCGGGCAAGGTGCCGGCGGCCATCCACGTCACGCCCGAAGCGGCTGACGGCGGACCCATCGGCCGGGTCCGCAACGGCGACATCATCCGCCTGGACGCCCACCACGGCGCGCTGGAGATCAAGGTGGAGCCGGCCGAGCTGATGGCCCGGCCGCCGGCGGACCGGCCCGCTCAAGGCTTCGGCTATGGCCGCGAGCTGTTCGGCTGGATGCGCGCCTCCGCCTCCCGCGCCGATCAGGGCGCGTCGGTGCTTTTCGCATGAGTCCAGCGCGGGGCCTCGTCGGCGACATCGGGGGCACCCACGCGCGCTTCGCGCTGGCCGAGGCTGACGGCGGCCGGCCCGTGCTCCAGGGCGAAAAGACCCTGGTGAACGCCGAGCACGCCTCGGCCGAGGCGGCGATCGAAGCCTATCTCGCCGGCGCCGGGGGCCCCCGGCCCGAGCGGGTGGTGCTGGCGGTGGCGGGGCCGGTGACGGACGGCGCCATCCACTTCACCAATTCCGACTGGCGGCTGTCGGAGGCGCGGCTGCGCACCCACGGCGGTTTCCGCGCCGCGCGGCTGGTCAACGACTTCGCCGCCCAGGCCCTGGGCGCGCCGCACCTTGCCGGAGACAACGAGCTTCGTCGGATCGGGCCCGCGGCGGCGGGGGCGGCCGACGCGCCGATCGCCGTGATGGGGCCGGGCACGGGGTTTGGCCTCGGCGCGCTCGTGCGAGAGGGCGGCGCAGAGGCTGTGGTGTCCACCGAGGGCGGCCATGTCAGCTTCGCGCCCGGCGACGAGCTCGAGGTCGAGATCTGGCGCCTGTTCGCCCGCCGCCATGGCCGCGTCTCGATCGAGCGGCTGCTGTCCGGGCCCGGCCTGTATGAGATCTACGGGGCGATGGCCGAGATCGGCGGCGCCAAGGCGGCCCTCGCCGACGAGCGGGAGGTGCAGGGCGCCGCCGCCGGCGGCGATCCCCTGGCGGCAGCGACGGTGGACCGGTTCTGCCGGATCCTGGGCGGCGCTGCCGGGGATTTCGCCCTGGCCCTGGGCGCGAGGGGCGGGGTCTACATCTCGGGCGGCGTGGCCGAGCGGCTCGCCGACCCCATCGCCTCGGGCGGCTTTCGCGACCGGTTCGAGGCGAAGGGCCGGTTCCTGGATTACATGCGGGCGATCCCGACCTGGCTGGTGCGCGAGCGCTACACGGCTCTCATCGGCGCCGCCCGCCTCTTGTCCCGGCTGGAGGCCCCATGACCCTGGACGACATCCTGGAGCTCGCGCCGGTGGTCCCGGTGCTGACCATCGAGGAGGAGGCGGACGCGGTCCCCCTGGCCCGGGCCCTGGTCGCCGGCGGGCTGAGGGCGCTGGAGGTCACCTTGCGCACGCCGGCCGCGCTCGGCGCCATCGAGCGGATCGCCGGCGAGGTGGAGGGGGCTGTGGTCGGCGCGGGCACCTTGCTGACGCCGCGCGACATCGAGCGGGCCGCCCGCGCCGGCGCGCGCTTCGCGGTGAGCCCCGGCCTGATGGCCGACGCCAGCCCGGGCGGCGAGGCGCCCCTCTTGCCTGGCGTGGCCACCGCCACCGAGTTGATGGCCGGGCTCGCGCGGGGCTTTCAGCGCTTCAAGTTCTTCCCGGCCGTGCCCGCCGGCGGGATCGCCATGCTGAAGTCCTTCGCGCCGGTGTTCCCCCAGGTCCGCTTCTGCCCGACAGGGGGCATCGGTCCGGACAACGCGGCGGCCTTCCTAGCGCTGCCGAACGTGGCGTGCCTGGGGGGTTCCTGGGTCGCGCCAGCCGAGGCCGTTCGGGCCGGCGACTGGAACCGTGTCACCGAGCTGGCGCGCGCCTGCCAGCTCCTGCGTCCGCAGCGCGGCTAGGGCGGCCGCGTCCGCGCCCGCGCCGGGCGGGTCCTGCGCCTGCCGCAAAGCTTCGACGAAGTCGTCTCGCCAGGCGGCGATGTCGTGGGTCCGAACCGTGTGGATCAAGGCTTCCCAGCGGCGCAGCCGCTCGGGCAGGTCCATCGACAAGGCGCGATGAAGCGCGTCGGCCATCTCTTCGCGGCTGAACGGATTGATCACCAGGGCGTCGGTGAGCTGGGCCGCCGCGCCGGCGAAGCTGGACAGGATCAGCACGCCCGGATCGGCCGGGTTCTGCGCCGCCACGTATTCCTTGGCCACCAGGTTCATGCCGTCCCTGAGGGGCGTGACGAGGCCGATCTTGGCGGCGCGGCAGATGCCCGCGAGCTCAGCGCGGCTATAGGCCTTGTGCACGTAGCGGATGGGCGCCCATTCAGGATCGGCGAACTCCCCGTTGATCCGCCCGCACTGAGCCTCGAGCTTGGAGCGGATCTCCTGGTAGGTCACGACCTCCTCGCGCGTCGGCGGGGCGATCTGCAACAGGATGGCGTCGCCGCGATACTCGGGATGGTCCTTCAGGAACTGCTCGAAGCCCAGCAGCCGTTCCTCCAGTCCCTTGGAGTAGTCGAGCCGGTCGATGCCCACGACCAGCTTCTTGAACACCACGTTGGCGGCCATCTGGTCGAACGCGCGCTCGGCCTCCGGGCTCTGCAGGATCTCGTCGAACGCCTCGATGTCGATGCCGATCGGGAAGGCGCCGGTGCGGACGGTGCGGCCGAAGGCCGACAGCCGCTCGCCTGGCAGCTGGGCTCCCCCCGCCTCGACCAGCACATAGTCGCGGAAGGCCTGCAGCCAATCCTCTGTCTGGAAGCCGATCAGGTCGTACTGGAACAGCGATTCCACCAGCCGGGCGTGGAAGGGCAGGGTGGCCATCAGCTGCCGCGGCGGCCAGGGAATGTGCAGGAAGAAGCCGATCGGATTCTTCACGCCCAGCCGGCGCAGGTCCCGCGCCAGGGGGAACAGGTGGTAGTCGTGCACCCAGATCAGGTCGTCGGGCTGCAGCAGCGGCGCCAGGGTCTCGGCGAACCGCCGGTTCACCCGCTCGTAGCCCTGGCCAAACGAGCGGTCGTAGGCGGTCAGGTCGATGCGGTAGTGGAACAGCGGCCAGATCGTCCGGTTGGCGTAGCCGTTGTAGTATTCCTGGACGTCGGTCTCCTCGAGGTCGACCGTGGCGATGGTCACCCCGCCCACGTCGCTGACCGAGAGCACGCCGGTGAACCGCTCCACCGTCTCGCCGCTCCAGCCGAACCAGAGGCCCGAATAGCGTCGCAGCGCCGCGCTCAGGGCGACGGCCAAGCCTCCCTGGCTCGGCCCTTTGCCGTCATCGAAGGTCACGCGATTGGAGACGACGATCAGCCGGCTCATCGCACAGCGCTCCAGGGCCGACTGAGCAGGACTGCGCAGTTGATCAGCCCCACCAGCGAATAGGTCTGAGGATAGTTCCCCCAGAGCTCCCCGTCGGCGAAGCTGATGTCCTCGGAGAATAGACCCGCGTGGGTCCGCCGGGAAAGCATCTCCTCGAACAGCTTGCGGGCCTCCTCTTCGCGCCCGGCCAGGTGCAGCGCCTCGATGAACCAGAAGGTGCAGAAATTGAACGCCGTCTTGGGCTCGCCGAAATCGTCCGGCGTGGCGTAGCGGAGCAGGTAGGGCCCCCGCCTCAGCTCCTTTTCGATCGCCTCCAAGGTGGCGAGGTACTTGGGGTCGTCCGGCTCCAGGAAGCGGAGGTCGACCAGCTGCAACAGGCTGGCGTCGAGCTCCTCGCCTTCGAAGCTGGCGGCGTAGCGGCCGAGCTCGGCGTTGTAGGCGCGCTCCTCGATGGTCTTGCGGATGCCGTCCGCGCGCTCCCGCCAGAGGTTCTGCCGGTCCTTCAGCCCGAGCGCGCCGGCGGCGTTGCAGAGCCGGTCGCAGGCGGCCCAGCACATCACCGAGGAATAGGTGTGGACCGCCGTGCGGGTGCGGAACTCCCAAAGGCCGGCGTCCGGCACCGCGTGCGCCCAGAACGCCCGCTCACCCACCGCCTCCAGCGCCTTGAAGTCGGCGATGGTCGCGGGCCTGAGCAGCCGCCGGTCGAAGAACGCCTGGACGTTGGACAGGACGATCTGGCCGTAGACGTCGTGCTGGTCGTGCTCGTGCGCCTGGTTGCCCTCGCGGACCGGCCCCATGCCGCGGTAGCCGGGCACGCTTTCGATGATGCGCTCGGTCAAGGCCGGCTCCAGGCCGACGCCATAGACCGGCTGCACCTTGCCGCCCTGCACCCGGTCCACCAGGTTGCGCAGGAACCCCAGGAAGTTCTCCAGGATATCCACCGCGCCCAGTCGGTTCAGCGCCTGCACCACATAGTAGGCGTCCCGCACCCAGCAGTAGCGGTAGTCCCAGTTGCGGCCGGAATCGGCGTGCTCGGGGATGGAGGTGGTCAGGGCCGCCACGATGGCGCCGGTCTCCTCGTACGCGCAGAGCTTGAGGGTGATGGCCGCGCGGATCACCGCTTCCTGCCACTCCAGCGGCAGGGCGAGGGTGCGCACCCACTCCATCCAGTAGCGGGTGGTCTCCTCCAGCATCCGGGCGCAGGCGTTGGGGACGTTGCCCTCGAACGGCTCGTCAGGGCCGAGGAACAGGGCGAGGGGCTCCTCGAGCCGGAACTCGCGCTCCTCCAAGACGTGCGAGATCGGGCAGTCGGTGGTGAGCCGCAGGTTCACGTCGTCGCAGAGGTAGCGGATGTGGTTGGAGCCGCTGGTCCGCTCGGCCAGGCGCTCGCCCCATCCCGCCGCCGGACGCAGCCGGATGCGGATCATCGGCGCGCCGCGCAGGGGCCTCAAGAGACGCACCACGGCGGTCGGGCGATAGACCCGGCCGTGCGAGCGGTAGCGGGGCGCGAAATCGATCATCTCCAGCGCCGAGCCGCCCTCGCCCGACAGCTCGGTGCGCAGGATCGGCGTGTTGCGCAGGTAGGCCTGCTTGGCCTCGGTGAAGCCGCGCAGATCGACCGACCACAAGCCCACCGGATCGGCTTCCGCATCGGGGTCGCGGCCGCTTAGCAGCGAGGAGAACACCGGGCTGGAATCCACCCGCGGCGCGCAGCACCAGATGTGCCGGCCGCGCCGGTCGATCAGGCTGGCCATGGAGCAGTTGCCGACCGGCGCCAGATCGAGCGTCTGGGTCATGGCGCGGCTTCCTCCATCACGGCCGCCTGCAGCCAGTCTCGCACCGCCTCCACCCCGGCGAGCCGCCGCTGGGCCCCGGTGGACCGGTTCGGCCCAGCCAGCACGCCGAGCCCGCCGAGCTCCTGCACCGCGCGGAACCCGTCCTCGTCGGTCAGGTCGTCGCCGACGAAGATCGGAAAGGCGCCCTTGAACGGCGCCTCCTCCATGAAGGCCCGGACCGCCGATCCCTTGTCGCAGCCGGGCGTGCAGAGCTCGGCCACCTTGTCGCCGAGCTGCAGCTTCAGCCCGTACGTCTCGGCCAGGCGGCGGGTCTCGGCGAGCACCGGCTCGGCCTCCTCCGGCGCGAGGCGGTAGTGCAGGGCGAGGCTCGGCCCCTTGTCTTCGAGGATAAGGCCGGGATGGGCGCCCGCGAGCGCGTGTAGCGCGGCCCTGGCGCGCTGGATGCCGGGGTGGGCCGGGGCGCCGACCACCACCCCGTCCGGCCGCCGCCTGACCAGGCCGTGGACCGCGCCGACCGCAGTGGCGGCGCCTTCCAGGATGGCGTCGACGTCCTCCAGCGGACGGCCGGTGATCACCGCCAGCCGCCCGTCCAGGCGCGAGGTGAGCCGCTGCAGCAGCCCCGTCCGCCAGGCCTCTGGCTTGACGTCTTCTGGGCGCGGCTCGATCGCGGCCAAGGTGCCGTCCAGGTCGAGGAACAGGGCGGGGTGATCCACCTGCTGCAGGCGCGGTGGGCCTGGCAGGTCAAAGGCGGCGGGCGCCGTCATGTCAGATGAAGTCCTTTTGAATAAGCCGCGCCCCACGCGTCCTTCCTGGGCAAACGCGCGAGACTCCCGCCCGATCCCAGCTTTGCCGCGGCGGGTGCGGAACAGGGGCGAGCGCTCGTGGGTTTGAAACATCGAAGCCCGCCATCCTGGTCCCGGGCCGAACCCCCGCCGCCCGACGTCCCAGCCGGTCTCTGACGGGGGCCTTTGCGTCAAGAGGTGTTGCCATGATCATCCTGCCCGACCTGCCGTACGGCGCCGACGCTCTTGCCCCGACCCTGTCCGGCGACACGCTCCGCACCCACCACGACAAGCACCACGCAGCCTATGTCGAAAAGACCAACGCCCTGGCCCAGAAGGCGGGACTCGACGGCCGGCCGCTAGAGGACATCGTACGCGAGGCCCGCACACGGCAGGATAGCTCATTGTTCAACAACGCCGCCCAGGCCTGGAACCACGGCTTCTTCTGGGAGTGCATGGCGCCGCAGCCGGCCCAGCTGTCCGGCGCCCTGAAAAGCACCATCGACCAGGCCTTCGGGGGCCTCGACGGCTTCAAGACCGCCTTCATCGAGGAAGGTGTGGGCCATTTCGCGTCGGGCTGGGTCTGGCTGGTGTCCGAGGGGGGCCGGCTGAAGGTGATCTCCACCCACGACGCCGACGACACGCTAGTTCGCGACGGCGTCGTCCCGCTGCTGGTCTGCGACCTGTGGGAGCACGCCTACTATCTCGACTACAAGAACGCGCGGCCGAAGTTCCTGGAGGCCTGGTTCGACAAGCTGGTGAACTGGGCGTTCGTCGCCGACCAGCTCGCCGCCGCGACCGGCCAGGGTTCCGGCTACCGCTATCCAGGCCCGAGCCAGGGCGAGCCCCTGCGCCAGGCGAGCTAGGCTGAAAGGCGCGCGCCGCGGACCGGCGGCTGCTAGGCTGCGTCCGCGGGCCCGCCGCAAGGAGCGCGCCATGACGCCCTATGAGAGCCGGATGCTGGAGCTGCTCGATCGCCTGCAGGCCACCCTCGAGGAGCTCCGCGCGCATCTGAAGCAGGGCCAGGGCGGCGAGATCGCGCCCGCCGAGGCGAAGACCGTCGAGGCCTTTGCGGACGAAGCCTTCCGCGCCCGCGACGCCTGAGGCTCACGGGGTTCCGATTGACAGTTTCGGAACGGCCGGACTTTAACCGCGGGTCCCGGCCGGCCGCCGGGCCGTTGCGAAAGCCGGGGGCGCGTGGACCGCAAGAGCTTCGACTATGTGATCGTGGGCGCCGGCTCGGCCGGCTGCGTGCTGGCGAGCCGCCTGAGCGAGGACCCTGGCGTCAGCGTGCTGGTGCTGGAGGCCGGCGGCTGGGCCACGGGCCTGTTCAAGGACATGCCGGTCGCCTTCCCCAAGTACGTGGAGCGCAAGGACCTCAACTGGAACTTCGTGAGCGAGCCCGAGCCGGGGTTGAACGGCCGGGCCATCCCGGTGCCGCGCGGCAAGGCCATGGGCGGTTCGTCCACCATCAACGGCATGGTCTACGCCCGCGGGCATCGCCGCGACTACGACGACTGGGCGGCGATGGGGCTGAAGGGCTGGGGCTACAGGGACGTGCTGCCCTACTTCCGGCGCTCGGAGAAGAGCTGGCTGGGCGAAGGGCCCTACCACGGCGGCTCCGGGCCGCTCGAGGTCTGCATCCCCGGCGCCGAGCTGATGTACGGCGAGCTCCGCCATGCGGTCCAGAACGCCGGCTATCCGGTCACGGCGGACTATCACGCCGAGGAGTCCGAGGGGCTGCATGTCAACGAGATGACCGTGGCCGGCGGCCGGCGCGCGGGAACCGCGCGGATCTTCCTGAAGCCCGCCATGGGCCGGCCGAACCTCGCGGTCGAGGCGGGGGCCCACACCATGCGGGTCCTGATCGAGAACGGCCGCGCGGTCGGCGTCGAATACCTCAAGGACGGCCAGCGGCGCACGGTCCGGGCCGCGCGCGAAGTGATCCTGGCCGGCGGCGTCTACGGCTCGCCCCAGGTGCTGATGCTTTCCGGCGTCGGTCCCGCGGCTGAGCTGAAGGCGGCGGGGGTGCAGCCCCTGCTCGACCTGCCCGGCGTCGGCAAGAACCTGATCGAGCACCCGTTGGTGTTCACCGGCTGGCCGGTGAAGGAAGGCGCGGCGACCTCGCACTTGCGGCTGGACCGGGCGATCCTGCAGGTCCTCAACTGGGCGATCTTCGGCAAGGGCCTGTTCGCCACCAACGCCTGCGCCGGGCACATCTTTCTCAAGACCGACCCCGCCTGGGACCGGCCTGACGTGCAGCTCACCTGCCCGGCGGTGGGGATGAGCGCGGGCGACGTCTGGATGAGCTTCGGCGGAAAGCGGCCCCAGCACATGCTGGTCTGCGTGGTGTCGATGATCCGCGAGGACAGCCGCGGCGAGGTCACCCTGCGCTCGGCCGATCCGCTCGACCCTCCGAAGATCCTGTTCAACCTGTTCCAGCAGCCCTCGGACGTGGCCCGGATGATCCGGGGCATCAAGGCGGCGCGGGAAATCTACACCAGCGAGCCGCTGCGCAGCCTCACCGAGGCCGAGGCGATGCCGGGAGAGGCGGCCCAGACCGACGAGGCGCTGGAAGGGTTCATCCGCGCTACCGGCGAGATCACCCAGCATCCGGTCGGCACCTGCCGGATGGGTCCGGACGGCGACCGCATGGCGGTGCTCGACGCCGAGCTGCGGGTGCGAGGGATCGACGGGCTGCGGGTGGCCGACGCCTCGGTGATGCCCAATGTGCCCGGGGGCAACACCAACGCGCCCGCGATCATGGTGGGCGAGAAGGCCGCCGATCTGATCCGAGGCCGCGCCCTGGCTCCGGCCGAGCTCTGAGGGCGAGGTGAGCGCACACACGGGACCCCTGGCCGGGCTGAAGGTGCTCGAGATCGCGGCGATCGGGCCGACACCGTTCTGCGGCATGCTGCTGTCGGACCTCGGCGCCGACGTGGTTCGGATCGATCGCAAGGGGGGACGCGCCTGGACCCGGTTCGATGTGACCTTCCGCGGCCGCCGCTCGGTGGCGCTGGACCTGAAGCAGCCGCAGGCGGGTGAGGCGGTCCTGAAGCTGGTCGAGCGCGCCGACGGGCTGATCGAGGGCTTCCGCCCCGGCGTCATGGAGCGGTTGGGCCTGGGGCCGGAAGTCGCCCTCGCCCGCAACCCCAGGCTGGTCTACGGCCGCATGACGGGGTGGGGCCAGAGCGGGCCGCTGGCCAGGGCGGCGGGCCACGACCTCAACTACATCGCCCTGTCCGGCGCGCTGCACGCGATCGGGCTGGCGGACCGGCCGGTCCCGCCTTTGAACCTGGTCGCCGACTACGGCGGCGGCGCGCTCTACCTCGCGTTCGGCATGCTGGCCGGGCTGATCCACGCGCACCGCACCGGCGAGGGCCAGGTGGTCGACTGCGCCATGGCCGACGGAGCGATCTCGCTGATGGCCCAGATGTACGGCCTGTTCGCCGGCGACCAATGGAAGGACCGGCGCGAAGCCAACGTGATCGACGGGGGCTCGCACTTCTACAACGTGTATCGCTGCCAGGACGGGCAGTGGATCGCCGTGGCGGCGCCCGAGCCGCAGTTCTACGCCGAGCTGCGCAAGCGCGCCGGGCTCGACGACCCGGCCTTCGACGCCCAGTGGACCGAAGCCGCCTGGCCCGACCTCAAGCAGAGGCTCGCCGCCGTGTTCGCGACCCGGACCCGCGAGGCTTGGTGCGCCCTGCTGGAAGGCTCGGACGCGTGCTTCGCCCCGGTGCTCGGCCTCGCCGAGGCGCCCGCGCACCCGCAGAACCGCGCCCGCGGCGCCTTCGTGGAGATCGAGGGGGTGGCCCAGCCCGCGCCCCAGCCGAAGTTCTCAAAGACGCCAGGCGCCGTGCAGGGACCGCCGGCCCAGCCGGGCGCCCACAACCGCGAGGCCCTGTCGGACTGGGGCTTCGAGCCCGGGGAGATCGCGGCGTTGGAAGCCGCCGGCGTGCTCTAGCCCTTTTTCTTCTTCAGGACCGCGTCGGCCTTCTTGTCGATCTTGGACTCCTCGGCCTTCGACATGCGGCCGGCCTTCACCTGCTGGGCCGCCCGCGCCTTGGCGTTGCGGGCGTGCGCCTTGTCCTCGATGGGATAGGCCCGCTTGTCCGGCTCGGCGAAATCCTTGGCGGGCAGCTTCTTGCGGGACTTGGTGCTCAGCTCGGCCATGTCGGATGCTCCTGTGCGACGGCAGGGGAAACGCGCCTGGACCAAGGCTGTTGCCTGGAGCCCCAGAAGACGGCGAATGCCCGCATGTCGATGCTCTCGCGCGGCGGCGCGCGCGGACCGATGATGGATAGGCGGGCGGTCTGGCGAGGCGCGGGACGGGCCTGTATCAGTCTCCAGGTCGAGGGGAGAACGCTGATGGCCGTGGTCGTGACCGGAGCTTCGGGCCAGTTCGGCCGCGCCGCCGCGGAGCTTTTGCTGCAGCGGCTCGATCCGTCCGAGCTGATCCTGGCCACGCGCAATCCCGAGCGCCTGAAGGCTTTCGCCGACCGGGGCGCGCAGGTCCGCAGGGCCGACTTCGACGAGGACGCCGGCCTGGCGGAGGCGCTGGCGGGCGCGGACCGGATGCTCCTGATCTCGACCGCACGGGTCGGCGGGCGGGTGGCGCAGCACCGGCGGGCCATCGAGGCGGCCAAGGCGGCGGGCGTGCGGCACATCGCCTATACCTCCTCGGTCGGCATCGACCCGAAGAACCCTGCGATCGTGATCCGCGACCATGCCGCGACCGAGCAGCTGCTGCGCGATTGCGGCCTGCACTGGACCTTCCTGCGCGACAATCACTATGCCGAGGCGGTGGCCACCGCCATCGCCCCCCGGGCTGCGGCCACGGGCGTGTGGATGGCCAGCGCGGGCGAGGGCAAGATCGGCACGGTCTCGCGCGACGACTGCGTGGCCTGCGCGGTTGCGGCGCTGACCACGTCCGGCCACGAGGACCAAGTCTACACCCTCACCGGCCCGCAGCTTCTGTCCTTCCGCGAACAGGCGGCGATGGTCTCGGCCCTGACCTCCAGGCCGATCGAGTACCGGCTGGTGAGCGACGACGAGATGATGGCGATGTTCGACGCCCTGGGCGTGCCGCGAAAGCCGGTGGACGATCAGGTGGTGGCCGACATCCCCTGGTGCAGCGAGGACATGGTCACCTACGAGCAGTCCATCCGCGAAGGCTGGTTCGCGGTGAAGACCGACGACGTGGAGCGCCTGACCGGCCGGCCGCCCACGCCCCTGCGCCAGGTGCTCGAGGCCAACCTCGACAAGCTCACCGCGGGCTGAGCCTCAGCCGAGGTCCTTGTCCCACGCGAGGATGGCGGCGGAGTTGTCGCGCCCCGCGCCCACCTCGTCCCGCGCCGCGGCGAACCGCTCGCGCACCAGCCGCGAGACCGGCGCGTCCAGCCCGACCTGCTCGCCGAGGTCGGCGGCGATCTTCACGTCCTTGGCCATCAGACCCAGCGTGAAGGCCCCCGCGAACTTCCCGCTCAGCACCTGCTGCTTCATCAGCATCTCGGTGGCGAAGTTCTTGCCGGTCGAGACGTTCATGATGTCGACCATGGTCTCGCCGTCGAGCCCGAAGCGGCGGCCGATCAGCAAGGCTTCAGAGGCGGCCGCCATGCCCGCGGCGGCGACGAAGTTGTTCAGCGCCTTCATGGCGTGGCCGGAGCCCAGCGGGCCGGTGCGGAACAGCTTCTCCCCCATGCTCAGCAGCAGCGGCGAGACCTTTTCTATGGCGGCCTCATCCTCGCCGCCGATCATGATGGCGAGCGTCCCGGTGATCGCGCGGGGCACCGCCCCCGACACCGGCGCGTCGATCAGCACCGCGCCGCGCTCGGCGAGCGCCGGGCCCAGCGTCTGGGTGTCGCCGGGCTCGGACGAGCTCATGTCGACCACGATCAGACCCGGCCGGATCGCCTTGGCGAAGGCGCCGTCCTGGTCCTCCAGCAAGGCCGCGCGGACGTGCTTGGAGGTCGGCAGCATGGTGACCACGGCGTCGTTGTCGGCCACCTCGGCGAGGCTCGCGGCGGCGCGGCCCCCGACCTCGCGCACGAAGCGCTGCAGCCGCCCGGCGTCGGCGTCGTAGACGGTGAGCTGGTGGCCGCCCTTCAGGATGTTGGCGCACATCGGCCAGCCCATGGCCCCGACGCCGATGAAGCCGGCCCTCATGACTTGTCGAGCCCCAGCTCCTTCAGCACCTCGCGGGCGTGGCCGAAGCTGTCGGCCGCCGCGGGCACGCCGCCATAGATCATCACGTGGATCAGGACCTCGCGGATCTCCTCCGGCGAGACGCCGTTGGCGATGGCCCCGCGCACGTGGGCCTTGAGCTGGTTGGGCCGGCTCAGCACCGCCAGGATGGCGATGGTCAGCATGCTGCGGGTCTTGTGGTCGAGCGGCGGGCGGGTCCAGACCTCGCCGAAGCAATAGCGGGTGATGAACTCCTCGAACGGGCCGTTGAAGGCGCTGGCGCTGCTCAGCCGCTCGTCGGCCCCTTCGACGCCCCACATCTGGCGGCGGATCTCGAGACCCTCGGTGTAGGCGTTCCCGTCTTCGGCCATGTTCGGCCTCCCTATGTCGACACGGTTCGATCCCATGCCGCCAGCACCTGTTCAAGGGTGGCGGGCGGCGCCTGCAGCAGCGGCAGGGCGGCGCGGCGCACCGCCTCGCGCTGGGCTTCGCTCGTCAGGTATTCCACCGGCGACTTGCCGTCGACGCGGGCCAGGTTGAGGGCGGGCAGCAGCGAAGCGGCGCGGCCCTCCAGCTCCGCCGACGGCTCCCAGTCGACGCGGGCGAGGTAGGCGCGCGCCAGGCCGGTGAAGCTCTGCCGCAGCGCCTGGTCGCGGCCGGCGACCACCAGACGCTTCAGGAGCAGGTGGTTGAGGCAGAAGGCGAGGTCGAAGGCCGGATCGCCCCACCACGCCGTCTCCGCGTCGAGGAACACCGGCCCCTCGGGACCGGCCAGGATGTTCTTGGGCGAGACGTCGCCGTGCACCACCGCCCGGTGGATGCCCGCCGTCCGCTCGGCGAGCGCGCGGATGGCCGCCCCGGCCTCGGGCCGCCGCTCGGCGGTGGCCAGCAGATAGGCGTCGATGCGCAGGGCGAAGAAGCCCTCGTCGTTGTCGAACGCCGCGGCCAGCGACGGCTCGGCGGCGGTCAGCGCGTGGATCCGGCCCAGCCGGTCGCCGACATCGGCGGCGAAGCCCGGATTGACCCGCCCGGCCAGCAGCTCGGCCTTCCACAAGGGATGCCGCGAGGGCTCAAGGAAGGCCATGGCCAGGAGGCGCCGGTCCGGATCGAACGCCAGGGGCTCGGGCGCCGCGCCGGGCAGGCGGGCGGAGACGGTGCTGAACCAGCGCCATTCGTAGAGATTGCGGTCCGGCGGCGCGCGCCAGTCGGCCTGCACGCGCAGCTTGGCCAGGGCCCGCTTCACGCAGATGGTGCGGCCGGGAAGCTCGACCTTCCAGATGTCGGAGGAGACCCCCCCCGACAGGGGGGTCCAGGCTTGCGGATCGCCGGGCTTGGCCAAGCCGGATTCGAGGAGGAAGTCCTGCAGGCCGTCGGCTGGGGCCTCCGCGCTCAATAGCCCAACCCCAGGTCCACCACATTGCGGAGCGGCCGTCCGTCGCGGAACCGCTCGAGGTTGTCCAGGAACAGCGCCGAGGCGCGCTCGGCGAAGCGCACCTGCGAGCGGCCCGAGCAGTGGCAGGTCATCAGGATCCTTGGCGTGGACCAGATCGGGTCCTCCGGGGCCGGCGGCTCCGGCTCGGTGACGTCCAGCAGGGCGCCGGCGATGCGGCCGGCGCGCGCGGCGGCGATCAGCGCGCCCTGGTCGACCAGGGCGCCGCGGGCGATGTTGATCAGGAAGGCGGAGGGTTTCATCGCCGCCAGCTCATGAGCTCCGATCATGCGTTCGGTCTCGGCGGTAGCCGCAGTCGCCAGGATGATCCAGTCGAACTCGGCCAGCCGCCCGCGCCAATCGCCCGGGCCGATCACGCCGGCCTCCCCGGCGGCGCGCCGGCGCACGCCCGTGACCTCGACGCCGAAGCTCCTGAGCCGCGTGGCGATCTCACGGCCGATGTGGCCATAGCCGATGATCAGGGCCTTCGACTCGCAGAGCTCCACCCGCCCAGGCGCCTCGGCCGGCCACTGCCGGCTGTCCTGCAGGCGGATCAGCTCACGCAGGTCCTTGGCCAGGGCGAGCACGCCCATCACCGCAAATTCCGCCACCGGGACGGCGTTGACGCCGGCGCCGTTGGTCAGCACCTGGCCGCGCCCGCTCAGCACGTCCAGCGGCCAGCCGTTGACGCCGGCGAGGGCCGTGGAGATCCAGCGCGGGTCCTTCGCCGCCTCGAGCACGATGCGCGGGCCGGGCCGGAACAGGATGTCGAGCCAGGCTGCATCGGCCCCGCGGACCGCGGCCAGGGCCTCGTCTCCATCGGCGTACCAGCGCGCCTCGGTCCCCTCAGGCAGCCGGCCCTCCAGGGCGCCGCGCGCCATGGCGGGCAGCGCCAGCCTCATGCGGCGCGGACCGCCTCGATGACGCCGGGGATCGCATGCTCGTTCAAGGGCGCCATGATGTGCACGCCGCCGACGCCAGGGACCTCGCGCAGCTGCTGGATCACCTCGACGGCGATCTTCTGCCCCTCGGCCTTGGGGTCGGCGGCGCTGTCCATGCGCTCGATCACCCATTCGGGGATGATGGTGCCGAACAGGTTCTCCTTCATCCAGCGGCCCGACCGCGCCGAGGCGAGGGGGGCGACGCCGACCAGGAACTTCATCTTGTCCAGGATGCCGTGGTCGCCGAGCACGGCCATGTAACGGCGCAGCACATCCACATCCATGCAGAACTGGGTCTGGGCGAACTGGGCGCCGGCCTCGACCTTCTGCAGCAGGCTCTTGGGGGTCCAGCCTTCCTTGGGGTCGACCGGGGCGTCGGCCGCGCCGATGAAGTAGTCGGGCTCGCCGCCGATCTTGCGGCCGCTGGGCAGCTCCTTCTGGTCGCGGATGCGCACCACCGTCTCGATCAGGCCGGCGGAATTGAGGTCGAACACCGGCTTGGTGTCGGGCTGGTCGCCCTGCTTGGGATCATCGCCGGTGAGGATCAGCACATTGACGATGCCGAGGGCGGCGGCGCCCAGGAGCTCGCTCTGCAAGGCGATGCGGTTGCGGTCGCGGCAGGTGAGCTGCAGGATCGGCTCGATGCCGTTCTGCTTCAGGATCGAGGCCGAGACCAGGGCGTCCAGGTGCGCCCGCGCGCTGGCCCCATCGGTGACGTTGACGGCGTCGGCGTAGCCTTTCAGGGGCGCGGCCTTGGCCATCAGGTCGGCCGGGTCGGACGAAAGGGGCGGGGTGACCTCGGCGGTCATCACGAAGCGCCCGGAAGTCAGTTTGTCGCGCAGGCTGTCGGCCATGGTGTGAAAGCGTCTCCATCCCGCCGGCCGGCGGGCCGGGCGAGCCCTTCTAGCCGAAGTGGCGAGCGGACTGGAAGCGCACGCGCGCGGTGGCGAGCCTCAGGCCGGCTGCTTGACCCGGGCCGCTCCCGGCGTCGCGAGCACCGGCGCGTCCTCGACGCGGTCCTCGTGCAGGGCCGCCAGGCGCTTCATGGCGTTGGCCTCGAGCTTGTCGAGGGTCTGGGTGAAGGCCTGCCGCTCCTCGGCCGTGAGCCCCTCCACCAGGGCCTCGTTCTGCTCGACCGCCAGGCGGACCAGCTCGTCGAACACCTGCCGGCCGGCCGCCGTCGGGGAGATGAACACGCCGCGCTCGCCGCGCCGGCTCTCGCGCACCAGGATGCCGGCGGCGACCAGCCGCTTCACGCCACGGCTGAGCTGGCCCTTGTCGTGGGTCGACACGGCGGCGAGGTCGTTCAGCGACATCGGGGCGCGGTCGCCCACCTGGGACATGATGCGCCATTCGAAGTCGGAAAGGCCGAGCTTCTGGCGCGCCTCGGGTCCGGCGAAGCGGCGCACCAGCGTCAGGAGCTTGAACAGGCGCGGGCCCTCGAGGCGGCGATGGAGGGGCTCCTCGATCGTTCCCCCGGCTGCGCTCTCGTCGCCCCCCACTGGGCCCCTCCCTCTAGGCTTGCATCCGCAAGATGCACGAAAGCCGGCGCGCGCCAACCCGGCGGGACGGCCGCGCGCACATCCTAACGCCCTTTGCCCGGGGTCCAGCCGTCGCCCAGGCCGTAGGCGAAGGTCACGAACGGGAAGGCCTCGACCTCGAAGATGTGGTCCTTGCGCACGCCGAAGGTCTCCATGGTGACCATGTTGGTGATCATGCCCGGGAGGTTCTGGGGCGCCCAGGGCTGGCCCTCCACCGGCCGGCGCGTGCCGTCGTGGACGAACAGCGGGAAGATGGCGACGAGCCCCTTCTGCTCGTCGATCACCGCGCGGCGCGGCCAGATCTTCTTGATGCCGGTGAAGATCCTGGTGTCGATCTGCTGGGCGCAGGTCATCACGCTGAGCTCGGCCACCTCCTTGCCGAAGGGGGTCGAGGGGTCGGGGATCACCGGCGAGGGCATGGCCCGGCCGGGCTTGGCGTTGCGGACGGTCTGGTAGCCCTGCTCGTGGCGGACGCAGTCTTCGGAGAAGGGCGCGATGGCGCCGTTGTCGCCGGTCAGGGCGTCGAAGTAGGCGTTGGCCGCATAGAGCATGAACTCCCGCGAGGAGCGCTCCTTGGGCGAGACGTCGGCCAGCAGCGCCGGCCGCGGCGTGGTCAAGAGCTCCATCGCCTGGGGCGCGACGTTGCGGTCCAGCATGTGCTCGACCTCGGTGATCATCCGCCGCTCGACCTTGAGGCGGATCGCGACGAGCGCGGGCGCGCCCTGCACCTTGGGAACCCACTGCACGGCCACCTGGCCGCTGACCGGGTCGGCGACGGTGATCTTGAACCGGGTGGGCTCGACCTTGGAGCGCCAGAGCACGCCCTCGCCGAGGTCGATGCGGCCGGTGTTCTCGGTGAACCAGACCTCCTCGGCCAGGGGCAGGACGGAGGGATCGTGCCTGATCAGGGCGTCGAGGTACTGGTCCATGAAGCCGACCAGGCAGGCCCGATCGCACGGCTGCACCCGCGCCGGATCGAAGGGGCGCTTGTACCAGGGCTTGCCCGCCGGCTGGGCCGACGCCTCCAGCGCAGGACCGCACAACCCGATCGCCATGACGGCGGCCGCCGCGAAGGATGCGAGTTTCATGGCCTCGTTTCCTCCCTCTCCGGACGGCAGATTGGCGGCCGGTCTTTGACGGAGTCAATCGCGTTGACACGGCGTGCTTCAGCGGGGAACGTCTGCCCCAAGCCGGCGAACGGCGTTTGGGGGAGAGAGGCATGACCGTCACAACGCCCGATCTCGGCGCGGCCGAGCCCGGCCCTCGAGCCGAAGGCGAAGCCGCCGACGCGCCCCAGGCCAGCCCGCAAGCCTGGCCGTCGCAGCGCACCGCCTACTTCACCGTCGCGATGATGGGTGCGGCGGTGATGTTCGCCGAGATCGACCGCACCGCCATGCAGTACCTGGTCAAGCCCATCAAGGACGTGTTCCACCTCAACGACATCATGATGGGCCTGCTGCTCGGGCCGGCCTTCGCCCTGTTCTACGCCGCCTGCGGCGTGCCGACGTCGCGCTTCATCGATCGGTTCAACCGCAAGAACATCCTGTCCTGGGCCTTGGCGCTCTGGAGCACAGGCTCGGTGTTCTGCGGTCTCGCCCAGAACTATTGGCAGCTGATCGCCGCGCGGCTGTTCCTGGGCGCCGCCGAGTCGCCCAACGCCCCGGCGATCTTCTCGATCATCGCCGACAGCTTCCCGCGCAGCCGCCTCACGCGCGGCATCTCGCTGATGCAGCTGGGCACCACCTTCGGCAACGGCTTCTCGCTGCTCATGACCGGGGTGCTGATCGCGGTGCTGTCGACCATTCCCGACCAGCACCTGGGCGGCCTGGTGATCCGCTGGTGGCAGCTTGTCTTCATCGCCATCGGCCTGCCCGGGGTCCTGGTGGCGATCCTCATCGGCAGGACCGTCAAGGAGCCTCAGCGCCACGGCGCCAACACCGAGGCCAAGGTCGGCATGCTCGAGGTGCTGCGCTACATGGGGAGCAAGTGGAGGATCTTCGGGGCCTTCATGGGAAGCCAGGCGATCGCCGGCCTCAGCCTCGGCGTGCTCACCTGGAACGCGGAGTTCTTCCGCCGCACCTACCACTGGGCCCCCGCGAAGATCGCCATGCTGCAGGGCGCGGTCAGCATCGTCGCCACCCTGCTCGGCCTCTGGCTCGGCACCCTGCTCTACGAGCGTTTCGTCCGGCAGGGGCGGCACGACGCGGCCATGCGGGTGGTGCTGCTCGGCCAGCTGATCAGCCTGCCGATCGGCCTGCTCTATCCCCTGGCGCCCAACGGCGAGATCGCCCTCGCCCTCTCGGGAGTCAACTTCCTCATGATCGGCGCGACGGGCGCGTCGCTGAACGCAATCCTGCAGATCATCTCGCCGAATCGGATGCGGGCGCAGACCACCGCGATCTTCTTTCTGTTCTACAACCTGGTGGGCCAGGGCCTCTCGCCGCTGCTGATCGGCATGGCCACGGACCTCGTCCTCAAGGACGAAAGCCAGCTCCGCTTCGCCATCCTCGGCGCGGTGGTCCTGTTCCGACCGGCCGCCCTGTTCGTGCTCTGGCTGGGCCGCAAGGCCTATGCGAAGGAGGTGGAGCGGCTTGACGCCGCCGAGGGCGCCGGGCCCGGCGGCGGTCTGAGCACGCAAGGCGCCGCGCGATGATCGAGGTCTATAGCTGGGAGCCCAACGCCAACTCCGGCAAGCCCCTGCTTTGCCTGAAGGAAAAGGGCGTCGACTTCGTCTTCCACTACATTGACATGGGCAAGCTGGAACAGCACTCGCCGGCCTATGTCGCGATCAACCCGCACGGCACCATCCCGACGGTGATCCACGACGGCTTCAAGATGTTCGAGTCGACGCCGGCCATGGAATACATCGACGAGGTGTTCGACGGGCCGAAGCTGACCCCCGAGGACCCATACGGCCAGTGGAAGATGCGCTGGTGGATGCGGTTCGTGGACGAGTACCTGAACCCCTCCCTGGCGATGCAGGCCGGGACGACGGCAGGCGGCCGCTTCGCCGCCTCCATGTCGGAAGAAGAGAAGGACGCGGCGGTCGCCCGCATCCCGCTCAAGGAACGCGCCCGGATCTGGCGGCTGATCCTCGACCAGGGCGCCTCCCCGGCGGAGATCGAGGAATCGCGCCGGCGCGTGGATCACGCCATCGGCCTGTTCGAGCTGGCCCTGGGCGAGCAGCCCTACCTGGCCGGCGAGAGCTATTCCCTGGCCGACGTCAACGCCATGACCACCCTGCATTCCTGGCCGCTGATGCGGCCGGAGGTGACCGCCGAGGCCACGCCCAACCTGTGGGCCTGGTTCCGCCGCTGCCACGCGCGCCCCGGCGTCAAGGCGGCCTTCGAGCTCGGGCGGTTCATCGGGCCGCGCATGGGCGAGGTCCGCCAGAAGCTCGGCCTGGAGGCCTGACGACCATGCTCGAGCTCTACCACTGGGAGCCGACCTCCAACTCCGGCGAGCCGCTGATCCTGCTGCACGAGAAGGGCGTCGACTTCGTCAGCCGCTATGTGGACGTGCTCGCCTCCGAGCAGCACAGCCCGGCGTTCCTGAAGGTCAATCCGCAGGCGCAGGTCCCCGTGCTGGTGCACGACCGCAAGGTGATCACCGAGACCGGCTTCATCCTGCAGTACCTGGAGGCGGTCTTCCACACGCCGTCCTTCACCCCGCACGACGCCCACGGCCGCTACTGGGCGAACGTCTGGATCAAGTACGTCAACGAATACATGGCGCCGGCGGTCTGGCGGCTCGGCATGCACAAGGCCCGGGCCGGCCAGGGCGGGGCCCCTGGCGTGGCCTCCGAGGGGCTGGCGCGCGCGCCCCTGGAACGCCGGCAAGCCTGGGCCAAAGCGACCGGCGAGGGCTGGTCCAGCGAGGAGCTGGAGATCACGCGCGCCCTCCTGCCCACCCGCATCGACCATATGGAAGCGACGCTGAGCGCCGGCGACTGGCTGGCGGGACCGGATTACTCGATCGCCGACATCGTGGTCTTTCCCACGGCCGCGGCCCTGCCGGACCTGACCCCAGACCTCGTGAACGCCGCGTCGACTCCGCGGATCATCGACTGGCTGGAGCGGGTCCGCGCCCGCCCGGCGGTGCAGCAGTCGCTCGGACTGGCGCGCAGCGGCGTCGTCCAGTTCGCCCCGGGACCCGAAGGCAGCCGCTGGGGCTGAGATTCCGGCGTCCCGGACCGGGCCCGGCCGCGGTCGCGGTTTTGACATCTAAGCGCCTTAATGGGTGATCACGACACGCCTTAATCGGCGCTGGGCGGAGCGCTGGGCTTAACGCAGCTCAGGATGAACGCGGTGGCGGGGCACAGTTCGATCGATCTGTTGGAACAGAAGGATTCGCAGGCCTTCGAGTGGGCCGCGCGGGCCCTCTACGAAGCCTCCAACGGCGAGGGGGCCTGGACCCGGGCCAACTCTTCGGCGCGCAGCGGCGCCCGGCAGGCCTTGCGCAGCGCCCTGGGCCGGCTGGCCAAGCACGGCTGGACCATACAGGCCGTTGGCGAGCGGCCGCAAAATCGTCCGGAGAGCTCCGGGGCGATCTCCGTCGCCGGCCGGCTCGCCGCGCGCCGGCCCACGCCGTCTGGCGGCCGCTGACGCTCAGGCCCGCCGCGCCTCCACCCCGACGCGCGGCTGGTTGCGGATGAACTGAGACAGAAGCCACTTCTCGCCCGAGGTCGGGGGCCGGCCGGCATGGACCGTCCGCGGATCGGGCGCGCCGTCCCGATCGACGCTGAAGAAGAACAGCGCATCGCCGGTCTTGCCCTTGTGGCTCAGGCCCAGCTCCGGAAAGGCGGTCTCGCCCCCGCTATAGCCTTCGTTCAGATAGACCAGGCAGGTCGCCACCCGCTGGCCCAGCTGCTCGATCTGGCTGCGATAGCTGGGCACCGAGGGGTCGAGGTAGTCGAAGTGCTCGGTGGCCTCCTCGCCCACCGCGTAATTGAGCACCGCGAACGCCTCCATCATCTGAAGCGGCGCGCACGTCGCCGCGCTGATCCGGGCCTGGATCAGGAGGTTCAGCAGGCTGGTCTCGGCGAGGCCGAAGTTGGCGACCCTGTTGGTGCGGGTCTCGCCCATGATGGTCCGGCCGGTCTCGGCGTCATAGACCTCCGCCCGCACCAGCCGGCCCTGGGACTGGGAGATGATCCAGGCGCAGGCCTCGGGCGAAGCCAGCGCCTCGACCACGCCGATCAGCGGGGCCTCGTTCAGCACCCGCACGGGAGGCGCGGAGGTCCAGGCCTGCAGGTCCACGGCGCGGCGCAGGCGGCCCCAAGGGTCCGGGCCGGCCCGGTCCTCGGCCGCGCCGGAGTCGCCGGCGAGGATCCGCAGCTGGGCCTGCGCCGGGGCCCAGCCGAGCTCTGCGGCCCGCAGCAGGTAGTCCAGCGCCGCCGGCCAGCTCTGGGGCGCGTGGAATCCGCCCCCGGCCAGCACCGAGAGAAGAGCCGCCGAGGCCGCATGCCCCCGCCTGGCGGCGTCGTCGAGCAGGCCGATGGCCTGGGCCGGCCGATGCGGCGCGCCGTCGCCGGTCAGGAGGCGAAGGCCGAGCTGGCCCAGGGCCTGAGGCTCGCCGTTGCGCGCGGACTTGGCCAGCCAGTCGAGCGCCTCCACGCTGCGGCCGTCGCCAGCCAGGCGCTCGGCGAGGCGCAGCTGGGCCGCCGCATCGCCCGCGGCCGCCTTGGCGGAGAGGTCCGGCTCATCCATCGCTGCATTCCAGCGCGCCCCGCCGGCGCCGTCCAGCGGCCTTGCACCGCGCAAGAGAAAGGGCGGGCCGCCAGGCCCGCCCTTGATTTCCGCCCTGGAGGGAGGCGGCCTAGAACCGCGCCTTGACGCCCAGGTAGAAGCGCCGGCCGATCTGGTCGTACTCGAACAGGGTCGCACCGTAGGCGTTGTTGCCCGTGGTGGCCCCGGTGTCGCGCCCGACGATTTCCGGCTGGGTGTTCAGCAGGTTGTCGATGCCGGCGCGCAGCTCGTAGGTGCTGTTGAGCTTGAAGGCGCCGAACAGGTCGAACTCGTCGTGCTTGGCCACGCCGTGGACGGTGGTGCCCGGGTTGTTGACGATCGCGCCGTTGTCGGCGCTGGGATAGTGGCGCCACCTGAGGCCCAGGCTGCCCACCGGGTTGAGGTAGGTGAAGCTGACAAAGCTCTTCCACTTGAACTGGTCGCCGATGCCGGCGCCATTGCTGACCGTGCCGGCATAGTCCTGGAACGGCGCGCCGGGCTCGGCTTCGACCCGGTAATAGTCCAGCCAGTTCACCACCGCATTGATGTTGAAGGAGCCGGGAATGCCGATGCCGACGTCGGCGAAGTTGATCGCCCAGTCGAGCTGGGCGTCGACG
>FTHL01000011.1_pt1 | contig 31526 bp, 27 predicted proteins | sample 1640951 | NCBI WGS metagenome assembly FTHL01 (sample SAMEA3914788, study PRJEB12502) | metagenome | biome: forest; material: soil | place: Canada | collected 2011-07-03 | depth 0.1 m
AGCCTTCAAGATCATCACCGCCGACCCCAACGTGAAGGGCATACTGGTCAACATCTTCGGCGGCATCATGCGCTGCGACATCATCGCCGAGGGCGTGGTGGCGGCGGTGAAGGAGGTGGGCCTGAAGGTCCCCCTGGTGGTGCGCCTCGAAGGCACCAACGTCGAGCAGGGCAAGGCCATCCTGCGCGATTCCGGCCTCAACGTGATCCCCGCCAACGACCTTGCCGACGCCGCCGAGAAGATCGTCGCGGCAGTAAAGGCGGCGTGATGGCCCGGCTTGAATGTCTTGCGATTGCGGCCAGCATCCTGACGACCGCGTTGGCCGCCCCGGCATGCGCCCAGCAGAACCCCGGCGCTCGTCTGAAGGCCGCGGCGGAAGCCTGTGTCCGAACGGCCGCGTCCGATGTCGAACGGGCCGAGCCGAGTCTGCTGAACGGAGCGACTTTCATCACGACGGACCTCTGCGCGAATGAGATTTCCGCGCAGCAAAGGTTCGAGGACAATACCAAGTCCCTGGAGCAGATGCGCCGCGAGGCAGATGACCCCAACAGTCGCCGGTTGGCGCTGTCGCTCGCGCCGAAGGATCAGCAAGACAAGCTTCGAGAGGAGGTCAAGGCCGCTTACGCCAAGGCCTATGTCGATCCGACGTCCGGCGAACTGGTCATGCCCCAGCCGTTGCCGAGCACCTTTTCGACCGTCGATACGACGATGAACCGCCTGTTTTCTCAGGCGGGCCTGACGGATACGACGTTCCGGGCCCTTGCAGCCCGGGCCCTCCTTGACGCTCGCTTGGCGCGGCTTCGCGCGGAAGGCTCTCGCTAGATGTCCATTCTGATCGGCAAGGACACCAAGGTGATCACCCAGGGCGTGACCGGCGCCCAGGGGAGCTTCCACACCGAGCAGGCGATCGCCTACGGCACACGGATGGTGGCCGGCGTCACCCCGGGCAAGGGCGGCCAGACCCACCTCGGCCTTCCCGTGTTCGACACCGTGAAGGAGGCCCGCGAGGCCACGGGCGCGGACGCCTCGGTGATCTATGTGCCGCCGCCGTTCGCCGCCGACTCCATGCTCGAGGCCATCGACGCGGAGATCCCCCTGATCGTGGCCATCACCGAGGGCGTCCCGGTGGCCGACATGGTCAAGGTGAAGCGCTCGCTGTCGGGCTCGAAGTCGCGCCTGATCGGGCCGAACTGCCCGGGCGTGCTGACGCCCGGCGAGTGCAAGATCGGCATCATGCCGGGAAACATCTTCAAGCGCGGCTCGGTGGGCGTTGTCTCCCGCTCGGGCACGCTTACCTATGAGGCCGTGTTCCAGACCAGCCAGGTGGGCCTCGGCCAGACCACCGCCGTCGGCATCGGCGGCGATCCGGTGAAGGGCACCGAGTTCATCGACGTGCTCGAGATGTTCCTGGCCGACCCTGAGACGCAGTCGATCATCATGATCGGGGAGATCGGCGGCGCGGCCGAGGAGGACGCGGCGGCCTTCATCAAGTCGTCCAAGGTGAAGAAGCCGATGGTCGGCTTCATCGCCGGGGTCACCGCCCCGCCGGGACGGCGGATGGGCCATGCCGGGGCCATCATCTCGGGCGGCAAGGGCGGCGCCGAGTCGAAGATCGAGGCGATGAAATCCGCCGGGATCCGCGTGTCGCCCTCGCCGGCGGCCCTGGGCTCGACCCTGATGGAGGCCCTGAAAGGCTGAACGGCTCGGATGCGCCCTGCTTTGGTCCAATCGGCGGCGTTTGCATCCGGGCCACGGCCCGGCGCTGGACGCGGCGGCCGGGCCTGGACGATCAGACTATGTTCACGGGACCGTGGTAACGGGGGCGTGAGCGCGAACAAGGTAAACGACGATGGCCGACGACTCAGGGCGAATTAACCAGCTTCTCGCCGAGACGTCCTTCCTCTACGGCGGCAACGCCGGCTTCGTGGAAGACCTCTATTCCCGCTGGGCCAACGACCCCAAGTCGGTGGACGGCTCCTGGCAGGCCTTCTTCTCGACCCTGCGCGACCGGGCCGAGGAGGTTAAGCGCGCCGTCGTTGAGCCCGCCTGGACCCCGACCCCGCCGCCCGCCGCCCGCCCGGACTGGCTGTCGGCGGTCGACGGCATGTGGCCGGCGGTGGAAGCCAAGCTCGCCAAGACCGTGGCCGCGCGCCAGCCGGACGCCACGGCCCAGCAGATCCGCGCCGCCACCCTGGATTCCCTGCGCGCGATCATGATGATCCGCGCCTACCGCATGCGCGGCCACCTGGCGGCCAACCTGGACCCGCTGGGCCTGACGCCGCCGCCGGAGGACACCTCGGAGCTGGAGCCGTCGAGCTACGGCTTCGCCGAGAGCGATTACGACCGGCCGATCTTCCTCGATTTCGTGCTGGGCCTCGAGACTTCGACCATCCGCGAAATCCTGCAGATCCTGCGGCGCACCTACTGCGGCAACGTCGGGGTGCAGTACATGCACATCTCCGACCCGCAGGAGAAGGCGTGGCTGCAGGAGCGGATCGAGGGCAAGGACAAGGAGATCGTCTTCACCCCCGAGGGCAAGATCGCCATCCTCAAGAAGCTGATCGAGGCGGAGACCTTCGAGCGCTTCCTGCACAAGCGCTTTCCCGGCACCAAGCGGTTCGGCCTGGATGGCGCGGAAGCCCTGGTCCCGGCGATGGAACAGGTGATCAAGCGCGGCGGCGGCCTCGGCGTGAAGGAGATCGTCATCGGCATGCCGCACCGCGGCCGGCTGAACGTGCTGGCGGCGGTGATGGGCAAGCCCTACCGGGCGATCTTCCACGAGTTCCAGGGCGGCTCGGCCCTGCCCTCGGACATCGAAGGCTCCGGGGACGTGAAGTACCACCTGGGCGCATCGTCGGACCGCAGCTTCGACGGCAACAGCGTCCACCTGTCGCTCACGGCCAACCCCAGCCACCTCGAGATCGTCAACCCGGTGGTGATCGGCAAGGCGCGCGCCAAGCAGGCCTTCACCCTGCGCCAGGACCTCAACGCCGGCCGCGGCCACGTGATGCCGGTGCTGCTGCACGGCGATGCGGCGTTCGCCGGCCAGGGCGTGGTGGCCGAGTGCTTCACCCTGTCGGGCCTGAAGGGCTACCGCACCGGCGGCTCGGTGCACTTCATCGTCAACAACCAGATCGGCTTCACCACCAGCCCGCGGCACTCGCGCTCCTCGCCCTATCCATCGGACGTGGCCCTGATGGTGGAGGCGCCGATCTTCCACGCCAACGGCGACGACCCCGAGGCGGTGGTCTATGTCGCCAAGGTGGCCACCGAGTTCCGCCAGATGTTCTCCAAGGACGTGGTGGTGGACATGTTCTGCTACCGCAGGTTCGGCCACAACGAGGGCGACGATCCGACCTTCACCCAGCCGTTGATGTACAAGATCATCAAGGCCCGGCCGACCACGCGGGAGCTCTACGCCCAGCGCCTGGTCGCCGAGGGCATCGTCACCGCCGAGCAGGCGGACGCCCTGGTCACCGATTTCGAGGCCTACCTCGACAAGGAGTTCGACGCCGGCAAGACCTACGAAGCCGACAAGGCCGACTGGCTCGACGGCAAGTGGTCCAAGATGCACGTGGCGGACGACCCGGAGCTCAGGGGCGATACCGCGGTGGCCGAGCAGAAGCTGCGCGACCTGGGCCTGAAGATCACCGCCATCCCCGAGCACGTCGACGCCCACAAGACCCTGCGGCGGGTGATCGAGGGCCGCCGCGAATCCATCGTCTCCGGCCGCGACATCGACTGGTCGACCGCCGAGTCCCTCGCCTTCGCGACCTTGCTGGACGAGGGCTTCCCGGTGCGGCTGTCGGGCCAGGACAGCGTGCGCGGCACCTTCAGCCAGCGCCACGCGGCGATCATCGACCAGACCACCGAGCAGGCCTACATCCCGCTCAACAACATCCGCGCCGGCCAGGCCAATTTCGAGGTGCTCGACTCCGCCCTGTCGGAAGAGGCGGTGCTCGGCTTCGAGTACGGCTTCTCGCTGGCCGAGCCCAACACCCTGGTGGCGTGGGAAGCCCAATTCGGCGACTTCGCCAATGGCGCCCAGGTGCTGATCGACCAGTTCATCTCCTCGGGCGAGCGCAAATGGTTGCGCATGAGTGGGTTGGTGCTGCTGCTGCCCCACGGCTACGAGGGCCAGGGGCCCGAGCACTCGTCCGCGCGGCTGGAGCGCTTCCTGCAGCTCTGCGCCGAGGACAATTTGCAGGTCGCCAACTGCACCACGCCGGCCAACTACTTCCACCTGCTACGCCGGCAGATGCACCGTCCGTTCCGCAAGCCGCTGATCCTGATGACCCCCAAGTCGCTGCTGCGGCACAAGCGGGCGGTGTCCAACCTGGAGGACCTGGGACCGGGCACCTCGTTCCACCGGATCATGGTGGACGGGGCCGAAGCCGGCTGCGACGTCGGCGGGATCCAGCTCGTGCAGGACGAGGAGATCAAGCGGGTGGTGATCTGCTCGGGCAAGGTCTACTTCGACCTGGTGGACGCACGCGCCAAGGCCGGCCGCAACGACGTCTACCTGCTCCGGCTCGAGCAGTTCTACCCGTGGCCCCTGAAGTCGCTGTCGGCGATCCTGTCGCGCTTCGCCAACGCGGAGGTCGTGTGGTGCCAGGAGGAGCCCAAGAACATGGGCGGCTGGTTCTTCACCGACGCCTGGCTGGAGCTCACCCTGAAGCGGCTGAAGATCAAGGCCAAGCGCGCCCGCTACGTCGGACGCCCCGCCTCGGCCTCCACCGCCGCCGGGCTGATGAGCCGGCACCTGAAGGAGCTCGAGACGTTCCTCGCCGAGGCCTTCGCCTGATCCCGACCGGAAGAGATGACCCCATGACCGACATCCTGACCCCGACGCTGGGCGAGTCCGTCACCGAAGCCACGGTGGCGCGCTGGACCAAAAAGCCGGGCGAGTCGGTCAAGAAGGACGAGGTGCTGGTCGAGCTGGAGACCGACAAGGTCTCGCTCGAGGTCTCCGCGCCCTCCGACGGGGTGCTGCAGGACGTGGCCGCCGGCGAAGGGGTGACGGTGACCCCCGGCCAGGTGCTCGGGCGGGTGTCGGAGGCCGGCGCGGAGGCCGGCAAGGCCCCGGCTCCAGCTTCGGCTCCCGCTCCAGCCCCGGCCCCGTCGCCTGCGCCGGCTCCAGCCGCCGCCGCTCCGCCGCCGGCCGCTCCCGCCGCGCCCGCGCCGTCCAAGGGCACGGCGACCTCCGCCGCCCCCGACGGCGAGGGCCAGCCCGACACCGCCGCGGCGCCCTCTCCCGACCAGGGCGCCCCCTCCCCGTCGCGCCAGCCCGCCGGCGAGACCCAGCGCGCCCCGGTTCCGGACCTGTCCGCCAAGCCGCAGCCGGCGGCGGCGGCGCCGCTCTCGCCGTCCGCGCAGCGCATCGTCGCCGAGGCGGGGCTGGACTCCGGGGCCATCGCCGGCTCCGGCCGCGACGGCCGCATCACCAAGGGGGACGCCCTGGCCGCGCTGGAGGCCCGCGCCGCCCAGCCGGCGCCCGCCGTGGCGCCGCCGGCCGCGCCCGTCGCGCCGCGGCCAGCCGATCCGCGCGAGGAGCGGGTGCGGATGACGCGCCTGCGCCAGACCATCGCCCGGCGCCTGAAGGAAGCCCAGAACACCGCCGCCATGCTGACGACCTTCAACGAGGTCGACATGAGCGCGATCATGGCCCTGCGCAGCCGCTACAAGGACACCTTCGAGAAGCGCCACGGGGTGAAGCTCGGCTTCATGGGCTTCTTCGTGAAGGCGACCATCGCCGCCCTGAAGGAGATCCCGGCGCTGAACGCCGAGATCGAGGGCTCGGACCTCGTCTACAAGAACCACTATGACATCGGCGTCGCCGTCGGCACGGAGAAGGGCCTGGTGGTGCCGGTGGTGCGCGACGCCGACCTGCTCAGCCTGGCCGGCGTCGAGAAGGCCATCGCCGAGCTCGGCGGCAAGGCGCGCGACGGCTCGCTGACCCTGGAGGATCTGCAGGGTGGGACCTTCACCATCTCCAACGGCGGGGTCTATGGCTCGTTGATGTCGACGCCGATCCTGAACGCGCCGCAGTCGGGCATCCTGGGCATGCACAAGATCCTTGACCGGCCGGTGGCCGTGGACGGGCAGGTGGTGATCCGGCCGATGATGTACCTGGCCGTGAGCTACGACCACCGCATCGTCGACGGCAAGGAGGCGGTGACCTTCCTGGTGCGGATCAAGGACGCCCTCGAAGACCCCGAACGGCTGCTGCTGGAGGTCTGAGCCCGGCATGGCCGTCAGCGTCGTCGCGGCCTTTCCCAGCCTTTCGGAGGCGCAGATCGCCTGCGGCGCGCTGCGGGCCGCCGGCTTCGACGCCCAACTGTTCGACGAGAACTTCGGCCGGGTGCTGGCGATCGACCTGGTGGGCGGCTTCCGCGTGGTCGCGCCGGATCGCGAGCGGATCGCGGCGCAGCGGCTGCTGGCGGAGCTGCGCCGAGACGGCGGCGGCTAGGCCGCCTCCGCCTCGTCCTCGGCGTCCGGACCGAAGCCTTCCAGCCCCTGCTCGCGGACCTTGCGGTAGAGCGTCGAGCGGCCGATGCCGAGCCGGCGGGCGACCTCGCTCATGTGGCCGGAATAGATGCCGATGGCGAGCTGGATAAGGTCCTTCTCGATCTCTTCCAGGGTGCGCAGGTGGCCCCGGTCGTCGAGGATGCGGACCGGCGCCTCCTTGGGCATGTCGGCGATGTAGGTGTCGGCCGTCGGCAGGGCGGCGGCGCTGACCGGCGAGGGCACGTCCATCGGCGGGTTCACGCCCGAGATGGCCGGGAAGTCGTGCGGCTGCAGATAGGGCCCGTCGGCGAGCACGATGGCGCGGTAGACCGCGTTCTCGAGCTGGCGGACGTTGCCCGGCCAGTCGTGCGCCATCAGAAGGCCAAGGGTCTCGGTGGTGGCGCCGACCACGCCCTTGCCCTCTTCCACGTTGAAGCGGCGGACGAAGTGGGCGACCAGGGCCGGGATGTCGTCGCGGCGGTCGCGCAGCGACGGGGCCTCGATCGGGAACACGTTCAGCCGGTAGAACAGGTCCTCGCGGAAGCGGCCGTCGGCGACGGCCTGGGCGAGGTCGCGGTTGGTGGCGGAGATGATCCGCACGTCGACCTTGGTGGGCCGCTTGGCGCCCACGGCGTCGACCTCGCCTTCCTGCAGCGCCCGCAGCAGCTTGACCTGGATGTCGAGCGGCAGCTCGCCGACCTCGTCGAGGAACAGGCAGCCGCCATTGGCCTCCTGGAACTTGCCCAGGTGGCGGTCGGTGGCTCCGGTGAAGGAGCCCTTCTCGTGGCCGAACAGGATCGATTCCACGAGGTTCTCGGGGATGGCGCCGCAGTTCACCGCCACGAACGGCCGGCCCGCGCGGTCAGAGCAGCCGTGCAGGGCGCGGGCGATCAGCTCCTTGCCGACCCCGCTCTCGCCGGTGATCAGGATCGGGATGGTGGAGCGCGCGGCGCGCTCGCCCATCTTCTTGACCTGGCCCATGGCCGCCGAGGCGCCGATCAGGTCGTCGAAGGTTGTGCGCCCGGTGACGTGTTTCTTCAGCCGGTCCACCTCGGCGGTGAGCTCGCCCAGCTTCAGGGCGTTGCGGATGGAGACGGCGATGCGCTCGGGCGCGGCGGGCTTGACCAGGAAGTCCTGGGCCCCCGCCTGCATGGCCTGCACCACCGCATCGATGCTGCCCGAGGCGGTCAGCACGATCACCGGCTGGGTGAAGCCGCGCTGGCGCAGCTCCTTCAGCGCCTCGACGCCGGGCAGGCCGGGCATGACCATGTCGAGCAGGATCACGTCGGCCGCCGCGCCGGCCACCAGCCGATCGATGGCGGCCTCGCCGCCGTCGGCCATCACGGCCACGAAGCCTTCTCGCTCCAGCGCGGCCTGGATGAGGCGGCGCTGTGTCGGATCGTCGTCCACGACGAGAACCGTCTTGGTCATTGCAGTATGTCCCACCATTCACGCCTGGTCTCTGTGGATCAGGCTCATTTTGGGACGGTTATGCCTGTCCTGGGTAAAGGCGGAGTTACGCCGCCCGGAATGCGGGCGTCGCGCCGACTTGACGGCGTCGCCAAGGCGCAGCGTGACAATTTGCGCGGATTTCTTTGGCGCTGGCCCTTGCGAAATCAGGCGGTTCGTCGCAATTCCGCCTTGGGCTTACGACATCACGGATGTTTGATCAGCCCGTTACCGCAGCGAGTCCGACGCCGGCCATGACCACGTCATATCGGGAGATTCCAACCCCTCGGGTCGCCGGAGTCGCCCGCCCGCCCGAGCTTGAGCTCACCATCCTGATGCCCTGCCTGAACGAAGCGGAGACCGTGCAGGTCTGCGTGCGCAAGGCCATGGGCTTCCTGCGCCGCACCGGCGTGCAGGGCGAGGTGGTGGTGGCCGACAACGGCTCGACCGACGGCTCGCAGGCGCTGGCCGAGTCCGAAGGGGCCAGGGTGGTGGGCGTGCTGGACCGCGGCTACGGCTCGGCGCTCAGGGGCGGCATCGAGGCGGCGCGCGGCCGCTTCGTGATCATGGGCGACGCCGACGATTCCTATGACTTCGAGCGGTTGGACGCCATGCTCGAGCTTCTCCGCTCGGGGCGGCAGCTGGTCATGGGCAACCGCTTCAAGGGCGGCATCGCCCCCGGCGCCATGCCCTTCCTGCACCGCTACCTGGGCAACCCGGTGCTGTCGTTCCTCGGCCGGCTTTTCTTCAAGGTGCCGGCGGGCGACTTCCACTGCGGCCTGCGCGGCTTCTCGCGCGAGGCGGTGCTGGCGCTCGGCCTGAAGAGCCCGGGCATGGAGTTCGCCAGCGAGATGGTGGTCAAGGCCGCCCTCGCCCGCCTGCGCATCGCCGAGACGCCGACCACGCTGAAGCCGGACGGCCGCAGCCGCCGCCCGCATCTGAAGACCTGGAGCGACGGCTGGCGGCACCTGCGGTTCCTGCTGCTGCACAGCCCCAAGTTCCTGTTCATTTACCCGGGCGCGGTATTGACCGGGCTCGGCCTGACCGGCGTCGCGGTGCTGTCGCGAGGCTCGGTGCGGCTCAGCTCGGCGCTGGAGCTCGACATCCACACCCTGATCGCTTCCTGCTTCGCCATCCTGATCGGGGTGCAGCTGGTGATGTTCGGCGCCCTGGCGCGCCGCTACGCCATGGTCGAGGGCTTCCTGCCGCCGCCGCGGCGGCTGCAGCCGTTCCTGCTCGGCCTGACGCTGGAGACCACCCTGCGCATCGCCGGGCTGGTGTTCCTCGCCGGCGCCGTGGGCGCGGGCTGGGCGGTGGAGCGCTGGGCGGCCCTCGGGTTCGGCCCGATCCACTTCTATGACGTGCTGCGGCTGCTGACGATCTCGCTCACCGCGGTGGCGGTGGCGGTGCAGCTGGCCGCCTCCGGCTTTCTGGCCTCCGTCTTCACCATCCGGCGCTGAGCGGCGAGAGGGGCATGACCAAGCGTCGCTCCAGCCTCATCCCCGCTGCGCTGGGGGCCCTGATCGTGATGGCGTTCGTGTTCGCCGTCGGGCGGCCGAACGTGTTCACCGACACGCGCGACTACATGATCAACGGCGCGCGCTTCTACCAGGCGGTCAGGCGCACGGTGCTGAAGCAGCAGTATCCGCCGCCGCCGCGCACCGCCCTGCAGGCCAAGGCCTACGCCAAGCTCCTGCGGCAGATGCACTTCGACCACTCCAACGCCGGCGCGCGGTCGCCCTACTACGGCATCTTCCTCTACAGCCTCGCCCACCGGGGGAGCCTGTGGCTGCTGTCCGCCGTGCAGGCGCTCTGCTGCGCCTGGGTGCTGCGGCTGCTGTGGCGCTCCATGGCCCCGGCGGCGCCGGAGTGGACCTACTACGCCCTGATGGCGGCCCTGAGCGCGGGCACCAGCCTGCCGTGGGTCGCGAGCTTCGCCGTGCCGGACGTCTTCGCCGGCGTGCTGGCGGTCGCCGCCTGCCTCCTGGCGTTCTATCGCGGCCACCTCAGGCGCTGGGAGCTGGTCGGGGTCTGGCTGCTGGTGCTGGCCTCGGCGGTGTTCCACAGCTCGCACATCCTGTTGCTGCTGAGCCTGATCGCGGTCGGGGTCGGCCTGGGCGTCTTGATGAAGGCGCCGCGGACCAGCCTATTGCGCTTCAGCGGCCTGGCGGCGGCGGCGATCGTGCTGGCCATCGGGCTCTCGGCGCTCTATGGCGCGGCCATCAAGTGGAAGACGGGGGACGAGTTCCGCCGGCCGCCGTTCCTGGTCGCCCGCGTGCTCGCCGACGGCCCGGGCCGGGCCTATCTGCGCTCCTCCTGCGCCAAGGGCGTGCGCTGGGCGATCTGCCGCTTCAGGAACCTGCCGCTCGACGATTCCGACCACATCCTTTGGTCGGCCAAGCCCGAGCTCGGGGTGTTCAACCGGTCGAACTACGAGACCCGGGTGCTGATGGAGAAGCAGGAGTTCGCCTTCGTGCTCGGGACCATCGCCTATGATCCTTGGGGCCAGTTCCGCGCATCGATGACCGACTGGGGGCTGCAGCTCACCCGCTTCTGGGTCGACGACCCGCTGCGCCGGCCGATGGTGTTCCTGAAGCACGACTACTGGGGCCGCACCAACCTCGTGGGGCTGTTGCGCGGCGTCGGGCCGTGCGGGCGTGTCGGCGAGCTCTGCCAGCCCCGGGTGAAAATCGACGAGCTGGCCGCGGTCGACGACAAGGTGGTCATCGCCTCCCTGGCCCTGCTGCTGCTGGCGCTGGCCCAGCCCAGGGCCCTCGGCGCGGTCCTGAAGCGCCGCTTCGGCTGGAAGGACCCGGCAAGCCGCGCCACGGCGGCGGCGCTGTTCCTGGGCGCTGCGATCATCCTCAACGCCGCGGTCTGCGGCATCTTCTCGGGGCCGTTCGCGCGCTACCAGGCCCGCGTGGTCTGGCTGCTGCCGGCCGCCGCGCTGCTTCTGCCGCTGGCTCTGGCGCCGCAGCGGGTGTGGGCCGGCCAGCGTCTGCGGCTGCCGCAGCTCTGGGCCGAGGCCGGAGAGATCGCCTGGGCCCGGGCGGAGCTGCGCCTGCAGCTGTGGGTCGCCAAGGTGGACCCGGCGTTCCTGAGGTTCGCCATGGTCGGCGCAAGCGGCTTCTCCGTCGACGCGGCGGTGCTCTATGCCCTGGTGCACGGGGCCGGGATCAACCCGTTCGGCGCCAGGCTGGTGTCGTTCTCGGTGGCGGTGATAGTCACCTGGCTGCTCAACCGCACCTGGACCTTCAAGACCGCCGGCGAAGGCGGGCGGCTGAAGGAGGCGGCGGCCTACATCGGCGTCCAGTGCGCCGGGGGCCTGGCCAACCTCGCCGTCTACAGCGCGGCCCTGATCACGGCGCCGGGGCTGAAGGGCTTCCTTCTGGCGCCGCTGGGCCTCGGCTCGGCGGCGGGTCTTTGCCTGACCTTCCTGGGCTCCAAGCACCTGGTGTTCCGCACCCGGCGCCAGCCGCTCGCGGCCAATTCGCCGGCCGGCTAGTCCACGAACAGCAGGGCCGGCCGCTCCAGCAGGCGCTTGATCGCCTGGATGAACTCCGCCGCCTCCTGCCCATCCACCACGCGGTGGTCGAACGCGGACGACAGGTTCATCATCTTGCGGACGACGATGTGGCCGTTCAGCGCCACCGGCCGCTCGATGATCCGGTTGGGGCCGAGGATCGCCACCTCCGGGCGGTTGATCACCGGGAAGTGCGACACCCCGCCCAGCGGGCCGAGGCTGGTGATGGTGATGGTCGAGCCGGAGAGCTCCTCGCGCGCGGCCGAGCCGTCGCGGGCCGCCGACGCCAGCCGGGCGACCTCCGCCGCGCAGTCCCACAGGTCCCGCGCCTCGGCATGGCGCACCACCGGAACCATCAGGCCCGCCGCGGTCTGCACCGCCACGCCGATGTGCACGGCCTGGTATCGCCGCACCAAGTCGGCCTCGTCGTCGTAGCGGGCGTTGATCTGGGGAAAGGCCGCCGCCGCCTTCACCACCGCCCGCATCAGGAAGGGGAGCAGGGTGAGCTTGACCCGGCCCCCCGAGGCGTTGAGCGCCTGGCGAAGGCCTTCGACCTCGGTGGCGTCGACCTCCTCGACGTAGCCGAAGTGCGGGATCCGGCGCTTGGACTCCGACATCTTCTCGGCGATGCGGCGACGCAGGCCGATCACCTTGACCTCCTGTACGCCGTCCTTTGAGGCCAGGCCGGGCGCGCCGCTCCGGCGGGCGTCGAGATCCTCGTGGGTGACGCGGCCGTCCGGACCGGAGCCGGCGACCTGTCCGAGATCGATGCCGAGCGCCTTGGCGCGGCTGCGCACCGCCGGCGAGGCGGCCGGCCGGCCCTCCGGCCGTTCCTGCGGGACCGGGACGGGCTCGACCGGAGCCTTGGCAGCCGCTGGCTCCGTCGCGGGCGCCACCTCGCGTACCGAAGCCGTGTTCTCGGCGATCTCTTCGGTTTCCTCGCCTTCGACCTCGAATTCCACAAGCGGCCCGCCGACCGGGGCCAGGGCGCCGACGTCGCCATGCAGGCGCAGCACCTTGCCGCGCACCGGGGAGGTGATCTCCACGGTCGCCTTGTCGGTCATGACGTCGACCAGGGGAGCGTCCTCGGCGACGTCCCCGCCTTCGGCCACATGCCAGGCCACGATCTCGGCTTCGGCGGTGCCTTCGCCGACGTCCGGAAGCTTGAACACGTAGACGCCCACGCTCAGCCCTCCATCGCCCGCCGCATGGCCTTGGCCACCCGCACCGGTCCAGGGAAATATTCCCATTCGAAGGCGTGGGGATAGGGCGTGTCCCATCCCGCCACCCGCTGGATCGGCGCCTCCAGCTTCCAGAAGCAGGCTTCCTGAACCAGGGCCGAAAGCTCCGCGCCGAAGCCGGAGGTGCGGGTCGCCTCGTGCACGATGACACAGCGGCCGGTCTTGTTCACCGAGCTGACGATGGCCTCGATGTCCAGCGGCAAAAGGGTGCGCAGGTCCACCACCTCCGCATCGACGCCGGCGCTGGCCGCCGCCTCGAGCGCCACATAGACCATGGTCCCATAGGCCAACACGGTCAGGTCCTGGCCCTCGCGCACCACCTCGGCCTTGCCCAGCGGCACCACATAGCGGCCCTCGGGCGTCTCGCTCTTGGGGTGCTTGGACCAGGGCGTCGCGGGCCGGTCGTGCCGGCCGTCGAAGGGGCCGTTGTAGAGCCGCTTGGGCTCCAGGAAGATCACCGGGTCGTCGTCCTCGATGGCGGCGATCAACAGGCCCTTGGCGTCGTAGGGATTGGACGGGATCACGGTCTTCAGCCCGGCGACGTGGGTGAACAGCGCCTCGGGGCTCTGGCTGTGGGTCTGGCCGCCGAAGATGCCGCCGCCATAGGGCGTGCGCACGGTGATCGGCACCGTGAAGTCGCCGGCGGAGCGGTAGCGGATCCGCGCGGCCTCGGAGACCAGCTGGTCGTAGGCGGGATAGATGTAGTCGGCGAACTGGATCTCCACGACGGGCCTGAGGCCATAGGCGCCCATGCCGATGGCCGCGGCGATCATGCCGCCTTCGGCGATCGGGGAGTCGAAACAGCGCGTGATGCCGTGCTTCTTCTGCAGCCCTTCGGTGGCGCGGAAGACCCCGCCGAAATAGCCCACGTCCTCACCGAATACGAGCACGTCGGGGCCCTCGGCGAGCTTCACGTCCATGGCCGAGTTGATCGCCTGGACCATGTTCATGACCGGCATCAGGCGCGCTCCCCGCCCTGCTCGGCGATCTCGTCCTGGACCTCTTGCGCCTGGCGCTGCAGATGCCACGGCCGTTCCTTCAGGACGTCGTCGAACATGCCGTCCACCGGCGGGCGGGTGACGCCGAGCACCCCGACCTTCTCGGCCTCTCGCCCGGCGGCGCGGACCATCGCATCGGCCTCGGCCAGGGCCGCCGCATGCTTGTCATCCGACCAGGCGCCGATGCTGGTCAGATGCCGCTTCAGCCGCTCGATCGGATCGCCGAGGGGCCATTGTACGCCTTCCGCCTCCGCTCGGTAACGGCTGGGGTCGTCGCTGGTGGAATGCGCCGACGCCCGGTAGGTGAAGAGCTCGATCAGGGTGGCGCCGAGGTTCGCCCGCGCCCGCTCGGCGGCCCATTGGGTCACCGCATAGACGGCCAGGAAGTCGTTGCCGTCGACCCTGAGGGAGGGCAGGCCGTAGCCCAGGCCGCGCGAGGCGAAGGTCGCCTGCTCGCCCCCGGCGATACCCTGGAAGGCGGAGATGGCCCATTGGTTGTTGACGATGTTGAGCAGGACCGGCGCGCGGTAGACCGAGGCGAACAGAAGGGCCTGGTGGAAGTCGCCCTCGGCGGTCGATCCGTCGCCGATGTAGCCGTAGGCCAGCCGGTCGTCGCCCTTGTAGGCCGAGGCCATGGCCCAGCCCACCGCCTGGCTGAACTGGGTGCCGAGGTTGCCCGAGACGGTGAAGAAGCCGTGGGCCTTGGAGGAGTAGAGCACCGGCAGCTGCCGCCCCTTAAGCGGGTCGGCGGCGTTGGAGTAGCACTGGTTCATCATGTCCACGAGCGGATAGCCGCGGGCGATCAGGACCCCCTGCTGGCGATAGGTCGGGAAGCACATGTCGCGCGGACCGAGCGCGAGGGTCTGGCCGACCGCCACGGCCTCCTCGCCCGCGCACTTCAGATAGAACGAGGTCTTCCCCTGCCGCTGCTGGCGGTACATGCGGTCGTCAAAGGTCCGCACCAAAAGCATGGCGCGCAGGCCTCGCTCGAGCACCTCCACCGGCGCCTTGGGGTCCCACGCGCCGACGGCCCGCCCGTCCTCGTCGAGCACCCGGATCAGGCCGTGGGCATGGTCCCGGGTGTCCTCCGGCTCGCAGTCCACCTCGGGCCGCGGCAGGAGTCCGGCCGGCGGGACGTCCATGCTTGTGAAGTCGACGGGATCGCCCGGCCGCCACTTGGGCTCGGGAACATGGAGGGTGAGCGGAACGGGGGCTTGGCTCATGCGGGACCTCCGCAAGAAGGTCGGCCAAGGAGCTGGGCAATGCAACGATGATCTTGCGGCAAAACAGCAGAATTGCGCATGTCTATGCCCATGGATGCCCAAAACGCGGCAACTTTACACCGAAGCCGACGGGCCGGCCGCCTGGTCTGGCCCCAATGGGGCGGGGCGGGCCATAATGGCCGCGGAGGCTGCGATGCCAGACAGCATGATCGTTCCCGGCGCGCCGAGCACGGCCGGTCCGGCCCTGGCGGCGACCCCTGCCTACCTGTCCGGCTTCGGCAACGAGTTCGCCACCGAGGCCGTGCCGGGCGCCTTGCCGGTCGGGCAGAACTCGCCGCAACGGCCGCCGCTGGGCCTCTATGCGGAGGAGATCTCCGGGAGCGCCTTCACCGCGCCGCGCGCCGCGAACCGCCGCAGCTGGCTCTACCGCATCCGGCCTTCGGCCGATCATCCGCCCTTCGGCTGCATCGGCCAGGGCCTGCTCCGCTCTGGACCCTTCGAGGAGGCCGAGCCGACGCCCAACCGGCTGAGGTGGAGCCCCCCGCCGCTGCCGGACGCCCCACAGGACTTCGTCGACGGCCTGGTCACCCTCGTAGGCTGCGGCTCGCCGGCCCTGGGACAGGGCGCGGCGCTGCACCTCTATCTGGCCAGCCGGTCGATGCACGGGCGCGCGGTCTTCAACGCCGACGGGGAGCTGCTGCTGGTCCCGCAGCAGGGGCGGCTGCGCCTGGTCACCGAGATGGGGATCATCGAGCTTGAACCACTGGAGATCGCCCTGATCCCCCGCGGCGTCCGCTTCCGCGTCGAGCTCGTGGACGGCCCGGCGCGGGGTTACGTCTGCGAGAACTACGGCCAGGCCTTCCGACTGCCCGAGCTCGGCCCGATCGGCTCCAACGGCCTCGCCAACGCCCGCGACTTCCTGACCCCCGTCGCCGCCTTCGAGTCGGCCGGCGCACCGACCGAGCTGGTTCAGAAGTTCCAGGGCGCCCTGTGGGCGACCCAGATCGACCGCTCGCCCTTCGACGTGGTCGCCTGGCACGGCTCGCTCGCACCCTGGAAGTACGACCTGCGCCGGTTCAATACGCTGGGTACGGTCAGCTTCGACCATCCCGATCCGTCGATCGCCACGGTGCTGAGCTCGCCGTCCGACACGCCGGGCGTGGCCAACGTCGACTTCGTGATCTTTCCGCCGCGTTGGCAGGTGGCCGAGCACACCTTCCGGCCGCCCTGCTTCCACCGCAACGTCATGAACGAGTTCATGGGGCTGATCGCCGGCGCCTATGAGGCGAAGGCGGCCGGCTTCTTGCCCGGCGGCGCCAGCCTGCACAATTGCATGTCGGCGCACGGCCCGGATGTAGCGAGCTGGCGCCAGGCCGGCGAGGCGGAGCTTGGACCGCAGAAGGTCGAGGGCTTCATGGCTTTCATGTTCGAGACCCGCCAGGTCCTGAGGCCTACGGCCCATGCCCTCGCCTCGGTCCAGCTCCAGGACGGTTACGACAAGGCCTGGGCCGGCTTTCCCACGCAATTTGCCCAGCCCAGGACCTGACCATGGCGGACGCCTCCGATCTCACGTCGAGGGCCAAGGCCCTGCTGGCCAGGCTGGTGGCCTTCGACACCACCTCGCGCCGCTCGAACCTGGAGTTGATCGACTTCGCCGAGGCCCTGCTCAAGGATTGCGGCGCCGAAACGACCCGCGTCGCCAATGCGGACGGCTCAAAGGCCAACCTTTTGGCCCGCATCGGGCCGGCGGTGGACGGCGGCGTGGTGCTTTCGGGCCACACGGACGTGGTGCCGGTGGACGGCCAGCCCTGGACCTCCGAGCCCTTCGCGCTCACCGAGCGGGACGGTCGGCTCTATGGCCGGGGGACCGCCGACATGAAGGGCTTCCTGGCCCTGGCGCTGGCCGCGGCGCCCGAGATCGCCGCGGCCGCCCCCGCGCGGCCGGTGCATCTCGCCCTCAGCTATGACGAAGAGATCGGCTGCCTCGGCGCGCCCGGCCTGATCGCCGAGCTCACGCGGACAGGCCCCCGGCCCATGGCGGTGATCGTCGGCGAGCCCACCTCGATGCAGGCGGTGCGCGGGCACAAAGGCATCGCCGCCTTCAAGGTGACCGTCACCGGCCGCGAGGCGCACTCCAGCCTGCCGCAGCTCGGGGTTTCGGCGGTGATGGCGGCGGTCAGGCTGATGGCGCGCCTGACCGAGCTCGCCGCCGAGCTGGACCGCGGGGCCGATCCGGCCTCGCCCTTCCTGCCGCCCGGCCCGACCTTGACCATCGGCCAGGTGCACGGCGGCACGGCGGTGAACATTCTCGCCCGCGAGTGCGTCTTCCTGTTCGACCTGCGCGCGCCGCCGGGCCAGGCGGCGGACCGGCTGCTGCAGCCCTTCTTCGCCGCAGCGACGGAGCTGGACGCGGAGCTCAAGGCCCGCGCCCCCGAGGCGGGGGTGAGAGTCGAGACCCGCTCCAACACCCCGGGCATGGCTCCCGAGCCGGGTGGGGCGGCCGAGGCGCTCGCGCGCCGGCTGGCCGGCGACAACGGGCCCCAGAGGGTGGTGTCCTACGCCGCCGAGGCCGGGCAATTCCAGGCGGCCGGCTACTCCACGGTGGTCTGCGGCCCGGGCTCCATCGAGCAGGCCCACCAGCCCGACGAATACCTGGACCTCGCCCAGCTCGAACGAGGGGCGATGTTCATGGCCAGGCTGGCCGAGGCAGCGCGAAGGGGGCCAGAGGGCTTCGCCGCGGCCTAGCTAGTGCGAGATGCGGAGGTTCTGGATGGCGCCGGCGATGGCGTCGAACACCGCGTTCAGCTGAGTCGCGTCCTGGACGTTGTAGAACTTGTCCGGGGTGGTCGCGCAGTTCTGAAGGACCGCGTAATTGTTGTCTGTGACGTCGACCCGCACCGTGTAGATGACGATGTTCTCGGCCTTCATGTTGGTGCACAGGGTGGTCAACTTCCCGTCCAGGGCGGTTTGCCGCTGGGCGTCGCTTCCTGAGGTGATTCCCAGCCGGTTCTGCCAGATGTAGCCGTCGCCGGAATAGAACGACGCGTCGCTGTTGCTGTTGGACGTGTTCTGGTTCTGGCCGTCGGTCATCAGAACCACGACCTTGGTCAGCTTCTGCGTGCCATAGGCCGCGCCGTCGGCGAACGGCGCGTTGGGCGAGAGCACGTGCCAGCCCCACATCAGGCCCATGGGGATGTTGGTATCCCCCACCGCGGTCATGCTGTTGATCGAACTCTTCAGGCTGGTCCAGTTGTTGGACAGGCGCGCGAGCGGCTGCAGGGAGCAGCCCGCGTTCGGGCCGTAGGTGTAGCCGGTAGAGCTGTTGGTCCCGGTGTGCAGGAAGGTGTGGGTATTGTACTTGGCGACATAACCCTGGCGCGTGCTCCAGCTCGAGCTGGTGGTCACGTCGTTCAGGTAGTTGTTGTACCAGGTCATGTTGTTCCAGACGTTGGTCGAGCTGGAGCTGCCTGGCTCGTCCGGCGCAAAGAACGGCGTGAACAGGGTCGCCGGCGTCGCCGTGGTCGGGGCGGTGTCCTGCACGTCGTAGGGCGACTGGCGGCTCTCCACGCAGCCGGCCCAGCTCACCCCCATCTGCGAGAACAGGGTGAAGCGGTTGGCGTGCGAGCCGAAGATCTGGTCGTTGATCGGCGAAGCGGCGTTCTGGTCGATCCAGGTCGCGGTCTTGTAGGTCGAGCCGACGTTCACGGTCATCGAGAACGGCACCAGGCCGATCTTCACCGCCGTGGGGTCGGTGGTCCGCGCCGCCGCCGCCGAGAGGGTGTCGACGAAGTTGGACGCCGCGGTCTTCAGAAGGGTCAGCTTGGTGCCGGCCATGGAGCCGGTGTTGTCCAGGACCAGGGCGATCTCGAGCTTGTTGACCGCGCGGACGACCTCGGAGCTCGCACTGATCTGCACCGTGCTGGCGCCGAACAGATCGGCGACCATAGGCGTCATGGTGGCCGTGGCGGTGGCGTCGAGCTTGGCCCCGTTCAGGGTGAAGCTGGACGAGACGAGGTGGGTGTCCGGATAGGCCTTCAGGTTGCCCGCCAACGTGGTCGCGCCCATCGACTGGATGGTGGTTGGCGAGGTCGTCGTGGACTTGCCGACGGTCAGGGTGGCGGCGTCCAGGGCATCCTGGAGGTCGCTTTTGACCATGGTGGCGCGGCCATAGTCGATCGCGCCCATGGTCATGAAGCTGAGCGGGACCGCCGCCAAGCCCATGGTCAGGGTGATTCCGCCGCGGCGGGAGGCCATGAACCGCCGGAGTTCGCCGGTGATGGCCCGGGCGAGGCGCCGGGCGTTCGGTCGCAAGTGCATCGGCTCGACTTCTTCGACGACGGCGCACGCCAGGAACGTGCGCCAGGGACCAGACGGGCCTTCCGCCCGGCGTGCACGGCAAAGGTGTCACGGCCTAGGTAAACGAACCGCACACGAGACGCGGTTAAAAGCCCGTAAGCCATAGCCGCCGCGCCCGCGGCGGCCTCAGGGCTGCGGCTGGGCTGGCGCCGGGGCCTGGGCTGGCGTCTGGCCCGACGGCCGGACGGACGGCGCGGGGGCGGCGTCGGGCGCGAGATCGTCGGGGGCGGACGCGGCTGCGGAGCTTTGCGCCCCAGGCTCCTCCGGCGGCGGAGCGAGCGGCCGGGCCGGCAGGTCAGGCTCGCTCGCCGCGCGTTGCCGCAGCCAGGCCTTGGCGGCTTCCGGCGGCGGCGCGTAGGGCGCGGGCGGTCCGGCCGCCGCCGCGCCGCTCAACCGGCCGACGCAGGCGGCGAGGCCCACCGAGCGGACCGTCATCAGCGCTCCGCCGATCCGCCGCGAGCGGCGGCGCACATAAGGACCCGGATCGACCGCCTGCCACTTCAAGGGGTCGGGGAAGATGGCGGCGAGGCGCGCGGCCTCATCGGCGCTGAGATGGGCGGCATCGACGCCGAAGTAATGGCGGGCGGCCGCCTCCGCGCCATAGACGCCGGGGCCCATCTCCACCACGTTGAGATAGGTCTCCATGATCCGCCGCTTGCCCCAGACCGCCTCGATCAGAACGGTGAAATAGGCCTCCAGCCCCTTGCGAACGTAGGAGCGGGCCGGCCACAGGAAAACGTTCTTGGCGGTCTGCTGGCTGATGGTCGAGCCGCCGCGGATTCGCCCCGGCCGGTTCTGGTTGTGCGCCATGGCCTTCTCCATGGCGTTGAAATCGAAGCCGTGGTGGTCGCAGAACCGGGCGTCCTCGGCGGCCACGGCCGCCTGCACAAGCGCCGGCGAGATCTTCGAGAGGGGACGCCAGCGGTAGTCGAGCCCATGGCCTTGGCCGAGCCGCAGCAGCATCAACGGAGTCACCGGCGGCGGCAGTACGGCGTAGAGCGCGGTCCAGGCGGGGGGCAAGGCCAGCACCAACACCAGAAGGACGATCACCGCCCTGACCACCAAGCGCCGGACGCCGCCTTTTCGGCGCGGCGGGGGCGCCCAGGGCTCCGTCGACGTCCTTTGCGCGCGCCTCGCCATCGCAGTCTCCTAGCCCAGGCGAAGATTCGGATCGACCGGCGAACGTCAGGCCGGCAGCTCCACAAGCCCTGCGCCGCCCTCCTCGTCGCCCCAGGCGAGGCGGGCGCCGTCGTCGGACATGGCCAAGGCGGTGATCGGCGCACCCTTCTCGGCCTTGACCATGTGCATGGCCCCGGAGAGCCCCGCCTGCCAGACCCGGCCGTCCTCGAGCCCCGCGGCCACCCTGGCCAGGGCAGGGGCGGCGGCGACCCGGCTGACCACAGCGCCGTCCTGGAAGCCGATCTCGGTCGCCGGCTGACCCATGGGCCCGCCCGCGCCCGAGAACGGCCAGAGCACCACTCCGGAGGCGCCCGAGGTCGCCAGGAACCGGCCTTTGTCGAGGAAGGCGAGCGAGCGCACCTTGCTGGGATAGCCCTCCATCCGCATGTCCGCCGCGTCCGACAGCCGCCAACCGTGCAGCACCCCTTCCTGCATCGAGGAGACCAGGAACCGGCCGTCCGGGCTAAAGGCGGCGCCGATGTGGCTGCCGGCCCACTTCAGCCACTGCGGCTTCTGCTGGGCGACGCGGGCGTACCAGAGCGCCGCCCCGCCGTAGCTGGCCACCGCCAGCCGCCGCCCCTTGGGCTCGAAGGCAAGGGCTGCGGCCGCCCGCTCGTGGCGCAGCAGATTGGCGAAGCGGGGATCGGCGACATCGCGCAGGTGGACTTCGCGGCCGGCGGCGAACGCGATCAGGCCGGATGCGGGGCTGACCGCCAGCGCGTCGATCCAGCGGCCCGGCGCTTCGGCGAGCTGCTCCGCCCCCTGCGGCCGCGACCAGACCAGTCGTCCGTCGTCGCCGCCGCTGACGACCCCCTCGCCGGAGGGGTGGACCGCCCCGCAAAGGATCGCGCCATCGTGGGCTGAGATCGAGCCGCCGTCGTTCCAGCGGACCGTCCCGTCGCCGAGCAGGAAGGCGGCGCGGCCGGACCGCTCAAAGCGAACGTCCGTGACATAGGCGTCGAAGCTGAATTGCATGGGGAGGCCATAGCCGGGCGAAGGGCGAAGGCAAAGCGCGGCGTCCCAGGCCATCTGCGTCTTTACTTCCGCCGCCCGCCCGGCATAAGTCGTCCGCTGTTATGTCCGGCCCGGCGCGGGCTCGAACAGAGGATGACACATGGCGGTAAAACTCTCCGGCCGCAGATCGAGCTACAGTCTCGGCCAGAACGCCGACATCAACGTGACGCCCTTCGTGGACATCATGCTCGTGCTGCTCATCGTCATGATGGTGGCGGTCCCCCCGGCCACCCTGGCGATCAAGGTCGACCTTCCGCCGGCCACCACCACCGAGAAGCAGACCAAGCCGCCGACGTTCATCTCGATCTTCCAGAACGGCCAGATCGCCCTGGTCAGCCCGGACCACGGCACCCAGCCGACCGACCTGCCCCACCTGTCGGGCTCGATCTACCAAACCCTGGGCGTGCCCAACCCGCAGAACGAGACCATCCTGATCCGGGCCGACCGGGCGGTGCGCTATTCCGACTTCATGTCGGTGGTGAACCAGCTGCAGGCGGACGGTTTCTACAAGGTCGCCCTGATCATCGAAGAAGGCGGCGGCGCGGCCGCAGCCTGATCGCGGGCGCCTACCAGGCGATCGTCTCTCCCGCGTGACCGTAGAAGCCGTGCTCGCCTGAGCCGGCCTTCGCCTCGATCACGTCGATCACGCCGCGCACGCTGTCCTCGATGGCCAGCGGCGCCTGAGGTCCGCCCATGTCCGTGCGCACCCAGCCCGGGCTCATCAGAAGCACGGTGATCTTGCGGTCGCCGAGCCCCCCGGCGAAGCTCTTGGACAGCCGGTTCAGCGCAGCCTTGCTCGCCGAATAGAGCTCCATCCCCGTGCGGAACCCGCCGGAGATGCTGCCGAGCCCCGAGCTCATGAACGCGATCACCCCCGTGCCGGGCCTGACCCGATCCTGCAGGACCTCCGCCACGTGGACCGGCGCGACGCTGTTGGTCAGGAACAGCCGGGCGACGTCCTCGGGCGTGGCGTCCTTGGCGTCGCCTTGCGGCCCCGCGATGCCCGCATTGACGAACAGCAGGTCCAGCGTGTCGCCCGCCAGCCGTTCCCCGAGAGCGTCGATCGCCTTGCCGTCCTCGAGGTCGAGCGTCTCCACCCGCACGCGTCCGCCGCTCCGGTCGGCGAAGGCCTTCAGCCCCTTGTCGCTCGAGGGGGAGCGCAGGGTGGCGATCACCGTCCAGCCGCGGCCCGCCAGCTCCTTGACCAGGCCGAGACCCAGCCCCCGCGAGGCCCCGACCACCAAAGCCGTCTTGTCCGCCATGTCAGTTCCCCGTGATCAGGCCGCGCAGGCCTCGAAACCCGTCCTGAGCGCCGCCTCGTCGAGGTCCCGCCCGATGAACACCATACGGCTGGAGCGGTTCTCGCCCGGCCGCCATTCCCGCTGCCAGTCGCCCTCCAGGATCATGTGCACCGCCTGAAACACCAGCCGGCGCGGCTCGCCCTTCACGTCGACGATGCCCTTGGCCCGCAGGATGTCCGGGCCCCGCTCCTGCAGGAGGGCGTTGAGCCAGCGGGTGACCTTGTCCCCGTCAACCGGCCGATCGAGCCTGAGCGAAATACCGCGGATGTCGTCGAGCACGTGCCGGTGTCCTTGATGATCGTGGTCGTGCTCATCGTGCCCGCAGTGCTCATCGTGGACGTGGCCGTCCTCGCCGTGGGGCGGGCTCAGGAATTCCGGCTCCAGCTCCAGGATGCGCTCGAGGTCGAAGCCGCCGCGCCCCAGCACCGCGTCCAGGGGCACGTCGGAGCGCACCGCGCGGTGGATCGGCGCCAGGGGGTTCAGCCGGCGCAGCCGGGCCTCGACCTCCGCCAGCTCATCGGCGGTCACGAGGTCGGTCTTGTTGAGCACGATCTGGTCGGCGAAGGCGATCTGCTCGCGCGCCTCGCGGCTGTCCTCCAGCCGTTGCAGCACGTGCTTGGCGTCCACCACGGTGGTCACCGAATCCAGCTTGGCCTTGGCCTTGACCTCCTCGTCGACGAAGAAGGTCTGGGCCACCGGCGCCGGATCGGCGAGGCCCGTGGTCTCGATGACGATGGCGTCGAAGCCGCGGCCAGAGGCGCCTTGCCGCTTCATCAGGCCGGCGACCACCCGGATCAGGTCGCCGCGCACGGTGCAGCAGATGCAGCCGTTGTTCATCTCGTAGACCTCTTCGTCAGAACCGACGATCAGGTCGTTGTCGATGCCGATCTCGCCAAACTCGTTGACGATCACCGCGTAGCGGCGGCCGTGGTCCTCCGACAGGATGCGGTTGAGCAGGGTGGTCTTGCCGGCGCCGAGGTAGCCGGTGAGCACGGTCACGGGTGTTTGGGGCATGGCTGTCAGATGGGAAGCTCCGGCGGAACGGCAACGGACAGGCGGGACTTCGTCTTAGCCTGCCAGGCCGTCGGCGGGGAGCCCCGCACGCGCCTGCCGCGCCGCCGCGATCTGCGCCAGGGCCACGCCGGACAAGGCCGCGGCGCCGCCGGCGATCTGCAGGGTGGTCATCGATTCATGGAAGATCAGCCAGCCGAGCCCCGCCGCCAGCACCGGCTGCACCAGCACGATCACCGAGGCGACCGCGGCCGGAGTGCGGCCGAGCGCCCAGGCGATCGAGCCCTGGCCGGCCAAGTGCACGACACCGAGGCCGGCGCAGGCGGCCCAGCCGGCCGCCGATCCAGGCAGGACCTGCTCGTGCAGGACAAAGGCGGCCGCCAGCAGGAGCGGCGCGCCCACCAGCGAGGACCAGAACATCACCTCCGTCGCCGTGCGGCCGGCGCGCGCCTGGCGCACCGTGAGCAGATAGGCCCCGTACCAGGCCGAGGTGGCCACCGACAGCCCGTCGCCCAGGCGGGGATCGATGCCCACGCCCGCACCGTGCGCGGCCGCGATCAGGCGCACCCCGCCAAGCGCCAGGACCAGCCCGAGCAGGAACCCCCGCGCCGGGCGCTCGCGCAGCAGGAGCCACGCGCCGGCGGTCACGAACAGCGGCGAGAGGTTGGCCAGGATGGTGGCGTTGGCCACGGTCGTCAGCTTGATGCCGTAGTGCCAGAACCCGAGATCGAGCGCGAAGAACACGCCCGCCAGCAGGGTCAGGGGCGAGGGCCGCGCCGCCGACGCCATGCCGCCCTTGGCGTCGATGGCCGTCAGCACCCCAAGCGCCGGCAGGGCCAGGGTCAGCCGCCAGAACCCGGCCGCAGCCGGACCCGCGCCCGCAAGCCGCACGAACACCGGGGCGAAGGCAATGGCGCAGGCGCCGAAGATCAGCACCAGGATTGCGCGCCCGAAGGATCCCTGGGGACCGTCCATAGGCCCCTGTGGCAGAGGCCCGCGCCTCAGGCAAAGCCCAATTCGGCGCGCAACGCCGCCGCGCTGACGCCGCGGGCGCGAAGGCCGCGCAGGGTCTCGGCCGTATCCCGCTTGGCGAAGCGCTTGCCGTCGGGCCTGAGCAGCAGGCGATGGTGCCGATAGACCGGCGTCGGCAGCCCCAGCAACGCCTGCAGCAGACGCTGGACATGGGCGGCCTCGAACAGGTCCTCCCCGCGGATCACGTGCGAGACGCCCTGCCAGGCGTCGTCCACCACCACCGCCAGGTGGTAGGCCACGCCGAGGTCCTTGCGAGCCAGGATCACGTCCCCCGACCGGGCGGGGTCAGCGCGCACCGCGCCGGTCTCGCCGCCCGGCCCGCGGCCTTGCTCCTCGAACCAGAGCCCCTCCCACCTACCGCCCAGCCGCTCCTGCGCCGCCTCCAGCGAAAGCCGCCAGGCGAAGGCCTCGCCACGCGCCAGCCGCGCCGCCTCGTCCGCGGCCGGCAATGGCCCGCCGCGGAACGGCGCCGGCCCCGGCCCGTGCGGCGCCTGTCCGATCTCGGCCATCAGCTCTTGGCGGGTGCGGAAGCAGCGGTAGAGCAGCCCCTCCGCCGCCAGCCGGTCCAGGGCGCGCCGATAGGCGTCCAGCCGCTCGGACTGGCGCACCACGGGCCCATCCCAACCGACGCCGAGCCAGGCCAGGTCCTCGACGATGGCGGCGTCGAACTCCGGCCGGCAGCGCACCGCGTCGATGTCCTCCAACCTCAGCAGGAACCGGCCGCCGTCCCGCCGCGCCGCGTCCACCGCGGTCAGTACGGAATAGGCGTGGCCGCGGTGCAGCAGTCCGGTGGGCGAGGGCGCGAACCGCGTCGCGGCCACGGGGGTCACTTGGGTTCCGCGCGGCTCTAGGAGGCCACGGCCTCTGCCGCCTTGGGCGCGAAGCCTTCGCCGAAGGTCTCGAGGAAGAGGCGGATAATCAGCCGCACCAGCCACAGCGAGACGTGTCGCGAGGCGCCGTGGTCCGCGCCGAAGACGGGCGGGTAGCCGCCCTGCAGGTGGGCGCCGAGCCAGCGCACGATCTCGAACGATGGCCAGTAATAGACCCCCGCAACCTGCGCCCGCACTACGGTCTCGGCGGCCAGCCTCAGGGTGGACTTGGAGACCGAGTCGGCCTGCACCGCCGACAGGCGGTCATAGGTCGCGGCCAAGGGCACAGGCGACACCGTCAGGACCAGACGGGTCGCGCGATTGAAGCCGCGGATCAGCTGGATGATGCGATGCAGGTTCTCGACGTTCTCCTGGAGGCTGATCATGCGAAAGTCGCAGCTCTGGGCCAGCTGTCCCTTGTCGAAGACGCTGGCCCCAGCCAACACGAACTCGCCCGTGCTGCGGTCGAAGTAGGCGGCGGAGACCCCGAGCGACAGGATCACGACGTCTGCAGTCTCGAACCGGTTGCGGTACAGCACCCCGCCGTCCCCGCCCGACACGTCGTCTGACAGGCTCCGCTCGCCGGCGGCCCACTCGAGCAGGTGGCGGGTGGCGTAGAGGTTGTCGATGGCCTCGCCGCGCTTGCGGAAGAACACGTCCACGCCCTGCTCGTGCAGGCTGTTGGCGATGTGCTCGGCGAAGCACGAGCCGAGGGTCACCACGCGGGAGGCCGGAGTCAGGATCGGCTCCGCCGGCGCAGATCCCGGCAGCACGAAGTCGCGGATGAGCTGTTCCAGATCGGCGAACTGGCGGGCTTGGCGCGGCCAGATCGCCGGCCGACGCCGGGCAGCTGCGCCAACCACGACCAGACGTTTGACGACGCCGAGTTCGGTTCCGGCGATGCTCCCCTCGCGAACGGCGCGGCCCAGCACGGCCTCGGCCTCGGCAAACTGGCCGGCGGTGGCGAGGGCCCCGGCCAGCGCGCGCGACGCCTTGGCCGAAGCCGGCTCTAGGTCGCAAGCGCGGCGCGCAGCCGACAGCGCCTTGTCGTTCAGCTCGTGGGCGAGGCGGCGATGGCTCGCCGCCTGCTCCGGGTCGTGCCCTTCGAACTCAGGCGCGCGCTCCAGCACTCGTATGGCGTGGTCGTTCAGCGCCTTGGAATAGCGCGCCCAGGCCTCGGCGTGACAGGGATCGATCTCCAGCACCCGATCGAACAGCGCATAGCCCGCTGAATGGCGCTTCTCGCGGATGCGGATCTTGGCCATGCCCAACAAGGCCGCGATGCAGCGAGCGTCCAGGACCAGCGCGGCCTCGAACATCGTGATGGCCTCGTCCCAGCGCCGCGCCCGGACCAGATGATCTCCGAGCGCGACCCGTGGCGCGACGTCAGGCGCAAGCGCCTCGGCCCGGCGCAGATGGAACTCGGCCGCAGCCTCGCCCCGAGCGGCGAGGACCCGTCCCAGCCTCAGGTGCGCCTGCGCGTTGTCAGGATCTCGCTCCAAGATGGCGCGGAAGCGGCCGACCGCCGCATTCCAATCGCCAGACTTGAACAGCTGCCAGGCCGTCTTCAGCTCAGCTTGCGTCACGGGGAGGTCGGCCATGGATTTCCGCCTGGGACGCGGCCGACGTACGCCGCGCGAACGACATGATCGTTATCGCAGAGCTCCGTCACGAGCTAGCGTCGGACGGTCTTAGAGGGCGTGGCGCTATAGCCGAACAGCTCCAGGTCACGACCGTAACGATCGACGAAAAGCCGGCGGGTCTCCTCGTCGAAATAGCTTGCCGCCGGCCCCCGCCGACCGACGTTGAGCCGCGGCAGCTCGCAGCGGGGCTTGCCGATCTCGTCACAGAGCCGGTCGAAATCGGCCTGTACGGTCTCGAACCGCATCAGCCGATCGAAGATCGGCCGGTCCTGGTCGAACAGTATGGCGTGCTGCGGCCGGGTGAGGTGGCGGAAGTCGTGACCTTCGGCGGGCGGCTTCAGCAGCACCTCGCGCAAAGACCGGCCTCGGGTCGAACGGCAGTACTTCCAGCCCGAGACGAACCGGTCCCACGGATCGCGGACGATGGAGACCACCAGATGGTCGCGCGGGCGGGCGGGGTACTCGGGCGAGAGCACGCCGTCGTTCATGAAAGCCCAGTCCGGCTCGTCCGGCGTGAGGCCGAAGGCCGAGATGATGGAGCAGCCCGCGCACTTGCGCTGGTGCACGAAGATCAGCCTGAAGGCAGAGGCGATCATGCCGCAATTCCAGGCCTCGCGCGCCGCGGGCTCAGGCGCCTTCCTCCTGAAGCCGGGCGAGGAAGCTTCCCTTCTCGGCCGGCTGGTCCTTGAACGGCTTGATGATCTCGTTCCACAGGTGGGCCGCCCGGGTGCGGTCCGTGCAGAAATGGTCCAGCCGGATGCCCGGCTTGCGCAGCCAGGTCGCAAAGCGCCAATGCACCGGGTAGAAGACGTCACGCGGTTGGGCCGCGCCGGCGAGACCGAAGGCCTGGGCGGTCGCGGTCACCGCCAGGGGGCCGGCGATGCCCCAGGGCCCCTGTTCCAGCCCGATCCGCCCTGTGCGCGAGAGCCGCTCGCGCATCGCCGCCTGCTCTTCGGGAGACGCCCAGGCCGGCGGCGTTTGTTCGTCCATGAGCTCTAGCAGCGGCGTAAGTACCGGAGAGTCCGGCGGCAGCCGCAGCACGGCGTTGTTGATCCGGCCTTCCGACTGCCAGCCGAACAGCAGGGTCTCTTCGTCGCGCGCCAGGGGCGCCAGGCAATAGACATCGGCGTCGATCCAGACGCCCAGGCCCTGGGCCAGGAGCCGGTAGCGGAAGTGGTTGGCGAACAGCGCAGGGCTCACCGGTCTTCCCGCGATCAGCTCGCGCGGCAGGATCTGCGCGGCGTCGCGGACCTCGACGCCGTCGGGCACGCCGGCGACCTCGTCGTAGCAATAGAGCGCCACCGGGTGGCCCTGGCGCATGGCCGACCGCAGGCAGGCGCGCTCCACCCGGCCGAGCGAGGGCCCGATCCAAAGGGTGACACAGGTCGGCGACGGGGCGTTCGGGTCCAATCAGCGACTCCGGCCAAGGTGCGCCAAGACCGCGCGATGAGCCGGATCAGGCCTCCAGCTCGATATCCCAGTAGAGATAGTCCAGCCAGCTTTCGTGCAGGTGGTTGGGCGGGAAGCGCCGGCCGCGCTCCTGCAGCTCGTACATCGAGGGGCGGCGCGGCGGATGGTGCGGCTGCATGGCCGCCTCGCGCGGCGTGCGCCCGCCCTTGTGCAGATTGCAGCGCGCGCAGGCGGTGACGATGTTCTCCCAGGTGGTCCGCCCGCCGCGCGAGCGCGGGACCAGATGGTCGAAGGTCAGGTCGTCGCCCGACCCGCAGTACTGGCAGCTGAAGCCGTCGCGCAGGAACAGGTTGAACCGGGTGAAGGCCGGGGGGCGGTCCTGGGCCACATAGTGCTTGAGCGAGACCACGCTCGGCAGCCGCATCTCGAACGACGGCGAATGGATCAGGGTGTCGTAGGTGGAGATCACGTCGACGCGGTCGAGGAACACGGCCTTGACCACCTCCTGCCAAGGCCACAGCGACAGGGGATAGTAGGACAGGGGACGGTAATCCGCGTTCAGCACCAGGGCGGGGCAGCCCGACGGCGGCCGGGACAGCACCTGCATGGCCGCACCGTGGCGCTGGCCTGAGGACCGGGACAGAGGCGACGCAAGCTGACTGAAGGCGAACCTCCTTGCCGCGCCGGCGTCCGAATCGACTGGGAAAGTCCGGCGCTGTTCGAGCTATAGGCGATTTTGTATGGCGGCTCCAAGACGGCAAACAGACTTGCGCCGCGCTTGCCCGCCCGACGTGCGCCTTGGGCCACACCCGGCCGCAGATGCTTGCGCGACCGCCGGCGTGGATGGATGGTCTGGTCAGAGGAACCCCTGGAGCCGCGATGGACCGGCCCGCCCAGAGCCTGCCCGGCGTCGAGGCCATGGTGGAGTACATCGCGCCCCATTGCGGGCCGACCCTGCGCTACCTCGGCGACGGGCAGGAGGTGAACACCGGCGCGTTCGAACGTCACACGGTTTTCGTCGCCGACGCGCGGGCGCTCACCCCGCGTCCGACGTTGGCGAGCGCGGGCTTCGAGCTGGCGCGCCACACAAGCGGCGTGGACTTCTATGACGACCAGGGCGCCGAGACCGCCTATGCCCACGAGATCGAGCCGTTGCTGCTCGCGCTGACCAGGGCGGACAAGGCCGTGCTGTTCGGGGCGCGGCGGCGGCACACCGGACCCATCTCGCCGCAGACCCTGCCCGGCGCCTCGGACGTGCACGTCGACTATGCCGCCCCCGACGCCCGGCGGATGGCGCTGGCGCTGCTCGGCCCGGAGGGCGAGGCGGGCATGCCCTACCGACGCTTCATGGCGGTGAACCTGTGGCGTTCGCTCTCGCCGCCGCCCCAGGACCGGCCCCTGGCGATCTGCGATGGCCGCAGCGTCGTGACCCAGGGCGGGGTGTTCAACACCCTGATGCTGGTGGATGCGATTCCGCCGCCGGAGGCCCGCCCGAGCGAGCCGCCGCCGGACCCGGCCGCCCGTCGAGGGTTCTTGTTCCACCACGATCCGGCGCACCTGTGGCGCTATTATCCGGACATGGGCCCGGACGAGGTGGTGCTGTTCAAGCTCTACGATTCCACCGAGACGGGGCCCTGGCGCTGCCCGCACGTCTCCTTCGTCGACCCGACCGTGCAGGGCGCGCCGCCGCGCGAAAGCTACGAGATCCGCAGCTTCGTCTACTTCCGATAAGAACGGCGAGCCGATCTCGGTTCGAAGATTGCGTGGTGAATTCATCGCCTCGGCTCGAACTCCACCTGCGCCACGAGACCGCCCTCCGGCCGGTTGGCCAGCCGAAGCTTGGCGCCGGCGCGCTCGGCGAGCACCTTGGCGATGGTCAGGCCGAGGCCGACGCCGCCGGTCTGCCTTGAGCGGGAGGTTTCCAGCCGGACGAACGGCTTCAGCACCTCGTCAAGCTGATGGGCTGGAATGCCCGGTCCACGATCGGCGACCTGGATGATTGTCCCGCCCGAGCGGCTCACCGACAGCTCGGCTGCGTCCGCGTACTTCAGGGCGTTGTCGAGAAGATTGGAGACACAGCGGGTCAGGGCCTGCGGCCGTGTCGTGACGAAGACGCCCGCATCGCCCGAAACGGCCACCGCATGGCCTGCGGCGACGGCGTCGTCGCAGAGCGACTGCAGCAGCGAATTGACGTCCAGCTCGACGAGATCTTCGGAGGCGCCGGACGCCCTGGCCAGATCCAGGCCCTCCCGGATCATCTGCTGCATGGAGCGATGATCGGAGAGCAGCTGGTCGCGCAGCTCGGACTCGCCAACCTTTTCAAGCCGAAGCCTGAGCCGGGTCATCGGGGTCTGGAGGTCATGGGTGATGGCCGCCAACATCTGCGTGCGCTCCTCGAGCGTCTGCTGGAGGCGGGCCTGCATGATGTTGAAGGCCATGGCCGCCTGGCGGACCTCCACCGGGCCCTCGACGGCGAGAGGCGAGCGATCGAGATCGCGCCCAAGGGCGGTTGCGGCCTGCGCGAGACGGCGCAGCGGACCGGTCGCCACGCGGGAGACCAGATAGGCCAGAAGCCCGGCCGCCGCCGCCAGCACCAACAGATAGAGCGGACTGACCGGTGAACGGTCGCCCGCGGGAAGCCGAGGACCGGAGGGGACGAGGACGGCGACGCGCTGTCCGTCGGCCAGGGTCATGACGACGAGGCGGCAGGTGGGTTGCGGAGGGCGTGGACGGTCGGGTGGCGGGGGCCCGGGCGGCGCTGGAGGGATCG
>FTHL01000018.1_pt1 | contig 31116 bp, 25 predicted proteins | sample 1640951 | NCBI WGS metagenome assembly FTHL01 (sample SAMEA3914788, study PRJEB12502) | metagenome | biome: forest; material: soil | place: Canada | collected 2011-07-03 | depth 0.1 m
ATATAATCCTGAAGCTGCTGCAGGCGGCCGACTACAACGTCGAGCGGGCCCAGCGGGGCATCGTCTACATCGATGAGGTCGACAAGATCAGCCGCAAGTCCGACAACCCCTCGATCACCCGCGACGTGTCGGGCGAGGGCGTGCAGCAGGCCCTGCTCAAGATCATGGAAGGCACCATCGCCTCGGTGCCTCCGCAGGGCGGCCGCAAGCATCCGCAGCAGGAGTTCCTGCAGGTGGACACCACCAACATCCTGTTCATCTGCGGCGGCGCCTTCGCGGGCCTGGAGCGGATCATCTCCGCGCGCGGCCAGGGCGCCGGGATCGGCTTCAGCGCCAACGTCCGCGACCCGGACGAGCGGCGGGGGGGCGAGATCCTGTCCCAGGTCGAGCCGGACGACCTGCTGCGCTTCGGCCTGATTCCGGAATTCATCGGCCGTCTGCCGGTGATCGCCACCCTCGAGGACCTGGACGAAGACGCCCTGGCCAAGATCCTCACCGAGCCGAAGAACGCCCTGGTGAAGCAGTACGCTCGCCTGTTCGATATGGAGAACGTGGGCCTCAGCTTCACCGACGACGCCCTCCGCGCCGTCGCCCGCAAGGCCATCGCCCGCAAGACCGGCGCCCGCGGCCTTCGCTCGATCATGGAAGGCATCCTGCTCGACACCATGTTCGAGCTGCCGACCTACCAGGGGGTGGAAGAGGTGGTGGTCAACGCGGAGGTCGTGGAAGGCCGCGCCCAGCCCCTGCTCATCTACGCCGAGCGCCGGGGCGAGAAGGGCGCCGCGTCCTAAGACCGGCGTCTGCGTCCGCCGCCTTCACCGTCCGCCGTCGCATCCGCTTCGGCCATGCGCTGGATGGCGACATAGTCGGTCTTGCCCGAGCCCAGCACCGGCAGCTCGTTGACCCGGATCACCCGCCGGGGCGCCGCCAGCTCCGTCGCGCCCGATGCGCGGCAGTGGATCAGGAGGGCCGTAGGATCGGCGTCCTGGCGGTCTGTGACCAGCACCAGCCGCTCGCCCTTCTTGTCGTCGGCCAGCGAGACCACCGCATGGCGCGCCTCAGGCCAGACGCCGGAGGCCAGCTCCTCGACCGCGGCCAGGGAGACCATCTCCCCCCCGATCTTGGCGAAGCGCTTGGCGCGGCCGAGGATGCGCACCCAGCCGTCGGCGTCGACGGCGACGATATCGCCGGTGGCGTACCAGCCGTCGGGCGGCGGCTCGATCCTCCCGTCCGCACCGAGGTAGCCCGACATGACGTTCGGGCCCTTGAGCAGGAGCTCGCCGCCCCGCTGGATGCCCTCCACCGGCCTCAGCCGCGCCTGGAGCCCCGGCAACAGCTGGCCGACGGTGCCGGGCCGGTTGTCCGCGGGCTTGTTGACCGCCACCACCGGCGAGGTCTCGGTGACCCCATAGCCTTCCACCACGGTGACGCCGAAGCGGTCTCGCATCAGCTCGTGGGTCTCGGCGCGCACCCGCTCGGCGCCGCAGACGACGAATTCCAGCCCGGAGAGGTCGTCGGCCTGCGAGGAGCGGGCATATTGGTTGACGAAGGTGTCGGTGGACAGGAGCACGCTGGCCCCGGTCTCGCGAACCAGGGCGGGGATGACCTTGTAGTGCAGGGGAGACGGATACTGGAACGCCCTGAGCCCCAGGACCAACGGCAGGAGCAGGCCCGCGGTCAGGCCAAAGCTGTGGAAGGCGGGCAGGGGGTTGAACCACACCCAGCTGGGATCGAGCGAGATATGGGCCGCGATCTGGGCGATGTTGCTCAGCAGGTTGGCATGGCTCAGCACCACGCCCTTGGGCGCGCCGAAGCTGCCTGACGTGAACAGGATCACCCCGACATCGTCGGGTCCGGCCTTGGCGCAGAACCGCCTCGGAAAGGCGCCGGCCAGGGCGGCGTAGGCCCGATCAGCCGGGCCGATCTCCTTGCGGACATCCTCCAGGTAAGTCAGCACGGCGACCCGGGAGATGTCGTCGGCCAGGTCTTCCAGCCGGCCCTGGGCGATGAACCGGCGAGAGGTCAGGACGCGCTTGACGCCCGCGGCAGCCAAGGCCGAGCGGATGTTCCGGGCGCCGGCGGTGAAATTCAGCATCACCGGGATACGGCCTCTGGCGTGCAAGGCGAAGAAGGTCACCGCCGCGCCCATGCCGGTGGGCAGGAGCACGCCTACGGGCTCGGCCGGCGCCGTCACGCGCTCGATCCTCCGCCCGAGTGCAAAGGCGGCGCGGATCAGGTCGGTATAGGTGAGCGGACGGCGGTCCTGGTCCTCCAGGATCACGGTCTTGCCGCCGAAGCGCTCGCGCGCTTCGATCAGGGCGTCGAACAGACTGCGCCGCACGGCCGCCGGGTCGAACGCCGAGGGAGATGTGAAATCGGTCAATGCCCTAGCCCTTTGGCTCGTCTCTAGTCTGCGCAGGCCGAGGCGAAAAGCCAACGATGCTCTGTTCGGCGAAGGTCTCGATCGCCGAAAGCCACGCCCCGCGTGTCTTCTCGGCCTCCAGCTCCAGCGCCGGCCCGGCGGAAGGCAAGGGCTGTAACCTGCACCGCTGAAGCTTGCGGCAGAGCGAGATCGCCCGCGCCGCGCCCGGCTCCGGCTGCAGCACCAGCACCGGCTTGGGGGTTTGTACGCGGTCCGCCGCTTCGGCGGCGTCGGAGGCCGCGGCCCGCCAGCCCCAGGAGGGCCCGCCCATGCGCAGGTCCGGGTTGGCGGTCTGCCACGCCAGTCGGAGCTTTCCGCGCGCCACGTCGTGGGTGAGGCCGAGGGCGTGATCGTCAGGTCCTTCGCGCGACCATGCCCCGCCGCCCGGCGCCCGCAGCCAGTCGAGGCGGAGCCGGCGCAGGAGCCCGGTTTGCGAGAGCGCGTCCGAGCTCTGGGTTTCCAGGAATGGCGCGCTGAGGATCAGGCGATCGGCGCCGGAGGCTGAGAGGGCCTGAAGACCCGCCGCGGCGCTGGTCCCATCGGCGACGAGGATCGCAGGCCGGCGGCGGACCACCGCTGCGATCAAGCCTGCCGCCGCCTTGGCGTCCGGGTCCAGGCTCGGGGCGTGGCCGATGTCGCGTGGCGCAACGTAGCGGCCCGATCCGCCCTGGCCGATCGGCTCCAGCACCCAGACCACATAGCCTCGGGCGTTGAGCGCGCTCGCCGTCTCGAACCAGACCTCCGCCGGCTCGCCATAAGCGGTCAGGATCAGGAGGTCCGCTCTGGGGACGCCGGTGGGGGCCGAGACGCCGTAGCGGGCCGCCGGCGCATCTCCGATCTTGATCAGGCCCCAGGCCCAGCCCTCGGGCGGATAAAAGCGCCGATCCAGGCCTGGCGGGATGCGGCTGTCGGTGAACGGCGCCAGCGCATCCTTCTCGCGGCAAGCCGCCAGGCTCGCGGCGAGCCCCGCCCCGAGCACCGCCCCAAGCACCGCCATGGCGCTCAGGCGCAATAGGTTGGGGGCTCGGGAACGACTGGCGATGGTGCGGGTTGCCTGCGGCAAAGGTCGGGCCCTCAGATGACAACGGTCCCTTCGGAAACGCCAGGGGTGTTCACCACCGACGTGCCGGCCCGGCTGGACCGGTTGCCCTGGAGCCGCTTCCACTGGCTGGTGGTTTGCGCCCTGGGCGTGACCTGGATCCTCGACGGGCTGGAGGTCACCCTGGTCAGCTCGCTCTCGGGCGCGCTCAAGGGCCCGCGGGCGCTTGGGCTGAGCGACGCAGAGATCGGGCTCGCCGCCAGCATCTATCTGACCGGCGCGGTCCTGGGCGCCCTGGTGTTTGGCCGGCTGACCGACAGCCTGGGGCGCAAGCGCCTCTTCACCGTGACCGTCGGGCTTTATTTCGCGGCGACGGTGCTCACCGGCTTTTCCTGGAACCTGACCTCCTTCGCCCTGTTCCGCTTCCTGACCGGCGCCGGCATCGGCGGGGAGTGCGCGGCGGTGAATTCGGCGGTGCAGGAACTGATCCCCGCCCGCCGGCGCGGCTACACCGACCTCGCCATAAACGGCAGCTATTGGCTGGGCGCGGGGCTGGCGGCCCTGGGCTCGGTGGCGCTGCTCGACGAGCGGCTGGTTCCGCCCTGGCTGGGCTGGCGCCTCGGCTTCCTGATCGGCGGCGTGCTGGCCCTGATGGTGATCTACGTCCGCCGCTTCCTGCCCGAGAGCCCGCGCTGGCTGATGACCCACGGGCGGCCGCAGGAGGCGGCCAGCATCGTCGCGCAAATCGAGGCCCAGGCGTGGCGCGAGCATCCCCAGGCGGCCGCCGGCCGGGCCGGCGCGATCGCCCTGTTCCACCGCTCCCACACTGGCCTGGTGGAGACCTTGCGCGTGCTGGTCCGACTCTATCCGCGCCGGAGCGTCCTGGGCTTTGTCCTGATGGCCACCCAGGCCTTCTGCTACAACGCGATCTTCTTCACCTACGCCCTTATCCTGACGACGTTCTATCGCATTCCCGCGGGCAAGGTCGGCTGGTTCCTGCTGCCTTTCGCCATCGGCAACGTCCTGGGCCCGCTGCTGCTGGGGCGCCTCTTCGATCAAGTGGGCAGGCGGGTGATGATCGGCGCGACCTACGCCCTGGCCGGCGTGCTCCTGGCCCTCACCGGCTGGCTGTTCCGCGAAGGACTGCTCACCGCCGAGACCCAGACTTTGGCCTGGACGGTGATCTTCTTCTTCGCCTCTGCGGCCGCCAGCGCCGCCTATCTCACCGTCGGCGAGTGTTTCCCGATGGAGACGCGGGCCATGTCCATCGCCCTGTTCTACGCCATCGGCACCGGCGTGGGCGGGGTGGCGGCCCCGGCGATCTTCGGGATGCTGATCGGCTCGGGCTCGCGCACCGAAATCCTCTGGGGCTATCTCTTCGGCGGCGGGCTGATGCTGCTGGCCGCCGTCGTCGCGCTCTGGCTGGGGGTCGACGCTGAGCGCCGGCCGCTGGAAGAGGTGGCGCCGCCGCTCTCATCCGTCACCTGAACAGGCGCCTGAGCTTGATCAATCCGCGTGGAGGGCCGATCTAAGCCCGATGGTCACCGTGATCGACTCTACGGCGCGCGCGCTCCGCCATCCGGAGAAACAGGCCCGTCCCGACACACCGGTGCTGAAGAAACCCGACTGGCTGCGCGTGCGCGCGCCCGGCTCCCCCGGCTATCTGGAGACGCGAAGCATCGTCAAAGGCCACGGCCTGGTCACCGTCTGCGAGGAGGCGGCCTGCCCCAACATCGGCGAGTGCTGGTCGGTCAAGCACGCCACCTTCATGATCATGGGCGAGGTCTGCACCCGCGCCTGCGCCTTCTGCAACGTGCGCACCGGCCTGCCCGGGCCGCTGGATCCCACCGAGCCGGAACGGGTGGCCGACGCCGTGGCCAAGATGGGCCTGAAGCACGTGGTGATCACCTCGGTGGACCGCGACGACCTGGCCGATGGCGGCGGGGCGCACTTCGCCGCGGTGGTCGCCGCCATCCGCGTCGCAGCGCCGGCGACGACCATCGAGATCCTCACCCCGGATTTCCTGCGCAAGGAGGGTGCGGCCGAGACGGTGATCGACTCCCGGCCCGACGTGTTCAACCACAACCTCGAGACCGTGCCGCGGCTGTACCTGAAGATCCGGCCCGGCGCCCGCTACTACCATTCCCTGCGGCTGCTGGAGCGGGTGAAGGAGCGCGATCCCCGCCAGTTCACCAAGTCCGGCCTGATGGTCGGCCTCGGCGAGGCCAAGGAAGAGGTGATGCAGGTGATGGACGACATGCGCTCGGCCGGCGTCGATTTCATCACCCTCGGCCAATACCTGCAGCCGACCCGCAAGCATGCGGCTATCGAGCGCTTCGTCGAGCCCGGCGAGTTCAAGGCCTATGAGGCCATCGCCCGGGCCAAGGGATTCCTCATGGTCTCGGCCAGCCCCCTGACCCGGTCCTCGCACCATGCCGGCGAGGACTTCGCCCGGCTGAAGGCCGCGCGCGGCTGACCGCCTTGCACTCGACGCGGCTCATCAAGCATCTGCCCTACCAGCCGGACGAGCTGTTCAAGATGGTGGGCGACGTCGAGGCCTATCCGCAGTTCCTGCCCTGGGTGTCCGGCCTGCGCACCTGGAACCGCACCACCAGCGAAGATGGCGTCACCAGCATCGACGCCGAGGCCAGAGTCGGCTTCGCCATCGTGCGCGAGACCTTCGCCACCCGCGTGCGCCTGGACGAGCGGGGCCGGACCATCGACGTCGGGCTGCTCTACGGGCCGTTCAAGCGGCTGAAGAACGTCTGGCGCTTCATGCCTGAAGAGGGCGGAACGCGGATCGAGTTCGAGATCGATTTCGAGTTCAAGTCGCGTCTCCTGGATGCGCTCCTGGCCGCCAACCTGCGCCACGCCGCCGACCGGCTGATCAGCTGTTTCGAAGGCCGCGCCAAGCGGCTCTACGGAAGGGGTTCGGCCCCCGGCGGCGCGCTTCCGGCGGACGGCCGCGCCTGATGCTCCGCCTCGGCGACGCGGTCGCCGAGGTCCGAGAGATTGCCCGCCAGGCTTTCCAGCGCGAACACCAGCCCAAAGACCCTGGCGGCGGCGTCGAAGGTCATCTCGGTGGTCAGCCGGGCGGCGCGAACATGCTCGACAGCGTCTTCAAAGGCGGCCCTGGGTTGCGCCATCCGGTCGTCCTCCACCGGCGCGCCGGATCGGACCGCGGCCGCCAGAGTCTCCAGCTGTTCGCCAGCGGCCGTCAGCAGGCCCTGAGCGCTGGGACCGAGGCCCGCCCGCACCGCCTCCGGCAGGGGCTGGGCCAGGGCGCGGCCGACCATCACTCCGTCATTGCTTATGCGCCGCAAGCTGCGCAGCAGGCCCTCGGGGATCTGGGCGCGGCTGAGGCCCGATTGGCTTTCGCGCGCGGCCTCGTCCTGGGCCTGCTCGACCTGGGCGAGGGACTTGCGAATGGCCTGGTGGGAGCGATGGATCTCCGCCTCGTCCTGCGGCCCCCCGAGGCGGGAGGCGAAGAGGGCGAAGAGGGCGGCGAGCTGGGTCATCGTCTGGGCCGCCCGCTGCAGCACCGCCCCGCCCGCCCGGGCGGGAAACACCAGGAGCGTCGCGGCGACGCCGACGACGCTGCCGATCAGGATCTCCGCCACCCGCCAGGCGGCGGCGACAAGGGGATCCATCCGCACCGTCGCCCCGCCCACCAGCACGATGGCGGCGGTGATGGGCGCGACCCGCAGGCTTGGCCGCACCGCCGCGGCGAAGGCGGCCACGGCGATGGCGGCGCTGAGCGCCAGGCCTTCCTCCACCACCGTGCGGGCCCTCAGATAGGCGGCGGCGACCCCTATCAGGCCGCCGACGACGGTGCCCACCAGCCGCTCGAACGAGGCGGTCAGGGTGCCCCCGACGCTGGTCTGGACCACGATCACCGCGGTGAATACGGCCCAGTAGGCCTGGGGCAGGCGGAACACCTCACCCAGCGCGAAGGCGGCGCCGACGGCGACGGAGACCCGGATGGCGTGCCGAAACTCGGCCCGGCGCGCCGCCGCGGCGAGAAGCGCACGGCGGGGCAGGGACGTCTTCCGATCGGGCGCGGCGATGGTCATGAGCTCAGCCGCGCCCGCAGCATCTGCAGCGCCACGCGCACCGAGGCCAGGCGCACGGCGTCGCGGCCGATGTCGCCGAAGCGTTCTTCGCGATGGTCGATGCCGCCCTGGCCGGCCGCCACGGCGAAATGCACCAGGCCCACCGGCTTTTCCGCGCTGCCGCCGCCGGGCCCCGCCACGCCGGTGACCGCCACCGCAAGGTCCGCGCCCGTGGCCTTCACGGCGCCGCCGGCCATCGCCCGCGCCACGGGCTCGGAGACCGCCCCGAACCGCTCGATCAGCGCGGCGTCGACGCCCAGAAGGGCCTGCTTGGCCTGGTTGGAGTAGGTGACGAAGCCGCCCGTGACCACCTCCGACGAGCCGGCGATGGCGGTCAGGGCGCCGGCGACCAGCCCGCCGGTGCAACTTTCGGCGGTGGCGAGCATCTGCCGGCGGTCCCGCGCCAGCGCCAGGACGGTCTCGGCCAGGGTTCGGACGTCCTCGGGAAACATGCGGCGCTCCGGCGGGTCTGCAGAAGTTTAGTGCATTGTATGCCCGGCGGGGTGCAATCTCGGCCCTTACGGCAGTCGACGGCGATTCTGCGCGGGGGGCGCGATGACCGACACCGCCAATTCCGACGCCCGCGCGTCCGGCCGGGGCGCAGTACTGTTCGCCGCGGCCGTGTTCATCAGCGCCGCCCTGGTGTTCCTGGCCGAGCCGATGGTCGCGCAGTTTCTGCTGCCCCGTCTCGGTGGCGCGCCGGCGGTGTGGAACACTAGCCTGGCCTTCTTCCAGATCGCCCTGCTCGTCGGCTACGGCTATGCGCATCTGCTGCAGCGGCTTGGCCCCGTGCGGCGGCAAATGGCCTTGCATCTGCTGGTGCTGGCGGCGGCGGGGCTGGCTTTGCCTTTGCGCGTCGGCGGCGACGCCGCGCAGGGCGCGGCCGAGCATCCGATCATCTCGGTCCTGACGGCGCTGACCCTGTCGGTCGGCGCGCCTTTTGCGGCGCTGTCCGCCACAGCGCCTCTGTTGCAGGCCTGGTTCGCGCGGAGCGGCTCGGGCGAGGCTTCGCGCAACCCCTATGCCCTCTATGCCGCCAGCAACCTCGGCAGCCTGATCGCGCTGCTCGCCTATCCCTTCGCCATCCAGCCCCTGGTCGGACTGAGACTCCAGAGCGCGGCCTGGAGCCTGGGCTATGCAGCCTTTGCGATCCTGGTCCTGGGCCTGGCCGTCTCGGTGTGGCGCACGCGCCCGGCGGTCGGACCGGCGCCTCAGGCGGCGACCGGGGCAGGGCGCTTGGGCTGGGACGAGCGGATGCTCTGGGTGCTTCTGGCGGCCGCGCCCTCGAGCCTGCTGCTCGGCGTCACCGCCCACCTCACCACCGATGTGGCGTCCGCCCCGTTCCTGTGGGTCCCACCCCTCGCCCTCTATCTCCTGACCTTCGTCATCGCCTTCCAGACCAGGCCGCTGGTTCGCCCGGCCCTGGTGCTGGTGGTCCAGGCGGCGGCGGCGGCCGTGTGCCTCTGGTTCCTCCCGGTGAAGACCCGGGACTGGCTGCCGCTGCTGTCGCTGCACCTCGTCAGCTTCTTTCTCACCGCCTTGGTCTGCCACCAGGCCCTGGCCGCAAGGCGCCCTCCGGCCGGACGGCTGACGGAGTTCTATCTCCTGATGTCGCTGGGCGGGGTGATCGGCGGGGCTTTCAACGCCTTCCTGGCGCCGGTGATCTTCAACGACGTCTGGGAATATCCTCTGATCCTGGTGCTGGCCGGTCTGGCGCGGCCCTGGGGCCGCCGTCCTTCATATGGCCTGACGGTCTTTCTCATGCTCGCAGGCCTGGGATTCGCGCTGTTCCTGGCTAATCCGGATATCCAGATCCCGCATCCGCTGGAGGTCGTCCTTGTCCTCGCGTGCCTGCTCTGCGCGTTCCTCCTGCGCAACCGGGCGGCCGCCTATGTGCTGGTGACCGCCGCCATCGCCGTCGCAGGGCTGCTCGACCACACCCGCTATGACGTCTCGGAGTCCCGACGCAGCTTCTTCGGCGTCGTCCAGCTCGGCCAGGCCAACGTCCCACAGCTTGGCGGACCGGTGCGCTACATGGTCCATGGATCGACCTTGCACGGCGCGGAAGCCCTCGATCCCGCCTTCCGCTGCACGCCTCTGACCTACTATGCGCCAGGTGGCCCGATCGCCCAGGTGTTCGCCGAGGTTCAGGCAAGCCGACCCTCGGCCGACTTCGGGGTGGCGGGGCTTGGGACCGGAACGGTCGCGACCTATCTGCGCGCCGCCGACACCATGCGCATCTTCGAGATCGACCCTCTGGTGGTGCGGCTCGCCCCCGATCCGAGCCGATTCGGCTTCGTGCGGGGCTGCGCCAAGGGCAGGGTCAGCCTTGCGGTGGGCGACGCACGCCTGTCTCTGGAGCGGGAGCCGCCCGGACGCTTTGACCTGCTGCTGCTGGACGCCTTTTCCTCCGACAGCGTACCGACCCACCTTCTGACGGTGGAGGCCATGCGGCTCTACCTGAGGGCCATCAAGCCGGACGGGGTGGTGATGCTGCACCTGTCCAATCGCAATCTGGAGCTTACCACGCCGGCCGCGGCGGCGATCGCTGCGGCGGGCGGGGCGGCGCTGACCCAGACCCACGTTCCGCCGAAGCACACGCCCCTGTTCGAGGACGCCGGGGCCATCGTGGTGATCGCGGCCCGGACGCCCGAGGCGCTCGCCGCCTTCCGCAAGGATCCGCGCTGGACCTCGATCGATCCGCGCCAGGCCCGGGCCTGGACCGACGACTATTCCAATGTGCTGGGCGCCCTGGTCAGGCGGTTTCAGCATCCGCGCTGAGCGCTCCCATCTGCCGGAGCCGGGCGATCTTGGTCTCGTGCCAGAACTGGCACTGCAGGATGTAACGGTGGCCTTGGCGAACCAGGCCGCCGCGGTGCACGCCGTTGTTGTCGAAGAGCACCAGGTCCGAGCGCCCGTCGCAGACCGCCCGTTCCGCGGCGAGCAGCTCAGCGGCGCCGGGCGTGGTTTCGTCGATGAAATCGCCGAAATTCGCGTGCTGGCCGAATTCGCGCGGCAGGGCCAGCAGCATCTGCGGGCGCTGGCGCAGCTTGTCGTTGGTCTTGCGTACGGCCGCCTCGAACAGCTCCATCCTCCGATGCGAGCCCACGACGTAGCGGAACGGGCCCTGATCCAGCTCGACCTCGTTGAGGTAGATCAGCGCCTTCACGCTCGGCCAGTCATTGCTGTCGACGTGAAAATAGCTGGTGCGGTGCGCAGGCAGGCCCGAGGCGTCGACCTCGCCGTACTTCATCCGGGTTTCGCGGGCGCTGTTCACCTGGACCGCCAACCTCAGGAGTCCGATCGGCCGGCCGGCATAGGCGCTGAAGGCCTCGACGACATGGCTGTCGCGGAGCGCCGCCTCCGCCGCCGCATAGATCGGCGCGTGCTCGGACGGATCGAGCACCAACTGCCCGTCGGAGAAGCGCAGCTTGCCCAGGCGGTCCAGACGAGCGTGGATGTGTTGCGCCAGGGGCAAGGCCAGCTCGCGGAGGCGGTCGCGATGGGCGGGCTCGAGCGTCCCGAGGGCGTAACCGTCCCGCTGCATGGCGCGCAGCAGGTGGTCTCCGGCGCCGATCCGCGCCTCCCATTGCGGTCGCGGAGACTTCAGGATCTGCAGATAGCGTTCCTGGAAGGCCGGAATGAAGGCCGAAAGCGCCTCGGCCCGGATCGCGTCGTCGATCCCTTCCATCAGCGGCCGAGCCCAGTCGAGCGCTTGGTACTGCGCGACCGGCAAGGCGAAGGTCTGGCCCTCATCGACGCTCATGCGGCGGCGGCTCCCAGTTCACGGCGTTTCTACGGCGACAACGGCCTGGGCCGCCAGGCCTTCCCGCCGGCCGGTGAAACCCATGGCCTCGGTGGTGGTGGCCTTTACGCTGACCCGGTCCAGCGGGACGCCCAGCAGTTCCGCCAGCCGCGCCCGCATGGCCTCGCGGTGCGGCTTGATCTTCGGCTCCTCGCAGATCAGCGTCACGTCGGCGTTGATCACCCGCCCGCCGGCCTTGTGGACCAGCGACAGGGCGTGGCTCAGGAACTGGTCGGAGGCGGCGCCCCGCCAGCGGGGATCGGAGGGGGGGAAGTGGTCGCCGATGTCGCCGCAGCCGACCGCCCCCAGCAGGGCGTCGGTCAGGGCGTGCAGGCCCGCGTCCGCGTCCGAGTGGCCGACCAGCGCCCGGTCGTGAGCGATCTTCACGCCGCAGAGCCAGACCTCGTCGCCCGGTCCGAACCTGTGGGCGTCGAAGCCCTGGCCCACGCGGGTGATGCGGGCGCTGCCCGCCAGGGCCTCGGCCATGGCGAAATCCTCCGGATAGGTGAGCTTCATCAGCATCGGGTCGCCGGGCGCCGCCACCACCCGGCCGCCGGCGCGCTCCACCGGGGCGGCGTCGTCAGTGGGCGCCTCGACATCGTCCCAGGCGGCGTAGCCGGCGGCGAGGCGCTCATAGCGGAACGCCTGAGGCGTCTGCACCCTGAGCAGGCCCTCCCGGGAGATGGTGGCGAGCGCGCCCGCCGCGTCGGCGCGCTTGAGCGTGTCGGCCACGGACAGCACCGGGACGGCTCCGTCGGCGGTCTCGAGCGCCTGCAGCAAGGCCGTCACGTGATGCGACTGGACGAAGGGACGCGCGGCGTCGTGGATCAGCACCGCCTCGGGGGGATCGTCGGCGAGGGCGGCGAGGCCCGCCTTCACCGAATCGGCGCGTGTGGGGCCGCCGCGGATGATCCGCACGCCATGAAGTCCGGCCAAGGCTTCGGCCGCGACGGCTTCCTCGCCCTCGGCGACGGCCACGACCAAGGCCTGGGCGCCGGCGGCTGCAAGGCCTTCCACCGACCAGCGCAGCACCGGCCGCCCCGCCAGCTGACGCCATTGTTTTGGACGCCCGGCGCCCGCTCGGCTGCCGATCCCCGCGGCGGCGATCACGGCTGAGAAACGCATGGCCCTGTTTCGATGAGGGGCGCCGCTTTGTCCAGGGTGGACAAGCGGCCGAAAATGCCTAAAAACTCATCCGACACCATGACTAAAATATAGGCAGTGGTTAATGTGGGCGTCTGAAGGCCTCAAGGCCTCAGCTTTTGAAGCCGGCGCCGAGCCGGCGCTGATCATCAGCGCGGGCGGGAAGCTGAGCGCCGCCAACGAGGCGGCCGAGTCCCTGTTCGGACAGGGCTTGGGCTTTCTGGCGCGCGCGCAGTTCAAGGACGCCCTGGCGAGCGGAGAGAAGATCGACACCCTGATCGCACGGGCGGTGAAGACGGCGTCCCCGGCCCGGGAACGGGACGTCGAGTTCGCCCTCCCCGGACAGGGGGCCTTCCAGGCTGACCTGATCGCCGCCGCCCTGCCGGATGGCTCGGTGCTCCTGACCCTGCAACCCCACGGCGCCAATGTGGCGCGGCGTACCCTGGACGCCCAGAGCCTGCGCTCCATCGGCGGCCTCGGACGGATGCTGGCGCACGAGATCAAGAACCCCTTGGCCGGCATCCGCGGCGCCGCCCAACTCCTCAAGTCCGGCGTGAAGGCCGAGGACGTCGCCCTGGCCGAGCTGATCGTTGACGAAACCGAACGCATCCGCCGCCTGGTCGACCGGGTCGAGGAATTGGGATGGGACGCGCCGGTCTCGCGCCATCCGGTGAACATCCACGCGGTGCTGGATCGCGTGAAGGCGCTGGCCGCCAACGGCCCCGCCGATGGCCTGCTGCTGAAGGACGCCTACGATCCCTCCCTGCCGCCGACCATGGGCGACGAGGATCAGCTGATCCAGATCTTCCTGAACCTGGTGAAGAACGCCGCCGAGGCCGCCCACGGCCGCGGCGACGGCCGCGGCGAGATCATCGTCTCCACCTCCTACAAGCACGGGCTGCGCGTCCGCAACGGCGATGGCCAGAGCAAGGCCGTGCCGCTCGAGGTGAAGATCCAGGACAACGGGACCGGCGTTCCGGCGCGCCTGCGCGAGCAACTGTTCGAACCTTTTGTCAGCTCTAAAGCGAACGGGACCGGCCTTGGGCTGGCGCTTGTCGCGAAACTGGTCGCCGCTCACGGCGGTCTGGTTGATTTCGAGTCAGAACCTGGGCGCACCATCTTCAGGGTCCTGTTGCCGGTGCAAATCCACGAGGGGGCGGGCTAAGCCAAGCCATGACCATCCAAAGCAAGATTCTTATTGCCGACGATGACGCTTCGATCAGGCTGGTCCTAAGCCAAGCCTTCTCCCGCCTGGGCTACCAGGTTCGCGCGACCTCCAACGCCTCCACACTGTTGAAGTGGGTGACGGACGGAGAGGGCGACCTCGTGATCACCGATGTGGTCATGCCCGACGAGAACGTGTTCGACGTGCTGCCGCGGATCCGCAAACAGCGGCCGCGCCTGCCGGTCATCGTCATGAGCGCCCAGAACACCCTGCTCACCGCCGTCAACGCGGCGGAGATCGGGGCCTATGAGTATGTCCCCAAGCCCTTCGACCTGGACGACATGACCGCCGCGGCCAAGCGCGCGCTCGCCCGTCCCGCAGAGACCGAGCTCGCCAAGGCCCAGGCGCGGGCGGTGCGCGACGAGCGCCTGCCGCTGATCGGCCGCTCGCCGCCGATGCAGGAGGTCTACCGCACGGTGGCGCGGCTGGTGGGCGCGGACCTGACCGTGCTGGTCACCGGCGAATCCGGCACCGGCAAGGAGCTGGTGGCGCGGGCGCTGCACGATCTCGGCCGCCGCCGCGACGGCCGGTTCGTGGCCGTGAACCTCGCCGCCACCCCGCGCGAGCGGGTGGAATCCGAGCTGTTCGGCAAGAACGACGAGACCGGCAAGCTGGTGGAGGCCGACGGCGGCACCCTGTTCCTGGACGAGGTCGGCGACATGCCGCTCGACTCCCAGACGCGGCTCCTGAGGGTGATCGACGGCTCGGAAAAGGCCATCAACCCCAAGACCGGCCGGCCGGCCGACGCTCGGATCATCGCCGCCACCAATCGCGACCTGCGCGGCCTGATCCAGCATGGCCTGTTCCGCGAGGACCTGTTCTTCCGTCTCAACGTCGCGCCGGTGCGGCTGCCGCCGCTCCGCGAACGTCCGGAGGACATCCCCGAGCTGGCGCGGGCGTTCCTGCTCAGGGCCCACCGCGAAGGCCTGCCGGCCAAGACCATCGACCAGGCGGCGCTGGACCGGCTGAAGGCCCATCCCTGGCCCGGCAACGTGCGCGAGCTGGAGAACCTGATCCGCCGGATGTGCGCCCTCTATGCGGAGGACGGGATCACCGCGCGGATCGTGGAGCGGGAGCTGCGCGAGGAGACCAGCCGCGCCGCCGTGGGCGAGGGGCCGGTCAGCCTCGCGACCCTGGTGGAACGGCACCTGGCGGCGGATTTCGCCTCCCAGCCCGACGGCGTCCCGCCGCGCGGGCTCTATGACCGGGTGATCCAGGAGGTCGAGGCGCCCCTGATCCGCCTGACCTTGGCGGCCACGCGGGGCAACCAGATCCGCGCCGCCGAGATCCTCGGGCTGAACCGCAACACCCTCCGCAAGAAGATCCACGACCTCGGCATCCAGCCGGTCCGCACCAAGGCCTGACGTATTGTTGCAACGTCGCTGTTGAAAACAGGGCACAGTCGCAGCTAGTCTCTCGCCCATGGGCGACGCTTCGACAGGTTCCAGCGTCCCGCCGGTCCGCTTCTGGCGATCCTGGCGAGAACGGCTTCGGCCGCGGGTCGTGCTGGGCCTCGGCTATGTCGTCGCCGTCGTCCTGACCACCGCCTCTGTCTATCTGGCGACCCGCTCCCCGGGCGCCGGCCACTTCGGACCGGCCAGCCGCATCATCCTGATGGTGGTGCTGGGCAACCTGGCTCTGATCCTGACCTTGGCGGGGATGGTCGGATGGCGGGTGATCCGGTTGCTGCGGGAGCAGGGACGCGACGCGGGCGCACGCCTGCACGTCCGCTTCGTCGTGCTGTTCGCCCTGGCGGCGGTGGTGCCGGCCATCGTGGTGGCCCTGTTCTTCGGGGCGCTGGTCACCCGCGGCGTGGAGCACTGGTTCTCCAAGCGGGTGCGGACCGTGGTGGAGAACTCCGCGACCGTCGCCAGATCCTATCTGAACGAGCAGACCAACACCCTGGCTGGGGATATCCAGGCCATGGCCACCGACCTCAATCGCGACGAGCCGGTGTTCCGGTCCAGCCCCATGACCTTCGGGCGCATTCTGGAAGGGCAGGCGGCGGCCCGGCCGTTTCCGGCCGCCTATGTGGTCGACCATGAGGGCCGCATCCTCGCCAGCGCCGAGGCCGGCAACGCCCCGGCGTTCCTGGCGCCCTCGCCCCAGACCTTGCGCTCGGTCGACGGCGGCGACGTGGCGGAAAAGACATTCGAGCGGGCCGCCCTGATCCGCGGCATCTACCGGCTCCGCGCCTATGGGGACGCCTACATCTATGTGGTGCGGCGCGTGGAGCCCGGCATCTTCAACAACCTGGCCGCGGCGTCCGGCGCGTTGCAGGAATATCGTGAGGCCGAGGCCAACCGCCAGCAGGTTCAGGCGGTGTTCCTCATCACCTATGTGGAAACGGTCCTGTTGGTGGTGGTGGGGGCCATCTGGCTCGGCATGGGCGCGGCCAATGCGGTGACTGCGCCCGTGGCGCGGCTGGTGGCGGCCGCCCACCGCGTGTCGGCCGGGGACCTCAGCGCACGGGTGGAGACCCATAAGGCGCCGGAGGAGATCGCCGTCTTGTCCCGCGCTTTCAATCGGATGACCCATGATCTTCAGGCGCAGCAGATGGCCCTGAAAGCCGCCAGCGTCGAGGCGGAATCGCGGCGGGAGTTCATCGAGACGGTGCTGGCCGGGGTCAGCGCGGGCGTGCTCGGCCTGGATGCGGAGGGCCGCATCTCGGCGGCGAACCAGCAGGCCCACGCCCTGCTCGGGCTTGGCGCGGACGCCCTCGGCCGCCGGCTGGATGAGGCCGCGCCCGAGCTCGCGCCCGCCGCCGCCGCCGCCCGCGCGCGGGGGGAGGCGGAAGAGGAGCTGGATGTGGTCCGCGAGGGTGAGACCCGCCGGCTGCGGCTGCGGGCGTCCGGCGCGCCGGACGGCGGGCTGGTGCTCACCTTCGACGACATCACCCGCCTGGTCACGGCGCAGAGGAGCGCGGCCTGGCGCGACGTCGCCCGCCGCATCGCCCACGAGATCAAGAACCCCCTGACCCCGATCCAGCTCTCGGCCGAGCGCATCCGGCGCAAGTACCGCAAGGAGATCACCAGCGACCTGGAGACCTTCGACCGCTGCACCGACACCATCGTGCGGCAGGTGGGCGATATCGGCCGCATGGTCGACGAGTTCTCGGCGTTCGCGCGCATGCCGGCGCCGAAGTTCGAGCCTCAGAGCGCCAACGAACTGCTGCGCCAGGCGGTCTTCGCCCAGAGGGTCGCGGACCCGGCCGCCAGCATCGAGCTGGTCGAGCCCGCCTCCGAGATCATCCTGATGTGCGACGGGCGGATGGCGGCCCAGGCCTTGGCCAACATCCTGAAGAACGCCGGCGAGGCGATCGTCACCCGCCGTCAGACCGAGCCTGAGGTGAAGGGCAGGATCGTCGCCCGGCTGGTCGCGGATGAGCGCGGGGTGGCCTTCGAGGTCGAGGACAATGGCGTGGGCCTGCCCGCCTCGGGCCGCGAGCAGCTCACCGAACCCTACGTCACCACCCGCGAGAAGGGCACCGGCCTCGGCCTCGCGATCGTCAAGCGCATCCAGGAGGAGCATGGCGGGGAGCTCCTGCTCCAGGACGCGGAGACCCTGCCCGGCGCTAAAGCCGTGCTGCGCTTCGGGCCCGCGTCGCTCATCCAGACACCAGCGCCAGAAGGCGCGACCATAGCGTGAGGGGGCCATGGCGACCGACATCCTAGTCGTCGACGACGAAGCCGACATCCGCGAGCTCGTCTCCGGCATCCTGACCGATGAAGGCTATGGCGTGCGCACCGCGCCGGACTCGGCTGCGGCCCTTTCGGCCATCAAGGCGCGCAAGCCGGCGCTCGTCCTGCTCGACATCTGGATGCAGGGCGGGGGCATGGACGGGCTGGAGCTGCTGGACCTGGTCAAGGAGCTGGATCCGGACCTGCCGGTGATCATGATCTCCGGCCACGGCAACATCGAGACCGCGGTCAGCGCCATCAAGCGCGGCGCCTATGAATTCCTGGAGAAGCCGTTCAAGTCCGACCGGCTGCTCCTGATCATCGAGCGGGCGCTGGAGGCGACGCAGCTGCGCCGCGAGAACAGGCGCCTCCGCGCCCAGACCATGACGCCCGAGGGCCTGATCGGTCATTCGCCGGCGATCATGCAGCTACGCCAGCTGATGGCCAAGGTGGCCCCGGCCAACAGCCGCATCCTGGTCTCCGGCCCCGCGGGCTCGGGCAAGGAGCTGGTGGCGCGGATGATCCACTCCGGCAGCCAGAGGGCCAAGGCCGAGTTCATCGCCCTGGCGGCGGCCGGCATGACGCCGGAACGGGTGGACGTGGAGCTGTTCGGCGAGGAGGGCGAGGAAGGCCGCCCGCGCAAGATCGGAGTGTTCGAACGTGCGCATGGGGGCACGCTCTATCTGGACGAGGTCTGCGACATGCCGCTGGAGACCCAGGGGCGCATCCTGCGGGTGCTGGTCGAGCAGCGCTTCCGCCGCGTGGGCGGGACCGGCGACGTGCAGGTGGACGTGCGGGTGATGTCCTCCACCAGCCGAGACCTCAGAGCCGAGATCGCCGCGGGGCGATTCCGCGAGGACCTGTTCCATCGTCTGAACGTGGTGCCCTTGCGGGTCCCGGGCCTGTCCGAGCGTCGCGAGGACATCTCCGAGCTGGTCGGCTATTTCATCGACCGGATCAGCGCCGCCACCGGCCTGCCCAAGCGCCGGCTGGGCGAGGACGCCATCGCCACCCTGCAGGTGCACCCATGGCCGGGCAACGTCCGCCAGCTGATCAACATCGTGGAACGGACCCTGATCCTGGCCTCCGGCGATCCGGCCGAGGAGATCACCGCCGAGACCCTGCCGGCGGAGGTGACCTCCGCGGGCTCGGCCGGCGCGGTGGGCGCCGAACGGATCATCGCCCTGCCGCTTCGCGACGCCCGCGAGGTGTTCGAGCGCGAATACCTCAACGCCCAGATCATGCGCTTCGGCGGCAACATCTCCCGCACCGCCGCCTTCATCGGCATGGAGCGGTCCGCCCTGCATCGCAAGCTGAAGTCCCTTGGGGTCGCTTCGCGGCTGGGTGAGAACGGCGAGGAGGCCTGATGTCCCGCGTCGCCTATGTGAACGGGCGCTTCGTCCCGCACGGAGAGGCCACGGTCCACATCGAAGACCGTGGTTATCAGCTGGCCGACGGCGTCTACGAGGTCTGGGCGGTGTTCGACGGCAAGCTGGCCGACTCCGAAGGCCACTTCGTTCGGCTGGAACGCTCCCTCGGAGAGCTGCGCATCGCCATGCCGATGTCCCGCGCCGCCCTCACCCTGGTGCTGCGCGAAGTGATCCGGCGCAACAAGGTGCGGACCGGCATCGTCTATCTGCAGATCACCAGAGGGGTCGCCCCGCGCGATCACGCCTTTCCCGCCACGCCGGTCAGGCCCGGCGTGAGCATCACCGCGCGGCCGGTCGACTGGACCGCGGCGGAGGCCAAGGCCGCGAGCGGCATCGCCGTGATCACGACCCCCGAGACGCGGTGGGCGCGCTGCGACATCAAGACCATCGCCCTCCTGCCCAATGTGCTGGCCAAGCAGGCGGCGCGTGAAAAGGGCGCTGGCGAGGCCTGGTTCGTGGACGAGCTCGGCCTGGTCACCGAGGGCGCGTCGTCCAACGCCTGGATCGTCGACGAGGAAGGCGTGCTGCGCACCCGCGACCTCAACGCCAACATCCTGCGCGGGATCACCCGGAAGAGCCTGCTCCAGCTGATCGCCAGGGACGGCCAACCGGTCGCGGAACGGCCCTTCAGCCCGGCCGAGGCCATGCGAGCCAGGGAAGCCTTCATCACCAGCGCGGGCAACCTGATCATGCCGGTGGTGAGCATCGATGGCGCGCCTGTCGGCGACGGCCGGCCGGGCCCGGTGGCGAAACGGCTGCGCGCCTCATATGTGAGCTATGCCCGGGCGTCGGCGGATTGATGGTGTCTTGTGATGGCGCCGGCAAGCGCGACAGCCTAGAACGAGGCGTGTGTGTGGAGGCGCCTGCCTCCGGATAAGAAAAGCAAAGGCTCTATCGATGTCTAACGAGAAAAAGCAGAATCTGCAGGACACCTTCCTCAACAGCGTGCGCAAGTCCAAGACCCCGCTGACCATCTATCTGGTGAATGGGGTCAAGCTTCAGGGGGTGGTCGCCTGGTTTGACAATTTCTGCGTCCTGTTGCGGCGCGATGGCCAGGCCCAACTGGTTTACAAGCACGCCATCTCCACGATCATGCCGGCCCAACCCGTACAGCTGTACGAGCCCTCGCCGGACCAGGATGTCGATTGAGCGAACGCACCCTTGATCGCCGGCCGAAAGTCGAAGCGGCCATCGTCGTCCACCCGCTACGGCCGCGCGCCGGCGCCTTGCGCTCCCCTGAGCAGCGTCTGGAAGAGGCCGTGGGTCTCGCCGAGGCGCTGGACCTGAAGGTCCGCGAAGCGCTGCTCGCGCCGGTGCGCACGGCGGTTCCGGCCACCTTGTTCGGCAAGGGCAAGGTCGAGGAGCTGGCCGCCATGTGCGCCGGCCTGGAGATCGACGTGGTCGTCGTCGACGACGCCCTGACGCCGGTGCAGCAGCGTAACCTGGAGCAGGCCTGGAAGGTCAAGGTGATCGACCGCACCGGCCTGATCCTGGAGATCTTCGCCCGGCGCGCCCGCACCAAGGAAGGCCGGCTGCAGGTGGAGCTGGCGCGGCTGGGCTATGAGCGCTCGCGGTTGGTGCGGACCTGGACCCACCTGGAGCGTCAACGCGGCGGCTTCGGAGTCATGGGCGGCCCCGGCGAGACCCAGATCGAGACCGACCGCCGGCTCCTTGCCGAGAAGATCGCCCGGCTGAAGCGCGACCTCGTGGAGGTTCGGCGCACCCGCGGCCTGCACCGCTCGGCCCGCAAACGCACCCCGTTCCCGGTGCTCGCCCTGGTCGGCTACACCAACGCCGGCAAATCGACCCTGTTCAACCGCCTCGCAGAGGCCGAGGTCGAGGCGCGCGACATGCTGTTCGCCACCCTCGATCCCACCTTGCGGGCGATCCGGCTGCCGGGCGGGCGGCCGGCGATCCTTTCGGACACCGTCGGTTTCATCTCCGACCTGCCGCACGAGCTGGTCGACGCCTTCCGCGCCACCCTCGAAGAGGTGCAGGAGGCCGACGTGATCCTGCACGTGCGCGACATCTCCGCCGAAGAGACCGAAGCCCAGGCCGCCGACGTGGCCGCGGTGCTGGATCAGATCGGCGCGGGCGCCGAATCAGGCCGGGCGATTGTGGAAGTCTGGAACAAGATCGACCTCTTGCCGCCGGAGGAGCGCGCGACCCTTCTGGAACGGCCGGCGCGGCGCGACGGCGCCTCGGCGCCTGTGATCGCGGTCTCGGCGGTCAGCGGCGACGGCTGTGGCCACCTCCTGGCCTTCCTGGCCGGACTGGTCGATCAAGGCGCGCTCATCGAGGCGCGTCTGGCGCCCGAGGAGGGCGACGCCCTGGCCTGGCTCTATCGTCATGGGCGGGTGATCAATCGGACGGAGGACGGCGAGGGCGGGGTGCATGTCGCCGTCCGCCTGGACGCCCAGGCCCTTGGCCAGTTCGAGCGTCAATTCCCCGCCGCGCTCCTGCACGAGGCGGCGCAGTAAGCCTATTCCTCGGCTGCGGCGGGCGCCAGCTTGGGCGTCGGGCGGGTGAGGAAGGCGGGCGTGTCGTCGCCGAATCCGACGATGTGGCCATTGTCGTCCGAGGCTTGTCGCGACCGATCGTTGGACCGATCGTTGCGTTCAGGGCGCTCGGTCCGCTCGTGCCGCCGACTTTCGCGGCGAGGTTCGCTGCGCCGAGTCTGCGCCGGCGCGGGAGTGGGCCGCGGCTCGGCGGCCCTCTGCTCGACGGCCCTCGGCTCAGCGGCATGGGCCTCGGCCATTTGGGGTCCGGCCGTCGTCGGCGCGGGAGCAGGCGCCTCGGCCGCGCGGGGGTGGCTGCGGTCGTGACGGTCCCGCCGCGGCCGTTCCCGGCCGCCGCTGCGGTCCCCACGCGGGCGCTCTTCGCGTCGCGGACCGTCGTCCTTGGCGGAGGCCCAATCCAGGTCGAGCTTTTCCTCGACCGGGGTCTTGCCGATCAGCTTCAGCACCTTGTCCAGCGAACGCCCGTCGGCGGGCGTGACGATCATATAGGCGTCGCCGGCGCGTCCGGCCCGGCCGGTGCGGCCGATGCGGTGGACATAGTCGTCGGCGTGATGGGGCACGTCGTAATTGAACACGTGGCTGACGTCGGGGATGTCGAGGCCGCGCGCCGCGACGTCGGAGGCCACCAGAAGCTTCAGCTCGCCCTTGCGGAACGCCTCCAGGGTGCGGGTGCGCACGCTCTGGTCGAGGTCGCCATGGATCGGCGAGGCGTCGAAGCCATGCCGCTTCAGCGACTTGGCGACGATATCGACCTCGCTCTTGCGGTTGCAGAAGACGATGCCGTTGCGGACGTTGGCGGCCCCGACCAGCGCGCGCAGCGCCATCCGCTTGGCCTTGGGATCGGCGAGGGGGATGCGGGCGATGTGCTGGCTGATGGTCTCGGCGGTGGTGGCCGGCGCGGACGCCTCGATGCGCACCGGATCGTTGAGGAACTGCTTGGTCAGCCGGGTGATCTCCGGCGGCATGGTCGCCGAGAAGAACAGGGTCTGCTTCTTGGCCGGGGTCAGCTTGAAGATCCGCTCGAGATCCGGGATGAATCCCATGTCCAGCATGCGGTCGGCCTCGTCGACCACCATGATCTGCACGCCGGTCATCAGCAGCTTGCCGCGCTCGAAGTGATCGAGCAGGCGCCCGGGCGTGGCGATCAGCACGTCGACGCCGCGGTCGAGCTTCTTCAGCTGATCGTCGAAGGAGACGCCGCCGATCAACAGCGCCCAGGTGAGCTTGTGCTGCTTGGCGTATTTCTCGAAGGCGGCCGCGACTTGGTCGGCCAGCTCGCGTGTCGGTTCGATCACCAGCGAGCGCGGCATGCGCGCCTTGGAGCGGCCGGCCGCCAGACGGTCGATCATCGGCAAGGTGAAGCCGGCGGTCTTGCCTGTGCCGGTCTGCGCGATGCCCAGGATGTCCCGGCCCTGGAGCGCGATCGGTATGGCCTGGGCCTGGATCGGCGTGGGCTCGGTATAGCCGGCGTCGGCGACGGCCTTGAGAACTTCCGCGCTCAGGCCAAGATCTGAGAAGGTGGTCATATATCTTGATGAGAAGGGGCTCGCCGAACAAAGCTTCAGGCGCGCCCGAAAAAACAGAGCCGATTCACGGCAGGCGGAACATAGGAACTCCAGGCGCCATGTCAACGAGCGGTCTGCCATAGCCGGCGCATTAACTTTGCGCTGTGGCTGAGCTACAGTCTCGCCATCGCCGCCCCGCCCGGTCCCGGGCGAGACGATGGGCGAAGGGGAGGAAAGAGCGGATGTCGAGATTGATCCGGGTGCTTTTGATGACAGCTGGCGGCGCGCTGGCTTTCGCGGGCGCAGCCCAGGCCGACGTCGCCGGGCTGGTCGGCAACACCGTGGTCCTGACCACTCCCGACAACAGCACCATCAAGGTGCAGCTGCACGCCGACGGCACCTATCAGACGGCCATGTCGAGCGGCCCGGTCGTGAAGGGGACCTGGAAGGCTGACGGCGGCCAGCTCTGTTACAGTCAGACCGATCCGCCGGCGGCGGCCGGACGGCCCAATCCCTTCTGCGTCCAGGGCATGGACGGCAAGAAGGTCGGCGACAGCTGGACCCAGCCGGGCCCCGGCGGCGCGTCGATGAAGGGCGCAGTGGTCGCAGGCCAATAGGTTCAAAGGTGCGGGCGTGCCGGCGCCATCGCCGGCCGGCCATTTCCCGACCGATGGGAGCCGGCCATCGGCGGTTCAGGAAGGTGAAAATGAGCAGCTTTCGATTCGTGGCGGCCGCTGCAGGCGCCGCTTTCGGCCTTCTTGCGGCGGCGGGCCACGCCCAGGTGCCTCCCGACATCGCCGCCAAGATCAAGGCGGCCGGCCCCAAGATCGACTTCTCGGTGATGCAGCTCTACGCCCCTCTGCAGCCGAAGGAGCCTTATGCTGGCGTCACCGTCACCCGTGATCTCGCCTATGGCCCGGACCCCCTGCAGAAGGTGGACGTTCTGCAGCCCATTGCTGCTTCGGCCCCGAGGCCGGTGATGCTGTTCGTCCATGGCGGCGGCTTCACCCGGGGCGACAAGCGGCAGACCGACAACATGCTGGTCTGGGCGGTGAACCATGGCATGGTCGGCGTGGACCTGGATTACCGGTTGGCCCCGAAGGATCCCTGGCCGGCCGGCGCCCAGGATCTCGCGTCCGCGCTCGCCTGGACCAAGGCCCATATCGCCAGCTACGGCGGCGATCCCAACCACGTCATCCTGTGGGGCCATTCGGCCGGGGCCAATCACGTCGCCGACTACGTCGCCCATCCTGAGCTGCACGGGCCGGAGTTCTCCGGCGTGAGGGGAGCGATCGTCATGTCGGCTTTCTATCCGCAGACCCTCGCCGCCCCCAATCCCTACTACGGGACCGATCCGTCGCTGCAGACGCTGGACGCCTCGATCGCCCGGATGGTCCGCGTTCCGATTCCGCTTTATGTGGTGAACGCCGAATATGATCCGGATGGATTTCGGATCTACGGCGACGCCCTCGACAGGGCGCTGACGGCGGCGAACCGGCCTCATGGCCGCATCCTGCTCAAGGACCACGATCACCTGTCGGAAGGCTTGGCCGTCGGCACTTCAGACGTCTCGCTGACCACGCCGCTGCTGGCGTGGATCCGAACGGTTCAATGACCTGGCAGGGCGAGCGGCGCTGACCGGGCCGGCCAGCGGCGGCGCTTTTCCCTTGCGCCGGGACCGGGTGGGATAGAAAACCGACAGTTGCGTGCGGCGCTCCGACGGCCCGCGTGGACGTGGGGGTAAGATGACGTCGAACGTGAGGCCGCCGCCCGGCGGAGCGGCGATGGACGGCGTGCGCTCGGGGTCGCGTCGTGGTCCCTGATCTTCCCAGCTTCGAGATTCCTGCCTCCGCCGAGACCGCGGCGGCCGAGGACAGCCGCTTCGTCCGCGAGGCGGTGAACGGGCGCCTGCTCACGGCGGCCGACCAGGGGCGGGGGACGGCGCTATGGGCGCAAGGGCTGGTCGGCTGGGGCCTGACCGGCCGCGACGGCGAGGCTGGGCGCCTGGATCGCCTCACCGACGGCGCGTTCGCGGGGGCCGACACGGACCTGCCCGGCGGGTGGCGGGTCGGGGTTCTGGGCGGCCGGGAGCGCACCAGCCTGCGGTCGCGCCTCGACCCGGCGGCGGGGACGGTCGCCAGCGACCATCTCGGCCTCTACGCCGGCGGCCAATGGGGCCCCGTCGGGCTGCGCCTGGGCGCCGCCTACGCCTGGCGACGGCTGGAAATGGAGCGCAAGGCGGTGCTCGCAGGGTCGCCCAAGTCGCTTGCGAGCCGCTACCACGGCGGGCTCTTCCAGACCTTCGGCGAACTCGGCTATCGCCTGCCGTTCGGCCCCGCGACCGTCGAGCCCTTCGTGGGCGGCGCCTATGTGGCGCAAAAGGCAGGGGCTTATGCCGAGACCGGCCCCGCCGTGGCGTTCACGGGCAAGGCGGAGAGCCGGCCGCTCGGCTTTGCGATGCTGGGCCTGCGAGAGACCGCGCCGTTCGAGATCGCCGGTGTCGGAGCCTCCCTCACCGGCGCGATCGGCTGGCGACGGGCGTTTGGCCGGCTCACGCCTTACGCCGCCCAAGCCTGGGCCGGCGGCCCCGCCATCGATGTCCCCGGCGGGGCGGTGGCGCGCAACGCCGCGACCCTCGAAGGCGGACTGAGCGTCGCCCTTCCCGGACGCGTCGCCCTCGGCCTCACCTACAACGGCCAGATCGGCGCGAACCTCGACGCCGTCGCGGTCCGGGCCGGCCTGCACTGGAGCTTTTGAGCCGCCGACGCGGGAGCCACGATGCCGTGGCCAGATCAGAGGTCCAGGTCATCCACGGCGAACTCCGCGTTCTCCTGGATGAAGCGGAAGCGCAGCTCGGGCTTGCGGCCCATCAGGGTCTCGACCAGGGCCTCGACGCTTTCCTCGGCGCGCGGCAGGGTCACCCGGGCCAGGGTGCGCTTGGCCGGGTCCATGGTGGTTTCCTTGAGCTGCGCCGGCATCATCTCGCCCAGGCCCTTGAAGCGGCCGATCTCGGGCTTCTTGCCCTTGAAATCGGTGGCCAGCAGCTCGTCCTTGTGGGCGTCGTCGCGGGCGTAGGCGGTCTTTCCGCCGTGGCTGATCCGGTAGAGCGGGGGCAGGGCGAGGTAGAGCCGGCCGGCGCGGACCATGTCGGGCATGGTCCGGTAGAAGAAGGTGATCAGCAGCGAGGCGATGTGGGCGCCGTCCACGTCCGCGTCGGTCATGATGATGATGCGCTGGTAGCGCAGGTCCTCTTCCTTGAACCGGGAGCCGCCCTGGACGCCCAGGGCCAGCATCAGGTCCGAAAGCTCCTGATTGCCGCCGGCCTTCTCCTTGGCCGCGGAGGCGACATTCAGAATCTTGCCCCGCAGCGGCAGGATCGCCTGGGTCTTGCGGTCCCGGGCCTGCTTGGCCGAGCCGCCGGCCGAATCGCCTTCGACGATGAAGAGTTCAGTGCCCTCCGCCGACTGGTCGGCGCAGTCGGCCAGCTTGCCCGGCAGGCGAAGCTTGCGGGTGGCCGAGGCCCTGGCGACTTCCTTGTCGCGGCGGCGCTTCAGCCGATCCTCGGCCCGCTCGATGACGAACTGCAGGACCGCGCCCGCCGACTTGGGCGCGGCCGTCAGCCAGTGGTCGAAGGGATCGCGCAGGGCGGTCTCCACCAGCCGCTGCGCCTCCGAGGACGACAGCCGCTCCTTGGTTTGGCCCTGGAACTCCGGCTCGCGGATGAACACCGAGATCAGCGCCCCGGCGCCGGCCATCACGTCCTCGGCGGTGATGGCGGCCCCGCGCTTGTCGCCGACCAGTTCGGCATAGGCCTTCAGCCCGCGGGTGAGGGCGGCTCGGAATCCCGCCTCGTGGGTCCCGCCCTCGGGGGTAGGCACGGTGTTGCAGTAGGACTGCATGAAGCCGTCCGCATCGCCGAAGCCCGCAGGGCTCCAGGACACCGCCCACTCCACCGCGCCGGCTTCGCCCTTGCGCTCGACCCGCCCCGAGAACGGCTCGGGCGTCACGGTCTCGACGCCCGTCAGCCGCTCGGCCAGGAAATCGGCGAGGCCGTTGGGGAAGTGGAACACCGCCTTCTCTGGGGTGTCGCCCGCCCGCTCGGATGCGCAGGACCAGCGGATTTCGACGCCGCGGTAGAGGTAGGCCTTGGAGCGGGCCATGCGGTAGAGCCGCGGCGGCCTGAAGGCGCAGGGCTCGCCGAAGATCGAGGGGTCGGGCTGGAAGCGGATGGCGGTGCCGCGCTTCCTGGAGGGGCCGACCTGCTCCAGCTTGGTGAGCGGGCGACCGCGCGCGAAGGTCTGGCGCCATTCGAAGCCGTCCCGCCACACGGTGGCCTCCAGCCGTTCAGAAAGGGCGTTGACCACCGAAATCCCGACGCCGTGCAGGCCGCCGGAGGTCTCATAGCTCTTGCCCGAAAACTTCCCGCCCGAGTGGAGCGTGGTCATGATGACCTCGAGCGCGGACTTGCTGCGGTCCTTGGGATGCGGATCCACGGGGATTCCGCGGCCGTCGTCCCGGACGCTCAGCGAGCCGTCGGCCGCCAAGGCGACTTCGATCAGCTTGGCGTGGCCGGCGACGGCCTCGTCCATGGCGTTGTCCAGCACCTCGGCGAAGAGGTGGTGCAAGGCGCGTTCGTCGGTGCCCCCAACGTACATGCCCGGCCGCCGGCGCACCGGCTCCAGCCCCTCAAGGACCTCGATGTCCTTGGCCGAATAGCTGGAGGCCGTGCTCGTCGGGCGCGGTTCATGGCTTTCCGCCAGAGGCGGCGCGGGCGCCGGCGCCAGGGCGTCGTCGAACAGGTCCAGGGATTTGGCTTGAGGCTTGGCCATGGGAAAAAAGACTGAGGTGATTCGGCCGGGCCCCCGTATGCGGCCGACGGCCTCCACCGCGCAAGGCTGTTGATCGGCAGGGTCGAATCCCCATCGTCGACTCGCTCTATCCCACAGCCTCTTCGGCATGGGGGATGCGCGTGACCTGGTGGGCCTGCAGCCTCGGCAGCACCTCCGAGCCCAGCCGGCGGATCTGGTTCAGGAACATCTCCTTGGGCATGGCTCCGCGGTTGCACATCAGGAGCACCGTCTCGGCCCCGGCGTCGTCGGCCTCGGCGATGATTCGGTCGGCGACCTCGTCCGGAGAGCCGATGGCCATGTGCTCGGCCTGGGCGCGGAAGCTCTCGGCCGTCATGCTGTGGTCGAACATGGAGGCGTCGGCCAGGGTGCCCCGGGTTCCGGCCCTGAGATGCTCGTGCGCGGTCTTGCCGTAGTAGCCGGTCGGGCCGAAGTCCTGGGTCGGGTGGTCGTAGCGGATCAGGGTGTTGAAGGCGTAGCGGTAGTGGGGGCCGTATTCCTCCACCGCCTTCTCCTTGGAGTCGGCGACGTAGCAGTCCACCATGAAGTTGAAATAGGCGGGCGTGATCTTGCGGCCGTGCTCGGCTTGGCGCCGGGCGTAGAGGCGGATGGTGTCCTCACGCGCCGTGCCCCGAGCCACGCCCGGGGTGATCGGCAGGTCGTTGGCGGCGGCCCACTCGATGGTCTCCTTGCTGCCGGTGACCGGGACCCAGACCGGGGGATGCGGCTGCTGCACCGGCCGCGGCCAGATCGAGACGTCGTCATAGGCATGGAACTGGCCCTGGAAGGAGAACACGTCCTCGGTCCAGGCGCGGCGCAGGATCTCGAAGCACTCCTCGAACCGCGCCCGGGACTCGGCCATGGGCACATTGTGGGCGCGGTATTCGCGCGGGGCGCCGCGCGCGACCCCGGCGATCAGCCGGCCGGCCGAAAGGCAGTCGAGCATGGCCAGTTCCTCGGCCAGCCGCAGCGGCTCGTGCAGCGGCAGAAGGTTGCCGTAGATCAACAGCTTCATGCGTCGGGTGCGCTGGGCGGCGGCCGCCACCAGCAGGTTCGGGGAGTTCATCAGGCCGAAGGGCGTGGCGTGGTGCTCGTTCACCCCGACGCCGTCGAAGCCCAGGCGGTCCATCTCCTCCCAGGCGTCCAGGTGTTCGGCATAGGTCTCGATCGCCGCCTGCGGATCGAAATAGCCGCGGCCGAGCCGACGCGGCAGCTCTCCATCGACCCGGAAGCGGTCGAGGTCGGCCTTGTAGTGCATCAGGTCGAAGACGAAGACCTTCATCGGGACTCCCAGCGGCGGCTTTTGCGGCGGTTCGGCGCGCCGGAAGGTGACGGCAAACCGGTGGCCTTGGCAACCGTCCGGAAGACGTGGCCTCGGCCGCTCAGCTTGCCGCATGCGGTGCTTTCCCCTAACCCTCCCGGCCGGATTTGTCAGGTCTGAGGTCAGGGCATGAGCCTCGCTTTCACCTTTCCCGGGCAGGGCAGCCAGGCCGTGGGCATGGGCGCCGAGCTCGGCGAAGCCTTCGCCGCCGCGCGGGAGGTGTTCCAGGAGATCGACGACGCCCTGGGCCAGAACCTCTCCAAGCTAATGCGCGAAGGGCCGACCGAGGACCTGACCCTTACCGAGAACGCCCAGCCGGCGCTGATGGCGGTGAGCCTGGCCGCCGTCCGCGTGCTGAAGGTCGAGTTCAACGTCGACATGAGCCGCGCCGGTTTCGTCGCTGGCCACAGCCTGGGCGAATACTCCGCCCTGGCCGCGGCCGAGGCGCTGGCGCTGGCCGACACCGCCCGCCTCCTGAAGCTGCGCGGACAGGCCATGCAGCGGGCCGTTCCGGTGGGGCAGGGGGCCATGGCTTCCTTGATCGGCCCTAGGGCGGACGTCGCCCTGGCTGAAGCCGCGGCCGCGGCAGGCGCCGAGGTCGGGGTCTGCGTGGTGGCCAACGACAACAACGCCGGCAATGTGGTGATCTCGGGCGCCAAGCTCGCCGTCGACCGCGCGATCGAGAAGGCCAAGGAGCTGGGCGCCCGCGCCATCCTCCTGAACGTCTCCGCGCCCTTCCATTGCCCGCTGATGCAGCCGGCGGCGGAGGAGATGGCCGAGGCCCTCGCCGCCGCCGCCATCGCGCCGCCGCGCGCGCCGGTGGTCGCCAACGTCACCGCCAGGCCCGTGCTGGAGCCGGAGGTCATCCGCCGCCTGCTGGTCGAACAGGTGACCGGCCGGGTGCGCTGGCGCGAGAGCGTCGAGTGGATGGCAGGCGAGGGCGGCGTGGATCGATTCGCCGAGCTGGGTCCCGGCAAGGTCCTGACCGGCATCGCCAAGCGGATCGCGCCGGACGCCGAGGCCCTGGCCCTGAACACGCCCGCGGACCTGGAAGCTTTCGCCAAACTTTGAGGAGCGTTCATGTTCGATCTGTCCGGAAAGACGGCCCTGATCACCGGCGCCACCGGCGGCCTCGGCGGCGCGATCGCCCGAGCGCGGCATCGCCAGGGCGCTCAGGTGGTGCTCTCCGGCACGCGGCCAGAGGCGCTGGAGGCCCTCAAGGGCGAGCTTGGCGAGCGAAGCGCGGCCCTGCCCTGCAACCTCTCCGACACGACCGCGGTGGACGCCCTGTTCGGTCAGGCCGAATCGCTCGCGGGCGACGTCCATATCGTGGTCTCCAACGCCGGCGTGACCCGCGACGGCCTTCTGCTGCGCATGAAGGACGACGACTGGGAGACCGTGCTGAAGGTGAATCTGGAGGCCTATTTCCGGCTCTCCAGGGCCGCGCTGAAGACCATGATGCGCCGACGGGGCGGCCGAATCATCGGCATCACCTCCGTCGTGGGGGTGACGGGCAATCCGGGCCAGACCAACTATGCCGCGTCCAAGGCCGGGATGATCGGCTTCTCCAAGGCCCTCGCCCAGGAAGTGGCCAGCCGCAACATCACGGTGAATTGCGTGGCGCCGGGCTTCATCGCCAGTCCTATGACCGACGCGCTCAATGAACAGCAACGCGCCGCCATCCTGGGCCGCATTCCGGCCGGCCGTTTGGGCCAAGGCGCGGACGTGGCCGCCGCCTGCGCCTACCTGGCCAGCGATGAAGCCGCCTATGTCACCGGCCAGACCTTGCATGTGAACGGCGGCATGGCGATGATCTGATCCGCTCGCTCGCTGGCTTCGCCAAAAATATCATGCTAGGCGAGCGGCGAGTTCACCGGGCTGTCGGAAGCGGCGGTCCCCGGCTATTGTCCACAATCTAGAGACGGCGGCGCTCGCGCGGCTGTCGCCCACGAGAAAAAGGGGCTTGAGAAAGCGTATGTCCGATATCCTTGAACGCGTGCGCAAGATCGTGATCGAGCATCTGGATGCGGATCCGGAGAAGGTCACCGAGAAGGCCAGCTTCATCGAC
>FTHL01000322.1_pt1 | contig 30783 bp, 36 predicted proteins | sample 1640951 | NCBI WGS metagenome assembly FTHL01 (sample SAMEA3914788, study PRJEB12502) | metagenome | biome: forest; material: soil | place: Canada | collected 2011-07-03 | depth 0.1 m
CGCGGTGTCGCCGGTGGACGCCGTGGCCTACGCCGCCCGCATCCTGCAGGACCAGCTGCAGATCTTCATCACCTTCGAAGAGCCGAAGAAGAAGGTCGAGGGCGAGGCCAAGCCTGAGCTGCCGTTCAACCCGGCCCTGCTCAAGAAGGTCGACGAGCTGGAACTGTCGGTCCGCTCGGCCAACTGCCTGAAGAACGACAACATCGTCTACATCGGCGACCTGATCCAGAAGACCGAGGCGGAAATGCTCCGCACCCCGAACTTCGGCCGCAAGTCGCTGAACGAGATCAAGGAAGTCCTCGCCGGCATGGGTCTGCACCTGGGCATGGACGTGCCCAACTGGCCGCCGGAGAACATCGAAGACCTGGCCAAGAAGTTCGAGGACCAGATCTAGGCGCGCTGCGAAGCGCCCCTGGCTTTAGGAGAGACACCGATGCGGCACGGAATGGCCCACAGGAAGCTCGGCCGCACGACCAGCCATCGCACCGCCATGTTCGCCAACATGGCCGCGAGCCTGATCAAGCACGAGCAGATCACCACCACCCTGCCCAAGGCCAAGGAGCTGCGGCCCTTCGTCGAGAAGCTGGTGACCCTGGCCAAGCGTGGCGACCTGCACGCCCGCCGCATCGCCATCAGCCGCGTTCGCGACGTCGACCAGGTGCGCAAGCTGTTCGAGACCATCGGCCCCCGCTACCAGGAGCGCCAGGGCGGCTATCTGCGCGTGCTCAAGGCGGGCTTCCGCTTCGGCGACAACGCCCCGGTGGCGGTGATCGAGTTCGTCGACCGCGACCCGGACGCCAAGGGCAAGGATTCCGGCCCGACCGCCGACGCCGTCGCCGCCGAATAGGCGTCGCCGCCCGGCCCAGAAGGCCGGCGAACTTTTCCCATACGCCGCGCTTTGCGCGGCCGGACCGCGCGCCGGCGCGCGTCGTCTCATTGACAGATAGTTTCTGTTGGCGTTAACTATCGCGGCTGCTGGAGCCGCCCATGTCCTCGCGACAGATCATCCCCTCCGTCTTCTACAACGACCCCATGGCCGCACTGGCGTGGCTCGAGGCCGCCTTCGGCTTCGAGCTCGCCGAGCTGCTGATCGATTCCAAGGGCGAGCTCGCCCATTCCGAGATGCGCGTCGGCGAGGCCCTGATCTCGGTCGGCGGGGTCTGGGCCGACTGGATCAAGAGCCCCGCCTCGGCCGGGGCGAACACCCAGCTCCTGCGCGTGCATCTCGACGACGACCTCGATGGCCACTGCGAGCGTGCGCGCCGGGCCGGGGCGCGGATCGAGCGCGAGCCAGAGGACCAGTTCTACGGCGCCCGCACCTACATGGCCGTCGATCCGGAGGGCCACCGCTGGAGCTTCAACCAGCCCGTCCGCGAGGTCTCCGTCGCCGAGATGGAGGCGGCGACCGGGATGAAGTTCGTGAAGACGGAGATGGCCTGATGGCCGACGCCACCGCCGTCCTCGCCTATCGCGACCCGAAGGCCGCGCTCGGCTGGCTGCAGGCCGCCTTCGGCTTTGAGCCCCAGCTCCTCGTCAGCGACTCCCAGGACCGGGTGGTGTTCGCCCGGCTGATGCTGGACGGCGCGTCGGTGGGGCTCGCGCCGGAGGACGAGCAGATGGCGAGCCCACTTTCGGCTGGCCGCGACACCCAGATGACCGGCCTGCGCTTTGCCTACGGGTCCATCGACCTCGAAAGCCATTGCGCCCGCGCCGAGGGCGCCGGGGCCCGCATCGTCCGCCGGCCGCGCCAGGAGTTCTACGGCGACCTCGCCTACCTCTGCGCCGACCCCGAGGGGCATCTTTGGGAATTCAGCGTCCGCGGGGGCGAGCCCGCGCCGCCGCCCGCGGGCTGGGCGGTCCGCTTCCCCGCCCAGGAGCCCCGGCCATGAGCGCCATCGATCTTCAGACCACCTATCTGGCCCTCGACGGCAAGGGTCAGGTCGAGCTGTTGCCGGTCGGCCCGGATTTCTGGGCCAAGGTGGAGCAGAGCGCCGCGGTGGGCGGGCTGCTGGTGGGCGTCTATGCGATGACCGCCGATTGGCCGCACTGGGAGATGCACCCCGGCGGCGCCGAGATCCTCACCATGCTCGAGGGTCGCATGGAGCTGGAGCTGGACGACGGCCGGCGGGTCTGGCGCGAGCGGCTGGAGCCGGGCCTGACGGTGGTGGTGCCCCCCGGGGCCTGGCATCGGGGCCTGGTCTCCGAGCCCGGGCGTCTGCTCGGCATCACCTATGGCGACGGCACCCGGCATCGGCCGGTGGCGTCATGACCGCCGAGGACTTCCGCCGCATCGCCCTGGCCCTGCCGCAGGCGCAGGAAGGCGCCCACATGGGCCACGCCGACTTCCGCGTCGGCGGCCAGATCTTCGCGACCCTGGGCTATCCCGGGCCAGAATGGGGCATGGTCAAGCTGCAGCCCGAGCAGCAGCAGCTGTTCGTCGAGGCCGAGCCGGAGGTGTTCCGGCCGGTGGACGGCGGCTGGGGCGCCAAGGGCGCCACCAACGTCAGGCTCGGGGCCGCGGACGAGGCCTCGCTGGAGCGGGCCTTGCGGGCGGCGTGGCTGGAGCGGTCCCAGAAGAAGGCGAAGCGCAGATCATGAGCCAGCACCTGCGCGTCATCGATCGAACCCTCCTGGCCCTCGCCGACCCGCATCGCCGCCAGGTGGTGGAGCTGCTCCGCGAGCGGCCGCGGCGCGCCGGGGAGCTGGCGCGCGAGGTGGGCCTGTCCGCCCCCGCCATGAGCCGGCACCTTCGCACCCTGCGCGAGAGCCGCATCGTCGAGGAGGAGTCCGCCCCTTACGACACCCGCGTGCGCATCTATCGCCTCAGGCCCCAACCCATGGCGCACCTGAAGGCCTGGCTGGAAGAGACCGAGCGGCTGTGGAGCGACCAGCTCGCGGCCTTCAAGGCGCACCTGGAGACGCCGGAGCCGGAGGCTTGAGTTCCCGGATCGTCGTGGCCCTCAGGGTCGCGGCGAGCCCCGAGCGCGCCTTCGCCGCCTTCACCAACGAGATCGGGCGATGGTGGCGCGCGGACGGCCTGTTCCGCTTCACGCCGAGGAGCCCCGGGGTGCTCTCGTTCGAGCCGGGGCCGGACGGCCGTCTGGTGGAGACGCTCGGCGACGGCAAGGTGTTCGAGGTCGGCAAGGTGCGGGCGTGGGAGCCGCCGTCCCGGCTGGTGTTCGGCTGGCGCCAGGCCACCTTCGCGCCGGGCCAGGACACCGAGGTCGAGGTCCGTTTCGAGCCGGTGGGCGAGGAGACCCGGGTCACCGTCGAGCACCGCGGCTGGGACAGCGTCCCTCAGGCGCACGTGGCGCGCCACAGCTTCCCCGAAGGCGTGTTCCTGCGCCGCCATGGGGAGTGGTGGCAGGCGCTGCTGACCTCGCTCAAGGCCCGGCTGGGCTGACGGGTCCCGGCCCACGGCTTGACGGGGTCAACGACGGCCGCCATCAGTCCGCGATGGCCGACCCCCCGATTCCGCCCGCGGGCTTCGCCCCCGACGCGTCCGGACCGGCCGAGGGCGGCCCCAAGCCGCGCCGGGCCGCGTTGGCCTTCATCTTCGTCACCGTGATGATCGACATGGTGGCCATGGGCGTCACCGCCCCGGTGCTGCCTCGGCTGATCCGCGACATGGCCGGCCACGGCATGGGCGGCCTGATGAACGGGGTGTTCGTCAGCGTCTTCGCCCTGATGCAGTTCCTGTTCTCGCCGGTCCTGGGCGGCCTGTCCGACCGCTTCGGGCGGCGCCCGATCCTGCTCGTCTCCATCGCCGGGCTCGGGCTCAACTACATGGTCATGGCCGTGGCGCCGAACCTCACCTGGCTGCTGGTCGCGCGGGTGCTGACCGGCATCACCTCCGCCAACATGTCCACCGCCATGGCCTACATCGCCGACGTGACCCCGGCCGAGAAGCGGGCAGGGGCCTTCGGCCTGGTCAACGCGGCCTTCGGCCTCGGCTTCGTGCTGGGCCCGGCCATCGGCGGCGTCGTCGGCAGCATCGACCCGCGCGCGCCGTTCTGGGTGGCCGCCGGGGTGAGCCTGATCAATGCGCTCTATGGCTGGTTCCTGCTGCCGGAGTCCCTGGGCCGCGACCGCCGCGCGCCGTTCAACTGGCGCCGGGCCAATTCCATCGGCTCGTTCCGGCTGCTGGCCTCGCACCGGGAGCTGCTCATGCTCGCCCTGGTCAATCTGCTGACCCAGTCGGCCGCCGCGGTCTATCCGGCGGTGTTCGTGATCTATGCGGTGGATCGCTACGGCTGGACCCCGATGACCACCGGCCTGTGCCTGGCGGTCTTCGGCTTCTGCTCCTCCGTGGTCTCGGCGACCGTGACCGGGCGCGCGACGGCCTGGTTCGGCGAGCGGCGGGTGGTCATCATCGGGCTGGCGTTCGGCATGGTCGGCATGGTGGCCTTCGGACTCGCCAATTCCCCCTGGCTGTTCCTGGCGGTGATCCCGGTGATGACCCTGTCCAACATCGCCGGGCCCGCGGCCCAGGCGCTGATGACCCGGCACGTGGAGCCCTGGGAGCAGGGCCAGCTCCAGGGCGCCAACGCCTCCCTGCAGTCGCTCTCCGGGATCGTGCCGCCGCTGGTGTTCGGCGTGGTCTATACCCTGTTCGGGCTCAGGGGCCGGTTCGAGCACTTCGGCCAGCCGGGGGCGCCGTTCCTGCTGGCGGCGGTGTTCATGGTCCTGGCCACGGGACTGGCGTGGTGGTCTTTCCGCGGCCCCGAGTCCCGGCCGCAGGCCCTGGCGCCCGCCCCCTAGGCGCCGCCATGATTGGGTCCCAAAGCTCGCGTCTCGTCGCGCCGCCCACACGAGGAGACTCGCGCTTCATGCAAGCCCGCCGACGGCTCGTCCCCCTGGTGTTCGTCCTCGCCTGCGCCTGCGCCGGGGCCGGCGCGGCCTCGGCCCAGGCCCTGCAAGGCGGCTTCGCCGTTCCCGACCGCCGGCCGCCCGCCGACGCGGGAACCATGCGCCTGTCCTTCGCGCCGGTGGCCAGGAAGGCCGCCCCGGCCGTGGTCAACGTCTACAGCCGCCGCGTGGTGCGCCAGGAGGTGGACCCCTTCTGGCGGATGTTCGGGGTCACCCCGCGCACCGGGGTGGAGCAGTCCCTGGGCTCGGGCGCCATCGTCCGCTCCGACGGCGTCATCGTCACCAACCACCACGTGGTCGACGGCGGCCAGGAGATCATGGTGGTGCTGAGCGACCGGCGCGAGTTCCCGGCCAAGGTGCTGCTCGACGACGCGCGGGCCGACCTCGCCGTGCTGCAGATCGACGCCAAGGGCGAGCGGCTGCCGACCCTGGCCATCGACGACAGCGCCAATCTTCAGGTCGGCGACCTCGTGCTCGCCATCGGCAACCCCTTCGGCGTAGGTCAGACGGTGACCAACGGCATCGTCTCGGCGCTGGCGCGGACCCAGGTCGGGGCCAGCGACTATTCCTTCTACATCCAGACCGACGCGGCGATTAACCCGGGCAACTCCGGCGGGCCGCTGGTGGACATGGACGGCGACCTGATCGGGCTGAACACCGCCATCCTCTCCGGTTCGGGGAGCTCGGCGGGCATCGGCTTCGCCATTCCCGCCGCCATGGTGCGCCAGGTGGTCGAGACCGCCGTCGGCGGCGGCCGGGCGGTGGTGCGGCCCTGGCTCGGCATCCGCGGCCAGGCGGTCACCGCCGACATCGCCTCCAGCCTCGGCCTGGCGCGGCCCGATGGGGTGATCGTCGCCAACGTCTATCCGGGCGGGGCGGCCGATCGGGCCGGCATCAAGGAGCGCGACATCATCCTCGAGGTCGACGGCCAGCCGGTGAACGACGACGCGGCGCTGAACTACCGGGTCGGCACCCGCCACCCCGGCGAGTCCATCCCGCTCCTGGTGCGGCGGGGCTCTGCCGCCCCGCGCACCATCGCCGTCGCCGCCGAGCCGGCCTCGTCCTCGCCGGCCAGGGACGAGCGGACCATCGCCGGGCGCAATCCGCTGGGGGGCGCGACGGTGGTCAACGTCTCTCCGGCGGTCGCCCAGGAGCTGGGCGTGGATCCTTTCACCACGCACGGGGTCCTGGTGAGCAAGGTGGGCGACGGCAGCTACGCCGGCAACGTCGGCATCCGGCCCGGCGACATCATCCGCCAGGTCAACGGCGCGGCGGTCGCCAGCACCGCCGAGCTGCAGGCCGCCCTGGCCGCCGGCTCGGGCGCCTGGCGCATCACCATCCAGCGCGGCGAGCAGCAGATCACCGGCGACTTCCGCCTCTAGGCCGCTACTTCGCCGGCGTGATCCGGAAGATCGAGCCGTTGGCGTCGTCGCTGACCAGCAGGGCGCCGTCCTGGGCCACCGCGATGCCGTAGGGCCGCGCCCACACGTCGCTGTCGTTCAACACCAGGCCGGTCATGAAGTCGACATACTCGCCGGTGGCCTGGCCGTCCTTCATGGGCGCGTAGACCACCTTGTAGCCGGTGCGGCTGGTGCGGTTCCACGAGCCGTGCAGGGCGATGAAGGCCCCGCCTCGGTACGCCGCCGGGAACAGCGAGCCGCCTGCCTGCGCGTCATAGAAGCGGATCTGCACCGCCGCGGAGTGCGGCTGGATCAGAAGGTCCGGGGCGGTCACCTTGCCTGTGAGGTCGGGACGCTGGCCCTTCAGCCGCGGGTCCTCATGGTCGCCGATGTAGTACCAGGGCCAGCCGTAGAAGCCGCCCTCCTTCACCGGTGTGGCGTAGTCGGGGACGAGGTCGTCGCCGATCATGTCGCGCTCGTTCACCGAGCACCACGGACGGCCGGTGGCGGGCTGCACCGTCAGGCCCGAGCAGTTGCGGATGCCCGCGGCGTAGACGTGCAGGCCATGGCCCTCCGGATCGGCCGCCAGCACGTCGGCGCGGTTGACGTCGGCGTCCCAGGCGGCGCCCAGGCCGTGGCTGGCGTTCCAGGCGGCGGCCTCGGCCGGGGTCTTCGTGGGCATGCCCTCGGCGAGGTTGCTCGAGGATCCGACCGAGATCAGCAGCCGCTTGCCGTCGGGGGTGAAGGCGAGGTCGCGGGTCCAGTGCCCGCCGGTGGTCTCGGCCAGCTTGGGGATCACCACCTCCGGCTTGCCGGCCGCCTTCAGCGCGCCATTGGCGTAGGGCACCCGCACCACCCGGTTCAGCTCGGCGATGTAGAGCCACGTGGGATTGGGGCCGAGCGGGTAGAAGGCCATGCCGAAGGGCCGGTCCAGGCCCGCGATGAAGATCTCCTTCTGCGACGGCTCGGCGGCGCCCGGCGCGGCGCGCATCACGCGGATGCGGCCGGCCTCCTGCTCGGCCACGAAGATGTCGCCGTTGGGCGCTGTGCGCATGGCCCGCGGCGTCTGCAGGCCGCTGGCGAAGCGGGTCACCACGAAGCCGGCGGGGACCTTGGGCAAGGCGCCGGGGGGCGCGTCCACCACCTTGGCCGGAGCCGCGCCCACCTTGACGAAGGGCGCCGGCAGGTCGGCGACCGTGATGCGGTGGCGCACGCCCGGCGCGTCGGCCCGCCAGTCGCCGAACACCATCGGCTGGGCGGCCGGGGGCCCCCCCGCGGGCTGCGAGCAGGCGGCGGCGGCCGCAACCAGTCCTGCGCCGGCGGCAAGGGCGGCGAGCGAGACGGCGGTCCTGGAGGGCATCTGGGCCTCGATAGCTATGAGGCTATCGATCCTAGGCGGTTCACTTCACCGTGGCGAGGTAGGCGATGATGTTCCGCCGGTCCTGCGGCGAGGGCACGGTGATCGGCATGTTGGTGCCGGGGACCAGCTTGGAGGGGCCGCTCAGGAAGGTGTCGAGCTTGGCCGGCGTCCAGGTCAGGCCCGACCCCTTCAGCGCCGAGCTGTAGGCGGGGAACTTGGAATCGGATGCGGCCTTGCGGCCGACCACCCGGAAGAGGCTGGGCGCGGCGCCTTCCTCCCCCGCGACCGTGGAGTGGCAGAGCATGCACTGCTGGGTGAACAGCCGCTTGCCGGCGGCGGGATCGCCCCCGTTCGCCGCCTGGGCGGCGCTGCAGGCCAGCAGGGCGGCCGCCCCGGACAGAAGCAAACGAACTCGGATCATCAGGCGGGCTCCCACATCTTGCCGGTCACGGGGTGAGGGTAATGGAACGGGACGACGCGCGTGTCGGGCCAGGCCGTGGGCGTCGTCGGCAGAAGCTCGTCCGGTCCGAGCGGATCGTCCGGATAGGTCCGGGTCAGCGGCTTCAGGTGCACGCCCGAGTGGGCCCACCCCTGCTGGTAGTCCGCTTGCCAGAGCAGGTTGTAGTTGAACAGCTTGAAGGTCCAGACGCCGTTCTTCTTGGCGTAGACGTTCTCATAGATTCCGGCCTCCCAGGCCTCGGACGGCATGGGATGATCCGGCCGCGGCGCGCTCTCGTGGTAGCCGGCCATCATCAGGGTGCGGAATCGGCCCCGGGCGGTCTGGCCGTCCGGCGCGACGTCGACGATGTCCTGCAGCATCAGGTGGTCGTAGAGCAGGCCGAACACCGGCCCGTTGCGGCCGCCGGTGAACAGCTTGCGCAGCCAATCGCAATACAGCCGGCGCACTCCGGCCTTGCCGCGGAACAACCCGTTCAGGAAGCGCAGCTCGGCATCCTCGGCGAACAGCTCCACCACGTCCTCGTAAAGGCACATGTCGAGGTAGTAGCCGTACTTGAAGTGCAGGCTGCGCACGGCCTGCACGTCCTCCAGCGCCGCGACCTTGCGGGTGAGCTGGGCGACCTGGAGCGTCAGCGCCTGCAGATCGTCGGTGTCGGCCATGCGTTTCCTCTTGCGGCGCCATCTTGTGGTCCAGGCAGTCTGAACGCAGCCTGACCTAGCCCGCCTCGTTCAGCAGGGCCTCGAAGTCGTCCTGCGGCTCCAGGTAGCGGCCCGACAGGGAGTCATAGCGGCCGGACAACAGGGCCACCACCATGTCCCCGCAGCGGGTGAACACAGCCTCGCGCACCTTGGGGTCGCGCTGGGCCGCCTGCACGGCGGTCAAGAAGGCGATGCCCCCGGGGATCCAGCGCTGCGCCTCGGGGTTCGAAAGGGTGCTCTCGCCCATGCTGGTGATCACCGTGCCGGGCTCGATGGCGAACACCGAGACGCCCGTGCCCTTGCTCTCGGCCGCCACGTGTTCGGTGAGGCGGATCTCGGTGGCCTTGCCGACGGCATAGGCCGACATGTTCGGCTCGACCACCCGCCCGCCCAGGGAGGCGATGTTGACGATATGGCCGCGCCCCCGCTCGCGCATGCCCGGCAGCACGGCGCTCATGAACAGCAGGGGCCCGCGCACATGGATCGAGTGGGTCGCCCACCACTCGTCGGGGTCCACGTGCCCGATCGGCCCGAAAGGCCGGTCCAGGCCCGCGTTGTTCACCAGCAGCGAGACCGGCCCCAGCGCCGCCTCGATCGCCTTCACCGCCGCCTCGACCCCCGCCCGGTCAGTGACGTCGGCGGTGGCCACGGCCGCCTTCCCCCCGTCGGCGCGGATCGACTCGGCGACCTTTTCCAGTTCCGCGCGGCTGCGTGAAACCAGGCCCACAGCCGCGCCCTCGCGGGCCAGCCGCCGGGCGATCTGCTCGCCGAAGCCCCGCCCGGCCCCGGTGACGATGGCGACCTGTCCCGCAAGCTCTCCCGGCACCTTCGATCCTTCACGTTTGCCCGGCGCCAGCGTTTAGACGAGCCGCGGCGTCGCTGGAAGCGGCTGAAGTCAGCGCCGGATCGGGCCGCCGATCGACCAGCGGTGGCCGAAGGGGTCCTTGAAGTGCCCGTATCGGTCGCCCCAGAACTGGTCGCCCAGCGGCATGGTGACCTCCCCGCCGGCGGCCAGCGCGCGATTCCACCAGGCGTCCGCGTCGTCGACCTGCAGGTGCAGCGTGGTCCCCGACGGCGGCGGCCCAGGCTCCTGCGCGAAGTCGTCCGACAGCATCACCGAGCCGCCGTTGATCTTCAGGTGGCTGTGCAGCAGCCGCTTGCCGTCGTCTGCGAGCTGGCGGAACTGCTCCTCCGCGCCGAACGCGCGCTGGTAGTAGTCCACCGCCTGCGCCCCGCCGCGCACCGTCAGATACGGCGTGACGCCGGCGCCCGGTCCCATCTCAGGCTGGTCGGCCATGATCGTGCTCCTCCGTTTCTGCTAGCTTGGCGCCATGTCGGATCTGTTTGAAGCCGCCGGACTGCAGCCCACCGCCCCGAGCCCGCTCGCCGACCGCCTCCGCCCGCAGACGCTGGAGGAGGTTGTGGGCCAGGACCACCTGCTGGGCCCCGACGGCCCCATCCGCCGCATGGCCGAGGCGCGGCGGCTCTCCTCCATGATCCTGTGGGGACCGCCCGGCACCGGCAAGACCACCATCGCCCGCCTTTTGGCCAAGGCGGCGGGCTACGAGTTCCAGCAGCTCTCGGCCGTGTTCTCCGGCGTCGCCGACCTGAAGAAGGCCTTCGAGGCGGCGCGCGGCCGGCGGGCGGCGGGCCAGTCCACCCTGCTGTTCGTCGACGAGATCCACCGCTTCAACCGCGCCCAGCAGGACGGCTTCCTGCCGTTCGTGGAGGAGGGGATCGTCACCCTGGTCGGCGCCACCACCGAGAATCCGTCGTTCGAGCTGAACGGGGCGCTCCTCTCCCGCTGCCAGGTGTTCGTGCTGAAGCGGCTCGACGACACCGCCCTGGAGCAGCTGCTGGAGCGGGCCGAGGCGTTCGAGGGCCGGCCCCTGCCGCTGCAGCCGCAGGCGCGCCAGGCCCTGGTCGCCCTGGCCGACGGCGACGGGCGCTACGTGCTGAGCCTGGCCGAGACCCTCTACAACATCGGCGCGGCCGAGCCCCTCGACACCGCAGGCCTCGGCAAGGTGCTGCAGAAGCGCAGCCCCGCCTACGACAAGGACCGGGAGGAGCACTACAACCTCATCTCCGCCCTGCATAAGTCGATCCGGGGGTCGGACCCGGACGCCGCCCTCTACTGGCTGGCGCGCATGCTCGAGGGTGGCGAGGACCCCCTGTTCATCGCCCGGCGGCTGATCCGGGCGGCCAGCGAGGACGTCGGCCTGGCCGACCCGACGGCTCTTCTGGTGGCCATCGCCGCGCGGGACTCCTTCGACTTCCTGGGCTCGCCCGAGGGGGAGCTGGCCCTGGCCCAGTGCTGCATCCACCTGGCCTCCGCGCCCAAGTCCAACGCCGCCTACGTGGCCTTCGGCGCCGCCCGCCGGGCGGCCAAGGAGACCGGCTCCCTGATGCCGCCCAAGCACATCCTCAACGCGCCCACCAAGCTGATGAAGCAGCTCGGCTATTCCAAGGGCTACGCCTACGACCACGCCGAAGAGGAGGGCTTCTCCGGCCAGAACTACTTCCCGGACGGCATGGCGCGGCAGACCTTCTATGCGCCGAAAGGCGAGGGGGCCGAGGCCCGCATCAAGGAACGGCTGGACCGCTGGGCCGGGCTGAGGGACCAGCGCGGCGGCGATGAATAGCCCCTCGCCGGGGCGGCGGGCACCCGCGCCGAGGCCTCTGCGGGCGGTCGACCGTCCGATCCAGCTGACCCCCGAGGAGACCGCCCTGGTCCGCGCCCTGGTGATCTACGAGGACGCCCAGGTCCTCGCCCTGAACAAGCCGTCCGGGCTCTCCAGCCAGGGCGGGCGGGCGCAGGTGCACACGCTGGACGAGTTGCTGTGGGCCTTCGCCAAGCCCGGCAAGGCGCGGCCGCGGCTGGTGCACCGGCTGGACCGCGACACCTCCGGGGTGATCCTCACCGCCCGCAACAAGCCCGCCGCCGGCTTCCTCGGCAAGGCGGTGATGGGCCGGGACGTGAGGAAGACCTATCTCGCCATCGTCGCCCCCGGCGCTCCAGATCCCGCTTTCGGCGAGATCGACTGGCCGCTGCGCCGCGAGATGGCGGGTCGGGAAGCCTATATGCGCATCTGCGAGGCCACTCACCCCGACGCCGAGGCCGCCCGCACCCGCTACCGCACCCTGAAGGCCGGTCCCGCCGCCGCCCTGGTCGAGCTGGAGCCGGAGACCGGCCGCATGCACCAGCTGCGCGTCCACCTGGCGAGTCTCGGACGGCCCATCGCCGGGGACGTCCGCTACGGCGGGGCCCTTGTGGTCGCCGGGATTCCGGTCCCACGGCTGATGCTGCACGCCGCGGCCCTGGACTTCCCCCACCCGGACGGCGGCCGCCGGCGCATCGCCGCCCCGCCGCCGGCGGACTTCCAGGCGCTGGCCGCAGCGCTCGGCCTGGGCTGATCGGGAACGCGCGAGCCTCCTCGCACATTCCAGCGGCATGAAACGCAGCTTCGCCTTCTCGATCCCGGCGGTTTCACTCCTGGCCCTGGGCCTGGCCGCCTGCGCGACGCCCACGGTGTTCGCGCCCATGACCCGACCTGGCGCCTCGGGCTTCTCGGAGACCCGCATCCAGTCCGATCGTTACCGCGTCACCTTCCGCGGCGGCTCGGACGCCGGCCGCGAGCGGGTGGCCGACCTCACCCTGCTGCGCGCCGCCGAGCTCACGGTGGACAGCGGCTATGACTGGTTCAGGGTGGTCGACCGCTACGGCGAGGCCGCCCCGCCGAGGGGCCCGACCCTCTCGGTCGGCGGGGGCGGGGAGAGCTTCGGCCGCCACAGCGGCGGCGGCGTCGGCGTGGGCATCGGCGGCATCCCGCTCGGCGGCGGCCCGATCCTCAGCGAAACGCTCGAGATCCAGATGGCCAAGGGCCCGGCGCCGCGCGAGCCGGACGCCTATGACGCCCGAGACATCGAGCACTCGATCCGGCCCTAGGGGCCTCAGGCGATGGCGGCCGGCGACGCTCGCGGCTTCACCAGGGCGGCGATCACCAGCCCCGCGACGACGTAGCGGACCAGGTCAACGAACATGTAGCCGAGCGTGTAGTCCGTCGGGAACCGGTACCAGAGCCAGTAGGAGCCGCTGGTGCTGAGGGCCGCCGCGACGCCGATCAGCGCCACGAACCCGACCCGTCGCCAGTAGCCGGAGATCAGGGCCACGCCGACCAGGGCGGCGGCGATCAGCGATTGCACCACCTCGGCGACCAGCTCCCCGCCCAGGACGGGCGGGGTGATGCCGGTGACGTTGCCCGGATTGTACACCAGGAAGCCGGACGGCCCCGGCTTGGCGTTCATCTCGGACGGGAAGACGTAGAGCCCGGCGGCCTCGCCGATGGCCGCGTGCAGGGCCCCCCGCATGTCGGCTTCGTGCGGCAGGCGGCTGACGCCCGCCTCCCCGAGCGGCAGCACTACATGGGCCAGGGCGGCCCAGACGAACATGGCCAGGCCGGCCAGCAGACCGGCGATCAGGGTGCGCATGGTCAGTTCCCCCCTGTCCTTGCGGGCGTGATCATACGCTCTTCCAGGCCAAACGGCTAAGCTCGAGCCTGGCCCGCCCCTGCGCGGCCTGAGGGTTGTCAGGGGAGGGCGGCGCGAATCCTGGCCGCGGTCTCAGCCATATGATCGGGGCCGCCGTACTTCGCCCGCTTCCAGATGATCCGCGGCGAGAAGAAGCCGTCGCCCTTATGGCGGGGGATGATGTGGGTGTGCAGGTGCGGCACGCTCTGGCTCACCACGTTGTTCTGGGCCACGAACACGCCGTCCGCCTGCATCGCCGTCTTCACCGCCAGCGCCAGCCGCCGCGCCGCCAGAGCCAGGGCGGCGACGGTCGCCTCGTCCGCCTCCCACAGGGTCGCGACGTGGGCTCGGGGGATCAGAAGGACGTGGCCGATCATCAGCGGCGCCTTGTCGAGGAAGGCCACCGTCGCGGCGTCCTGGTCCACCACCTGCGCCGCTCCGCGGCCGGCGGCGATGTCGCAGAAAGGGCACGGCCCTGCGGCGGTCATCGGGGCACTCAAAGCGGTATATTATCGTGCTTCTTCCAAGGGTTAGATAGGCTCTTCGTGCGTAAGCTCTTAACCGCACGGACGATGCGTTTCCTGGTCTCGCGCGGCATGATCACATCGTCGATATAGCCGAGCGAGGCGGCGACGAAGGGGTTGGCGAAGCGGGCCTTATACTCGGCCTCGCGGGCGGCGAGCTTGACCGGGTCCTTGGCGTCCTCGCGGAAGATGATCTCGACCGCCCCCTTGGCGCCCATCACCGCAATCTCGGCGGTGGGCCAGGCGTAGTTGACGTCGCCCCTCAGGTGCTTTGAGCTCATCACGTCATAGGCGCCGCCATAGGCCTTGCGGGTGATCAGGGTCACCTTCGGCACGGTGGCCTCGGCATAGGCGAACAGCAGCTTGGCCCCGTGCTTGATCAGGCCGCCGTACTCCTGCTTGGTCCCGGGCATGAAGCCGGGCACGTCGACGAAGGTGACGATCGGCAGGTTGAAGGCGTCGCAGAAGCGCACGAAGCGGGCGGCCTTGCGGCTGGCGTCGATGTCCAGCACTCCGGCCAGCTGCAGGGGCTGGTTGGCGACGATGCCCACCGGCATGCCGTCCAGGCGGGCGAACCCTGTCACGATGTTCCTGGCGTAGCCTTCTGAAATTTCGAAGAAATCCGCTTCGTCGACCACCTTCGAGATCAGCTCCTTGATGTCGTAGGGCTTATTGGCGTCCGGCGGCACGAGGGTGTCGAGCGAGGGCTCCTCCCGGTCGGCCTCGTCCAGGCTCGCGCGCGCCGGCGGCGGCTCGCGGTTGGACAGCGGCAGGAAGTCGACCAGTCGCCGCACCTGGCTCAGGGCCTCCAGGTCGTTGTCGAAGGCGCCGTCGGCCACGCCCGAGCGGCCGGCGTGCACACCGGCGCCGCCGAGCTCCTCGTGGGTGACCTCCTCGTGGGTGACCGTGCGCACCACGTCCGGGCCGGTCACGTACATGTAGCTGGTGTCCTTCACCATGAAGATGAAGTCGGTCATCGCCGGGGAGTAGACGTCCCCGCCGGCGCAGGGGCCCATGATCACGCTGATCTGGGGGATGACGCCAGAGGCCATCACGTTCTCGAGGAAGATGTCGGCATAGCCGGCCAGGCTCTCGACCCCCTCCTGGATGCGCGCGCCGCCGGCGTCGTAGAGGCCGATGACTGGGGCGCCGACCTTCATCGCCTGGCGCTGGATCTTCAGGATCTTCTGCGCGTGCGCGCCCGAAAGAGATCCGCCGAACACCGTGAAGTCCTTGGAGAAGACGAACACCTGACGGCCGTTGACGCAACCCCAGCCGGTCACCACCCCGTCGCCCGGCACCTTGTTCTCGGCCATGCCGAACTCGGTGGCGCGGTGCTCGACGAACATGTCGAACTCCTCGAACGAGCCCTCGTCGAGCAGAAGGTCGATGCGCTCGCGTGCGGTCAGCTTGCCCTTGGCGTGCTGCGCCTTCACCCGCTTCTCGCCGCCGCCCAGCCGGGCGCGCTCGCGCCGCTTCTCGAGCTCTTCCAGGATGTGCTGCATGGACCGGCCTCGCTTGCGCGGCGAGCCTAGGCCGCGCGCCGGAGTCGGGGCAAGGCGCGGGTCCGGGGCGCCATTCTCCGGTCTGCGTCCGGATTGTGTCGCGAAAGACATCGGCTTGCCTTGCGGGAGGTGTTACTGACCCTGGACCCGAGGAGCAGCGCCGTGTGGCTTGAACGGAAGACCTGGGCGGTGCTCGCCGCCGCCGCGGCCCTGGCGTCGCCGCTGAGCGCCCTCGCGGCGTCGGACGGCCAGCCCGTCGCCACCGCCAGCTCCGGCTCCGATGACGCCCTCTCCCGCTGGATGCAGGACGCCCCGCCCGTCGCCCCCACTCTGGGCGCCGCGCACATGGGCGACGGGGTCGAGCCGCTCGCCGACCGGGGCATCCATGGCGAGGTGGGCGCCGCCATCGGCAGCAACGGCTATCGCAGCATCTACGGGGTGGCCACCGGGCCGCTCGGCAAGAACGGCCGCCTGACCATCGCCGCCAGCGAAAGCCGTGGGCGGGTGTGGAACCGCCGATCGGTCGGGCTCGCCCTCGACCTCCACCCGGCCTCGGCCGCCCAGCGGCAGGCGCGGCTCGCCTGCGCTTCGCCAGACGGATCCTCCGACCCCGACGACGCGCGCTGCGCCCAGCCCGCCGACGACAGCGCCTACCCCGGCCGACCCTGAGCCAGCGGCTCGGTCAGTAACCTTCTCCCGCAAGGGCGGGACGCAGCGCTCGCTTTTCCGGACGCGCAGTCTCACCGAGAGGGAGAGGCGTTTCAGCCCGCCAACGCCTCGAACCAGGCCTGCAGGGCCTGCGCCTCGGTCCTGAGCCGCGCCGTGCGCTCGGCGGCTTCGGCGTCGACGCCCCAGCGCTCCTCCTGGAACGCCTCGTCCAGCCGTGACAACTCGAAGGCCGCGTCCCCGGGCAGACGTCTGCGCTGGAGCGCCAGGGCCAGGATCGCCGAGCCGAACAGGCCGGCCGCCGCGGCAAGGCCGGTCAGCTCCAGGTCGCCGAGCGCCAGGGCCAGCGCCCTGACCTTTTCCACCGTCGCTTGCGGCTGCGGCCGGTGCACGATGCCGGTGACCCGTTCGAAGGCCAGGCCGAGCGCCTCTTCGGCCCAGTCCAGCAACGGGCCCCAGGACCGCAGCTCGCGCTCGATCAGCGGCCCCGGCCCGTCGGCGAAATAGCAGAGCAGGTCCGAGCCGGCGTAGCGGGCGACCTCCTCGGCCACCAGTTCGCGCGCGACGCCGATGCGGTCCAGCGCGGTGAAGGCCAGGCGCGTGGCCGGCATCGCCGCGAACATGATCTGCTCGTCCTGCGCGGCCCATTCGGCGGCAATCAGCTCGGCCAGCGCGAGGGTCGGCAGGCGCATCGCGCCCCCGCTTGGCGTGCGAATCGGCCGGCCGTCCAGGCGCACCTCGAAACCTTCCGCACCGTCAAAGGCTTGCGCCGATTTGTAGAAGCGCCGTGGTCGCTCCGCCGCCTGCGCCTTGCCTCGCGTCAGCACGGCGGCGTCAACGGGCCAGACGGGCGAAGGGATCGGCCGGCGCCTCGTGCTCGTCGAAGCCGAAGCGCCTGAAGCCCTCGCGCATCTCCGGGCTCAGGGGGGCCTCGACCACCAGCCGCCCGCCGCCCGGATGCGGCAGCGAGACCCGTCGCGCGTGCAGCTGCAGCTTGAGGCCTTCGGAGAGGGCGGCCGCCTGCTCGTCGCCGTACTTCGGATCGCCCAGGATCGGGTGGCCGGCCGCCAGCATGTGCGCGCGCAGCTGGTGGGTGCGGCCGGTGTGTGGCGACAGGGCCAGCCACGCGGCCCGGGGGCCGGCCCGGCTGATGGTCACATAGTCGGTCTCGGCCGCCTCGGCGCGCGGGTCCTTGCGGTCCACCGGCTGGACCAGCTCGCGATCGCCGACGCCGATCTTGGCCAGGGGCTGGTCGATCAGGCCTTCGGCGGGCTTGGGAAAGCCCGCCACGATGGCCCAGTAGGTCTTGACCGCCCGGCGGCGGGCGAAGGCGCCGGAGAGGGCCGCGGCGGCGGCCGGGGTCTTGCCCAGCAGCAGCACGCCGGTGGTGTCGCGGTCGAGCCGGTGCACCAGCCGGGGGCGCTCCAGGCCCTCGCCCCAGGCCGACAGCAGCCGGTCCACGTGGCGGGTGGTCTTGGTGCCGCCCTGCACCGCCAGGCCCGACGGCTTGTTCAAAGCCAGGACCTCGTCGTCCTCGTAGATCACCAGGGAGCGGGCATAGGCGGCGTCGCGGTCGGAGAGGGCAGCCCGGGCTTCGGGCGATGGCGCGTCGGGCAGGGGCGGCACGCGCACCTGGGCGCCCGAGGGCAGGCGGGTGTCGGCCTTCACCCGGCCGCCGTCGACGCGGATCTGGCCGGAGCGGAGCAGCTTCTGCAGCTGGCCATGGGCCAGATAGGGCCAGCGCCGCTTGAACCAGCGGTCGAGGCGCACGCCGTCCTCGGCCGAGCCGACCTCCAGTGTCATCACCTGCTTCATGCGAGCAGCCGCCTGGCCAGCATCATGCCGGCGAACAGCGCCAGCACCGCCAGCACCACCGAGCCCACGACATAGGCGGCCGCCTGGCCCAAGTCGCGCCGCTCGACCATCAGCGCGGTCTCCAGGGAAAAGGCGGAAAAGGTGGTGAAGCCGCCGAGGACCCCGACCCCGATCAGCAGCCGCCAGCGATCCTGGTCGGGCCCGCCCCTGTGGGCGAGCCAGCCCGCCAGGAGCCCCATGATGAAGCCGCCCAGGAGGTTCACCGTGAAGGTGCCATAGGGCCAGCGCGAGCCGAGCGTGCGCAGCGCGACCATGCCCACGCCATAGCGGGCGAGGGCGCCGGCGCCGCCGCCGAAGAAGACCAGCAGAAGCCGCTCCATGGCCGGCTCTTAGCCGAGCGGAGCGGCCCTGCAAACGTCCGCCTGCGTCAGCTCTTGGAGGCGCCGGGCGTTGATTCCTTCAGCTTGTCGCCGCCGATGCGCTTCACCTCGTCCAGGTGGTGCTCGACCACCGGCACGATCTTGGCGGCGACCGCCTTCAGCCCGGCGTCGTCGCCGTGGGCGGCGTAGCCCTTGTGCAGCTCCAGCGCCTCCAAGTGCGCGGCGAGCTGCTGGTGCAGGTAGGCCAGGTCGAAGTCGCTGTCCCCGGCCTGCTGCAGATTGGTGAGCATGCCCTTGCGGCGGTCGTCCATGTCGGTCGGCGCGGTGACGCCGGCCGGCAGGGCCGCCTTGATCATGTCGGTCGACTTGGTGTGGTCGGTGACCATCATCTTGCCGAAGGCTTTCACCTCCGCAGACTTGGCGCGCTGCTCGGCGATCTTGCCGGCCGCGACTTCGTACATGTCGGCGATCGCCGCGGCCTTCACGTAGCCGTCGGTGGACGTGGGGGCGACCACGCCAGACACCACGCCCGTCGCGCCTGCGGCGGCGTCCTGAACCGCGTTCACCGGCGCGCTGCCGGTCGGATTGGTGAGGTCCTTGCCCGCGTTTGAGCCGGTCTTGTGGCAGGCCCCCGCCGTGATCGCCAAGCCGACCGCGGTGGCGGCGATGAGAAGTCGTTTCATGGTTTTCTCCGTGCGCGCCAGCCGCCGGATGCAACCACCCCGGGCGCGCGTACCGCTAATCCGTTCGGTCGGCTAAGGTTCCCGCAGGCGGGCGAGCCTCAAGCGCGGGCTTCGGCCCTGTCGGGGGACCGGGCCGGCTCCGCGCGGGCGCGGGACGCTTTGCGCGACTTGGCCATGGCCGTAGGCGCCCAGCTGCGGGGCTCGCCGTCGAGGACGTCGCCCTCGAGCAGGCGGCCGCTGGCCTCAAGGCTCTCGATCACGTCGTCCACGGCTTCGCCGCGGGTGATGCAGTGACCCAGGTACTGCTGGACGGACCGCTCGATGCGGGCCAGGGCTTCGCGTTCGGTGATCATTTGTCGGAAACCCGCCACAGCCGCCGACGTTCCGCCGGACCTGTGGATAAGTCCGGTATTCAACGGGCCGGATGCGAGCCTGGGCGAGGTCTTCATCAGCTTTCCGACGCGCTCGAGCGGTTTGTCCCGCTGCTTCAGCCAGGGCCAGTGCAGATCCTGCCGGGTCGGGGACAGGGCGTCGTTGAGAATCCGCCCACGCCCGCCGTCGCGCCGCCTGCGCCGCGGCTTCCCCTAGTGGCTGTCATCGTCTCGGCTTCGGCCCGCGCCCCAGTCCTCGTTGGCCCGGGCGATCAGATAGGCGTGGATGGCGTCCGCGTCGTCGGGCTTCAGGATGTCGGCGAAGCTGGCCATGCCTTTGTCCTTGCGCGCGCCGCCCAGGACGATGTCCTTGAACGCGGCGTGGGTCTCGCGGCTCATGCGGCGCAGGTCCTTGACCCCGCCGATCGCCTGCTGGCCGTGGCAGATGGCGCAGGTCTGGGCATAGAGCTGAGCGCCGGTCTGCACCTGGGCCTCGCTGGCCCTGAGCGGCGGCGGCTCGGGAATTTCCGCTTCGGGGCGCACGGGCGGCAGGACGGCGGTTCCGCCGAGCTTGAACACCAAGAGGCGCGCCGCCGCGCGCGGCAGCTCCTTGCCGGCGCCCCGCTCGATCTGGGCCGCGCCGCCGCCCCAGCCGGCGTTGACGGCGATGTATTGGACGCCGTCCAGCATGTAGGTGATCGGCCCGGCCACGGGCGCGCTCTGGGTCGGCGTCTCCCACAGCTGCCGGCCGGTCCGGGCGTCGAAGATGGCGAGGGTCTGGCGGGTGGTGCCCTCGACCACGAGGTCCGACCCGGTGACCAGCACCCCGCCATTGCCGTGGCGGGGCAGGGGAACCCGCCAGGCCGGTTTCTGGGCCACTGGGTCCCAGGCGGTGAGGGCGGCTGACTCGTGCGTGTCGCCTTGCTTTTGCAGCGCCAGCCGCCGCTTTAGCGCTTCGCCGCTGTAGCCGCCCCAGCCGGAATTGGAGCGGAACGGCTGGGGCTTGAAGTTCGGGTCCCGGGCATAGACCACCCACTGCTCGTAGCTCGGGAAATAGGCCAGCTTGGTGCGCGGGCTGTAGGCCATGGGGAACCAGTTGTGGCCGCCGCCGGGGCCCGGCGTGACCAGGACCGGATCGATGTCGTAGCGGGCCTCGGGGTTGACGATCGGCCGCCCGGTCTTGGGGTCTACGCCCCTGGCCCAGGTGACGGGCACGTAGTTGTTCGCCGAGATGAGCTTCCCGGTCTTGCGGTCCAGCACATAGAAGAAGCCGTCCTTGGGCGCGTGCAGCAGCACCTTTCGCATCTGGCCGCCGAGCTTCAGGTCGGCCTGGACCAGCGACTGGTTGCAGTCGTAGTCCCATTCCTCGCCGGGCACCTCCTGGTAGTGCCAGGCGTAGCGGCCGGTATCGACGTCCACCGCCACCACCGAGCAGAGGAACAGGTTGTCGCCGCCGCCGGGGCTCCGGTAGGCCTGGACCAGCGGGGTCCCGTTGCCGGTGCCGAAATAGACCAGCCTGAGCTCGGGATCGTAGGTGATGGAGTCCCAGGGCGCGCCGCCGCCGCCGAGCTTCCACCACTCGCCGGTCCAGGTCCTGGCCGCCATGGCCATGGCCTTGCTCTCGAAGCCTTTGGCCGGGTCGCCGGGCACGACATAGAACCGCCAGAGCGGCTTGCCGGTGTCGGCGTCATAGGCCCCGACGAAGCCCCGCGCCCCGAGGTCGGCGCCGCCGTTGCCGACCACCACCTTGCCGTCGAACACCCGCGGCGCGCCGGTGATCGTATAGGGCTGGCTCTTGTCGAAGGTCTGGGTGGTCCACACCGGCTTGCCGTCGCGCGCGTCCAGGGCGATCAGCCGGCCGTCGAGGGTGGCGAGGATCAGCTTGCCCTTCCAGGCGGCCAGGCCCCGGCTCACGGGCTCGCAGCAGGCATAGCGGCCCCATTCGCGCGGGACCTGGGGATCGTAGCTCCACAGCGCCCTGCCGGTCCGGGCGTCATAGGCGGTCACCAGGTCCCAGGCCGAGACGTTGTAGAGCACTCCGTCGATGTAGAGCGGCGTGCCTTCCACCCCACGATAGGTGTCGAGCTCGGCGGACCACGCCAGGCCTAGCCGCCCCACATTGCCGCGGTCGATCTGGGTGAGCGGGCTGTAGCGCTGGGCCGCATAGGTGCGGCCGTCCGACAGCCACTGGTCCGGCTCCGCCGCCGCATGCCTCAGCCGCGCCGCGTCCACGGCCGCCGGCCCCGCGCCGCGCTGGGCCGCCGCCACGCCCGCGCAGGCCACGAGGGCCACGGCGATCGCGGCCAGCGCCGCGGCCCAGGCCAGGCGTCCCGCAGAAGCCGCCCTCATCGCCGCCGGCCCATCGCGCTCAGTGGTCAAGCGAGACCTGGGTCGGCGAGGCATAGGCGCCGGCCTGCTGGGTGAGGGGGGTCCACGGCTTCCCCGTGACCGGGTTCGGGTAGTGGAACGGCACGATGTAGTAGGACGGGTACGTCAGGTAGACGACCGTCGGCGGCAGGTCCGGCGGCGGCAGGAAGCTGTCGGGGCGGGTGTTGGGAATCACCGACTTCGCCCAGCCGTCCCAGCCCGTGTACATGGTGAAGGGGCCGTGCAGCTTGGAGATCTTCCAGACGCCGCCCTCCTTCACGTATTCGTTCTCATACAAGGGGATGCCCCAGCCGCCGTTGCTCATGACGAAGGCGCGCATGCGCTGCTTGGCGTGCAGGCCGTCAGGATCGACGTCCACGATCGGCTGGAACTGCATGTGGTTGATGATCCGGCCCTCGACCGGCCCGTCGGGCCCGAAGGCCTTCTGCATGTACTCCAGCACCCGGTCGCGCCCCACGAAGACGCCGCGTCCGCCGATCTCCAGGGTCGCGTCCTTGGAGAACAGCTGCGAGAGCTGGGTCCACTGCGCCTTGTCGACGAAGTAGCCGTAGGTGCGCTGGACGATCTCCACCTGGTTGGCGTCTTCCAGGAGGCCGATGCGCTTGCCGAGCGCATCGAGCCTCGCGGCGGCGGCGGCGAGCGAGGCGTCGTCGGCCGCGAAGCCCGCGGCGGGAAGGCCGAGGCCGGCGGCCAGCGCCAGCGCGGCGAGGGCATGTCTCATCACTTGCGCCCCAGGACGGAGTCGGCCGGCTCGGGGATCGTTATGGGCTGGCCGGTGACCGGGTGGGGATAGTCGAACGGCGGCACGTAAACCCCTGGATAGGAACGGAAAACCTCGGTCGGCGGCCGGTCGGGCGGCAGCAGGGCGCTAGGCCCTTGCATGGGGATCGCCGACTTGGTCCAGCCCAGGTCGTAGTCGGTGAAGCCGGTGGGATAGAAGTGCAGCTTGGCGATCTTCCAGACGCCGGCCTCCTTCACGTACTCGTTCTCGTAGACGCCTTCGCCCCATTGGCCGGACTGGTCCTTGCGGCCGAGCTGCACCATGCCGCGCCAGCGCGCCTTGGCGGTGCGCCCATCGGGCGAAACGTGAATAACGCTTTGCAACTGCATGTAATTGTTCAGCTTACCGAGTTCTGGGCCCTCGGCGCCGAACAGCAGCAGCGCGCGGCGGATATGCGCCTTGCCGACATAGACCCCCATCTGCCCATATTCGAAGCTGCCGTTGTCGGCGAACAGGTCGGCCACGTCGGTCCACAGCGACTTGTCGACGTAGAAGCCGTAGGCCGCCTGCAGGTTCTCGATGGCGTCGTGGTCCTTCAGGCGCTCGACCCGATGGCGGTAGTCCGCAAGCCGGGCTTCCAGGGCGGTCAGGTCCGGCGCGCCCGCCTGCGCGCAGGCCTGGCCCGCGGCGGTCAGCAGCAGCAACGCGGCGGCGAGAAGGGCGCGTCTCATGGCGCGCCCACATAGGGCCGGCCGGACACCGGGTTCTTGTAGTGGAAGGGCGGGACCTGCGGCTCGGGGAAGGGCCGATAGGCGCGGGTCGGCGGCCGGTCGGGCGGAAAGGCCTTGGCGACGTCGCTGCGCCAGTCGGCGGGCGCTGGCTGCATCCGGGCCCAGCCCCCCTCCAGCGGCGCCACGAAGTTCACATACAGGTGCAAAGCCTTGATCTTCCAGACGCCTTCCTGCTTGACGTAGGTGTTCTCGTAGATCCCGTCGCCCCAGAAGGCGTCCTTGCCGAAGTGGCCGAGCATGGCGAGGTCGCGCCAGCGACCCTCGGCGGTCAGCCCGTCGGCGGAGACGTCCACCTTCGGCTGCAGCTGCAGGTGCTCGTTGAGCTGGCCATAGGCGAGGCCCGGCTTGCCGCCGCCGACGCGCTGGAGGTATTCGCGGATGCGAGCCTTGCCGACATAGACCCCGTCCATGCCGATCTCGACCGAGCCGTCGTCGGCGAACAGGTCGGCCGCCTCGTCCCAGAGGCCGCGGTCGACATAGTAGCCATAGGCCCGCTGCAGCTTGCGCACGGCCCGTGCGCCTTCGAGCTGGTCGACCTCGGCGGATAGCCGGTCGATCTCGGCGATGAGGGCGTCGGCGCGGCCGGCGGCCTGGGCTGGCCGGCCGCCAAGCGCCGCGACGGCCGCCGCCGCGAGCAGCACAGCCAGGCGCAGGCTTGCAGACAATGATCTTGGCCCCAGCATCCCCGCCCCGACGTGTTCGGCGCCCCATTTTGCCGGGACGTCCGGCGCCGCCGTCAACCCAGCACAGCCGATCGCCCCGTCCTTGACCGCCTCGGCGCTCGGTCCTGACGAAGCTGGAAACCCCGCCGTCCGTCAATCCTCTGGGCCCAGCGGGATCGCCCGCACCATGAACGGCTCGGGGCTCCGCCCCTTCAGCTTCGGGTCGATGAGGTAGGTGATCTTGCCTTCCAGCCCATAGGCGGTGCGGCGCGCCACGGTGACGCCGGTGGGTGAGACCAGCCCGTCCTTCAGCACGCTGATGGTCGCCTGGTCGCCCCGGATGGTGACCTCGTCGATGCGCCCGCCGTTGCCTTCGGCCAGCAGGAAGCGGTCGCCGCCGATCAGGCGGAAGCCGTCCGGGCCGGCGACCGGCTGCGACAGCTGCAGGGGTGTGAGGCCCGCGAATTCGCCCGCCGGCGTTCGGTCGACCCGCATCAGCAGGCCGCGGCTGACGATGTTCAGATAAAGCGTCCCGTCGCCGGCGAAGACGATGCCGTCGATCCCCTTCAGGCTGGCGTCCGCGGCGAACAGCTCGAGCGTCCTGGCGCCGCGCCGCAGGCGGAAGATGCGGCCGTTGGGCGTGTCGGTGGCGAACACCGCGCCGTCCGCGGCGACGGTGATGTCGTTGCAGGCCCCGGCCGGGGCGGGAAAGGGATAGGCGGCCTTGCGCCGGCCGGTCTTCAGGTCGAACGCCATGAGCGCGGTCGTTCCCGTCGCCGGCGGGGGGCGCAGGGGCGTCGGCGAGGAGCAGATCCACAGTGTGCGCGCACGGGGCTCGGCCAGCACGCCGAGGATCGACAGGATGCCGTTTTCCGCCGTCGGCCGGATCCAGGGCTCGGCCGTCGCGGCGCCGGGCGGGGCGCGGAAGACGACGCCCTTGATGCTCCCGACGTAGACGGTTCCATCCGGGGTCGCGCTCAGGCTCTCCGGAAACACCGCGGCGTCGTCGACCCTGATGTCGCCGGCCGCCGTGGCCGGACCCTGGGCCGCCAGCGCAATCGCGCCCACGAGCCCCGCGGCGAGCCATCCGATCAGCGACAGGTCGAGATCTCCCCGAGTCCTTGGCCAGCTGGGGCCAGCTGGGCCGATGGTGCCGGTTGCAGGGATCGAACCCGCGACCTTCGCTTTACAAAAGCGCTGCTCTACCGTCTGAGCTAAACCGGCCCCGGCCCTTTTTATGCCGCAGGGACCGGCCGCGGCGCAACGAATCGTAAATTGCTGCGGCCGCCGAGCGGGGCCCGCGAACATAGTCCGCAGAGCGCGGGGCGCGTCGGCGCAGGCCAGGCTTGACCGTGGCGGCGCTGGCGCCTTGGCCCCGGCGCGTCTATATGCCCGCCTCCTCCACGAGCCCCCGAGCCCCGCATGGCCCGTATCCTCATCACCTCGGCGTTGCCCTACATCAACGGGGTCAAGCACCTCGGCACCCTGGCGGGCTCGCAGCTGCCGGCGGACGTCTATGCGCGGTTCCAGCGGGCGCGCGGAAACGAGGTGCTCTACATCTGCGCCACCGACGAGCACGGCACGCCCGCCGAGCTGGCCGCCGCCGAGGCCGGGCAGGACGTGCTGACCTACTGCCAGGAGCAGCACGAGATCCAGCACCGCATCGGCCGCGAGTTCGGCATGTCCTGGGACTGGTTCGGCCGCTCCTCCTCGCCGCAGAACAAGGAGCTGACCCAGCACTTCGCAGACGTGCTCGAGGACAACGGCTACATCGAGGAACGCATCGACCGGATGGTCTATTCGGTCGACGACGGCCGGTTCCTGCCGGACCGCTACATCGAGGGAACCTGCCCGCACTGCGGCTTTCGGCCGGCGCGCGGCGACCAGTGCGACAACTGCGGCCGACTGCTCGATCCGCCGGACCTGATCGAGCCCTACTCGGCCATCTCAGGCTCCACCAACATCGAGGTGCGCGAAACCCGCCACCTGTACCTGCTGCAGACCCGGCTGGCCGACCGCATCCGCGCCTGGCTCGACGGCAAGGCCGACTGGCCGCAGCTGGCCAGGTCGATCGGCTACAAGCACCTCGACGAGGGGGTGATCGACCGCGGCATCACCCGCGACCTCAGCTGGGGCGTGCCGGTGACCCGCGGCGGCCAGCCGCGCCCCGGCTTCGAGGACAAGGTGTTCTACGTCTGGTTCGACGCGCCGATCGAATACATCGCCGCCACCAAGGAGTGGGCCGACTCCACGGGCGGGGACTGGCAGCGCTGGTGGCGCACCGACAAGGGCGCCCACGACGTCCGCTACGTCGAGTTCATGGGCAAGGACAACGTCGCCTTCCACACCGTCAGCTTTCCCGCCACCATCCTGGGCTCGGGCGAGCCGTGGAAGCTGGTGGACGTGCTCAAGGCCTTCAACTGGGTCAACTGGTACGGCGACAAGTTCTCCACCTCCCAGAAGCGCGGGGTGTTCCTGGACCAGGCGCTGGAGCTGTTGCCGGCCGACACCTGGCGCTGGTTCCTGACCGCCAACGCGCCGGAGGGCTCGGACACCCAGTTCACCTGGGAGCAGTTCCAGTCGTCGGTGAACCGCGACCTCGCCGACGTGTTCGGCAACTTCGTCAACCGCATCCTGAAGTTCTGTGAGACCCGCTTCGAGGGGTTGGTCCCGGCCGGGGGCGAGGCCACGGAGCTGGAGCACAGGCTGTACGCGGGCGTCGCCGCGCGCCTGGCCGCCCTGACCGAGCACCTGGACGCCATGGAGATGCGCAAGGCGGCGGTGGAGCTGCGCGCCCTGTGGGTGCTCGGCAACGAATATCTGACCGAGGCGGCGCCCTGGACGGCGATCAAGACCGACCCGGCGCGGGCGGCGATGATCGTGCGCACGGGGATCAACCTCGTGGGGCTGTTCGCGCGCGTCTCGGCCCCGTTCATCCCGTTCGCCGCGGAGGTCGTGGCGGAGGCGGTCGGCGAACCCTATCCGGGCGGCTGGCCGGGCCGCGACGCCGTCGCCGAGCTCGCCCGCATCGAGCCCGGCCAGCCGGTGCGAGCGCCTCAGGTGCTGTTCCGCAAGCTGGAGGACGCCCAGATCGCGGATTGGACCGCCCAGTTCCAAGGCGCCGCCTGACCCTGGCCGGATGTCTCCGCGCGCGGTGAACGCATTCGGGTCCGCCGCGTTAAGCGGAGGTTCGGGGCGCACATTCTGGAGGATCCGATGAAGCTAACCCCCCTGAGACTCTCCCTGGCGGCCGCCCTGGCGCTCGGCATAGGCGGCGCCGCCATGGCCCAGACCTATTCGGATCCGCAGGCGGACGCGGACTATCAGGCGCGCCTGCAAGACTACCAGAACCAGCGGGACGCCTATCAGTCCCAGCAGGACAGCTACCAGTATCAGCGCCGCAACTACGACAACCGCCTGCAGGACTATGAGGCCCGCCGCGACGCCTATGCCGACCGGCGCGACCAGTACCAGCAGGAGCGCGACGCCTATTGGCGCCAGCGCCACGACTACGACGCCCGCTATGGCGAAGGCGCCTGGGACCGCCGCTATGGCGACAGCCGGCGCGACGACGACAACGACGACTATTACGGCCGATAGCCGGCCCGGCGCGGGCGCCCGCCAGCGAAGGCCGGGCGCCCGACGTCGCTCAACCGTCCAGGCGACGCTCGGCGGACTCCGCTGCGGCGCCTAGGCGCGCCTCAAGGCCCTCGATCGGGCGGCCCCCCGTCAGGCCCGCCGCGATCCGCATGACCCGATCCAGCGACGCGGCGCGGTCGGCCAGGACCAGCTCGCACAGCCGCCGGCGCCAGCGCGCATAGGCCGGGTTCTCGTGGCTCATCTTCGCCTCGGCGCCGCGCGGCTCCAGCCCGGCCGGGAGGTCCGTGCGCAGGTGGGCGGCGATGGTTTCGATCACGGCCTTGGGCTCACGGTCCAGCGCCTCGTAGTCGATCTTGAGCGGGTCGGCCGGCGCGAACAGCCCGTCCGCCCAGGCTTCGGCCGCGATGCGCCAATAGAGCGCCTCAAGCAACTGCCGCTCGTCGAGCTCGACCCTGGCCTGGGCGTCCTGCAACGCCCCGAGCCTGGCCTGGTCGACGTGCCAGACATTGGTCTTGGAACCGATGGCGACGGAGACCGCGCCGTCGATCGGGTCCCGGGTGAGCCTCAGCGGAGCCAGGCCCGACGCGATGAGTTCCCTGGCCGCGTGGTCGGCGCGTGATCCGCTCTCGCCGCACGCGCGGATGAACTGGGCGATCAGCAGCTTGGTGCCGAAGACGCCGCGCCGGGCCGCGTGCGGCTCGAGGTGGCGGAAGAAGGCGGCCAGCGACATTCCCGCCTCGATCGCCGGCTGGGTGGCCTCGCGCAGGTGCTCCTGGGGGTCGCCGAGGCCGGCGCTCCGCAACAGGCTGCACAGGTAGTCGCTGCCGACCCGCGCGAGGCAGACGAGGGCGTAGCGGACGGCGACCGGCCGGCGGTCGCCGCCGGGTCGCCCGCTTCCGGGCTCCAGGACGGCGCCCGGCAGCCGCTGGGTGGCGATCCTCGGCACGAAGCCCCCGTAGAGCCCGACGCTGGGGACCTTGGCCGCCTGCAGCTTCGACCGGATCGCGCGCTCCTGGTCGAAGCTGTCGACCAGCACCACGGCGCGGGCGGCCTGCTGCGCCAGGGCGCCCGCCGCATCCTCGCTCCAGGTCAGGCCGGGCAGGGGATCGGCGGCTTGCAGGAAGGCCCGCGCCGCGGCCGGGGCGATCACCACGACGCCGGGTCCGGCCTGGCCGCGCAGCAGGGCGATCAGCATCTTTCCGGCCCCCCACCTGAAGAAGGTCTGCAGGTAGGCGGGCCCAGGGCTCATGCGCTCAGCCCTTGTGCTTGTTGTGGCGCAGCTCCTCGCCCGGCGTGATGTGCAGGCGCTCGGGCGCGACGGCGTTGTAGTCGCGGGTCAGGTGCAGATCCATGACCACGCTGCGGTGGCCCTCCCAGACCATGTGCAGGGCGACATAGACCACCACCAGTAGCCCGATGTAGCCGATGAAGCTGAACCTGTTCAGGAGCTTGGCGATCCAGGAGGCGGCCACGCCCATCAGGGCGATGGACACGACCAGGCCGAACACCAGCAGCGCCGGGTGCTCGCGCGCGGCCCCGGCCACGGCCAGCACGTTGTCCAGCGACATGGACAGGTCCGCCGCCATGATCTGCAGCAGGGCGCTGGTGAAGCTCTTGGCCGCCTTGGCCGGGGCCTCGCCGGCCTCCGCCTCCGCCTCCGCCCGCCGGCCGTGGGCGCGCAGGTCGCGCCACATCTTCCAGCAGACCCAGAGCAGCAGGAGCCCGCCCGCCAGGGTCAGGCCGATGATCGACAGAAGCTTGGTGGCGAGCACCGCGAAGCCGATGCGCAACACCACCGCCACGCCCAGGCCGGCCATGATGGCCGTGCGCCGGCGCGCCGGATCCAGGCCCGCGGCGGACAGGCCGACGGCGACGGCGTTGTCGCCGGCCAGCACCAGGTCGATCATCAGCACCTGGGCGAGGACGATCAGCTGCTCGGTCCAGCCGGGCGAAAGGAACTGTGGCATGCGCCCTAATGCGTCAGGGCTAGCCGGCTCCGCAAGCGGGGGAGGCCCCGAAGGCTAGCGGATCTCCAGGCGCCGACGCCGCCCGCGGCGGCCGCTGGCCTGGTCCATCAGGCCCCGCACCACCGCCAGCACCAGGAGCAGCCCGAGCAGCGAGACGGCGCCGATCACGACCCACTGCGCCGGGATGCCGGCGAAGGTGCGGTGGCTGACCTTCTCCTCGGGGATCTTCACCTCCGGCCCGGCGGCGGGGGCGGAGGTGACGCGCGCGCCGGCCGCGGCCGGGCGGACGCTGAGCCGGCCCAGGCTGAAGCTCTCCGGCCGGGCGCCGCCCCGGAGCACGCCGCGGACCTCGGCGATCAGGGGGCCGGCCCTGCCATCCACGCGCTGGGCCTGCCACTCGAACACCACCGGCTTGCCGACCTCGAGCTTGCGCACCTGCGGCGCCTTGGGGGCGATCTCGTAGCCGGTCCCGGCCAGGACCACCGAGATCGACAGGCGGCTGGCTTCCTGGCGCAGGCCCAGCCTGGCGGCCTCGGCCTTGAGGCTTCCGGGCAGGGTCGCGGGCAGGGTCAGGGCCACGCGGCTGCGGCGGCCGGCGCGGCGGGCCGCCGCCGGGGCCTCGAGCCGGGCGTTGCGCATCTCGTAGGCGACCGCGGCGCCCAGCCGGTCGAGCCGGTTCTGCAGGTAGGCGTCGGCGCTGGCCGCCGGCTTGACCGGCGGCGCCGGGCGCTTGGCGGCCGGGGCGTGGCGCACCAACTTGGCTGCGGGCTTGGGGGCCGGACGGATGGGGTGCGGCGCGGGCCGGGCGTGGACCGTTTGCGCCGGACGGGCCGCCGTCGCGTGGCGCGCATGGTGCGCGATTGCGGGCCGGACGGGGCGATAGGGGCGCTCATGCCGGATCGGGGCGGCATGGCGGTGGTGCGGCCGGGTCCAATGGCCCGGGCGCCGCGTGGGCGCCGCGAGCGCATGATGGTGGTGGCGCCGTCGGGGCGCCCAATGGCGTCGCGGCTCATAGACCGGCCGCGGCTGATAGGCCCGGCGGCGCTCATAGATGCGGCGCGACTCATAGACCCGGCGCGGCTCATAGGCCCCACGGGCGCGGCCATAGCCGGGCTCGGGATTGGGGATCGGCGCCATGGCGACGATGTCGTCGCCTTCGGGGGTGCGCGTCTCCCGCAGGGCGCCTGGGGGAGCGGGGGTCCAGCCGTGCTCGCGCATCCAGGCCCGCTGGTCGGCGTCGGGCGGGACCTCGTCGTCGAAGCCGGCGGCGCCGGGCGGCGGCGGCGGCAGGGCCTCGGCCGGCGGGGCGGGCGGGGGCGGCGGCCCGCCGCGCCGGCCGCCGCAGCCGCGTGGCCCTGACCCTGCCCGCGACCCTGCCCGGAAGCCTCAAGGCCGA
>FTHL01000100.1_pt1 | contig 30484 bp, 33 predicted proteins | sample 1640951 | NCBI WGS metagenome assembly FTHL01 (sample SAMEA3914788, study PRJEB12502) | metagenome | biome: forest; material: soil | place: Canada | collected 2011-07-03 | depth 0.1 m
AGTGGGCCAAGGCGATCGGCGCGGTGGTGATCGGCTGCGTCGGCTCGGAGGCCAAGGCCGAGCTGGCCCTCAGCCACGGCTGCGATCATGCGATCCTCTACAAGTCCGAGGACGTCGCCGCCCGGGTGCGCGAAATCACCGGCGGCGCCGGCGTCCGGGTCAGCTACGACGGCGTCGGACGGGCGAGCTTCGAGGCCTCGATCAAGAGCCTGGGCCGGCGCGGGATGATGGTGACCTACGGCAATGCCTCCGGCCCCGTGCCGCCGTTCGAACCGCTGATGCTGAGCCGCGCCGGATCGCTGTTCCTGACCCGCCCGACCCTGTTCGACTATGTGGCGACCACCGAAGAGCTCGACGCCAGCGCCGCGGCTCTGTTCGAGGTGCTGGGCTCCGGCGCCGTGAAGATCGAGATCGGCCGGGAATATGCGCTGCGCGACGTCAGTCGGGCCCATGAAGATCTGCAGTCCGGCGAGACCACCGGCTCACAGCTGTTGATTCCTTAGATCAACGTTGATCAATCTGGATGCGTCGGCGGCCGGGTATGCAAGTCTGGCGGTGACGCGCTCGAGGTAGGCGCCGGTTTTCCGCCCGGACGCGCCGTCCCGCTTCCTCAGCCGCGCGTAGCCCAGGGCATTGCCGGCCGAGATGGCGGCGATGGCAAGGCTTCGCCGGTCAGGTGCGCCCGGCCAGCGGCCAGCCGACGCTCCAGAGCTTCCAGGCGGGTCGTCAGGATTTGCCGGCAGGCTCGAGGGCGAGCACTTCCAGATTCGGATCAGGTGTTCATCGACTGGAAGAACTCGCCGTTGTTCTTGGTCTGCCTGAGCTTGTCGAGCAGGAACTCGATGGCGTCCTGCGAGCCCATGGGAGAGAGGATCCGGCGCAGCACATAGATCTTCTGCAGCTGGTCCTTCGGTGTGATCAGCTCTTCCTTGCGGGTGCCGGACTTCAGGATGTCGATGGCCGGGAAGATCCGCTTGTCGGCGACCTTGCGGTCCTGGACGATTTCCGAGTTGCCGGTGCCCTTGAACTCTTCGAAGATCACCTCGTCCATCCGCGAGCCGGTGTCGATAAGGGCGGTGGCGATGATGGTCAGCGAGCCGCCTTCCTCGATGTTCCGCGCCGCGCCGAAGAAGCGTTTGGGGCGCTGCAGGGCGTTGGCGTCGACGCCGCCGGTCAGCACCTTGCCCGAGGAGGGCACCACGGTGTTGTAGGCGCGGCCCAGGCGGGTGACGGAGTCGAGCAGGATCACCACGTCGCGCTTGTGCTCGACCAGGCGCTTGGCCTTCTCGATGACCATCTCGGCCACCTGCACGTGACGCGTCGCCGGCTCGTCGAAGGTCGAGGAGACCACCTCGCCCTTCACCGTGCGCTGCATGTCGGTGACCTCTTCGGGCCGCTCGTCGATCAGCAGCACGATCAGGTAGCACTCAGGGTGGTTGTGGGCGATCGACTTGGCGATGTTCTGCAGCATCACGGTCTTGCCTACCCGGGGCGGCGCCACGATCAGGCAGCGCTGGCCCTTGCCGAGCGGGGCGACGATGTCGATCACCCGGCCGGACTTGTCCTTCAGGGTTGGATCCTCGATCTCCATCCGGAGGCGTTCCTCGGGATAGAGCGGGGTCAGATTGTCGAAGTGGACCTTGTGGCGGACCGACTCCGGATCCTCGAAGTTGATGGTGTCGACCTTCACCAGGGCGAAGTAGCGCTCGCCCTCGCGGGGCGCGCGCACGCCCCCCTCGACCGTGTCGCCGGTCCTGAGACCGAAGCGACGGATCTGGGACGGCGAGACATAGATGTCGTCCGGGCCGGGCAGATAGTTGGCCTCGGGGCTGCGGAGGAAGCCGAAGCCATCCAGCAGAACCTCGAGCGTACCGCCGCCCGAAATCTCGACGCCGCCGTCGGCGAGCGTCTTCAGGATGGCGAACATCATGTCCTGCTTGCGCATCGAGTTGGCGCTCTCGAGCTCGAGCGCCTCGGCGAAGGCCAGCAGGTCGGTAGGGGACTTGTCCTTGAGCTCCTGCAGCGACATGCGCTTCAGGCCGAGCGTCTCGACCGGAGACGGACCTTCGTCCTCGTCGGAGATGTCGGTCGCCATGTCCGCTGCGATATCGGACGCGGTGTCAGGCGACGGCGCCGCCTCAGCTTGGGTCAAGGAGTCTAACGGAGATTCATCTGGCATGGAGAGAGACCTGACAGGTCTGCCGCCGATGGATTCCGGCCATGGGCTGGAAGCATCGGGCAGTTGGAAAAAATGGGTTTGACGCTGGGGCCGCCGGCCCTTTCGGGCTGGGCGGGGGGGCAGTCGTCGGAGAGGCGGGAGCGCAGCAAGCCGCGCCGAGTTCAGGGGAACCACAAGCCGCGGGTCCGGTCAAGCGCGGCTGATCAGCCGCCGAACTCCGTGGTCACGGCCAGGACCATCACGATGGCCGCCAGGAAGGGCAGCTCGTTGGTCATGCGCCAGAACTTTTCGGAGCGCCTGTTCTCGCCCGCCGCGAAGGCCTTGCGAGCCTGGCCGAGGAAATGGTGCCAGCCCGTCTGGAATACAATCCCCCCGATCTTGGTCAGCATCCAGGGCTTCAGCAGAAAGCCCCAGCCCCGCGCCTTGCCGTCGAGATAGATCAGCGCCGCCCCGAACACATAGGCCGCGATCATCGCCGGGTTCATGATGATCCTATAGAGCTTGGCCTCCATGGTCTGGAAGGTCCGGTCCATCTCCGAACCGGGGGTGGCCCGGGCGTGGTAGGCGAACAGCCGCGGCAGATAGAGCAGTCCCGCCATCCAGGCGATCACCGCGATGATGTGCAGGCCGCGCACCAGGTCATACATAGGCGCGTCCTTCCTGAAGCGGGCAGCCGCGCCAGGGCCCCTCGCACCGCCGACCGTGGGGGCAGACGCCCTCCTGGTCCAGCGCGCGTAGGACGACATCGGCCAGCGCCTCGATGAACACCGGCTCGCTGCCAACCGCCCGGGCCCTCAGGTACACGTCGCACCCCGAGGCGTCCGCCAGCTCGGCGTAGTCGCGATCCAGCTCCACCAGGGTCTCAACGTGCTCGGAGACGAACGCCACCGGATCGACCAGCACGTTCATGCTGTCCTCGCAGGCCTCGGCGATCGCCTCGGGCGTGGAGGGCCCGATCCACCGCATCGGCCCGACCCGGCTCTGGTAGCAGATGCGCCAGTCCCAGGCCCAGTCCAGCCGCCGGACGATGGCCGCGCAGGTCTGTTCGACCTGCCACTGATAGGGATCGCCCCGCCGCACATTGCGCTCGGGCAGCCCGTGAGCCGAAAACAGCAAACGAAGCCGCTCCGGCCGCCCCGCTTCTTCCCAGCATTGGCGGATCCGGGCGACGTGCGCCTCGATCAAACCGTCCAGCTCATGATAGCAGCAGACCGCGTGCGAACGGCCTGGCCCCCGGTAGTGCTTCGACCAGCCAGCAAACGACGAGCCCGTCGTGGTCTCGGAGAACTGCGGGTAGAGCGGCAGCAGGACGACCTCGTCCGGCACGAAATCGGCGACGGCCTGCGCCGCCTCGCGGATGAACGGACGCCAGTAGCGCATGGCGATCACCGTCTTCACCTCGGCGTCCGGCAGCCGCCCCGCCAGCGCCGCCGCCAGGGCCTCGCTCTGAGCCCGCGTCTCCGGCAACAGGGGCGAGGCCCCGCCCATGTGGGCGTAATTGGCCCGCGCCGACTTGGCCCGCGCCGCCGCGATCAGCCCAGCGAGGGGCAGCCGCAAAGGGGCGGGCAGGCCAAGGATCGCCGGATCCTTGAACAGGTTGAACAGGAAGGGCCGCACCGCCGCCTGGCTGTCGGGGCCGCCGAGGTTGAACAGCACCACCGCGATCCGGCGCGGCGCAACCAAGCTCAGGCTCCTGCGTGGCCGACCACGCGGGCGACCATGCGCTCCACGTGCTCGATCGGCGTGTCGGGCAGGATGCCGTGGCCCAGGTTGAAGACGTAGGGGCCGGCGCCCCAGTCGGCGAGCAGCTGGTCGGTCCTGCGGTCGAGCGCCTCGCCCCCCGCGCGGAGCAACAAGGGATCGAGCGCGCCCTGGATCGCCAGCTTGTGCTGCAGCCTTTGTCCCAGCGCCGCCGACGCCTGGACATCCAGGGCCACGGCGTCCACTCCCGCCCGCTCCGCATAGCCCTCCGTCAAGGCGCCAGCGCCCCTCGGGAAACCGATGACCGGGCAGGTCACGCCGGCTTCGCGCAGCCGCGCCACGATACGGGCGTGGGGCCGGGTCACCAGACGTTCGAACTGGTCCTCGGGCAGGTTGTCGGTCCAGCTGTCGAACAGTTTCAGGACGTCCGCCCCCGAAGCCGCTTGCAGGATCAGGTAGCGGGCCGTCGCCTCGACCAGCACGTCCATGACCCCGGCCACCAGCCCCGGATCGTCATAGGCCAGGGCCCGGGCCTTGGAGCGGTCCCGGCTCGATCCGCCTTCGAACATGTAGGTGGCGACCGTCCAGGGCGCCCCGGCGAAGCCGATCAGCGCCCGATGCGGCTCCAGCGCCTCGCGGACGTCCGCCAGGGTCTCGCCGACCGGCGCCAGCAGCCCGAGCGCGCCGTCGAGGCCCACCTCCAGCTCGGAGAGCTTCGGCAGGGGCCCGAGCTTGGGGCCCTCCCCCTCCTCGAACCAGACCTTCTGGCCAAGCGCCAGGGGGACCAGCAGGATGTCGGCGAAGACGATGGCCGCATCCAGTGGGAAGCGCCGCATCGGCTGCAGGGTCGCCTCGGCGGCTTGCACCGGATTGAGGCAGAAAGCGATGAAGTCCTTGGCCTTGGCCCGCAACGCCCGGTACTCCGGCAGATAGCGTCCAGCCTGCCGCATCATCCAGATCGGCGGGCGCGGCAAGGTCTCGCCGCCGAGGGCGCGAAGGAGCAGGGGCCGGTCCGTGTCGGTCATGCCGCTTCGTAGAGCGCCCGGGGCGACGGTGTGAAGCGATTTCGCGTCCCCGCGTTCGAAGGTTGGCGGGCCCTCATGTCGATCCATCCTCACCCTCGCCCGGCTCTTCCTTTTTCTATCTGAAGAGAGAAATAAGATTCGAAGAGGTAAGTAGGACCCGGGAAGTCCGTGGACATACCGACGGCGGCTTGGCGGTCCCAGGTTCATCCGCCGGTTAACCCCAAGTTCGGATCTGACCGCGGCCCTACCTGTGGAAACCGGGGACAAGGCCGAAGGGCCGAGAATCCTTAACAAATCGTTAAGGCGTTCGCGGGGAGCGTCTGCGGCGGCGGAAAACTGTCCCTCTCATGCCGGTCTTATCGCCCATGGCTGGGGCGGCGGCGCAGCGCCGGTGGATTTCCACGCCCCGGAAGGGCGGGTTTTCGACAGGGGCCTTGGCAAAGCCGCCCGCGCCGGGTTTCTTCCACGCCGCCGCACAGGACCGCGGACGTCCAGTCCCCGCCCTGTCCACAGGAGGCCGCCGCCGCCGATGACCGCCAGCGCCCGTCTCGCCACCTATTTCCATCTCCACCTGGTGTCCGATTCCACGGGCGAGACCCTGAACGCCATGGCCCGGGCGGTCTGCGCCCGCTTCGACGACGTCCTGCCCATCGAGCACATCTACGCCCTGGTGCGTTCGCGCCGACAGCTCGAACGGGTGCTGAAGGAGATCGAGGGCGCTCCCGGCATGGTGCTCCATACCATTGTGGACCAGGACCTGCGCGCCCAGCTCGAAGCCGGCTGCCGTGAGGTCGACATGACCTGCATCGCCGCATTGGATCCCCTGATCTCGGCGCTCGCCCGCTATCTCGGCGCCTCGCTGTCCACCCGGGTGGGCGCCCAGCACGCCCTGGACGCCGGCTACTTCGAGCGCATGGACGCCCTGAACTTCGCCATGGCCCACGACGATGGCCAGAGCTCCGGCGACCTCGAGGGCGCCGACGTGGTCCTGGTCGGGGTCAGCCGCACCTCCAAGACCCCGACGTCGATCTATCTCGCCCACCGCGGGGTGAGGGCCGCCAACGTGCCTCTGGTGCCGGGCGCCGAGCCGCCGGCGCGGCTGTTCAGCCTCACCCGGCCTCTGATCGTCGGCCTGACAGTGTCGCCCGACCGCCTGCTGCAGATCCGGCGCAACCGGCTGCTCAGCCTCAGGGAAGAGCGCGAGAGCGCCTATGTCGAGGAGGAGGCCGTGCGCGAAGAGATCGTGCGCGCCCGCCGGCTGTTCGAGAAGCACCACTGGCCGGTCATCGACGTGACCCGGCGCTCGGTGGAGGAGACCGCGGCGGGGGTGATCAACCTCTTGAGCGCCCGCCAGGGCCACGTGGCGGAGATCATCGCCTGATGCGGGTGGTCCTCGCCTCCACCAGCGCGTCCCGCATGAGCCTGCTCCGCAACGCCGGGGTGGATTTCGAGGCGATACGGCCGGGCGTAGACGAAGACGCCGCCAAGGCCTCGCTCCTGGGCGACGGCGCAGGGCCCCGCGCAGTGGCCGACGCCCTGGCCGAGCTGAAGGCTGTCCGGGTGTCGTCGCGAAACCAAGGCCTGGTCATCGGCGCCGACCAGACCCTGGATCTCGATGGCGAGCTGATCGACAAGGCGGCCGATATCGAGGCGGCCCGCAGCCGGCTGAAACGCCTCGCCGGCCGGGCGCACAAGCTGCATTCCGGCGTCGTCGTGGCGCTGGACGGCCAGCCGATCTGGCGGGAGGTCGAGACCGCCGTCCTGACCATGCGGCCGTTCTCGGACGCTTTCCTCGATGGCTATCTGGAGCGGCGCGGCGAGAGCATCCTGTCCTCGGTTGGTTGCTACAAGCTGGAGGAGGAGGGGGTGCAGCTCTTCACCCGCATCGAGGGCGACTATTTCAGCATCCTCGGCCTGCCGATGCTGGGGCTGCTCGATCTCCTGCGGCGCTACGGAGCGCTCGCGGCATGAGTCGACCGCCCGTCACCGCCCAGACCCGGATCGCCGGGGTGGTCGGCCATCCGGTCCGCCATTCCCTGAGCCCGGTGATCCACAACGCGTGGCTCGACGCGGCCGGGATCGACGCGGTCTATCTGGCGTTCGCACCGCGCCCAGAGGGATTCGAGACGTTGGTCCGGGGGCTCGTCGGCGGTGTCGCCCTGGGCCTCAACGTGACCCTGCCGTTCAAGGAACGGGCGGCCGCCATCGCCGATTACACGACGCCGGAGGTCCTGCGGTCCGGCGCCGCCAATCTCCTGGTGTTCCGGCCCGACGGCGGGATCGGCGCCGACAACACCGATGGCGTGGGCCTGATCGCTGCCCTCGCGGGGGCGGGCTTCCAGCCGCGAACCGGGCCGGTGGTGGTCCTCGGCGCCGGCGGCGCCGCCCGCGGCGCCGTGCTCAGCCTGCTGGACGCCGGCGCGCCGGAGGTCCGGATCGTCAACCGCTCGCTGGAGCGGGCGCGGGCGATCGCGGCCCTGGATCCACGGATCCAGGTCGAAGGCTGGGAGGCCGCAGCCAGGGCCCTGGCCGGCGCCGCGGCGGTGATCAACGCCACCTCCCTCGGCATGACCGGCCAGCCGCCGCTCGAGCTGATGCTGAACGCCGCTCCGCAAACGGCGGTCGTCCTGGACATGGTCTACCGTCCGTTGCGCACGCCGCTGATCCTGGCGGCCGAAGCGCGGGGCCATCCGACCGCAGATGGGCTCGCCATGCTGATCGGCCAGGCCGTCCCGTCCTTCACCGCCCTGTTCGGGGCCGATCCCCCGGAGGACGTCGACGTCCTCCGCCTCTGCCAAGAGGCCCTGGGCGAAAGCCGATGATCGTCCTTGGCCTCACCGGCTCGATCGGCATGGGCAAGACCGCGACCGCCCGGCTGTTCGCCGAGGAGGGCGCCCTGGTGCACGACGCCGACCAGGCGGTGCATGCCCTCTACGCCAAGGGCGGCGAGGCGGTCCCGCCGATCGCGGAGGCCTTCCCGGCCGCGGTGAAGGACGGCGCCGTGGACCGGCGGGCCCTCGGCGCGATCGTCGCCGCCGATCCGTCCGCCCTGAGGCGGCTGGAGGCCATCGTCCACCCCTTGGTCGCCCGGATGCGCGACGCCTTCGTCGTCGAGGCCCGGCGCATGGGCGCGCAGATGGTGGTGCTGGACGCGCCCCTGCTGTTCGAGGCGGGCCAATCGGGGACGGTGGATGCTGTGGTCGTGGTCAGCGCCCCCGCGGAGGTCCAGCGCGCGCGGGTGCTGGAACGCCCCGGCATGACCCCGGAAACGTTCGACACGCTCCTGGCCCGTCAGCTGGACGACGCGCGAAAGCGCGCAGAGGCCGATTTCGTGATCGACACCAGCCAGGGCCTGGACGCCGCCCGCGCCCAGGTGCGGCGGATCCTCGCGGCGGTGAGCCACCCGGCCTGGACGCCGAAGCGGAGGCTTGCCGCACCCCCCGAACCGCCGCAATGATCAGGCCATGGCGCGCGAGATCATCCTCGACACAGAAACCACCGGCATCGACGTCCGCTCCGGTCATCGGCTGATCGAGCTCGCCTGCATCGAGCTCGACGATTTCATCCCCACCGGCCGCAGCTTCCACCGCTACGTCTTTCCGGACCGTGACATCGAGACCGAGGCCCAGGCGGTGCACGGCATCAGCATCGACTTCCTGGCCGGCAAGCCGCGCTTCCACGACGCGGAGGTCTGCGACGAATTCCTGGATTTCGTGGCCGACGCCAAGCTGATCGCCCACAACGCCGTCTTCGACCGCGGCTTTGTCAATTTCGAGCTCGAGAAGGCTGGCCGAAGGACCGTCCACGACGCGCGTTGGGTCGACACCCTGGCCATGGCCAGGGCCCGCTTCCCCGGCATGCACAACTCCCTGGACGCGCTCTGCAAGCGGTTCAAGATTTCGCTGGCCGAGCGGGAAAAGCACGGCGCCCTGATCGACTGCCGGCTCTTGGCCGCGGTCTATCTCGAGCTCTGCGGCGGCAAGGAACGGGCCCTGGATCTCTCGCCGGTGCGGACGGCGGCCCAGTCTGCGGCTGCGCAGGTCGAGCAAGGCGCCTATGGCCCCCGGCCGCGGCCCCTGGCGCCGCGCGCCTCCGAGGCCGAACGCGCCACCCACCTGGCGTTCATCCGCACGTCCCTCAAGGACACGGCGGTCTGGCTGAAGTACGGCCTGGAAGAGGCCTGAACCCCTGGCCTAGGCGTTGCCCCCGGTGGGCATATCCGCGACCTGCCCCTGGTTCTTCTGGGCCATGTAGATGGCCATGAAGTCGATGGGGTCGAGCATGAAGGGCGGGAAGCCGCCCTGCGAGGACATGTCCGATACGATCTGCCGCGCGAAGGGGAACAGGAACCGCGGGCACTCGGTCATCAGCACCACCTCCATGTCGGCTTCCGCGACGCCGGTGATCTGGAACAGGCCGCCATAGACCAGCTCGCAATGGAACACCGCCGCGCCATCCTTCTGCGCCGCCGCCGTGAGCTTCACGTCGACCTCGAACAGGCCGTCCGGCCGCCCGCGGGCGTTCATCTCCACCCCGACATCCATCTGTGGCGCCGCGGTCCCGAGGTTCAGGGAATCGGGCGCCCGCGGGTTCTCGAACGACAGGTCGCGGATGAACTGCGCCAGGATCCGGATGGCCGGTCCCTGCAGGGCGTTCTGATCGCCGGGGCCTTGCAGGTCCCCGCCCGGAATCTGGATCACCCCGCCTTGGTCGATGTCGCTCATGGATCTCGTCCGTGCAAAACTGTCCCCGGACGGCGGCCCGCAGGAGAAGCCGCGCTGCTACCACGCGGCGGCGCGCTGGCGCAACGCCGCTGACGCGGCCGGAAGTGGGCCCTATATAGCGACTCAACACCCTTTCGGACCCATGCCTGTGCAGCTGCTCGAGCTCCTCATCTTCGCCGTCCTGGCCGCCGTCGTGCTCTATAATCTCTATGCGGTGCTGGGCCGGCGCATCGGCCGCCAGCCCGGCGAGTCGCCCCAGGCCGCGCCCGTCGCCCCGCCGACCGACCGCCGCGCCGCGGCGCCGGAAGCGCCCGTCCCGGACGTGGAGCTGAGCGGCCTGGCGGCCCTAAAGGCGCGCGATCCCGCCTTCGACCTCGATAAATTCCTCCAGGGGGCCCAAGCCGCCTTCCAGATGATCGTGCGGGCCTTCGCCGCCGGGGACCGCTCGACCCTGAAGGGCCTGCTCGCCCCGGAGGTGATGACCCGCTTCGAGACCGCCATCGCCGCGCGCGAGGCGGAGAACCGCACCGAGACCGCCGAGTTCGAACATCCGCCGCGCACCGATCTGGAAACCTCGGAGGTGGACGGCGACATCGCCCGCCTGCGCGTGCGGTTCCTGGCCGAATTCAGGAACCGCTCCAAGGCCGCCGACGGGACCGAAGGCGATGAACAGCGGCGTACGGCGGAGGTCTGGACCTTCCAGCGGAACCTCTCCAGCCGGGATCCCAACTGGATTCTGGTCAGGGTGGACGCCGCCGAAGTCTGATGCGCGGGGCGAGGGCTCTTCCCGGTCTCGGCCTAGCCGCGGCTCTGGCGGCCTGCGCCACCGCGCCCCCGTCCCCCGCGCCGCGCCTCCCGTCGCCGACCGCGCCGTCGCCGGCGCGCTGGAGCGAGCTGCCGGGCTGGGCGGCGGAGGACCATCTGGGGGCGCTCGGCGCCGTCCGCGCCGCCTGCCGCCTCGGACGCCCGGTCGGCCTGGCCTCTGCGTGCCGCGAGCTGGAACGGGGGCCGCCACAGGACGACGCGGCGGCTAGGGACTTCTTCGAGCGCCGGTTCGGCCTGGCGCGGTTGCCCGGCGAAGGGCTGCTCACGGCCTATTACACGCCGGTCTATGAGGCCCGCACGGCGCCCGATCCGCTGTTCAACGCGCCGCTGCGTCCCGCGCCGCCGCCCCTGGAGCCGGGCGACCCTGCGCCGGAACGCGCGGCCATCGAGGCCACGCCGGCGCCCGACGCCCTGGCCTGGATGCGGCCCGAGGACCTGTTCTTCCTGCAGATCCAGGGCTCGGGGGTGCTGGACTTCCCGGACGGACGGCGGCTGAAGGCCGGTTTCGCAGCCTCCAATGACCGGCCGTTCATCGGCTTGGCGAAGGTCATGCGGCAGATGGGGCTGATCGACGATGCGCATAGCTCCGGCGAGGAGATCCACGCCTGGCTCGCCGCCCACCGGGGACCGGAGGCGAACGCCGTCATGCGGCAGAACCCCCGCTACGCCTATTTGACCCTGCGGCCCGACGACGGCGTCGATCCGCTCGGCGCGGCCGGTATTCCGCTCCCCGCCGGCCGGGCCCTGGCGGTGGATCCGTCGCGTCGTGGGTTCGGCGAGCTTTACTGGATCGACGCTTCCGTCCCGGCGCTGGCCGCCGCGGTTCCAGCCTATCGCCGTCTGGCCGCCGCCTTGGACGCGGGCGGCGCCATCAAGGGAGACCTCCGCGCCGACCTTTATCTGGGCGAGGGCGAGGCCGCGGGCCGGGAAGCCGGGCGCGTGCGCCACCGGCTGACGCTCTACCAGCTGCAGCCGCGATGAAACGCCGGCTGGGCCCTGAGGATCTCAGGCTCTGGCGCGTGGTGGCCTCGACGGTTCGCCCGTTCGCCGGCCGTACGCTGCCGCCCGAGCCGGCGCGCGCGCCGGCTGGCGCCGATCCGCCCAGGCCGGCGGCGGCCCCCGCGCCCCGTGCCGCCACGCCCCCGCGCAAGCCTTCGGCCGCCCTGCACGGGATCGAGCCCAACCGCGCCCGCCGCATCCTGCTGGGGCGCGAGCCCATCGGCGCCCGGCTGGACCTGCACGGCCTCGACCAGGACCAGGCGCGGGCGGTGCTGGAGGCCTTCATCGTCCGCGCCCATGCCGAAGGCCACCGGGCGGTGCTGGTGATCACCGGCCAGGGCCGCGCCGGCGGCGGCGTGCTGCGCCGGCGCGCGCCGGAATGGCTGGAGGGCCCGCGGCTTCGGGCCCTGATCGCCGGCGTCTCGCCCGCGCACCGCCGTCACGGCGGCGAGGGCGCGCTCTACGTGGCCCTGAAGGGGCAAAGGTAGGATCGCTCAACCCCCGCCGAGGTCCTGTCCCTTGGCTTGGGCGTCCTGGGTCTCGTGCGCTCGCTTGATCAGATAGGATCGGATCGAGTCCGCCTCGTCGTGGTCGAGCACCTTGGCGAAGGAGACCATGCCCTGGCTCTGCAGGACGCCGCCCAACACCACGTCGAAGAAGCTGTCCGACGCCAGGAGCGGGCTGTAGCGCAGGTCGGGCGTGATGCCGCCCGAGACGCCGGTGTCGCCGTGGCAGATGCCGCAATAGTGGCTGTAGAGCTTGAAGCCCTGGTCCAGCTTGGCGGGCGTGGCGGTCAAGGGCGGCGGATCCAGCGCGGGCCGGTTGATCATGGGACGCGGCGGCAGCTTGGCCGTCCCACCCAGCTTGAACACCAGAAGCCGGCAGATGTTGTGCAGCTTGCCGGATTTCAGCGACACGATGCCCGGCGACAGGGAATAGGCTCCGCCCCCGCCGGTCAGCACCGCGACGTACTGCTCGCCGTCCAACGCGAAGGTCATGGGCGCGGCGATGATCGCGCTCTGGGCGTTGAAGGACCACAGCTTGCGGCCATTGTCGGCCCGATAGGCCGCGAACTCACCGGCGTAGGTCCCCTGGAACACCACATCGCCGGCGGTGACCACGACGCCCCCGTTGGCGGGGCCCGGATGGTCGGCGCGCCAAGCCTGCTTCTGATGGACCGGGTCCCAGGCCAGCAGATAGCCCTTCAGGCCCTGCATCGTCGCCTTCTGGATCGCCGGATTGTTGGGCATGGCCCCGGCGGCGAAATCCAGGCCGGTGTTGAAGCCCACCGGATGGGCGGCGAAGCTCGTGTCGCCGATGTAGGGGAATCCGGCCTCGTTGGTCGGGATATAGACCAGCCCGGTCCTGGGGCTATAGGCCATCGGGTTCCAGCTGTGGGCGCCCAGCGGCCCGGGTGATCCGATCCACGGTTTTCCGGTCTGCGAATACCGCGCCTGGGGATTTTCGATCGGCCGGCCGGTCTTCATGTCGATGCCGGCGGCCCAGTTGATGGCCTCGATCGGCTTGGCGGAGATCAGCTTCCCGTTGGTGCGGTCGAGCACATAGAAGAAGCCGTTCTTGGGCGCCTGCATCAGCACCTTGCGGGGCGCCCCGTCGATGGTGACGTCGGCCAGGATGATCGGCTGCACCGCCGAATAGTCCCATTCGTCGCCCGGATTGACCTGGTAGTGCCAGACGTATTCGCCGGTGTCGGGCCTCACCGCGATGATCGAGGTGAGGAAGAGATTGTCCCCCATCTTGCCGCGATAGCCCTGGTTCCAGGGGTCGCCGTTGTCCGTGCCGAAGATCAGGAGGTCCTGTTCGGGGTCATAGACGATGGTGTCCCAGACGGTGCCGCCGCCGCCCAGCTTCCAGCTCCCCGGCGCCCAGCTCTTGGCGGCGATCTCCTGCAGCGGCTTGTCCGAGGGTTGGCCGTCGCGCTTCGCGGGGTCGCCCGGCACGGTATAGAAGCGCCATGCCAGCCTGCCGGTCTCGGCGTCATAGGCCGAGACGAAGCCGCGCATGTTGTACTCGGCGCCGCCGGTCCCGATGATCACCTTGCCCTTGACCACCCGCGGGGCCCCGGTGATGGCGTAGGACTTGGAACGGTCGAAGGTCTGGGTGCTCCAGACCGGCGCGCCCGTCTTGGCGTCGAGCGCGACCAGCCGTCCGTCCAGGGTTCCGACGTAGACCTTGCCCTTCCACATGGCGAGGCCCCGGTTGACCACGTCGCAGCACGCCTTGGCGCCCCATTCGCCCGGCACCTTCGGGTCATAGGCCCAGATCAGCCTGCCGGTCTTGGCGTCATAGGCTTTCACCTTGCTCCAGGCCGTGGTGATGTAGACCCCCCCGCCGGTCTCCAGCGGCGTCGCCTCCTGGCCGCGATTGGTGTCGAGGTCCGCGGCCCAGGCCAGACCGAGGCGCCCGACGTTCTGGTCGGTGATCTGGGTCAGGGGGCTGAAGCGCTGCTCGTCGTAGGTGCGGCCGTAGCTGACCCAGTCGCCCGGATGCTTGTCGGCCTCGATGATGCGCTGGCCGTCGACGGCGCCGGCGCCGGAGGGCTTGTGGCAGGCGCCGAGCGCCAGGGCCGCGGCGGCCAAGGTGATGGCAACGCTGATCGCCCGCATGGACGCCTTCTCCCGCACGCTGGCGCCGGCGCGCCGCAGATTGCGGCGCCGGCGCTCATGAGTTTGATTCGCAAGGCGTCCTTGGGACGCCCGCCCCTTTTCGTCGCTCATAACCAGGCCTTGATGCAGGCGCAACTCGCGCGCAGGCCCCGGCATGCGCTAGAAGGGAGGCCCAATGGGCCGTCTTCCGCTTTTCCAAGGACCCGCCTTCCGATGAATCCGATCCACGACCGCCGCATCGAGCACCCCGCCGCCTGGACCAGCGCCGAGATCGGCGGCCGTGAAGGCCTGACCCACCGCATGGCGCCCGAGCACGTGGCGGCGATCTGGTCGCTGGTCGAGCAGAGCCGAGGCATGCGGCCGGACGCCATCACCCGCCAGGATTTCGACCATCCGCTGATCAACGACCTGATGAAGGGCGTGCGCTTCGAGATCATGAACGGCCGGGGCGCGGTGATCCTGTCGGGCCTGGACCTCGAGGGCGTCTCGCTGGAGGACTTCGAGCGCGTCTATTTCGGCCTCGGGACCCACCTGGGCCGCGCCGCGATCCAGAGCCCCAGGAAGGACCTCATCGGCTACGTCGAAAAGGTGGAGAACAATCCGGACAAGCGCGGCTACCAGCTCGACGTCGAGCTGCGCTCCCACACCGATTTCCACGAGATCCTGAGCCTCGCTGCGTTCCGCAAGGCGGCGTCAGGCGGCGAGAGCGGCATGGTCTCCAGCCTCGCCGTCCACAATGTGCTGCGCGAAGAAGCGCCCGAGCAGCTGAAGACGCTCTACGAGGGCTGGTGGCACGGCTATGTCGAGAAGCGGCACCTGACCGCCGAGAAGGTGCCGATCTTCTGCAACCAGGATGGCCAGGTGAGCTGCTACTACCATGGCCTGTCCTTCCTGGCCGCCGCCCGCGCGCTGGAGACCGAGCTGCCGGAGAGCCTGCGCCAGGCCATGTCGGCGTTCAGCGCCATCGCCCAGCGGCCCGAGGTCCGCGCCGACTTCATGCTGGAGCGGGGCGAGATGCTGTTCTGGCACAATTTCCTCATGCTGCATTCTCGCCAGAGCTTCACCGACACTCCCGCGCAGAAGCGGCTGCTGCTGCGGCTCTGGCTGCACGTCCCCGGCGGTCGGCCCATGCATCCGGAGTTCCTGGATCGGGCGCGGCTGATGGACGAGATCCACGCCCAGGGCGTCACGGCCTTGCAGTACGCGCCGTTCGTGTCCAAAGGAGCCACGCCCGAGAAGACCTTGGCGGCGGCGGATTGAGGGGGCGATGGCGGGACATCTCACCGGACTGTTCCACGTGGCGATCAAGACCGCCGACCTGGACAAGACCGTCCGCTTCTACCGCGACGTGATCGGCTGCCACGAGACCGCCCGCCCGCCGCTGGGGTTTCCCGGCGCCTGGATGGCGGTGCCCACCCCCGTGGGCGAGGCCTTGTTCCACATCTATGCCGGCGAGCCGGCGCTGGGCCCCGGCGGCGCGCCCACACCGCATGGCACGGGCGCGATCGACCACGTCTCCCTGACGGCGGTGGGGTTCCAGGCCATGCGCGCCCGCTTCAAGGCGGCCGGGCTTCCCTGGCGCGAAGCCATCGTGCCGGGCGCCAACCTCTGGCAGCTGTTCGTGTTCGACCCCTCCGGCGTGCAGCTGGAGATCATCTTCGACAGCCGCGCCGAGGACGGCCCGGAGCCGGATGACTCCACGCCCGGCGTCCGCTACCGCCCCAACGAGGACTACTTCGACGCGGAGGCCTACGCGCGGTTATAGCTAGGAGATCCTGAGCCCCTCGCGCCGCACCAGCTGGGTGAGGCGGTCGGTCTCGCCCTTGAAGGCGCCGTCGTGCAGGGCGGGGAAGAGCTCCTGCTCCTCCACCCGGACATGGCGATAGACCAGCTTCTTCAGCCGCTTGGCCGCCCCCTCCCAGAGCGGATCCTCGGGCGAAAGCTCCTCCAGCTCGCGCAGCAAGGCGCGCATGTCGGCATGCTCGTCGAGCTGAGTGTGCGTCGCCTCGGCCATCCCCGCGCTGCGCAGAGCCGGATAGATCACGTTCTCCTCCTCGAGCGCGTGCCGGGAGAGGAGATCGCCGACCGCCGCGACCAGGGCGGCGCGCTTGGGAGCGTCCTCGATCCCCGTGTCGACCATCGAGCGCAGCAGCTTCTTCACAGCCCGGTGCTCGGCCTTCAGCTGCTTCTCCCAGTCGCCGGTCAGGGTCATGACCGCCTTGGCCGCCGCACGCCGGGCGCCGCCAATCGCCAGCCCCGCCGCGACGCCCAGGGCCGCGGCGCCGGCGGCGCCGATGAGCCGGGTGGTGTTGCGCGAATTCATGATGATGCGCCTCCATTAGGTCGCAAAGGGTCAATCCCGGCCGCGGTCCCACGGTTCCACACGCGCGGACGCGGCCCGCCTCGAAATAGGGGGAACGCTAAAGCGCCGGCATGGTTGTCCAGGCCCGTGGAGCGATGCTGGCCGAGGAGTGGCGCCTGCGCCCCTTGCGCGCCGAGGGGCCGACCCCCTAATCACGGCCATGGCCAAAGCCAAGATCTGCGGATTGAGCACGCCCGAGGCGGTGTCGGCGGCGCTGGAAGGGGGCGCGGCCTTCATCGGCTTCGTCTTCTACGCGAAGAGCCCGCGCGACATCGCCCCCGAAGCGTCCGCCCGGCTCGCCGCCCCGGCCCGGGGCCGCAGCCGCATCGTGGCGGTGACCGTGGACCCCGACGACGCCCTGGTCGACCGGATCACCGCCATCCTGAAGCCCGACCTGATCCAGCTGCACGGCCGCGAGACGCCCTCGCGCGCCGCGGCGATCGCCCTGCGATCGGGCGCGGGGGTGATCAAGGCCCTGCCGGTGTCGGAGGCGTCGGACCTGGAGGCCGCCAAGGCCTACGACTCCGTCGCCGAGCACCTGATGTTCGACACCCGGCCGCCGAAGGACGCCCCCATGCCCGGCGGCCTCGGCGCCGCCTTCGACTGGTCGATCATGGAAGGGCGCAGGTTCAGCCGGCCATGGCTCCTGGCCGGGGGCCTGGACCCCTGGAATGCGGCCGAGGCGATGCAAAAGTCCGGCGCGCCGCTGCTGGACGTTTCCTCTGGCGTGGAGCGTGGCCCCGGCGTAAAGGACCCCGCTCTGATTTCGGCCTTCCTCGAGGCTGTCCGCCGCGCTTGACGCGACAACGGATTCCAAGGTGAACGCACCGCTCCGCAACGACTATTCGGCCATGCCCGACGCCCGCGGCCGCTTCGGCGACTTCGGCGGACGCTACGTGGCCGAGACCCTGATGCCCCTGGTGCTGGAGCTCGAACAGGCCTACGCCGCCGCCAAGGCCGACCCCGCCTTCCAGGGCGAGCTCGGCGGCGAGCTGAAGCACTATGTCGGCCGGCCCTCGGCGCTCTATTTCGCTGAGCGCACCAGCGCCTACGTCGGCGCGCGCGTCTATTTCAAGCGCGAGGACCTGAACCACACCGGCGCGCACAAGATCAACAACTGCATGGGCCAGATCCTTCTGGCCCGGCGCATGGGCCGCACCCGCATCATCGCCGAGACCGGGGCCGGCCAACACGGCGTCGCCACCGCCACGGTCTGCGCCAAGTACGGCTTGCCTTGCGTGGTCTACATGGGCGCGGTGGACGTCGAGCGGCAGGCTCCCAACGTCCAGCGCATGCAGCTCCTGGGCGCCGAGGTGCGGCCGGTGACCTCCGGGGCGGCGACCCTGAAGGACGCCATGAACGAGGCCCTGCGCGACTGGGTCACCAACGTCCATGACACCTACTATTTGATCGGCACCGCCGCCGGGCCCCACCCCTATCCGGCCATGGTCCGCGACTTCCAGGCGGTGATCGGCGCGGAGGCCCGCGCCCAGATCCTCGAGGCCGAGGGCCGGCCGCCCGATGCGGTGGTCGCCTGCGTCGGCGGCGGCTCCAACGCCATCGGCCTGTTCCACCCCTTCCTGAACGACGAGGGCGTGAAGATCTTCGGCGTGGAGGCCTCGGGTCACGGCATGCAGACCGATCAGCACGCGGCCGCGATCAACGGCGGCCGTCCGGGGGTGCTCCACGGCAACAAGACCTATCTGCTGCAGGATGCCGAGGGCCAGATCCTGGAGGCCCATTCGATCTCTGCGGGCCTCGACTATCCCGGCATCGGGCCCGAGCATTCCTGGCTGCACGATGTCGGCCGCGCGACCTACCTCACCGCCACCGACGCCGACGCGCTGGAGGCCTTCCAGCTCTGTACGCGCCTGGAGGGGATCGTTCCGGCGCTGGAATCCGCCCACGCCATCGCCCGCCTGCCCGACGTGGCCAAGGCGGTGGGCAAGGACGGGGTGATCGTGCTCTGTCTTTCAGGCCGCGGCGACAAGGACCTCGCCACGGTGATGGCGCATCTGGGCGGCAAGGCGTGACCGTCGAGCGGATCGACAGCCGCTTCGCCGAGCTGAAGGCGCAGGGGCGCGCGGGGTTCGTGGCCTATGTGATGGCCGGCGATCCGGACGCGGAGACGGCGCTTCAGATCCTGCGCGGCCTGCCCGCGGCGGGGGCGGACCTGATCGAGCTGGGCTTTCCCTTCTCCGATCCGATGGCCGAAGGACCGCCGATCCAGCGCGCCTCCCAGCGGGCGCTCAAGGGGGGCATGACCCTGAATGGCGCCCTGGCGCTGGTCCGCCGCTTCCGCGACGGCGATTCCACCACACCCTTGATCCTGATGGGCTATCTGAACCCCCTGGTCACCCACGGGCTGGAGCGCTTCGCCAGGGACGCTGCGGGCGCGGGGGTCGACGGGCTGATCATCGTGGATTGCCCGCCCGAGGAATCCGATCCCCTGGCCGACGCCCTGGACGCCGAGGGCGTGGCCTTGATCCGGCTCGCCACCCCCACCAGCGACGAAGCGCGGCTGAAGGTGGTGGTCCGGCGCACCTCGGGCTTCGTCTATTACGTCTCGGTGGCCGGGGTGACCGGAGTCAAGGAGGCGGACGCGGCGGCGGTGGCGCCGCAGGTGGCGCGCGTGCGCCGCGCTTCGGGCCTGCCGGTGGCGGTGGGCTTCGGCGTGAAGACTCCCGAGCGCGCCGCGGCGGTGGCCCGGGTGGCCGACGCTGTGGTGGTCGGGTCGGCCCTGGTGGAGGAGATCGCCCGCGGCCTGGAGCGGAACGAGGCCCCGGCGGCGAATGTTCTGGAAACGGCCCGCCGCCTGGCGCAGGCTGTGCGCGAGGCTAGAGTCACGCGAGCATCGGTCGATGGCTGAAGCGAGGAACGACCTGCCCCCCGATCCGCCGCCCCGCCCCGAGCGCCAACGCCAGGGCTGGCTCGCCAAGATCGCCCCGGGCGTGCGCCGCCTGGTCTCCAAGCGCGAGACGCCCGAGAACCTCTGGGTCAAATGCCCCCAGACCGGCGAGATGATCTACCGGTCGGATCTGGAGGCCGCGCTCTGGGTGACGCCGTCCGGCCACCACATGCGCATCGGCCCGGATCTGCGCTTCGCCTACACTTTTGACGGCGGCAAGCGGGAGGCCATCCCGGCGCCCCGTGCGGTCGAGGATCCGCTGCACTTCGTTGACGACAAGCCCTATCGGGTGCGGCTGGCCCAGGCGCGCAAGGCCAGCGGCGAGGACGACGCCATGGCGATCGCCTACGGCCTGGTCGGCGGCGTTCCGGTCGTGGTCCTGGTCCAGGATTTCGCCTTCATGGCTGGCTCCCTCGGCATGGCGGCGGGAGAGGGCTTCATCACCGCGGCGCAAGCGGCGGTGAAGCGCGGCGTGCCCCTGGTGGCTTTCACCGCCGCCGGCGGCGCGCGGATGCAGGAAGGGGCGCTGTCCCTGATGCAGATGGCCCGCACCACCTTGGCCGTCCAGGACCTGAAGCGCGCGCGCCTGCCCTATGTGGTGGTGCTGACCGACCCGACCACCGGAGGGGTGACCGCTTCATACGCCATGCTGGGCGATGTGCACCTGGCCGAGCCCGGCGCCCTGGTGGGCTTCGCAGGTCCCCGGGTGATCGAGCAGACCATCCGCGAGGTCCTGCCGCCCGGTTTCCAGCGGGCCGAGTACCTGGTGGAAAAGGGCATGGTCGACCGCGTGACCTCCCGCAAGGAGCTGCCCGAGGTGCTGGGCTCGATCCTGGGGACCCTGATGATGGGCCGCCGCCTGCTCGCGGCGGAGTAGATGACCGACCACCTGCGCGCCTCCGACGCCGCCCTGGAGCGGCTTAAGACCCTGCATCCCAAGAAGATCGACCTCTCCCTGGAGCGCATCGCCCGCGTGCTGGACGTGCTCGGTCGCCCGCAGGATCGCCTGCCGCCGGTGATCCACGTGGCCGGCACCAACGGCAAGGGCTCGACCGTCGCCTTCCTGCGGGCCATCGGCGAGGCGGCCGGGTTGAAGGTCCACGTCTACACCTCCCCGCACCTGGTTCGCTTCGTGGAGCGCATCCGCCTGGCCGGCGAGCTGATCACTGACGCCCATCTGGCCGAGGTGCTGGCGCGGGTCGAGCGCGCCAACGCCGGGGCGGGGATAACCTTCTTCGAGATCACCGCGGCGGCGGCCTTGCTCGCTTTCGCCGAGACGCCGGCCGACCTCTGCGTGCTCGAGGTGGGTCTCGGCGGCCGCTACGACGCCACCAATGTGATCCCCACCTGCCAGGTCGCGGCCATCGCCCCGGTGGATTACGACCACAAGGAGTTCCTGGGCTCGGACCTGAAGCGGATCGCCTGGGAGAAGGCCGGGATCCTCAAGCCGGGCCGGCCGGTGGTCTCGGCCCGCCAGGCCGAGGCGGCCTTGGACTCGATCGAGGCGGAGGCGGAAACGCTCGGGGCGCCGCTGCAGCTCATGGGCCGTGACTTCGACGCCTTTTTCCAGGCCGGACGCATGGTGTTCCAGGGCGACGACCGCCTGCTCGACCTGCCGCCGCCCAGCCTCTACGGCCCCCACCAGGTGGAGAACGCCGGCCTGGCCGCCGCCGCCGCCCTGGCCTTTGGCGGCCCCATGGCCGAGGAGGCCGCCATCGCCGCGGGCGTGTCCGGCGCCGTCTGGCCGGCGCGGCTACAGCGCCTGGCCCGCGGCCCCTATGGCGACAAGGCTTCCGCCCGCGGCGCGGACCTGTGGCTGGACGGAACCCATAACCCGCACGGCGCCCGGGCGCTGGCCCTGGCGCTGGAGGCGATGATCGCCCGCGACGGGCGGCCGCTCGCCCTGGTCGTCGGCATTCTCGGCAACAAGGACGCCGCCGGCATGTTCGCCGCCCTGGCGCATCTGCGGCCTCGGGTGTTCACCGTCCCCTCGCCGTCGGACGCCGGCGCCTCGCCCGAGGACCTGGCCGCCGCCGCACGATCGGCCGGCCTGGAGGCGGAGCCTTGCGCCAGCCTCATGACGGGCTTCGAGCACGCCCTGGCGGCCGAAGGCGCCGCGCCCCACGTGGTGATCTGCGGCAGCCTCTACTTGGCCGGTGATGTGTTGGCGGCGTCGCCTGAGACTTGGCCGCGATAGCCCCCGGGGATTCGCCCGCCGCGCAGCTGTGAGCGGCGAAGCCGCAAGGGCTGCGTTGAACCTGGCGGGGGTCAGGGCCTGAGCGCCGTCGCCCGCGCCTTCCGCCACGCCGTGAAGGCATAGACCGCCACGCCCGACCAGATGAACGCGAAGGCCAGGAGGTTCAGCCTGGACAGCGGCTCGCCCGATCCGACGCCGATGGCGAACTGCATGGTGGGGGCGATGAACTGCAAAAAGCCCAGGGTCGAGAGCGGCATGCGCCGGGCCGCCCAGGCGAAGGCGACCAGGGGCGCCACCGTCGCCGGCCCGCCGAGGGCGAGCAGCAGTCCCGCCAGGGGCTTGGCCGCGTGTCCCATGCCCGTGGACTGGAACCAGAGCCCATAGGCGAGCGCCGGGCCGGCCAGGATCAGGCACTCGACGAACAGGCCGGTCTCGGCGTCGGCGGCGACCCGCTTCTTGATGACGCCGTAGAGGCAGAAGGAGGGGGCCATGCCCAGCGCCGCCAGCGGCAGGCCGCCGTGGGCCATGGTCTGGACGCCCACCCCGACCAGGGCCAGGGCGATGGCGATCCAGCCGCCCGTCCCGATGCGCTCTCGGAACAGCAGCATGCCGGCTGCGACGCTCATCAGGGGATTCAGGTAGTAGCCGAGGCTGGCGTCCAGCGTATGGCCGGAGTTCACCGCCACGACGAACAGGCTCCAGTTGCCGAGGATCAGCAGGGCCGAGGCGGTGAGCAGGGCGACCGTCGTCGGGGTTCGCAGGGCGGCGCGGACCTTGGACCACCCGCGGGTGAAGACGATGAGCGCCGCCGCGCAGACCAGCGACCACCAGGTGCGCCAAGCCACGATCTCCCAGGGCCCCGCGCCGGCCCAGGCCGCGGCCTTGAACAGCAGCGGCAGGAAGCCCCAGAAGAAATAACAGAGGGCTCCGGTAAGGACCGCCTTTCTCTCCTCGGCGGCCACCGGATCGGCGGTCACCGAGGCGGAGGTCATGCGTGGGCCTTCTCGATCAGGCCGCGCTGGTGCAGCAGCTGGGCGATCTGCACGGCGTTCAGGGCCGCGCCTTTGCGCAGGTTGTCGCCGACCACCCAGAGGTTGAGGCCGTTCTCGACGGTCGGATCCTTGCGGATGCGCGAGACGAAGACGTCGAACTCGCCCTGGATCTCCTTGGGCGTGGCGTAGCCGCTCTCGTCGTGCTTATCGATCACCTGCACGCCCGGGGCTTCGCGCAGGATGTCGCGGGCCTCGTCCTCGTCGATCGGGCGCTCGAACTCCAGGTTCACGCACTCGGAGTGCCCCACCATCACCGGCACCCGCACGCAGGTCACGGTCAGCTTGATCGCGGGATCGAGCATCTTGTGGGTCTCGGTCCACATCTTGGCCTCTTCGTCGGTGTAGCCGTCCTCGCGGAAGGCGCCGATGAAGGGGATGACGTTGAAGGCGATCTGCTTGGGGAACTTCTTGGGCTCGGTCGGACCCAGCACGAAAATGCTCCTGGTCTGGTCCCAGAGCTCGTCCATGCCCTGCTTGCCGGCGCCGGAGACCGACTGGTAGGTCGAGACCACCGCCCGCTTGATCTTCGCCGCGTCGTGCAGCGGCTTCAGCGCCACCACCAGCTGGATGGTCGAGCAGTTGGGGTTGGCGATGATGTTCTTCTTGCGGAAGCCCGTGACCGCGTCGGGGTTCACCTCCGGCACGATCAGGGGCACGTCCGGGTCCGTCCGCCAGGCCGAGGAGTTGTCGATCACCACCGGCCCGGCCTTGGCGATCTTGGGAGACCACTCTCTGGAGATCGCGCCGCCCGCCGACATCAGCACGATGTCGACCTTGGAGAAGTCGAACTGCTCCAGCGCTTGGCACTTCAGGGTCTTTTCGCCGAAAGAGACCTCGATGCCGGTGGATTTGCGCGAGGCCACGGCGAAGATCTCGTCCACCGGGAACTTCACTTCCTCGAGGATCAGCAGCATCTCGCGGCCCACACTGCCCGTGGCGCCGACGACGGCCACCCGGTAACCCATCGAGCACTCTCCTTTGGAATCGGACGCGGGCCTTACCGCCTGCGCCCTTTTTTCGCAAGCTCAGCGCGCGGACGTGGCGGGCACATAGACGGCATAGGGCGCGCGCCGACCGTCTTCCTCGCGGTATCCGGACGCGATCCCGAACGCCGGATCATAGGGTCCGAGGTCGATCTCGGCCTCGGGGAAGATCACCAGCATGCGCCCCTGCACCCGCACCAGGACTTCCACCGGCTGGGCGCGGTTGCGATCCGACCAAGTCTTGATCTGGCGGTAGTAGGGCTCGCGGCGCCAGGCGTTGGGATAGGCGCCGTCGACGTCCACGATGATCCGGTCGGGCTTGTTGCTCCAGACCACCAGCTTGCAGCGGTCCGGCCGCCATTCGTCGCCCTTCAGCACGAAGGTCGACCAGTAGCACTGGAAGGTGCGGCATTCGGAGGGGGCGCCGCCATAGACGGCGCAGCCGACGCCCTTGGCGAAATGCGGACACCACTGCCCCGCCGGCTTGTCCAGCGCGGCGATGCCGATGACCTTGCAGCACAGGCTGCAGCTTCCGCAGGGGCGAACGGGCATCAGGCGGCCTTAGTCTCCGGCGCGCGGACGCGCAAGCCGGCGCGACGTCTCAGCCCGCGGCGGCGAGGGCCTTCAGCACCGCGTCGCCCATCCCGGCGGTGGAGAGCGTCCCGCCGAGGTCGCGGGTGCGGGCGCCGGCGCCCAGGGCCGCGGTCACCGCCCGGCTCAGCCGCTCGTCCAGGTCCGGCCGGCCGAGGGACCATTTGAGCGCCATGCCGAACGACAGGATCGCCGCCAGCGGATTGGCCAGGCCCTGGCCGGCGATGTCGGGCGCCGAGCCATGGACGGGCTCGTAGAGGCCGGGCTTGCCGGCGTAGGAGAGGGCGGCGGAGGGCAGGAGGCCGATCGAGCCGGTCAGCATCGAGGCCTCGTCCGACAGGAGGTCGCCGAACAGGTTGTCGGTGAGGATCACGTCGAACTGCTTGGGGTTCTTCACCAGCTGCATGGCGGCGTTGTCGGCCAGCATGTGCTCGAGTTCGACGTCGGCGTAATCCTTCGCGTGCAGCTTGGTCACCACGTCGCGCCACAAGACCCCGGTCTCCATGACGTTGGACTTTTCCGCCGAGGTCACCTTGTTGCTGCGGCTGCGGGCCAGCTCGAAGGCGATGCGGGAGACCCGCAGGATTTCGTCCTCGGTATAGACCTGGGTGTCGACCGCCTTGCGGCCGCCGCCGGCCAGGGCCTCGATGCCCCGCGGCTCGCCGAAATAAACCCCCGAGGTCAGCTCGCGCACGATCAGGATGTCCAGTCCGGACACCACCTCGCGCTTGAGGGTGGAGGCGTCGGCCAGGGCTTCGAAGCACAGCGCCGGGCGCAGATTGGCGAAGGCGTCCATGGCCTTGCGCAGGCGCAGCAGCCCTGCCTCGGGCCGGTCGCCGCGCGCGACGCCCGCCCATTTTGGCCCGCCGACCGCGCCCATCAGCACGGCGTCGGAGGCCAGGGCCATGGACTCGGCCTCCGGGGTCAAGGGCGTCCCATGCAGGTCGTAGCTCTGGCCGCCGAACGGGCGCTCCTGGATCTCCAGGTGGAAATTGCCATGCGCCGTCATCCAGGCGGAGACGCGGCGCACCTGTTCGATGACTTCGGGACCGATCCCGTCGCCGGGCAGCAGCAGCAGCGTAGGCAAATCAGGTCTCGCGGCTGGAGGTGACGGCGTGGGCCTTCATCCGCCGGTCGCTCATCCCGAGCGCCTCGCGGTCCGCGCGCCAGGCCAGGAAGTGCGGTGCATTGTGATGGGCGTGCAGCGCCGCGTCGTCGCGCCAGATCTCGAACACGTGCACGAGCCCGGTCTCGGCGAGATCCTCGGAATAGACATACTCGATGCAGCCGCTCTCCGCCCTGGACAGCCGCATCATCTCGAGCATCCGCTCACGCGCCGCCGGCAGTTTCGCGGGGTCGAACCGGACGGTTCCGGCCAGGATGACGCTCACGCCCGCGCCTCCAGCCAGGGCCTGGTCCGCCCGGCGGCCTGTTCGAAGCGGTCGATGTCGGCGGCGTGCTGCAGAGTCTCGCCGATGGAGTCCAACCCCTTCAGCAGCTTCTCCTTGCGGCCCGGATGGATATCGAAGCTGAAAGCCTTGCCCGAGGGCGCGGTCACGGTCTGGGCCTCGAGGTCCACCGCAAACAGGTGGTTGCCGCCGCGGGCCTCCTCCATCAGGGCGTGGACCTGTTCGGCCGGCAGGCGGATGGGCAAGAGGCCGTTCTCGAAGCAGTTGTTGTAGAAGATGTCGCCGAAGGAGGGGGCGATGACGCAGCGGATGCCGTAGTCGAGCAGGGCCCAGGGCGCGTGCTCGCGGCTGGAGCCGCAGCCGAAATTGTCGCCGGCGATGAGCAGCTGGGTCCCTTGGTAGGCCGGCAGGTTCAGCACGAAGTCGTCCTTGGGCTTGCCGTCGAAATCGAAGCGGAAGTCGTAGAACAGCCCCTTGGCCAGGCCCTTGCGCTCCACCGTCTTCAGGAACTGCTTGGGGATCAGCTGGTCGGTGTCCAGGTTGGCGATCGGCAGGGGGGCGGCCCGGCCTTGAAGGGTGGTGAAAGGCTGCATTCGATCAGGATCTCAAAAGGGCGAGGCCGGAATAGAGCGGAAAGGCGCGGTCGTCACTGACCAGGATGAGGTCTTCGGCCATGGCTTGGCAGATCAGGAGCCGATCGAAGGGATCACGGTGGTGCAGAGGAAGGTCGCGCAATATCGCCGCGTGTTCCGGCTCCAGCGGAAGCCACCGGAAACCGGCGTCTTCTGCGGCCTCACGGAAACCTGCCGCCGGGGCGCGTTCGATCGCCGGCGGCAGATACAGCTTTCCCAAGGCGTTCTTGATGGCTGCTTCCGCGACACTGATGACGCTCAAGAAAACCTCCGAGCCAGGGTCATCGAGGATGTCGTCAGTCCGCGTGGCTCGGCGCTGATCTGGGTCGGCCAAGCGTAGGAAGACGTGGGTATCGAGCAGATACCGCTGCTTCACTTGGACGGCTCGTCTTCAGGAAAGACCGGCCCGTTCTCCCAGAGGTCGATCTCTTCCTGATCCGTCCGCAGCAGCTCGACCAGATTGTCAGGCGCCTTGTAGCCATACTTCGCCCAGAACCCCCAGCGCCGAGGTTTTTTTTGCGCCTCCGCGGCAGGCATGGCGACGAGCCGCGCGATCGGCCTGCCGTTCTTGGCGATCACGATCTCCTCCCCCGCGCCGGCTTCCTCGACCAGCGACGACAGGCGGGTCTTGGCCTCGTAGAGATTGACCTGCTTCATCACCGTCAGATGCGCTTCTTGACCAACTTGGTCAAGGCGTCGGCGGGAGTTCCCGCACGTCGGCGATTCGGCCCGTGACCGCGGCCGCGGCGGCCATGGCGGGGCTCATCAGATGGGTGCGGCCGCCGCGGCCCTGGCGGCCTTCGAAGTTGCGGTTGGAGGTGGAGGCGCAGCGCTCGCCGGGCTTCAGCCGGTCCGGATTCATCCCCAGGCACATGGAGCAGCCCGGCTCGCGCCAGTCGAAGCCCGCTTCGATGAACACGCGGTCGAGGCCCTCCGCCTCCGCCTGCTCGCGCACCAGGCCCGAGCCCGGGGCGACCATGGCGCTGACATGGGGCGCGACGGTGCGGCCTTTCAGGACGGCGGCGGCCTCGCGCAGATCCTCGATGCGGCTGTTGGTGCAGGATCCGATGAACACCCGGTCGACCTTGGCTTCCGCGATCGGCTGGCCGACCTTCAGCCCCATGTAGTCCAGGGCCCGCTGGGCGGATGCGCGCTTGTCCTCGCTCTCATAGCCGGCCGGGTCGGGCACGAGGCCGGAAATCGGCAGCACGTCCTCCGGGCTGGTGCCCCAGGTCACCTGCGGCTCCAGGGCCGAGACGTCGATCATCACCTCGCGGTCGAAGGTGGCGTCCGCATCCGAGAAGAAGCTCCTCCAATAGGTCAGAGCCATCTCCCACGCTCCGCCCTTGGGCGCGGCGGGGCGCCCCTGCAGATAGGCGTAGGTGGTCTCGTCCGGCGCGATCAGCCCGGCCTTGGCGCCGGCCTCGATGGTCAGGTTGCAGAGGGTCATCCGGCCCTCCATCGACAGGGCCTCGATGGCTTCGCCGGCGAATTCGATCACCTGGCCGGTGCCGCCCGCGGTCCCGATCTTGCCGATCAGGGCCAGGGCGTAGTCCTTGGGCCCCACCCCGGGACCGGGGCGGCCGTCGAAGCGCACCCGCATGTTCCCGGCCTTGCGCTGGCGCAGGGTCTGGGAGGCGAGCACATGCTCCACCTCCGAGGTGCCGATGCCGTGGGCCAGGGCCCCGAAGGCGCCGTGGGTGGAGGTGTGGCTGTCGCCGCAGACGATGGTCATGCCCGGCTGGGTGCGGCCCTGCTCGGGGCCAACCACGTGCACGATGCCGTTTCGGACGTCGCCCATGGGGAAGAACTCGATGCCCGCCCAGGCCACGTTGCGCCCCAGGGTCTGAAGCTGCAGCCGCGCCGCCTCGTCCTTCACCGCATCGACGCCCAGCGCCTGGCCTTCGGTGGGAACGTTGTGGTCGGCCACGGCCAGGGTGCGGTCGGGCCGGCGCACCTTGCGGCCCGCCTCCTTCAGCCCCGCAAAGGCCTGGGGCGTGGTCACCTCGTGGATCAGGTGCAGGTCGATGTAGAGGATCGTCTCCTCGCCGTCTTGGCCGACGACGTGAGCGTCCCAGATCTTGTCGTACAGGGTCTTACCGGACATGGCGGGCGATGTAGGCGGCCGGGGGAGGCCCGTCTAGTGCGCCACGTCCCTGTGATATAGTTGACTCAGGCAAGCAGTCGCCCAAAGCTCGGCTTCGGATGGAGATCGCCATGGCCGCCGGGCTTGCTCAGGACATCGCCGCCGTCAGGGCGTTCAACCGGTTCTACACCCGCCGGATCGGGGTGCTGGACGAAGCGCATCTGGGCGGCGGCTTCACCCTCGGCGAAGGGCGGGTGCTCTATGAGCTGGCCCACGCCGATGGCCTGACCGCCAAGCGCCTGGGCGAAATGCTGGACCTGGACGGCGGCTATCTCAGCCGCATCCTGCGCCGGTTCGAGGCGACGGGTCTTCTGGAACGCCGGCCCGATCCGAAGGACGGCCGAAGCTCGAGCCTGCATCTGACGCCGAGCGGCCGGGAGGCCTTCGTGCGCCTGAACGCCCGCTCCGAAGCCCAGGTGGCCGGGATGCTGGCGGCGCTCGACGAGGACCGGCGCGCACGCCTCACCGACGCCCTGCGGACGGTCGGAGGGCTGCTGGCGCCAACCGCAACGCAAGTCCCGGCGGAGATCGTGCTGCGCCCCCATCGCGTGGGCGACATGGGCTGGATCGTCCAGCGCCACGCCGAGCTCTACGCCGAGGAGCGCGGCTGGGGGCCGCTGTTCGAGGCGCTGATCGCGGAGGTCTGCGGCGACTTCCTGCGCAATTTCGATCCGGCGCGCGAGCGCTGCTGGATCGCCGAGCAGGCGGGCGAGCGGATGGGATGCATCTTCCTGGTCAAGGGGGAGGGGCGGACAGCCAAGCTCAGGCTGCTGCTGGTCGAACCCGCCGCGCGGGGCCTGGGTCTCGGCCGCCGGATGACCGCGGAGTGCATCGCCGCCGCGCGGGTCCTCGGATACGAGGAGCTGACCCTGTGGACCCAGAGCGTGCTGACCACCGCCCGCCGCATCTATGCCGAGGCGGGCTTCCGCCTGGCGGCGAGCGCGCCGCACGACCTCATCGGCCTGCCGCTGACCGGCGAGACCTGGGCGATGAAGCTGTAGAGGTTAGCCGGCGCAGGACGGAGCCTCAGGCCTCGGTGCTGGCCGCTGCTTCCTTGGCGGCGGCGCCGGGCGTGGTCTGCCGTTCGGCGATGCGGGCCGACTTGCCGCGGCGGTCGCGCAGGTAATAGAGCTTGGCCCGGCGGACCGCGCCCCGGCGCTTCACCTCGATGGAATCGATCATCGGCGACAGCAGCGGGAACACCCGCTCGACGCCTTCGCCGAAGGAGATCTTCCGCACCGTGAAGCTCTCGTTCACGCCCTCGCCGGCGCGGGCGATGCACACGCCCTCATAGGCCTGTACGCGCTCGCGCTCGCCTTCGCGGATCTTGACGTTCACCCGTAGCGTGTCGCCGGGGCGGAACTCGGGGACGGCGCGGCCGGCCGTCAGGCGCTGGGCTTCCTCGCGCTCGAGGGTTTCAATCAGATTCATCGTTCCGTCTCCCGACGATCGTTCGCCTTGGCGAGATGGGCGGCCCACAGATCCGGCCGCCGCTCCCGCGTTGTCACTTCCCTCTGGCGCCGCCGCCACTTGGCTACCTCGCCGTGATGGCCCGACAGCAGCACCTCGGGGATCTCGAGCCCTTCGAACGTCCGCGGCCGGGTGTACTGCGGATGCTCGAGGAGCCCGTCCTCGAAACTCTCTTCGGCGAGCGAGGCCGCCTCGCCCAGCACTCCGGGCAGCAGCCGCACGCACGCCTCGATCACCACCATCGCCGCGGCCTCGCCCCCGGCGAGCACCGCGTCGCCGACGGCGACCTCCTCGAACCCGCGGGCCTCGATGAGGCGCTGGTCCACCCCTTCGAACCGGCCGCAGAGCAGGATCAATCCCGCGCCCTCGGCCCAGTCCTTCACCCGCGCCTGGGTCAGGGGCCGGCCCCTGGCGCTCATGACCAAAAGCGGCCGCCCCGCCCGGTCGAGCTGGTCGACCGCAGCGGCGATGACGTCCGCTCTCATCACTTGTCCCGGACCGCCGCCCGCAGGGGTGTCGTCCAGGAAGCCGCGCTTATCCTTCGAAAATTCCCGGATGTCCACTGTTTCGAGACGCCACAGGCTCTGCTCGCGCCAAGCCGAACCGATCAGCGACACGCCCAGCGGGCCGGGAAAGGCCTCCGGGAACATGGTC
>FTHL01000040.1_pt1 | contig 30482 bp, 32 predicted proteins | sample 1640951 | NCBI WGS metagenome assembly FTHL01 (sample SAMEA3914788, study PRJEB12502) | metagenome | biome: forest; material: soil | place: Canada | collected 2011-07-03 | depth 0.1 m
CAGCAGCCTCACGGCGTCTTCGAGGTGCAGCCGCTCGATCATCCGGCCCTGCAGCCGGATCGCGCCGAGACCGGCGGCCTGCGGGGCCGCGAACGCCTCGACCACCGCCCTCGCCCACGCAAGCTCTTCGGTCGACGGCGAGAAGGCCCGGTTGCAGGGCTCGATCTGGCGGGGATGGATCAGGGTCTTGCCGTCGAACCCGAAGGCGGCCGCCTGGCGGCATTCCGCTTCGAAGCCCGCGTCGTCGTCAACGCGGTTGAACACGCCGTCGAGGGCGATCAGGCCGTGCGCGCGGGCGGCGAGCACCGTCTGGGTCAGGACGGGCTGGGCCGCCGCCCGGTCCGCGCCGAGCCGCCACCGCGTCTCCAACGACAGGTCGTTCAGGCCGAGCGCGAGGCCGCCGAGCCGGCTTGGACCGGCCGCCGCAACGACCGTCTGGAGGCTCAGGGCCGCCGCGGCGGTCTCGACCATGATCCACAGCCGCGTCCGGTCGGGCGCCTCGGCCAGGGCGGATCCGTAGGCGGCCACGTCGGCCGCCGTGCGGACCTTTGGCGCCAGCACGGCGTCGGGACCGGCGGCGGCGGCGGCCTGCAGGTCTTGTTCCCCCCAGGGGGTCTCCAGGCCATTGCAGCGGAGCACGGTCGCGCGATCGCCGAAGCCCGCCCTCAGCGCTTGCACGGCGGCCGCCCGGGCCGCGGGCTTCGCCTCGGGGGACACAGAGTCCTCCAGGTCGAGGATCACCGCGTCGCAGGGCAGGGCACGGGCCTTTTCGAGCGCCCGGGCGTTGGACGCGGGAACGAACAGCACGCTGCGCCAGCGGCGACCGGTCGGTGAAGCGGCGGGGTCCTGGGCCAAAGGCTCGTCTGGTCAGCTCGCGAAAGCCCGTCCTATGATGGGCCATGCCGCTCCGTTACGACCAAACCCGCTATGACGAAACCGCCCGCAACGTCATGGGCGGCGAGCTCGAGCCCTGCTCGCTCGATCCGGTCACCGGGTTCTTCCGTAACGGCTGCTGCGAAACCGGACCCCACGACATGGGAATGCACACCGTCTGCGCGGTGATGACCGAGGCGTTCCTGGCCTATTCCAAGTCGGTCGGAAACGATCTCTCCACGCCGCGGCCGGAGCTGGGGTTCCCGGGGCTAAAGCCCGGCGACCGCTGGTGCCTGTGCGCGCCGCGCTGGAAGGAGGCCCTGGACGCCGGCATGGCCCCCAAGCTGGTGCTCGAGGCCACCCACGAGGAGACCCTGGCCATCGTTCCGCTCGGGGTCCTCAAGGACCACGCCGCCTCAGCCTAGCGGATACTCCCGCTCCAGCTCGTAGCGAGAGCCCTCCGACGACGGCCAGCTGGAATAGAGGCCGAACCAGGTCACGCGGAACGGCGGCGAGCGCAGGAGGTTGTGACCTTGCACCCAGGCGCCCACGCGCCCGGGATCCGCGCGCTTCAGGTACGCCAGGGTCACATGGGGCGTGTAGGCGCGCCGCTCGGGCTCCAAGCCGGCCCGCCGGGCGGCCCGCTCGCAGGCGGCGGCCAGGTCGTGAAGCGCAGGGCAATCCTCCACGCCGGCCCAGAGCGTCCGCAACTCGATGCCCTCGCCGAAGGTCCCGACGCCCTGCAGGGCGAGGTCGAACGGCCTGGCGGAAATGCGCCCGAGCTCGCCGTCCAGGTCGGCGGCCCTGTCCTCGCGGGTCTCGCCGAAAAAGCGAAGGGTGACGTGCAGGCTCTCGGCCGGCCGCCAGCGCGCCCCCGGCAGGCCTTGCTGGCGCCGCTTCAGAGCCTCGCCCAGATCGGGCGGGACCTCGACCGCCGCGAACAGGCGGATCACCTCAGGGCCCGGACGACATAGGGCGCCAGGCGCTGGGCGATGATCCTGACGCCCCGGGGGTTGGGATGCAGGCCGTCGCCCTGGTTCAGGGTCCGGTTGAGCTCCACCCCCGCCAGCAGGTCCGGATAGAGCCCCACCCGCTCGGCGCGGGCCACCGCGGCGAAGACGGCGTTGTAGTCGCGGGCGTAGCGGGCGTTCAGGCTGGCGGGCGCGTGCAGGCCGCACAGCAGCACCCGAATCCGCCGCGCCTTCAACCGGCGGACGATGGCGGTGAGGTTGGCGCGCATCCTCTCGGGCGGCAGGCCCTGCAGCAGGTCGTTGCCGCCCAGGGCGACCACGCAGAGCGCCGTGTCCGGCTGGACGCTGAAATCGACGCGCGCGAGCCCGCCCGCGGTGGTGTCGCCTGAGACGCCCGCCGCCCGCACGGTCGCGTCGACGCCCAGCCGCGCGAGCGCCGCCTGCAGCTGCGCCGGCACCGCCTCTGCGGCGTGCAGGCCATAGCCGGCGGTGATGGAGTCCCCCAGGATGGTGACCACCGGCGGCCGCCTGGCCGCCAGTGCCGTCGGCGCCACGACGAGCGAGAGGGCGCCGGCGAGGACTTCACGGCGGCTGCACGGAAAGGATGAGGCGAATGGCATGACGCCGCCCTATTTAAGCCCTGCGCCCCGGCGCTCAATCGCCGGCTTGCGGCAAGACAAGGACGCCATGCGAGATACCCCCCTGCCCCTGGCGCTGCAGGCCGTCAGCCTGACCCTGCCGTCCGCCGCCGGTCCGGTGGAGATCCTTCGCGAGGTGGACTTTGCGGTCGGCCCGCGCGAGCGCGTGGCCATCACGGGCCCGTCCGGCTCGGGCAAGTCCTCGCTGATCGCCGTCGCCGCGGGGCTGGAGCGGCCCAGCGCGGGCCGCGTCCTGCTGTTTGGCGAGGACCTGTCGCGGCTGGGCGAGGACCGCCGCGCAAAGCTGCGGCGCGCCCGCGTGTCGCTGGTGTTCCAGTCCTTCCACCTGCTCGCCAACATGACCGCCGAGGAAAACGTCGCCGCGCCGCTGGAGATCGCGCGGCTGACCAGGCCGCGCGCCACCGCCCGGAGCTGGCTGGAGCGGGTCGGCTTGCAGGCCCGCGCCCGGCACTACCCCCACCAGCTCTCCGGCGGGGAGCAGCAGCGCGTGGCCCTGGCTCGCGCCCTGGCCGTACGGCCGGCCCTGCTGTTCGCCGACGAGCCGACCGGCAATCTCGACACCAAGACCGGCGCCTCCGCCGCGGATCTCATGTTCGAGCTGGTGGCCGAGGCCGGCGCGGCCCTCGTGCTGGTCACCCACGACGAGGCCCTGGCCGGCCGCGCCGACCGCCGCCTGCACATGAGCGCCGGCCGGATCGAGCCATGACGGCGCGCCGCCTCGCATGATCCCGCTGTCGCTGCGCTTCGCCGCGCGCGAGCTGCGCTCGGGCGTGCGGGGCTTCCGCATCTTCATCGCCTGCCTGGCCCTGGGCGTCGCCGCCATCGCCGCCGCCGGCTCGACGGCGGAGGCCTTCCGCCGCGGCCTCGCCAGCGAGGCGCAGGAGATCCTCGGCGGCGACGTCGTGGTCTCGGTCGACCGCATCTTCACCCGGCCCGAGCGGAGCCTGTTCGCCGGCGTCGGCGCGGTCGCCTACTCCGCCGCCGCCCGCGCCATGGCCGAGGCGCCGTCGGGTGAGCGCCGCATGGTCGAGCTGCGCGCCGTCGGCGCCAACTATCCCTTGGCCGGCTCGGTGGAGCTGACGGACGCCGCCGGCCGGCCGCTGTCGCTGGATCAGGCCCTGGAGCCGGAGGGCGCTGTCCCCGGCGCCGCCGTGGAAAGCGCCCTCTTGGACCGGCTGAAGCTGAGGATCGGCCAGACCTTCACTGTTTCCGACAAGCCCTTCGTCGCCCGCGCCGTGCTGGTGTCCGAGCCGGACCGCCTGACGCGCGGCTTCGCCCTGGGCCCGCGGGTGCTCACCCGGCTGGACGCCTTCCAGGCCTCGGGCTTCGTCAAGGCGCCCGGCTTCGCGGGCGAGGCGGTTCGCCTGTTGCTGCCGGATGGCCGCTCGCCGCCGGCGACGGCGCGGGCGCTGCGCAAGCGCCTCGCCGGCCCAGGGCTGGAGGTCCGCGACCGCACGCGCGCGGCGGTGGGAATCGACCGCCTGATCGATCAGCTGGAATACTTCCTGGGCTTCGTGGGCCTGGCGTCGCTGGTGGCGGGGGGACTCGGCGTCTCGGGCGCGGTCTCCGCCTATCTGGAGGGCAAGACCCCGGCCATCGCCACGCTCAAGGCCCTGGGCGCCAAGTCGGCCCTGATCCGCAACCTGCACCTGATCCAGATCGCCGTACTCGCCGCCATCGGCATCGGCCTCGGCGTCGCCCTGGGCGCCGGCGCGCCCTTCCTGCTGGGCGCGATCGCCGGCAAGGACCTGCCCGTCCCCGCCCTGTTCGACCTCTACCCGGCGCCCCTGGAGCGCGCGGCGGCCTTCGGCGCCCTGGCGGCTGCGGCGTTTTCCTTAGGCCCCCTGGCGCGGGCCAGGGCCACCCGGCCGTCGGCCCTGTTCCGACGCGAGCTCGGCGGGCGCATCGGCTTCAGCGTGGACCTGGTCATGGCCGTCGTGGCGGGGGCGGGGCTCGCGGCCCTGTCTATCCTCACCGCGCCGACGCGCCTCTCCGCGGCGGTGATGATCGGCGGGGTGGCGGCGAGCTTCGTAGTGCTCTGGCTGCTCGGCCGCCTGGCGACCCTGGTCGCGGGGCTTGGCCGGGGGATCACCTCCGGCCCGGTGCGGGTCGGTCTGGCCAACCTTGCGGGTCCGCGGTCCGCCGCGCGCACCGCCACCCCGGCCATCGGCCTCGGGGTCGCTCTGCTGGCGGCCGTGGTGCTGATCCAGTCGAGCCTCTTGCATCAGGTCGAGGTGGCCGCGCCGCAGACCGCGCCGGCGCTTGTCTTCACCGAAGTCCCCGGCGACCGGGCGGCCGAGTTCGACCGGGTCATCGCCGCCGAGCTCGGCACGGTGGGCGAGGACCGCTACCAGCGATGGGGCTTCCTTACCGGCCGCATCACCGGGACCAACGGGGCGCCGGTGGTCCGCTCCCGCATCGGCCGCGATCAGCGCTGGGCCTTCGACCGCGACATCCCGATGGCGGTGATCGGGGCGGAGCCCAGGGGCGCTCAGGCGACCGAGGGCCGCTGGTGGCCCGCCGGCTATGGGGGTCCGCCGCTCGTGGCCCTGGACAAGGACGTCGCAGACGCGGCCGGCCTCAAGCTCGGCGACAGCCTGACCCTGTCCGCGCTCGGGCGCGACGTCCAGGCCAGGATCGCGGTGCTGCGCCGGGTCAGCTTCGGCGGCTTCGGTCCCTCCTTCACCGTGGTGATCGATCCGCACGCCCTACAGGGGGCGGTGCTCAACCAAGTCGCCATCGCCAAGGCCAGCAAGGCTCAGGAGAGCGCCATCCTGCGCGCGCTCGGCCAACGCTTTCCCGAGGTCAACGTGATCAGCGTGCGCGAGCAGCTGGAGGCGGCCACCGGCATGTTCGACCGCCTCGCCCTGGCCATCCGGGGCGCCGCCAGCGTCGCCGCCCTGGCGGGGCTGCTGGTGCTGGCGGGGGCCATCGCCGCCGGCGCCCGGGCGCGCGCCAAGGAGGCGGCGACGCTGAAAGTGCTGGGCGCCTCGCGCGGCCAGATCCTGATCGCCTATGCGGTGGAATACGGCTGCGTCGGCCTCATCGCCGGCGCCGCGGGCGTGGGGCTGGGCTACGCGGCCGCCTGGCCCGTGGTGGTCAAGGTCTTCCGCATCGGCTGGGCGGTCGACTGGACCGGCGTGGCCGCCCTGGTGGGTGGCGCCGCCATGCTGGCCGGGGCCGGCGGCCTGGCCTCGGCCTTCGTCGCCCTGGCCCAGCGTCCCGCGCCCGCCCTGCGCGCGGAATGACGGCCGCGCCGTTCGCCTTGCTTTGGACGTGCCGCGATCCGATATTTGGGCCTGCGCCCGCTTTCGGGCGTTCGAGAAAGGGTTCTCTTCGATGAGCGACTTTGACCGCGGCCTTCCCCGCGCCGTCCCGGCCGGTGCGGCCGACATGGCGGTGGACGCGGGCCTGCGCGGCTTCATGCTCGGCGTCTACAACAAGGTGGCGCTCGGCCTCGTCTGGTCCGCGGTGCTCGCCTACGTCACCTCCAGCGTGCCGGCGGTTCGGGACCTCTTGTTCCACGTCGACGCCACCGGCCGGTTCGCCGGCATCACCCTTCTGGGCATGCTGGTCGGCTGGTCCCCACTGGTGATCCTGCTGGTCTCCGGCTTCGCCATGCGCAACCCCACGGCCCAGAGCTCGGGCATCCTCTATTGGGTGATCGTGTCCCTGATCGGGGCTTCGCTGGGCATGTGGGTGCTGATCTATACCGGCGCTTCGATCGCCGTGACCTTCCTGATCACTGCATCGGCCTTCGGCGCGCTCAGCCTGTTCGGCTACGCCACCAAGCGTGACCTCACGGGGATCGGCAGCCTTCTGATCGTCGCCTTGTGGGGCATCATCATCGCCAGCCTGGTGAACATCTTCATCCATTCGCCGGCGGTGAGCTTCGCCGTGAACATCCTGGGCGTGGTGATCTTCGCGGGCCTGATCGCCTACGACACCCAGCGCCTGAAGATGACCTACTACGCGGTGGGCGGAGACTCCCGGGCCGCGGGCGTGGCCTCGAGCTACGGGGCGCTCAGCCTCTACCTCGACTTCATCAACCTGTTCCTGTTCATCCTGAGGCTGACCGGCGGCCGCCGCTAGGCCCTGGCCTGACGCAGACAGAGCGAGCCCCGGCGGTGTTCCGCCGGGGCTTTTTCGTGGCCCCTAGTCCACCACCCGCAGACGCTTGCGGTCGAACACTTTCAGCACCTGATCCAGCTCGTGGCCGCGCTTGAGCACGTGGCCGCCGTGGCCGATCACGGCCCACTGGCCCTGGCGCCTCGCCAGCGCGGGCCGCTTCTCGATGCGGTAGAGCGGCGCCTCGGACGCCCGGCGGAACACCGAAAAGGTGGCGGAATCGGAGAAGCCGTCGATGGCGTAGTCGCGCCATTCGCCCAGAGCCACCATGCGTCCGTAGAGGTTCAGGATTCTGCCGAGCTCGCGGCGGTCGAAGAACACCCGCCCTTTCAGGGGCGGGAAGATCTGGCTTTCAACGCTCACCCTGTTCGTCCCGTGATGCGACTTCGCCTAGGGATGCACGGCCCGCGGCAAATTGGAACCGGTGTCATCAACAACCTTTAAATGGCCTCATTTCGGTCCCGCACCCGCCCCGTTGGAGCAGCTTAATGGCAGTGTCGATCGGGCGGGACCTGTTGGTTCTGGATCCTGAACAGCCCCCCCAGCCCCCCGGATCACGGGCCTCGGCCGGTCGGCATACTAAACCGATGACGCCCGCGCGGACCTCCCTCCCCCCCAATCCGCGCGGGCGTCTATCGTTTCAGCCTCCGCTTCAGCTCAGCAACACGCCCAGGATGCGGCCGCCCTTGCCGGCCTGCACCAGCACGCAGGTCTTGAGCTCGGCCCCCGGCGGAGGAGCCGGCAGGGCATAGCTCTGGGCCCGCCCTTTCCAGCTTCCAAGCTTGACCAGCTGACGCACCACGTTGCGCTCGACCAGGGTGTGGCCGCGGTTCTCGCCGCCCTTGACCGGAACCTCCTGCGTGCGGGGATCGTAGCGCACGAGCCAGACCTCCGCGCCGCCAGCGGGGGCCGGGCCCGGCCCCACCGCCACGCGCGCGTGGCGCAGCAGCCGCATTGGGGGACCGGGGCGCCGGGTCTTCTCGGCCTGCCGGATGAGGGCGTCGATCTTGCCGCCGTCGGCGCCGGCCGACTGCAGCTTGCCGTCGACCACGACCTGGGGCGTATAGACCTCCCGGATCGCCAGCTTTTCCATGTAGGCCTTCTGCCGGGCGGTGAATTCCGGTCGCGCGAAGGTGTCGGTCCAGCCCAGATAGTTCCAATAATCGACCGCCCAGGTGAGGGCGAGCACGCCTGGCCGGTCGGCGATCCCGTCGAGCAACTTGTCGCCGCCGGCGCAGGAGGCGCAGCTCTGGCTGGTGAACACCTCCACCACCACCGGCGGCTTGGGGCCCTTGGCCGCCTGGGCGCCGCCCGCCCAGGTCGTGAGCAGCAGCAGGGATAACGCTAAGACGGGCCGTCGCATCGCGGCGCAATTAAGCCGACTTGGCCTCGGCTTGGGCTTCACCAATCCGTGAACGGAGCCGCTCCCCTCCCGCACGGCGGAAGGGAAGCTCAGCTTCACTCGGCCGCCGCGGTGGCGGGCTGGGCGCTGGCGCGGGCCAGGTTGCGCAGCACATACGGCAGGACGCCGCCGTCGCGGAAGTAGGCAAGCTCGGTCGGGGTATCGATCCTGCAGACCACCGGGAAGCGGGCGATCCGGCCGTCGGACGGGCGGTAAAGCTCCACCGTCAGGCTCTTGCGCGGCTGCAGGCTCTCAAGACCGCGGATGTTGACGATCTCCTCGCCGGTCAGGTTCAGGCGCTGCCAGCCTTCGGCCCGGAACTGCAGGGGCAAGACACCCATGCCGACAAGGTTGGAGCGGTGGATGCGCTCGTAGCTCTCGGCTATGACCGCGCGCACGCCCAGAAGCCGGGTGCCCTTGGCCGCCCAGTCGCGCGAGGAGCCCGTGCCGTATTCCTTGCCGGCGAACACCACCAAGGGCCGTCCCTCGGACTTGTAGCGCATGGCGGCGTCGTAGATCGACATCACCTCCCCGGACGGGAAGTGCTTGGTCATGCCGCCCTCGATCTCCGGGACGATGCGGTTCCGGATGCGGATGTTGGCGAAGGTGCCGCGCATCATCACCTCGTGGTTGCCCCGCCGCGAGCCATAGGAGTTGAACTCGGTCGGGGAAACCTGGTGGCTGATCAGATATTCGCCCGCGGGCGACGTCTTCTTGATCGAGCCGGCCGGCGAAATGTGGTCGGTGGTGATGGAGTCCCCGAAGATGGCCAGCACCCTCGCCTCGATCACGTCGGTGACCGCCGAGGGCGTCATGGTCATGCCCTCGAAATAGGGCGGGTTCTGCACATAGGTGGAGCCGGGGTCCCAGGCGTAGGTCTGGCCGCCGGCGACCTCGATCGCCTGCCAGTGCTCGTCGCCGCGGAACACGTCGGCGTAACGCTCGCGGAACATCTCGCCGGTGACCGAGGTGCGCTGCAGCTCGGCGATCTCCTCGTTGGTCGGCCAGACGTCGCGCAGGTACACCGGCTCGCCGCCGGCGCCTTCGCCCAGCGGCTCGTTGGCGAGGTCCATCTTCATCGAGCCGGCCAGGGCGTAGGCCACCACCAGGGGTGGGGACGCGAGGTAGTTGGCCCGCACGTCCGGGTTCACCCGCCCCTCGAAGTTGCGGTTGCCCGACAGCACGCTCACCGCGACCAGGTCGCCGTCCTGCACGGTCTTGGAGATGTGTTCCGGCAATGGCCCGGAGTTGCCGATGCAGGTGGTGCAGCCATAGCCCACCAGGTTGAAGCCCAGGGCGTTGAGCGGTTCCTGCAGGCCCGCCCGGGACAGGTAGTCGGTCACCACCTGCGAGCCCGGCGCCAGGGAGGTCTTCACCCACGGCTTGACCTTCAGCCCCTTCTCCACGGCCTTCTTGGCCAGCAGGCCCGCCCCGAGCAGGACCGACGGATTGGAGGTGTTGGTGCAGGAGGTGATGGCCGCGATCACCACGTCGCCGTGGCCGAGGTCGAAGCTCTCGCCCTCGACCGGCGCGCGCCGGTCGTCAGGCTTGCTGAAGTCGTTCTCAAGGGCGTTGGCGAAGGCTTCCGCGGCGCCGGAAAGCAGCACCCTGTCCTGAGGGCGCTTGGGGCCGGCGATCGAGGGCTCGACGTGCCCGAGGTCGAGCTCCAGCGTGTCGGTGAACACCGGGTCGGCGTAGCCCTCCTCGAACCACATGCCCTGTTCCTTGGCATAGGCCTCCACCAGCGCCACCCGGTCCGGATCGCGACCGGTCCGGCTGAGGTATTCGATGGTCGCGCGGCTGATCGGGAAGAAGCCGCAGGTCGCGCCATATTCCGGGGCCATGTTGGCGATGGTCGCCTGGTCCTCGATGCTCAGGCAACCCAGGCCGGGACCGAAGAACTCCACGAACTTGCCCACCACGCCCTTCTTGCGCAGCATCTGGGTGACGGTCAGCACGAGGTCGGTGGCGGTGGCGCCTTCCGGCATGCGGCCGGAGAGCTTGAAGCCGATCACCTCGGGAATCAGCATGGGGATCGGCTGGCCGAGCATGGCCGCCTCCGCCTCGATGCCGCCCACGCCCCAGCCCAGCACCGAAAGCCCGTTGATCATGGTGGTGTGGCTGTCGGTGCCGACCACGGTGTCCGGATAGGCGCAGGCGTCGGGTCCTTCGGCGCCGGTCCAGATGGTCTGGGCCAGGTATTCCAGGTTCACCTGGTGGCAGATGCCGGTGCCCGGCGGCACGACGCGCAAGCCGTTGAACGCCGAGGATCCCCAGCGCAGGAAGCGATAGCGCTCCAGGTTGCGCTCGTATTCACGCTCGACGTTGCGCTTGAACGCGTCGGGGCCGCCGAAATAGTCCACCATCACTGAGTGGTCGATGACCAGGTCCACCGGGCTCAGCGGATTGATCTTCTCGGGATCGCCGCCGAGCTTGGTCATGGCGTCGCGCATGGCGGCGAGGTCGACCACCGCCGGCACCCCGGTGAAGTCCTGCATCAGGACCCGCGCGGGGCGAAAGGAGATCTCGTGCTCGACGGAGCCCTTGTTGTCGACCCAGGCCGCGACGGCCCGCAAGTCGTCCTCCTTGACCGTCAGGTTGTCCTCGTAGCGGAGCAGGTTCTCCAGCAGCACCTTCATGCAGACGGGCAGGCGGGAGATCCCGGTCAGGCCCTCCGCTTCCGCCGCGCGCAGGCTGTAGTAGAGGTAGGTCTTGTCTCCGACCTTCAATTGCTTGCGGGTGTGATGGCTGTCGATTGGCGGCATGGAGCGGGAAATCCCTTCCTGTTCAGGGCCGCCCGGACATCGGAAGCGGGATGGCGCGCTAAGCGAGGCGGACACACAGCGTCCGTCCCGGCGCGGCCGGAATCCCTCTCGGCCGGGGGTCTCTTAGCCCCCGCCCATGACCGCGTCCATGTTCGGCGGCGGACCTAATGATCACCGCCGTCGAGATCGAGGACCTGGCGCTCGAACGGGGCGGCCGGCGCCTGTTCCAGGGGCTGGCCCTCAACCTTGCGGCCGGCGAGGCCGTGGCGCTCACCGGGCCCAACGGCGCGGGCAAGACCAGCCTGTTGCGCGCCTTGGCCGGCCTGATCCGGCCTGCCCTGGGCGAAGTCCGCTTCCAAGGCCGGCAGGGCCTGCTCGAACCGGAAGAGGCGCGCGGCCGATACCTGCACCTCGTCGGTCATCAGGACGGCCTGAAGACCGCCCGCTCGGCCTGGGAGGAGCTGAAATTCCAGGCGCTCTGGACCGGAGGCGCCGTCGCTTCCGCGCGCGCCGCCGTGAAGGCGATGGAGCTGGAGCGCGTTACGGAGCTGGAGGTGAGGATGCTTTCGGCCGGGCAGCGCCGGCGGCTCGCCCTGGGGCGGCTGTTGGCCAGCCCACGGCCGCTCTGGCTGCTGGATGAGCCGCTCGCACCCCTTGATTCCGGCCGCCGCGCCCGCTTCGGCGAGATGATGGCGGCTCATCTGAAGGACGGGGGCCTGATCCTGGCGGCCGTGCACGACCCTCTCCCGATCCCCGCGCGAACGCTGGACCTCGCGCCGTGAGCCTTTGGGTGCTGCTGCGGCGGGAACTTGCCCTTGCGTGGGGGCGCGGCGGCGGCCCGCTGCTGGCCTGCGCCTTCTACGTCGCCACCGCGAGCCTGTTGCCGCTGGCCATCGGCCCCTCGCCCCGCACCCTCGCGGCGGTGGCGCCGGGCTCGGCCTGGGTGGCCCTGGCGCTGGCGGCGCTGCTGTCGCTGGAGCGGCTGTTCGAGCGGGACTTCGAGGATGGCGCGCTGGACCTCTTGGCGCTGGCGCCCCAGCCGCTGGAGCTGGTGTGCGCCGTCAAGTGCCTGGCCCAATGGCTGGCCACCGGCGCGCCCCTGGCCTTGCTGGCTCCGGTGGTCTCCACCGCGCTCGGCGCGCCCTTGAGTCTGGCGCCCCTGACCCTGCTTTGCGCCCTGGTCGGCGCCCTGGGATTCGCTTTCACCGGGGGCCTGGGCGCAGCCCTGGCGCTGGGCAGCCGCCGTGGCGGCCTGCTGGTGGCGGTGATCGTGCTGCCGCTGTTCGCCCCGCCGGTGATCTTCGGCGCCGGCGCGATCAGCGCCTACGCCTCTGGCCTTGGCTGGACTTCGGGGGTGCTGTTGCTCGCAGCCTACAGCCTGGCCACCGTGGCCCTGCTGCCCCTGGCCATGGCCGCCGCCTGCCGCAACGCCCTTTCATGACAGCGGAACGACCTGCCGGCCATCAATTCGCCCGCCGCCAGCGCCAACGTGAGGCCCCGCCGCCCTCGTGGAAGGATCACATGAAGCTCGCCACAAGCCTCTTCGCCGGCGCTGCCGGCTGCCTCGTCCTGGCCGGTTCCGTCGCCGCCTTTGGCCAGCCTGAAGACCAGCCCCCGCCGGCGGTCGACAGCCGGCCCGCCGATCGTCCGCCGGCCCTGCAGGAGCAGCGGCGCGAACGTGAGCGCCAGCTCCACGACGCCCTGAGGCTCAGGCCGGACCAGCAGGGCGCCTGGGACGCCATGGTCGAGGCCATGCGGCCGGATCGGGACCGTCGCGCGGAACTCAGGCGTGGCCCCGGCGAGGCCTCCACCACACCCGAGCGGCTGGACCGGATGAGCCGTCAGCTCGAGGACCGGCTACAGGCGTTCGAGCGTCGCGCCGACGCCATCAAGCGCTTCTACGCCATCCTCGACTCCGGACAGCGTCAGACCTTCGATTCCATGGCCGAGCTCGGGGGCGGCATGGGACGCGGCATGCGCCGGGAGCGGCCGGAGCGCGGGCCAGGGCAGGGCTGATCAGAGCTTGAGCAGCCAAGTCTCGTCGCGCATGGCGCCGGAGAGCTCGCTGGGCTCGGCGGCGACCATCCGGAAGCCGGCGCGCGCATAGAGCGTGCGCGCGGCCTCGAGCACGTCGACGGTCCACAGCACGATCTCCCCGTAGCCGGCTTGGCGCGCGAAGCTGACGCAGGCTTCGACCAGGCGGCCGCCAAGCCCCTGGCCCCTGGCCTCGGGCTCCACGAACAGCAGGCGCAACCGGGCGCGGCGGTCGTCGACGCGGGTGAGCCCGACGCATCCGAGCAGGCTGGACCCCCGCCGGGCCACCCAGAACCGCTCGCGAGCGGGATCGCGCCGCTCCAGGAGATCGGCGACGATGCGGGCGACATGGGCTTCGTAGCGCGCGTCCCAGCCGTAGGCGGGCGCCATCACCTGCATATGCCGGTGCTGCAGCCAGCTCAGGTCACCCGGCTCCGGCTCCGCCAACCGCACGCCCGCCGGCTCGGTCGAACCCGGCTCGGTCTTGTTCTGCACCTTGTCACCTCTTATGCCCGGCCCATGTTCGCCGCCCTGACCAATCCCCAGCGCTTCATGAGCGTCTCCCGGTGGGCCGCCCCGGCGCTCGGCCTTCTGGCCGCCGCCCTGATCCTGATCGGCCTCTGGCTCGGCTTCACCGCGCCCCAGGACTACCAGCAGGGCGACACGGTGCGGATCATGTTCGTGCACGTGCCCGCGGCCTGGCTCAGCATTTTCGTCTATGCGTGCCTCGGCGGCGCGAGCTTCTTCGGCCTCGTCTTCCGCCATTCCCTGGCCGATGCGGCGGCGCGGGCCTGCGCCCCGCTCGGCGCCGGCTTCGCCATCCTCGCCCTGATCACCGGCTCGCTCTGGGGCCGGCCGATGTGGGGCGCCTGGTGGGTGTGGGATCCGCGCCTGACTTCGGAGCTGGTGCTGCTGCTGTTCTACCTCGGCTACCTCGCGCTGCAGGCGGCCATAGAGGACGAGGCCAAGGCCGCGCGCGCCTGCGCCATCCTGGCCCTGGTCGGACTCGTAAACCTGCCGATCGTGCATTTCTCCGTGAGTTGGTGGAACAGCCTTCACCAGGGCGAGTCGATCTTCCGCACGGGCGGGCCGGTGATGGCCGCCGTATTTCTATGGCCGCTGGCGATCATGAGCCTCGGCTACACCGTGCTGTTCGGCTCGCTGTGGCTGGTGCGCATTCGCGCCGAGGTCTGGCGCCGCCGGGCCCGCGTGCTCGCCTTGCAGGCGGCGGCCTAGCGATGCTGCACCTCGACATGGGCCGCTACGCCGCCTTCGTCTGGCCCGCCTACGGCGTGAGCGCCTTGGTGCTGCTCTGGATGATCGCCGACAGCCTCGCCCGCGGCCGCCGCTGGCGCCGTCGGGCCGAGCGCCGCGGCCCGGCCGACCCCGAGCGTCCGTGAAGCGCTGGTTCGCCTTCCTGCCCCTGGCCGCCGTCGTGGCCCTGGCGGTGCTGTTCGCCGGCTACGCGCTGCACCATGATCCGCACGTCAACCCGGCCGCGCTGGTGGGCCAGAAGGCCCCGGCCGTCGCCCTGCCGCCGCTTCAGGGCGGCGCGCGCGCACCCATCCGGCCCCCGGGTCAGGGCCCCGTGCTGGTCAACTTCTTCTTCTCCACCTGCGTCCCCTGCATACAGGAGGCGCCTGCGCTGATGGCCCTGAAGGCCCAGGGGGTGCCCATCGTCGGCGTCGCGTGGAAGGAAGACCCGGCCAAGTCGGCCGCGTTCCTGCGAACCTACGGCGACCCCTTTTCGGCCGTCTTCGCCGATCGCGACGGCCGCGCGGGCGTGGACTTCGGCATCACCGGCGCTCCGGAGACCTTTGCCGTCGCCGCCGACGGCAAGGTCGTGGACAAGGAGGCGGGGGCCCTGACCCCGGCGCGCGCCGAAGCTCTGGCCGAGCGGCTGGATCGTTAACGCCCGATTCACCATAAGCTCCAAGCCTGGGGCCTATCCCGTTCGAGGCGCGCATGGCCGACGTTCGTCTTCCCGCTGTCGGCGCCCCGCCGGTCCAGCCGCCGCCGCAGAAGCCGCAGGCGCGCGCCGCCCAGCGCGCATTTTTTCAGGCCGCCCTCGCCGCCGTCGAACCTGCGCCAGTCGTTCGTCCGGGCGCGGTCCAGACGCCCCCCGAGCCGGCGCGCCTCGCCGTTCAGCCGGCCACGACGCCGGATCGCAAGGACGGCTATCGACCGGGGACTTTGCTCGACATCAAGGTCTAGCGCTCTAGCCGAGCGCCGGCGTAGGCTCCGCGGCCGGCTCGGCCTCCGCCTTGGCCTTCTTGGCCTTGCGCTTGGCCTTCTTGTCCTTCTTCGGCTTCTTGGCCTTGGGCTCGGCCGTGTCGCGGGGCCCGTGAGGCTCTGTCGCCAGGGCCCGGAGCGCCGCCAGGAACCCGTCGCGCTTGCTGCTGGGGATGAGCTTCAGCAGGGCCTTGTCCGCGGCCTTCGCCCCGGGTTCGGCCGAGGCGAGCACGCTCTTGCCCTCTTCGGTCAGCCGCACCGCGTTGGCCCGCCCGTCCTTGCTCGACCGCTCACGCTCCAGCAGGCCCTTGCTCCGCATGCGTCCGACGAGCTCGGCCAGGGTGGAACGGTCGATGCCGGTGGAGCGGACCAGCTCGGCCTGGGTCAGACCCTCGTCGGCGGCGACGGCGGCCAGCACCGCATATTGGCGCTGAGTCAGGTCGGAGCCGGCAGCCATGCCGCTGTAGATGTCGAGCGCCCTCTGCAGGGCGCGATGCAGCAGGTGGCTGGGCGATGCGTCGAGCGCCGTGGAGACAGGCTTGGACTTGGCCATCGTCGGGAGTCCTCTTTCGTCGCCGGAACCCATAGCCGACTAAAGCGTCACTTTGACGACAGTCCGTCCGTAGACGGTTTTAAGACAACCTAGGATTCAAGCTCCGCCGCGGTCTCTACGCCCTTCATGTCCTTCATCATCATCGGCACCTGGCTGAGGGCGAACAGCACCGAGAGCAACGGCAGTCCGGGGAAGCGGAACAGGATCCAGATGCTGTCGGGCTGGGTCCGCCACACCACTTCGTTCAAGCCCGCCATGACCAGGAAGAACACGCCATAGCGCACCGTCAGCCGCCTCCAGGCGCCGTCGGTCATGGTCAGGGTTCCGCCCAGCACCATCTTCAGCGGGGTCTTGCCGAGGCCCGCGCCGACCAGCATCACCATGCTCAGGATCAGGTTGATGGCGGTCGGCTTGATTTTCACGAACAGGGTGTTGTGGAAGATCAGCGCCAGGGCGCCGAAGATCAGCGCCGCGAGCCCCGAGAACAGGGGCAGGGGCGCAAGCCTGCGTTCGGCCAGGAAGCCCACCAGCAAGGCCACGGCGGAGCCCACGACAAGGCCCCAGGTCGCGATCAGCAGCACGTCCTGGCTGGACCGGTGCAGCACCAGCTTGGCGGCGAAATAGGCGAGCACGAACACCACCAGGCCGCCGAAATCGACGACCGCCCGGATCACGGTGTTCGGCTTGTCCGGCTGCTCCGGCATCGGCGCCTCCATCAGGCCTGGCCCAGGCCGACGAGGCCGCGGGCGAAGGCGGCCGCGTCGAACGGCTGCAGATCATCGATCCCTTCGCCTACGCCCACCAGCTTGATCGGCGCCGAGGCGGCCTGCGCCACCGGAACGAGCACGCCCCCGCGGGCGGTTCCGTCGAGCTTGGTCATCACCAGGCCGGTGACGCCGGAGGTGCGGTCGAACACCTCGACCTGCGACAGCGCGTTGCGGCCGACGGTGGCGTCCAGGACCAGCAGGGTCTCGTGCGGCGCGTCCGGATCCAGCTTCTTCAGCACCCGCACGATCTTGGCCAGCTCGTCCATCAGCTGGGCTTTGTTCTGCAGCCGGCCGGCGGTGTCGATCAACAGCACGTCGAAACCCTCGGCCCGGGCGCGCTCGAGCGCCTCGAAGGCCAGGCTGGCGGCGTCGGAGCCCTGATCGCGGGCGATCACCGGCACGCCTGCGCGCTGCCCCCAGATCTGCAGCTGTTCGATGGCCGCGGCCCGGAAGGTGTCGCCCGCGGCGACCAGAACCTTGGCTCCGCGCCGCTTCAGGTCGGCGGCGATCTTGCCGAGCGTGGTGGTCTTGCCCGATCCGTTCACCCCTACGAACAGCACGACGTACGGACGAGGCCCGGTCAGCGGATCGAACCGGCCCTGGTGGCCGGCCAGCTCCGCGGCGATGGCGCGGGCGAGGGCGCCCTTGATCTGGTCCGCCGTATCGGCGGCGCCGAAGCGCTCCTGGCTGAACGCCCGCACCACCCGCCCCGAGGCCTCAGGGCCGAGATCGGACTCGATCAACAGATCCTCCAGCGTGGCAAGGGCCTCGTCGTCGAGCTGCATCTTGGTCAGGACCGAGACAACTTGCTCGGTCATTTGCTTGGACGACCGAGTCAGCCCATCGGCGAGGCGCTGGAACCAGCCCTTCTTCTGCTCGGCTTCGGCCATCACCCCTTCCCCGCGACGAAGGCGGCGATGCGTGGGGCAAGCATCACGTGGCGGCCTTCCGCTTCAGGTCGGGCGCGAGCGCTTCGGCGGCGAGCAGCCGCGCCGCCTCGGCCAGGGGCAGGATCTGCTGCTCCTGCGAGCCGAGCCGCCGCAGGGCGAGCTTGCCCTCCTCGGCCTCCCGCCGTCCGACCACGGCGATCACCGGCACCTTGGCCACGGAGTGCTCGCGCACCTTGTAATTGATCTTCTCGTTGCGCAGGTCGGTCTCGACCCGCAGGCCCGCCGCGCGAAGCTGCGCGGCCGCCTGTTCGGCGAAGCCGTCCGCCTCGGAGGTGATGGTGGCGACCACCGCCTGCACCGGCGCCAGCCACAGCGGAAAGTGGCCGGCGCAGTTCTCGATCAGTATGCCGAGGAAGCGCTCGAAGGTGCCGAGGATCGCCCGGTGCAGCATCACCGGCCGCTGCTTGGAGCCGTCGGCGTCGACGTACTCCGCGTCCAGCCGCTCGGGCAAAAGGAAGTCGAGTTGCAGCGTGCCGCACTGCCAGGTCCGTCCGATGGCGTCCCTCAGATGGAACTCCAGCTTCGGGCCATAGAAGGCGCCTTCGCCCGGCAGGTGCTCCAGCTCCACCTTGGCCGCGCGGGCTGCGCGTTCCAGCTTGGACTCGGCCTCGTCCCAGAGCTCGTCCGCGCCCCCGCGCACATCCGGCCGCAGCGCCAGCTTGACGCTGTGCAGCTCCATCCCGAGGTCGGCATAGACGGAGTTGAGCAGCTCCACGAAGCGCCGCGTCTCCGCCTCGATCTGCTCGTGGGTGCAGAAGATGTGCGCGTCGTCCTGGGTGAAGCCCCGCACCCGCAGGATGCCGTGAAGGGCCCCCGACGGCTCGTAGCGGTGGCAGGAGCCGAACTCCGCCATCCGGAGCGGCAGGTCCCGGTAGGACTTCTGTCCGACGTTGAAGATCTGCACGTGGCACGGACAGTTCATCGGCTTGACGACCAGCGCCTCGCCTTCCTCCGTCTCGCAGACGAACATGTTCTGGCGGAACATCGCCCAGTGTCCGGAGCGCTCCCACAGCGACCGGTCCAGGATCTGCGGGGACCTCACCTCAACGTATCCGCCCTCCTCGAGCCGGCGGCGCATGTAGCTTTCCAGCTCGCGGTACAGGGTCCAGCCCTTGGGGTGCCAGAACACCATGCCGCGGCCTTCCTCCTGCAGGTGGAACAGGTCCATCTGCCGGCCGATGCGGCGGTGGTCGCGCTTCTCCGCCTCCTCGACCCGCTGGAGGTAGGCGGCCAGCTCCTCGTCGGAAGCCCAGGCCGTGCCGTAGATGCGCTGGAGCTGGGCGTTTCGCTGGTCGCCGCGCCAGTAGGCGCCGGCCAGCTTGGTCAGCTTGAACGCCTTGCCCACATGCTTCGTCGACGGCAGGTGCGGCCCGCGGCAGAGATCCTTCCAGGCTCCCTGGTGATAGACCGTGATCGTCTCGTCCTCGGGCAGATCGCGGATGATCTCGGCCTTGTAGGTCTCGCCCATGCCCTCGAAATCGGCAATGGCGGCGTCGCGCTTCACTTCCTCGCGGCGGATCGGCTCGTCGCGGTCGACGATCTCGGCCATGCGCTTTTCGATGGCGGCGAGGTCGTCCAGGCTGAATGGCTCGTTGCGGGCGAAGTCGTAATAGAAGCCGTCCTCGACGTTGGGGCCGATGGTCACCTGGGTGCCGGGGAACAGCTCCTGCACCGCCTCGGCCAGCACGTGCGCCGTGTCGTGGCGGATCACCTCGAGCGCCTCGGGCGCCTTGCGGTCGAGGATCTCGATGCGGCCGCCGTGCTGGAGGGGGCGCTCCAGGTCCAGCAGCTCGCCATCCAGCTTGATCAAAATGGCCCGTTTCAGCAGCGACGGGGCGATGGAGGCGGCCACTTGCGCCCCCGTCACGCCTTGCTCGAACTGGCGGCTGGAGCCGTCGGGAAAGATGAGGTCGATCATATCGTCACACGCTCGGTTCCGCGCGGGATCGCTCGGGGGGCGGCGGGTCGTAGCCCGAGCCGCCCCAGGGATGGCATCGGCACAGCCGCCGGCCGGCGAGCCAGGCGCCGCGCCAGGGGCCGTGGTCGACCAGGGCCTTGGCCGCATAGTCCGAGCAGCTCGGCTCAAAGCGGCACTGGCGCCCGATCAGGGGCGAGAGCGTCAGCTTGTAGGCGCGGTGCGCTGTCCTGACGGTTCGTTCGTAGAGGTCCATGCCGGCCGCGGGAGCGAACGAGGTTCGGAAGGGTCCGGGGGTAAGCCGCCCGGACGGGCCGATCAAGCCGCGCCGGCGGGGCTAGTTCGCGCGAAGGCCGCGCGCGCGGCCTCGGCCGCCGCTTCGAAGGCCAGCAGCGTGGAGGCGTGGCGCGCCGGATAGTCCTTCACGGGCTCGAGCACCTTCAGATCCGTAAACCGCCCCGCCGGCGGGGATCCGCCGGACTTGAGCATGGCGCGAAGCTGATCGCGCGCGGATTCGATTTCGTCAACCCGGGCCCCAAGGACGTGCTCGCCCAACACGGCGGCCGCCGCCTGCCCGAGGGCGCAGGCCTTCACCTCCTGGGCGAACTCGCAGACCTGGTCGCCGTCGAGCTTGAGGTCGACCAGCACGCGCGATCCGCACAGACGCGACACCTTCTCCGACGAGGCGTCGGGGGCCGCGAGCCGGCCCGCGCGCGGCATGTTGGCCGCCAGCCTCAGGATCGATGCGCTGTAGAGATCGTCGATCATGCCGCGCTCGGACTTGGCGCGCCATCGCCCGCGCCCACGGCGGCCATGGCGTGGCTGCGCAGCGCGTCAGCGAGCGTCTTGAAGGCTTCGCGAATGGTCCGGCGGCGGGTCCGGGGCGTCAGGCGCGCAAGCGGTCCCGACCAGTCCTCGCCGATGGAGAAGATGCAGGCGTCGTCGGTGAGCTTCTCGATCTCCAGATAGCGCAGCCGACCGACCAGCCCGGCCTTTTCGGTGAACCGCCACAGGATCTGCGTGGACGGCTCCCAGTCGACGATCATAGGCCGGATCACCGCGGCCCCCTCGCCCGGGATGGTCTCGCGGACCACCAGGCGCTCGCCGATGCGCAGGGCGCCCTGGACTTCCTCGGCCAGCGGGTTCCACGCCGGCCAGCGCTCCAGGTCGGAGATCAGGCCCCAGACCACGGAGGCCGGCGCGGGCACCCCAAGCCGGTGCTCGATGCGGAAGGCGGTGCGCATGCTCAGGATTTGGTGACGGACTCCCTGATCCGCCAGGAGGCGCCGTCGGCGCTGTCCATCACCTCGACGTCCAGAGCGGTGAGCTCGGCGCGGATGCGGTCGGCGGTCGCCCAGTCCTTGGCGGCGCGGGCGGCGATCCGCTCGGCGATGAGGGCTTCGATGCGGGTCTTGAGCGCCATGTCCGCGCCGCCCTGGAACCAGGCCTCGGGGTCGGCCTGCAACAGGCCGATCACCTTGCCCGATGCCAGGAGCTCGCCCTTGGCGCGCGAGCGGGCCGCCTCGTCAGGCGATGTACGCAGCCGGTGCGCCAGCTCGAACAGCTGGGCCATGGCTTCCGGCGTGTTCATGTCGTCGAGCAGGGCCTGCATGAAGCCATCCGCCGGCCGGTCGTCGGCCGCCGGCAGGTCCCGCGCCTCGCCCAGGGCGCCGTAGAGGCGGTCCAGCGAGCGCCGGGACTGCGTCACCAGCTCCTCCGACCATTGCAGCGGCGCGCGGTAATGGGCCGACAGCAGGGCCCACCGCAGCACCTCGCCGGGGTGGCTCCGGACCAGCTCGTGCACCAGCACCACGTTGCCGAGGCTCTTGGACATCTTCTCCGCGCCCATGGTCACGAAGCCGTTGTGCAGCCAGTAGCCGGCGAACACGGGCGCATGGTCGGCGCAGCGCGACTGGGCGATCTCGTTCTCGTGGTGCGGGAAGATCAGGTCGTTGCCGCCGCCGTGGATGTCGATGGGCACGCCCAGGGTCTTCTCGATCATGGCCGAGCACTCGATGTGCCAGCCGGGACGTCCGGGGCCCCAGGGGCTCTCCCAGACCGGCTCGCCGGGCTTGGAGGGCTTCCACAGCACGAAATCGGCGGGATGCCGCTTGTAGGGCGCCACCTCCACCCGCGCGCCGGCGATCATGTCGTCCAGCGACCGTCCGGACAGCCGGCCGTAGTCGGTGAAGGCGGCGGTGTCGAACAGCACGTGGCCCTCGGCGGCATAGGCCGCGCCGCCGCCGACCAAGCGGCCGATCATCTCCTGGATCGCCTGGATGTGGGCGGTGGCCCGGGGCTCCAGCGTGGGCCTGAGCGCGCCCAGCACCGACATGTCGGCGTGGTAGGCCTGCAGGTACCGCTCGGCGATCACCGAGATCGGCTGGCCCTCCTCGGCGGCCTTGGCGTTGATCTTGTCGTCGACGTCGGTGACGTTCGCCGCGTACACGACGGCGGCTTCGCCGTAGAGGTGGCGCAGCAGCCTGAACAGGACGTCGAAAGCGACCACCGGCCGGGCGTTGCCGATGTGGGGATAGTTGTAGACGGTCGGCCCACAGACATACATCGTCACGCGGCCAGGATCGCGCGGCTGGAACGCCCGCTTCTCGCGGGCCATGGTGTCGTAGAGATAAAGACTGCTCATCGCCCGTGGGTTGGCCGAAGTTGCCGAGGAGGCGCCCCGTCCCATATAGCGTGCGGGCCAGTTAGCAACCCCGGGCGGCCGGCCGCCCGGAAAGACGGATGATGGACGGCTTCGCCAATGAAAAGCCGCTGGGCGCCGCCAGGGCGCGTCCCACCCGCGATCAGGCCATGGAGGCCGTGCGGACTTTGCTCGCCTGGACCGGCGACGATCCCGACCGCGAGGGGTTGATCGAGACCCCGCGCCGCGTCGTCGAGGCGTTCGAGGAGTGGTTCTCCGGCTATGCGGAGGACCCCCACGCGCTCCTGGGCCGCACCTTCGATGAGCGGGGCTACGACGACATCGTCATGCTGCGCGACATCGAGGTCGAGAGCCATTGCGAGCACCACATGGCGCCGTTCCTGGGCAAGGCCTACGTCGCCTATGTGCCCACCGAGCGGGTGGTCGGCATCTCCAAGCTGGCGCGGGTGGTGGAGATCTTCGCCCGCCGCCTGCAGAACCAGGAGACCCTGACCCGGCAGATCGCCGAGACCATCACCGAAGGGCTGAACCCGCGGGGCGTGGCCGTGCTGATCGACGCCGAGCACCAGTGCATGACCACGCGCGGCGTGCACCACCGCCACGTGTCGACCATCACCACCCAGTTCTGCGGCGTGTTCAAGACCGACCTTTCGCTGCAGGACCGTTTCCTCAGCTTCTGCAGCCGCAAGTGAACGAAGCCCACGCGGGCCGCCCTCCCAGCTTGACAGACGCCGCCGGGCGCGCGCCAAGCGAAGCCATGAACGAGCCTTTCGCCGCGGCCGGCTCCAAGCAGGCGCTCGAGGAGGGCGCCGTGCTGGCGCCCCGCTTCGACGCCAGCGGGCTGATCGCCGCGGTGGCGACGCACGCGGACACCGGGGAGGTCCTGATGCTGGCCTGGATGAACGCCGAGGCCCTGGCCCGAACGCTGCAGACCGGTGAGGCCCACTATTTCAGCCGGTCGCGCCAGGAGCTCTGGAAGAAGGGCGAGACCAGCGGCCAGGTTCAGGCGGTCGAGGAGCTCCGCGTCGACTGCGACCAGGACGCGGTCTGGCTGAAGGTGCGGCCCGGCGGCGACGGCGGCGCCTGCCACACCGGCCGCCGCTCGTGCTTCTACCGGGTATTGAAGGACGGCCGGCTGACGCTGGACCCCTAGGGGCGCCCCAGGCTCGCTTCGGCCGTTGAATTGAGCCCTAGGGTGGGCCAACAAGGCCGCAAGACGGCGGCAAACACCTGGCCGCGAAAGTCTCGGAGGACGCATGGCCCAGAAGGTCTTCAAGGACGCCCCCGCGGCGCTCGACGGGCTGCTGTTCGACGGCATGACCATCATGTCCGGCGGCTTCGGGCTGTCGGGCAATCCGGAGACCCTGATCACCGCGCTCAAGGACTCCGGGGTAAGGAGCCTGACGGTGGTCTCCAACAACTGCGGGGCCGACAATTTCGGCCTCTGGGTGCTGCTGAACAACGGCCAGATCCGCAAGATGATCTCGTCCTACGTGGGCGAGAACAAGCTGTTCGCCGAGCTCTACCTGTCCGGCAAGCTGGAGCTGGAGCTGAATCCCCAGGGCACCCTGGCCGAGCGCATCCGGGCCGGCGGCGCCGGCATCCCGGCCTTCTTCACCAAGACCGGCTACGGCACCGTCGTGGCCGAGGGCAAGCCGGTGCAGGAGTTCGACGGGGAGGTGTACGTGATGGAGCGCTGGCTCCGGGCGGACCTCTCCATCGTCAAGGCGTGGAAGGGCGATACCGAGGGCAACCTGATCTATCGGAAGACCTCTCGGAACTTCAATCCGATGATGGCGACCGCCGGCAAGGTCTGCGTGGCCGAGGTCGAGCATCTGGTGCAGCCGGGCGAGCTGGACGCGGACTGCATCCACACGCCAGGCATCTATGTGGACCGTATCGTCCAGGGCTCAGGCTACCAGAAGTGGATCGAGCAGCGCACGGTGCGCAAGCGGCCCGAGCCGGTCGCCGCGGGCGCCGCGGCGGGAGAGGAAGTCTGATGCCTTGGACGCGCGATCAGATGGCCCAGCGCGCCGCCCGCGAGCTGAAGGACGGATTCTACGTCAACCTCGGCATCGGCATCCCGACGCTGGTGGCCAACTACATTCCCGAAGGCGTGAGCGTCACGCTGCAGAGCGAGAACGGCATGCTCGGCATGGGGCCGTTTCCCTGGGAAGGCGAAGAGGACCCCGACCTGATCAACGCCGGCAAGCAGACGATCACCCAGTTGCCGACCTCCAGCTTCTTCTCCTCGGCCGACTCCTTCGCGATGATCCGCGGCGGCCACATCGACCTGTCGATCCTGGGCGCGATGCAGGTGGCCGAAAACGGCGACCTGGCCAACTGGATGATCCCCGGCAAGATGGTGAAGGGCATGGGCGGGGCCATGGACCTCGTGGCCGGGGTCAGAAAGGTGGTGGTGGTGATGGAGCACGTCGAGAAGACCGGCGGCCCAAAGTTCCTGCACCGCTGCACCCTGCCGCTGACCGGCGCGGCGGTCGTTGATCTCTTGATCACCGATCTGGCGGTGTTCGAGATCGACAAGAAGGTGGGCTGCGCGCGCCTGCTCGAGCTCGCGCCGGACGTTACGCTCGACGAGCTGAGGGCCAAGACCGAGGCCGACTTCGAATCGGCCCGCCAGTCCGCCTAGTCGCCGGCGCCCGAATGGGCGGCGCCAGCCGCCGTTCCTGCCTGACCAGGCGGCGTCCTCCGCGGCCGGCCGTCTCGCGCAGCGAAGGCTAAAGCCGCCGTTAACCGTCTCAGGCATCTCCCTTCCACACGCGAGGAAGTTCTGGAGTGACTGATGGGGGGCTCTGCTCCTGGGGGCTGGCGTGGGGCGATGTCCGGGGCCCTGAGCGCCTTGGGCCGCGGCGCCGGCCGGATCGCCGCGTTCGTGCGCCGCTGGGACAAGGATGCTCTGGCCCGGGCCGAGGCCGACGCGCGCCGGGCCGAGCGTCGCCTCCGCGAGGCCATCGACGCCCTGCCCGAAGGCATCGTCTTCCTCGACGCCGAGGGGCGCTACATCCTGTGGAACCAGCGCTATGCTGAGATCTACCACCGCTCCGCAGACCTGTTCGCCCCCGGACGCAAGCTGGCCGACACCCTGAGGATCGGGGTCGAGCGCGGCGACTATCCCGACGCCCTTGGCCGCGAGGACGAGTGGATGGCCGAGCGCATGGCGCTGCTACGCAACCCCGGCGTCCGTCACGAGCAGCAGCTCGCGGACGGCCGATGGATCATGATCGAGGAGCGCTCGACCCAGGACGGGGGCGTGATCGGCCTCAGGGTGGATATAACCGATATGAAAGTCCAGGCGCACGCCCTGCGCCACGCCCTGTCCCGCGCCGAAGCTGCGAACAGATCCAAGAGCGAGTTCCTGGCCAATATGAGCCATGAGATCCGCACGCCCCTGAACGGCGTCCTGGGTCTCGCCAGCGTCCTGGAGGGCGAGCCGCTGGAGCCGCGTCACAAAGAGCTGGTGCGCACCATCATCGCCTCGGCGACCAGCCTGGACGCCCTGCTGAGCGACCTGCTGACCTTCTCCCGGCTCGACTCCGGCAAGCTGGAATTGAAGTCCGAACCCTTCCGCCTGGCCGAGACCGTGCGCCAGGCCGCCGCGCTGTTCCAGCCGCAAGCGACGGAAAAGGGACTGCAGCTGCAGGCGAGGCTCGATCCGGCGGCCGAGGTGGAGGTGGTGGGCGACCCCGCCCGCCTGGGCCAGATCATCGTCAACCTCGTGAGCAACGCCGTGAAGTTCACCGACCGCGGCCAGGTGCTGCTGGAGCTGGACCCGTCGGGGCCGGACCGCTGGCGGATCAAGGTCTCGGACACAGGCATCGGGTTCGACCCCGGCGACGCGGACCGCCTGTTCCGGCGCTTCGAGCAGGCCGACGGCTCCATCACCCGCCGCTTCGGCGGCACCGGGCTGGGGCTCGCCATCTGCCGTCAATTGTCCCAGCTGATGGGGGGCTCCATCTCCGCCGAGGGCCGCCCCGGCGCCGGGGCGACTTTCAGCGTCGAGCTGCCCCTGCCGCTTGCGGCGAACGTGGCCGAGGCCGCGGGATCGGACGCGCCGGCCGGGGGCCTCCACATCCTGGTCGCCGACGACAACCCGACCAACCGAAAGGTCGCTCAGCTCATGCTCGAGGCCCTGGGAGCCAAGGTCGATTGCGCAGAGAATGGCGAGGAGGCCGTGCAGGCCGTGGCCGCGGGCGGCTATGACCTGGGCCTGATCGACCTGCAGATGCCGGTCATGGACGGGCTGACCGCGATCCGCGAGATCCGCCGGCGGGAAGCTGTCGAAGGCCGTGCGCGGCTGCCGCTGGTGGTGCTCAGCGCCAACGTCATGTCCGAGGATGTCGCGGCCTCGACCGCAGCCGGGGCCGACGGCCACATCGGCAAGCCGATCCGCACCGAGGAGCTTGTGGAGGTGGTCTCCCGGGCGGGCGCCGCCGCCCAGTCGGCCTCGCGCCTGCCGCGGACCGCGGACGGCGCGGCGTCCACGCTCTGACGTCGGGCGAAGGACGGGCTAGCCGGCTAGGCTTCACCCATTGCGGCGGCCAGCAGGGCCTGCAGGCCGCGTGCGTCCATCGGCTCCGGGTTGCTGTCGGAGGCATAGGAGAAGCCGTCCGCCACAGGCCGGCCGCCGAGGTCCAGATAGTCGGCGCGTCGGGCGGCGTGCCCGCCAGGAAGAATGACGTAGCGGTCCTCCAGCTCCAGGGTGGAGCGGGCGTCGTCCTCGGGGACCATCACCTCGTGCAGCTTCTCGCCGGGCCGGATGCCGACCATGCGGTGAGGCAGGTGCGGGGCCACGGCCGTGGCTAGGTCCGAGGTGCGGGTGGAGGGGATCTTGGGCACGAAGATCTCCGAGCCCTTCATCATCTCCAGGCTGGAGAGCACAAAGTTCACGCCCTGCTCCAGGGTGATCCAGAACCGCGTCATCCGCTCGTCGGTGATCGGCAGCTCCGGCGCGCCTTCGGCCAGGAGGCGGCGGAACAGGGGCGCGACCGAGCCGCGAGAGCCCAGCACATTGCCGTAGCGGACCACCGAGAAGCTCGTGCCGGAATCCCCGGCCATGGCCTCGGCGGCGCAGAAGATCTTGTCCGCCGCCAGCTTGGAGGCGCCATAGAGGTTGATCGGATTGGCCGCCTTGTCGGTGGACAGGGCCACCACCCGCTTCACGCCGCAGGAGATTGCGGCGTTCACCACGTTCTCGGCGCCCAGGACGTTGGTCTTGATGCACTCGAACGGATTGTACTCGGCCGTCGGCACCTGCTTCAGGGCGGCGGCGTGGATCACGTGGTCGACGCCCCTGAGCGCCATCTGCAGCCGCGCCCCGTCCCGCACGTCGCCGATGAAGTAGCGCATGAAGGGATGGCGCTCCTGCGGGAACGCCTGGGCCATCTCGTATTGCTTCAGCTCGTCGCGAGAGAAGACGATCAGCTTGCGCGGCCGGAACTCCTCGCACACCAGCCGCACGAAGGCCTTGCCGAACGAACCAGTGCCGCCGGTGATCAGCACCACCTTGTCGTTCAGGTCCGCGCGCGGCGACCGGAAGTCCCGGAAGGGCGCGGGCGGCGGCGCGAAGGCGGCCTCCGGCTGGAGGCGGGCGAGGGCAGGGGGCATGCGGGCGTCCTGTCTGGAGCCGCCCGATGCTGGTCGGGTATGGTTAACCGGCGGTCAATGTCGACGCCGGCGTCGGCGGAGCCTCGGTCCAGCTGTGGCTGACCGCATAGAGCAGGGCGGCCGAATCCAGCAGGCGCTGCGCCCGTGCGCGGATCAGCGCCAGTCGGGTGCGGGCCCAGCTGCGCTGGGAATCGAGCACCGGCAGAAGGCCGGTCTTGCCGTCCTGGTAGCGCAGCCTTTGCAGCTTCAGGCTATCGGCGGCGGCGGCATAGGCGCGCTGGGCGTCGGCGATGGCCTGCTCGTCGTTGGCCAGGGCCTGCAGGCCGTCGGCGACCTGCACGAACGCCTGGAGCACCGTCTGCTGGTAGTCGGCGAGGGCGCCGCGCGCGACGTCCTCGGCCTCCGCCACCCGTGCGTGCTTTTGCGGCCGGTTGGCCAGGGGCAGGGACACGCTGGGGCCGACCACGAACCCAGTGGCGCCATAGGTGAACAGGCTCAAGGGCTTCAGCGCGCTCTGGGTGATCGAGGCGGTGAGGCCGAGCTTCGGATAGAGGTCGGCCGTGGCCACACCGATCTGGGCCGTGGCGGCATGCCAGCGGGCCTCGGCGGCGCGGATGTCGGGCCGGTCGCGCACCAGGGCCGAGGGCAGCTCCACCGGAATCCGGTCGGGCGGCGAGATCTTCTCGAGGTCGAAGTCCGGCGGCGTCCAGTCCGCCGGCGCCTGGCCGAGCAGCAGGGCCAGGGCGTGGCGCGACACGGCCAGCTGCTGGCGCAGGGGCGTGATGGTGGTCCGGTCGCTGGAGAGCTCGGTCTGCACCGTGGTCACGTCGAGCCGGGTGCCGCCGCCCAGCTTGTAGGCCTTGGTGACGAGGTCGAGGTTGGCCTGGTCGCTCTTGGTGATGTCTTCCGCCGCGGCGATCTGAGCCCTCAGGGACGCGATGGCGATGGCCTGGTTCACCACCTGGGCGCTCAGGGTCAGATAGGCGGCCTGGGTCTGCAGGCCCTGGGCCTCGGCCCGGGCCAGCAGCGCCTCGCGCTCGCGCCGGCGCTGGCCGAACAGGTCGAAGTCGTACCGGCCGTTCAGGCCGAACGAATAGATGGTGAAGGTCGGGTTCGAGAGGCTGATCGGGCCGTTCGGCCCCGGCAGGTTGGAGAAGCCGAACGCAGCCAGGTTCACCCGCTGTTCCTGCACGCTGGCGTTGGCGTCCAGCGTCAGGCTGGAATCCTGCGCCAGCACCGCGTGCTGCGCCTGGGCCAGGGACGCGCGGGCGGACTCCAGGGTGTGGTTGCCGGCCACGGCCTGGCGCACCACCGCATCGATCTCCGGCGAGCGGTAGAGGCTCCACCAGTCTGCGGCCAGCCGATCGCCCAGCGCCGCCTGGGGCGCGGGCGCGTCTCCGGCCATGGCGTAGCCCGGCGTGGCGGGGGCTGCGGCCGGCTTGAAGTCCGGACCGACGGTGGTGCACGCGGCCAGCAGGGCGGCGGCGCCGGCGCCCAGGCACAGGCGAAGGATGGTCTTTGATTTCATGGGACTAGTCCGCCGGCACCGCTGCGGGTCCGCCCCGGGGCGCCGGTCTCAACAACAGGAGGGTGGGAAGCATGAGGAGGGCGACGATGGCCATCAGCCAGTAGTCGTCGATGTAGGAGATCATCGCGGCCTGGTGCGCCACCATGCCGGAAATCTGCGCCAGGCCCTGCTGGGTCGGGCCGTTCGGCATCAGCTGCCGGACCGCCAGGCTTTCCGGCCAGAAACCCTGCACCAGCGAGCTGCGGGCGACCTGCAGGTTGTTGGTGAACAGCACCTGCAGCGCCGAGATGCCGATGCTGCCGCCGATGTTGCGGACCAGGTTCGACACCGTCGCGCCCTGCACGCGGTACTTGCCCTCCAGGGTGGCGAAGCCGAGCGTGCTCATCGGCACCCAGATCAGTCCCATGGACAGGCCCTGGATGAAGCCGGACTGGATCATCGGCATGGCGCCCTGGGTCGGCGCGAACCGGCTCATCATCCAGAACGACAGGGCCATCAGGATCAGCCCCGTCCCCATCAGAAGGCGGGCGTCGACCTTGTTCATCAGCCGGCCCACCGTCACCATGGTGAGGAAGGCGCCGATCCCCCGCGGCATGATGATCAAGCCGGCGGTGAACACCGGATAGCCGTACAGGTTCTGAAGCATCGGCGGCACCAGGGCGAGGCTGGCGTACATGGCGCCCATGATGATCAGGCCGGCGACGGTGGTGGTGCGGAAGTTGCGGTCCTTGAACAGCTCGCGGCCGAACAGAGGGTTCTTGGCGGTCGCGGAGTGAACGGCGAACAGGTAGAGCGAAAGGCCTGCGGTCACCGCCTCCACCCAGGTCTCGGTCGAGCCGAACCAGTCGTTGGTCGCCCCGCGGTCCATCATCAGCTGCAGCGCGGCCACGCCGATAGCGAGGCTGCCGTAGCCGAAGAAGTCGAACTTGGGTGCCTTGTGCTCGCCGCGGCCGGGCATGAACAGCCAGGCGCCCAGGAACGAGAGCACCCCCAGCGGCAGGTTGATGTAGAACACCCAGCGCCAGCTGAAATTGTCGGTCAGCCAGCCGCCAAGGGTCGGGCCGATGATCGGGCCCAGCACCACCGCGCTGGCGAAGGTGGCCATGGCCTGGCCGAACTTCTCGGGCGGGTTGATGTCCAGCAGCACCGCCTGGGCGAGCGGCATCAGGGCCGCGCCGGCCAAGCCTTGCAGGAAGCGGAAGGCGACGATCTGGCCCAGCGACTGGGCCGCGCCGCACAGGGCCGAGGCGACGGTGAACCCGGCCACCGAGAACAGGAACAGGGTCTTGCGGCCGATGCGGTCGGCCAGCCAGCCGGTCAGCGGCGTCATGATCGCCGCGGCGACGATGTAGAAGGTCAGGACCCAGACGATCTGGTCCTGCGAGGCCGAGACGCTGCCCTGGATGTGCGGCAGGGCG
>FTHL01000306.1_pt1 | contig 29273 bp, 20 predicted proteins | sample 1640951 | NCBI WGS metagenome assembly FTHL01 (sample SAMEA3914788, study PRJEB12502) | metagenome | biome: forest; material: soil | place: Canada | collected 2011-07-03 | depth 0.1 m
GCCTCCTGGTCGAGGCTGGCGCTGAACGGCACCGCCAGGGCGCCCTTGGCCCGGTTGTTGCGGTCCTTGGTCAGGAGCTGGGTGACGATGGCGACGATCCTGCAGGCGCGGTCGGCGCGCATGAACGCGGGGACCGCCAGCCGCGCGTCGACGCCATAGCGCTCCTTGGCGCCCTCCCGGTCGAGGCTGTTGATCAGCTCGAGCTTGACCTCCCTGGGAAACTGCTGCGACGGCGCCAGCACCGTGAGGACGTCGATGTCCGCCGGCGGACGGCCGTAGCGGCGCTCGCAGTCGTCGACGAAGCTGCCGCCGACGATGTGCTCGCCGATCGAAAAGCCCAGCTCGTAGAACCGCGCGCGGAACCGGATGAAGCCCCGCAGCAGCTCGCGCCGGTGCTCGGAGAAGCCATAGCGCTGCACGATCTCGACCAAGGTGCAGGGGAAGGGCGAGTGGTCGTCAGTGAGCGGGCTGATCTTGGTCGGCAGCACGCCCTGCGCCGAAAAGGGCGGGATCATCCGGCGAAGAGGCCATGGCCCCCAGTCCCCGTCAACGGCTCAGCCCGAGGCCGCGGCGCGCGCCGGCTGGCGGGCCTCCAGCGCCTCCACCTTCTGCAGCAGGAGCTCCATGGTCTTGTCCGCCACCCGCTCCTCGCGCAGATGCTCGACCAGGTCGCGCAGGTAGTCGATGTTGCGGCCAGACAGCCCCTCCGAGCCGGCGATCAGCCGCGCCTGATTGTCCAGGTCGAGGCTGCCAGCCCATTGCGGATGGCGCATGTCCGAGACGAACACCAGAGCCCGCACCCGCCGGCGGTCGGCCAGGCGGACCTCCGCCCAGGTCTCCACATAGGTCTCGGTGGGCTGCTCGCGCAGCTTGAGATAGGCGTAGACCTCGGGCCAGTCGGCCTCGGCCACGCGGAAGGCGAAGCCCCGCACAGATCCGCCGGGCGCCAGGCCCAGCACCAGGCCCGGCGCCTCGGGCACGCCGCGGTGGTGCACTGAATAGATGCAGAAGGCGCGGCGGCGGCCATGCAACATGGCGCGCTGGCGCTCCACGTGCGCGAAGCCGGGCCGCCACATCAGCGAGCCGTAGCCGAACACCCAGCGCTCCGCGGCCTCAGCCATCGAACCTCGTCTGTCCCACGCGCCGACCATGCCCGGTTGCGCCGAGCGCCTCAACGACTATGGTCCGGCCGCTTTTCCGGGGGACCCATGGACGACCCGCGCCCAACCCTGGCCCCGTCGCTCAGCGCGGTGCGGGCCCGCATCGATGCGGTCGACGAGGCGCTGCTCAAGCTGGTGGAGGAGCGCGCCGAGCTGGCCTCGGCGGTGGCGGCGGCCAAGGCGGCGCAGGGCGACGCGGCCCGCTTCGGCCTCAGGCCCGCGCGCGAGGCGCAGGTGCTGCGCCGGCTCCTGGCCGAGCCCCACAAGGCGGCGAGCGCGGCCCTGGTCGTGCGCATCTGGCGCGAGATGATGGGCGAGAGCCTGGCCCTGCAGGGGCCCTTCCGCCTGACCGTCTGGGGCGGGGCCGATCCCGGCAGGACGGTGGAGCTCGCGCGGCTGAGGTTCGGGGCCGCGCCCGCCCTGGGCCAGGCGTCCAGCCCCGAGGAGGCGCTGGCGGCGGCGCGGCAGGCGGGCGGCGTCGGCGTGCTGGCGCTGGACCGGCGCACGCCCTGGTGGGGCCGGCTCCTGGCGGAGCCCAGGCTGAAGGTGGTCGCCGCCCTGCCCTGCCTGAAGGTCTGGGGCCCGCTGGGCGCCCTCGCCGTGGCCGACGCGCCGGTCGAGCCCTCCGGCGCCGACGAGACCTTCTGGGTGACCGACGCCGCCGAGCCCGCGGAGGCGCTGGTGCAGATGCTCGCCCGGAACGGCGTCGCCGCCTGCCAGGTCGAGGCCGCGGGCGGGCTGAAGCTGTTCAAGCTGGCAGGGTTCTACCAGGCCGACGATCCCCGGCTGGTCCGCGCGCCGGGGCGGCTCACCGGCGTCATCGGGGCTGCACCCGCGCCGTTTGACGTGTAAGGACGCGGGCCGTGACCGACACCCGCACCCTGCCGCCCCGCGCGGCCAACGGCCCCATGCCCAAGGCGGGGATACTGGAGATCGAGGCCTACAAGCCCGGCAAGGCCAAGGCCGCCGGCTTCGAGCATCCGGTCAAGCTGTCGTCGAACGAGAACATCCTGGGCTGCAGCCCGAAGGCGCGCGAGGCCTACCTGGCGGCGGCCGACCGGCTGAACGTCTATCCCGACAGCCGCGCGAGCGGGCTGAGGGCGGCGGTGGCCGGCCACTTCGGCCTGGAGCCGGAGCGGCTGGTGTTCGGCGACGGCACCGACGAGGTCTTGCACCTGCTGAACCAGGTGTTCCTGGAGCCCGGCGACAACATCGTCATGGGCGAGCACGGCTTCTCGGCCTACGAGATCGGGGCGCGGGCCTGCCAGGCGGAGGTCCGCAAGGCGCCCGAGACGGACTATCGGCTGAGCGTGGAGGCGCTGCTGGCGGCGGTCGACCAACGCACGCGGCTTCTGTTCATCACCCAGCCGGGCAATCCGACCGGCACCTTCCTGCGGCGCGACGAGCTGGAGGCCCTTCAGCGCGGCCTACCCGCCGAGGTGGTGCTGGTGGTGGACGGGGCCTACGCCGACTTCGCCGACGATCCGCGCTTCGACGACGGCCTGGAGCTGGCCCGCCGCTGCGAGAACCTCGTGGTCACCCGCACCTTCTCGAAGATCCATGGCCTGGCGTCGCTGCGGGTCGGCTGGGCCTACTGCCCGCCGGTGACGGCCGACGCCCTGGACCGCATCCGGGCCCCCTTCAACACCTCCATCTGCGCCCAGGAGGCGGCGATCGCGGCCCTGGGCGACACGGCCTTCTTCGACCGGTCGCACGCGCATGTCGCCCGCTGGCGGTCCTGGCTGGCCCAGGAGCTCGGGGGCCTGGGTCTGGAGGTCGTGCCCTCGCAGGCGAACTTCGTGCTGGTCGGTTTCGGCCGCGACCCCGGCAAGACGGCGGCGGAGGCGGAGGACTGGCTGGCGGCCCGCGGACTGATCGTGCGCGGCGTGGCCAACTACGGCCTGCCCGACCACCTGCGCATCACCATCGGCCTGGAGGAGCACAACCGCGCCGTGGCCGTGGCCCTGGCCGAGCTCCTGAGCCGCTGAGCTGAGCATGCCCGAGCCCGTGTACGAGACGCTCGCCGTGATCGGCTGCGGCCTGATCGGCTCCTCGGTGATCCGGGCGGCGCGGGCGCACGGCGCGGCGCGCCGCATCGCCGCCTACGACCTGAGCCCGCAGGTGCGCGCGCGGGTCGCCGAGCTCGGCATCGCCGACGTGGTGGCCGACACCGCGGCCGCGGCCTGCGAAGGCGCGGACCTCGTGCTCCTGGCGCCCCCGCCGGGCGCCATCGCCGACGCCGCCAAGGCCTGCGTCCCGGGCCTGAAGCCCGGCGCGACCCTGACCGACGTCGGCTCGGTCAAGGGCAAGGTCGTCGAGGCCCTGGTCGCGGCCGCCCCGGACGGGGTGTTCGTGGTCCCCGGCCACCCGATCGCGGGCACCGAGCTTTCCGGCCCCGACGCCGGCTTCGCGGAGCTGTTCCACGGCCGCTGGACGATCCTGACGCCCCTCCCCTCCCAGGCGCCCGCCTACCTGGCGGCGGTGGCGCGGCTGACCGCCTTCTGGGAGAGCATCGGCGCGCGGGTGGACGCCATGGACGAGCGCCATCACGACCTGGTGCTGGCGGTGACCTCCCACCTGCCCCACCTGATCGCCTACAACATCGTGGGGACCGCCGCCGACCTCGAGGAGGTGACCCAGGCGGAGGTGATGAAGTACTCCGCCGGCGGCTTTCGCGACTTCACCCGCATCGCCGCCTCGGACCCGGTGATGTGGCGCGACGTCTTCCTGCTGAACAAGGATGCGGTGCTGGAGATCCTGGCCCGGTTCACCGAGGACCTGCAGGCCCTCTCGCGCGCCATTCGCTGGGGCGAATCCGACAAGCTGCAGGAGCTGTTCACCCGCACCCGCGAGATCCGCCGCGGCGTGATCGCCGCCGGCCAGGAAAGCGCCGAGCCGAACTTCGGCCGGGATCGCGAACGCTGACCGCTCAGCTGGCGTGCAGCGCGGCCCGCACCGCCTCGGGGGCCCGGTCGATCACCCGGAGGTAGGCCAAAAGCGCGCTGTCGGCCTCTATGGCGCCTTCCTCGAGCTGGCGCAGCTGCTCCGGATCGATGCGGTAGGTCCGCGCGAACTCGGCCTGGGACAGGCCGGTGTGCCAGCGGACCCGGTGCACCACCACGCTGGAGTAGGCTGGCTCGCCATCGGCGCGCGCCGCGGAAGGATCTCCGATGGACTGGAGGGTGGGATCGGTCATCAGGCGCCTCCCTGTTGGCTGCCGATGCGTGTTCTGGACCCCATATAGCGCGGCATCGTGACAGGCCTTCGGTCACATTCAGGCGATTGGCTTCGATTGCCCCGGCCAGCGCAATCGCCGGGCGCCGCGAAGCCCCAATTCAGCCGGCGGCGCCCAATCCCGCGCGGCGCGCGGCCACCGCGGAGACCGCCGACCAGTCCTTGTCCGAATCACCGTGGCCGATAGCGTCGACGAAGTTGTCGCGCAGCACGCTGGCGAAGGGCATCGGCGCGCCCACCGCCTCGCCGGCCTCGAGCACCTGGCGGATGTCCTTCAGCCCCAGGGGCAGCTTGAAGTTGGCCGGCTCGAAACTCTGGTCGGCGATCATCGGGCCATAGGTCTTGTAGGCCGGCGCGGCGAACAGGCTCCCGGTCAGGACCTCCATCAGCCGGTGCGGGTCGAGCCCGTGCGCGCGGGCCAGGGCGAAGGCCTCGGCCATGGCTTCGATGGCGGCGGCCAGGGTGAAGTTGCACGCGAGCTTGGCCAGGTTGGCCAGGTGCGGCTCCTCGCCCATCGGCCAGACCTGCCTGCCAACCGCGTCGAGCAGCGGACGCACGCGGTCCAGGGCCTTGGGATCGCCAGCGGCCAGGATGTTGAGGCCCCCGGCCGCCGCCACGTCGGGACGGCCGAGCACCGGCGCCGCCACATAGCCGACCCCCGCCTCCTGGTGGGCGCGGGCGAGCTCCTGGGAGAAGGCCACCGAGATGGTGGCGCACATCACGTGGACCAGGCCCGGACGCGCCGCGGCGAGGGCCCCGGAGGCCAGGATCACCTCACGGACCGCCTGGTCGGTGGAGAGCATGGTGAACACCGCCTCGGAGTCGAAGGCGTCGGCCGGCGACCCGACCGCCTCGGCGCCCGCCGCGCGCAAGGCCTCGGCGGGCCCCGGCGAGCGGTTCCAGACCTTCAGCCGATGACCGGCCTTCAACAGGTTGGCCGCCATGCCCGAGCCCATGTGGCCCAGGCCGATGAAGCCCACGTCCATGTCGCTCGCTCCTATCCGACCTGCAGCACGATCTTGCCGCGCACGTGCTCATGCTCCAGCTCGCGCTCGGCGTCGGCGGCCGCCGCGAGGGGATAGGTGCGCGCCACCACCGGCGTGACCTCGCCGGCCTCCACCAGCCGGCGGATCTCCTCCAGCTGACCGCCGTCGGGATGAGCCATGTAGTGGGCCGCGCGGGCATGGCGCTCGGCGGCCTTGTCCGGCGCCGGGTCCCGCAGGGTGGAGATCATCGCGCCGCCGTCCTTCAGCACCTGCCAGGACCGGTCCTGGGTCTCGCCGTTCACCAGGTCGTACACGAGGTCCACCGGGGCCATATCGCGCTCGAACGGCCCGGCCTTGTAGTCGATGACCTGGGCCGCGCCGAGGTCGCGCAGGAAGTCGGCGTCCTCGGCCCGCGCCGTGGCGATCACCGTGGCCCCCCTGGCGCGGGCGAACTGGACGGCGAAGTGGCCGACGCCGCCCGCGGCGCCGTGGATCAGCACGCGCTGGCCGGCGGCCAGGCGCCCATGATCGAACAACCCCTGCCAGGCCGTGAGGCCGGCCAGCGGTATCGCCGCGGCCTGGACGTGGTCGAGCCGCGCGGGCTTGCGGGCGCAATGGGCCGCCGCCACGGCCACGAACTCGGCATAGCCGCCCCGCTCGGGCGGCAGCATGGCGTACACCTCGTCGCCGAGCCCAAGGCCCGTGACGCCCGGACCCGCCTTGTCGACCGCGCCAGAGACGTCGCGGCCGAGGGTGATGGGCAGCTGATCGGCCTTGACGCTGGGATAGCCGCCGTTGCGGATCTTGTAGTCCACCGGATTGACGCTGGCGGCCCGCACCCGGATCCGGACCTCGCCTTCGGCGGGCTCGGGCGGCGGCGTCTCCTCCAGCTCGAGGACCTCGGGACCGCCGAAGCGGTGGATGCGCACGGCCTTCATGACCTGCCCCAGCCTGCTGATTGGAGTGATCCTGGGAAACCGACCGCAGTCGCGTCGGTTCCGCCGCTCAGCCTGGGCGGGCCAAGAACGCCGCCGTCGCCTCGATCGCCTCGACCAGCCCGACCCTCTGCAGCTCGACGCCTTCGGGAAGGCCGGAGAACAGCCGCGTGGGGGCGGCCGGGTCCAGCATGACGAAGACGCCGCGGTCGTCGGCCCGGCGGATCAGCCGTCCGAACGCCTGGGCGATCCGCGCCCGCGCCAGGCCGTCGTCGTAACCCTTGCCGCCGAAGCGCTCCCGCCGCGCCTTGTGCAGGATGTCCGGACGGGGCCAGGGGATGCGGTCGAAGACCAGAAGCCGCAGCGACCGGCCGGGCACATCCACTCCGTCGCGCACGGCGTCGGTGCCCAGCAGGCAGGCGTCCTCCTCGGCGCGGAAGATGTCGACAAGGGCCCCCGCCTCCAGCGGGTCCACGTGCTGGGCGTAAAGCGCCAGGCCGCGGTCGGCCAAGGGCGCGGCGATCTTCTCATAGACGGCCCGCAGCCTCCGGATGGCCGTGAACAGGCCCAGCCCCCCGCCCCCGGCCGCCAGGAACAGCTCGCGCATGGCCGAGGCCACCTGGCGCGGATCCTCGCGGTTCACGTCGGTGACGACATAGGCGCGGGCGTGGTTGGCGTAGTCGAACGGCGAGGCGAGCCGCAGCGTCTTGGGCCGGTCCGGCAGGCGGGCCGAGCCGGTGCGCATCTCCGCCAGGGCGAAGGGATCGTCCAGGGTGGAGTCCGCCAACGTCGCGCTGGTCACCAGGACGCCGTGAGCCGGCGACAGCACCGCCGCCCGCAGGGGCTCGGTGGGGTCCACCCAGTGGCGGCGGCAGGCGATGTCCACCACCCGGCCGTAGAGGTAGGTGGCGTCGAACCAGTCGACGAAGTCGGGGTCGTCCTCGGCGTTCTCGTCGATGGCCTGCAGCATGCCGCGCCAGGCCGGCAGCATCATCCGGGCCCGCCGGTCCAACCCGCGAAGGGCGCCCTCGATCCTGGCGCGGTCGGACGCCGGCAGCTCGTCGGCCTCCTGGTCGAGCATGTCCTCCAGATGCCGCGCCAGGGCGACCAGCGGCGCCTCCACCGCCGCCAGGGCCTGGGCGGCGGCGCGCGCGGTCTCGCGCACGATGTCGAGCGCCGGCCGCGCGGCGCACTCCTGGCCGAGGTCCGAGGCCGCGGAGCGGGCCCTGAGCTGTTCGAGGGCGGCGACCAGGAAGCCCTCGATCGGCCCGATCGGATTGGCGTCGCCGGTGGGCGGGGCGATGCGGCCCGACCACCCTTCGCCGGGCAGGGCCATGGCCGCGCGCACCGCTTCGCCCAGCGCCTGGCGGGCGCCGTCGTGGCCGGCCACCAGCTCGCCCAGCCGCGCCTCCAGGCCCCGGCCGCGGCGGCCCCGGCCCTCCGGCCCGCGCACCCAGCGGCGCATCTCCGCGGACTCCGCGCCCGAGAGCGCGGCGGAGAAGGCGCTGTCGGCGGCGTCGAACAGGTGGTGGCCCTCGTCGAAGACGATGCGCTTCAGGTGGGTGGACTCGATGTCGCCCTTCAGCCCCCGCGCCGCCCGCGCCCCGTCGAAGGCGGCCTGGGTCAGCACCAGGGCGTGGTTGGCGATGACGAGGTCCGCCCGCCGCGAGCCGCGCACCGCCTTCTCGATGAAGCAGGCGCGGTAGTGCGGGCAGGCGGCGTGGACGCACTCTCCGCGCCGGTCGACCAGGTTCGGCGCGCTGGCCTGGGCCGACGGCCCGACCGCGAACAGGCCCGGCAGCCAGGCCGGGAAATCGCCGCCGGTCATGTCGCCGTCGCGGGTGGCGCGCGCCCAGCGGGCGGTGAGGCCGAGGCCGATCAGGTCGCCGCCGCCGAGCTGGGCCGCCTGCACCGCCTCCTGCAGGTTCAGAAGGCAGAGGTAGTTCTCGCGGCCCTTGCGGACCACGGCCTTGCGCGCCCGCACGAGCGGGTCGGGGAACACCGCGTGGCTCTCGCGCTCGATCTGGCGCTGCAGGGCGCGGGTGTAGGTCGAGACCCACACTGCAGGGCCGTTGGCCTCCGCCCACAGGCTGGCGGGCGCGAGATAGGCCAGGGTCTTGCCGACGCCGGTCCCGGCCTCGGCCAGCATCATGCGCGGCTCGCCCTCCCGCTCGCGCGGCTGGAACGCGAACGCCGCCTCGGCGGCATATTCGGCCTGGGTGGGCCGGGCCTCGTCGAGGCCGAGCCGGCCCAGCAGCTCCTGCAGCCGGACGCGCACCAGCTCCGGGTCCAGCGGACGCGAGCCCGCCTCGCCCACGGGCGCCTGGTCCTCCCACTCCGGGATGCGGCTCCAGACCTCCAGGCCCGACCCGCGGTAGCCCTCGCGCACCGGCCTGGAGCGCAGCGCCGCCACCGCCGGCGCGCCCCAGGACCAGCCGGCCCGCCCCAGCGTCTCCGCCAGCGCCAGGGCGTCCTCGCGGTTGGGCCAGGGCGCCTCGGCCAGCTCGGCCAGCAGCATCCGGCACACCTCGGCCAGGGCCTGCGCCTGGGCGGCGGCGCCCCTGGGCTCCGCCAGTCCCATCGCCAGCGCCAGGCCCACCGCCGAGGGCGCGCAGAACCGCGCCGGGCGCACGAAGGCGAACAGCTCCAGCGCGTCGAAGATGTCCTTGGAGCGCGGCGGCGCCTGCAGCCCGAGGCGGCGGGCGGTCAGGGCGGCGTGGGCCACGACGACCGGCGAGCCGAGCGCCAGCTGCTCGGCCTCGTGGGCCAACAGGTCGCGAGCCCCCGACCCGTCCGCCGCCCCCGCGCGCGGGCCAGGCAGCACCACCAGCGCCGGCGCAAGATCCAGGGCGGGCGAGACGGCGTTCACCCCGGTTTCGTATCGCGCTTCGTATGGAAACGGAACAGGAACATGCTAAGGGTCGACCAAGATCGGCCGGAGACCGGGTGCGCGTGGCGAAAGGCCGTTCAGTCAGGGCGTCGACGGCGGTGGCGCCCGCCCCCGCCGCCTCGCTCCCCATGGCCCTGCCGCCGCGGTTCTCGCACTGGTTCGAGCGGCGGGGCTGGCGGCCGCGGCGGCACCAGCTGCAGATGCTGCAGAAGGCGCAGGCGGGGCGCCACGCCCTGCTGATCGCGCCCACCGGCGGCGGCAAGACGCTCGCCGGCTTCCTGCCCAGCCTGATCGAGATCTCCGAGCGGCCGCCCGGCAACGACCCAGGCGGGCCGGGCCTGCACACCCTCTACATCTCTCCGCTGAAGGCGCTGGCGGTGGACGTGGCCCGCAACCTGACCACGCCGATCCTGGAGATGAACCTCAAGGTCCGGGTGGAATCGCGCACCGGCGACACCGGCGTCTCCAAGCGCCAGCGCCAGCGCACCCATCCGCCGGACATCCTGCTGACCACGCCCGAGCAGCTCGCCCTGTTCTGCGCCTGGGAGGGCTCGCGCGCCTATTTCGCCGACCTCAAGACGGTGATCATCGACGAGATCCACGCAATCCACTCCTCCAAACGGGGCGACCTGCTGTCGCTGGGTCTGGCGCGGCTGCAGGCCTGCGCCCCCTCGCTGAGGCGGGTCGGACTCTCGGCCACGGTCAACGAGCCGGACATGCTGCGGCGCTGGCTCTCCTCGGGCGACGGCTGCGACCTCGTGCTCGGCGAGCCCGGCGCGCCGCCGGTGGTGGACGTACTGCTTTCGCACGGCGAGGTGCCCTGGGCCGGCCACACCGCCCAGCACGCCATGGAGGAGGTCTACGAGGTCATCAAGCAGGCCCGCACCGCCCTCGTCTTCGTCAACACCCGCTGGCAGGCGGAGTTCGCCTTCCAGGAGCTGTGGCGGCTGAACGAGGACGCCCTGCCCATCGCCCTGCATCACGGCTCGCTCTCGGCGGAGCAGCGCCGCAAGGTGGAGGCGGCCATGGCGCGCGGAGAGCTGCGGGCGGTGGTCTGCACCTCCACCCTGGACCTCGGCATCGACTGGGGCGACGTCGACCTGGTGATCCAGCTGGCTGCGCCCAAGGGCTCCTCGCGGCTGGTGCAGCGGATCGGGCGCGCCAACCACCGGCTCGACGAGCCTTCCCGCGCCCTGCTGGTGCCGGCCAGCCGGTTCGAGATGCTGGAGTGCCAGGCCGCCCGCGAGGCGGTGGCCGAGAACGCCCTGGACGGGGACCCCGAGAGGATCGGCGCGTTGGACGTGCTGGCCCAGCACGTCATGGGCGTCGCCTGCGGCGATCCGTTCCTGGCGGAGGATCTCTACGACGAGGTCCGCACCGCCGCGCCTTACGCGGAGCTGACCCGCGACGACTTCGGCCAGGTGATGGAGTTCGTGGCGACCGGCGGCTACGCGCTCAAGACCTACGACCGCTTCCGCCGCATCGTGCAGGGGCCCGACGGCCGCTGGCGCGTGCGCAACGCCCAGACCGCCCTGCGCCACAGGCTGAACGTCGGCGCCATCGTCGGGCCGGCGGTGCTGAACCTGCGGCTGCTCAAGGGCCGCAAGGGCGGGCGCAAGATCGGCGAGGTCGAAGAGGGCTACATCGACATCCTGTTGCCGGGCGACACCTTCATCTTCGCCGGCCAGGTCTGGCGTTTCCACGGCGTGGAGGGCAATGACGCCCTGGTGTCCCCGGCGCCGCGCGAAGACCCCAAGCTGCCGAGCTGGGGCGGCTCCAAGTTCGCGCTCTCGACCTACCTGGCCAAGCGGGTGCGGCGGCTGATGGAGCAGGAGTCCGCCTGGCCCCGGCTGCCCGAGGACGTGCAGGAGTGGCTGACCATCCAGAAGCTGCGCTCGGCCATCCCGCGCGAGGAGGAGCTCCTGGTGGAGACCTTTCCCCTGGGCAAGCGCTGGCACCTGGTCTGCTATCCCTTCGAAGGCCGGCTCGCCCACACCACCCTGGCCATGCTGCTGACCCGGCGGCTGGACCGGCTGGGCGTCGGGCCGATCGGCTTCGTCGCCTCCGACTACGCCCTGGCGGTCTGGTCGATGCGCTCGATGAGCGGCCTCGACATGGGTCAGCTGTTCTCCCAGGACATGCTCGGCGACGACCTGGAGGCGTGGCTCGACGAAAGCGTGATGATGAAGCGCTCGTTCAAGAACTGCGCGCTCGTGTCCGGCTTGATCGAGCGGCGATTCCCGGGCGAGGAGAAGTCCGGCCGCCAGGTCACCTTCTCCTCCGACCTCATCTACAACGTGCTCCGTCGCCACCAGCCCGACCACCTGCTGCTCCGTTGCGCCCGCGAGGACACCTCGACGGGCCTGTTGGACGTGGCGCGGCTCGGCCAGCTGCTGTCGCGGGTGCATGGCCGGGTGCGCCATCTGGACCTGCCGAAGGTGACGCCCTTCGCCGTGCCGATCCTGCTCACCATCGGCCGTGAGAGCGTCCCTGGCGCGGCCCAGGAGTGGGTGCTGGAGCAGGCGGAGTCCGAGCTGATCGCCGAGGCCCTGTCGTGAGCGTCTCGGCGCGCGAAACGGCGCCGTTCTACGAGTTCTCGGTAGTCGAGGGCGCGATCCGGCTGGCCGTGGCCGGCGCGGACCTGTGCCTGCGGGCCTCCGGAGCGCTGTGGCTCGAGCGGGAGCGCACGCTGGTCGCCGCCGACCTGCATCTGGAGAAGGGCTCGGCCTTCGCCGCCCGGGGGCAGCTGCTGCCGCCCTACGACACCCGCGACACCCTGCGCCGGCTGGCCGAGGAAGTGCTCAGGCTGCATCCCAGGACCGTGGTCCTGCTCGGCGACGCGTTTCACGACGCCTGGGCCGAGGAGCGGCTGGCCGCGGAGGACGCGGAGGCGATCCATGCGCTGGGGAGCGGCAGGTCGCTGGTCTGGGTGGTCGGCAACCACGACCCGCAGCCGCCGAAGGGCCTGCCTGGAGAATCGATCGCGGCGTTCGAGCTGGCGGGCGTGAGCTTCCGTCACGAACCCTCCGGCGTCCCGGCGTATGGCGAGGCGGCCGGGCACCTGCACCCGTGCGCCCGGATCGCGGCGGGCGGACGCTCGGTCCGCTACCGCTGCTTCGTCACCGACGGCGAGCGGCTGATCCTGCCGGCGTTCGGCGCCTATGCGGGAGGGCTCAGCATCCGGGACCTGGCCTTCAAGGGCCTGTTCGTGCGCCCGCCGCTCGCCGTCGCCCTCGGCCCGCGGCGCGCCCACGCCATCGGCTGGTGGTCGGTCCGGCCCGACTAGAGCGCCGCCATCACCCATTGCTCGAAGCCGGCGCCTTCCAGGCGCCGGAGGGCGGCAAGCCGCTAGCCCGACGCCTTGGCCAAATGGCTGGTCAGGCCGTGGTCGACCGTCCCGGTGGCCGGCAGACCCTGGTCGCGCTGGAAAGCCTGGATCGCCAGCTTCAGGGCCGGCGAGCTCAGGCCGTCGCTCGGGCCCTTGTAATAGCCGAGCTTGGCCAGGGCGTGCTGGGCGACCACGACGTCAGACGGCGCCGCCGCGGTGGAGGCCATGACCGGCGGCGGCTCGGGCGTGAAGGCCTGGGCGCTGTGCTCGGCGGCCTTCTGCCCGAACACCGAAAGGCGGCGCTTGATCCGGTCCGCTGCCGCCCTGGACTCCGCGTCGCCGGAGCGCGCGGCGATCAGGTACCACTTGTAGGCCTCGGCAGGATTCTGGCTGACGCCGTAGCCTTCCTCATACAGCCGCGCGAGGTTGTACTGGCTGTCGACCAAGCCGAGGTCGGCGGCGCGGCTGAACCACTGGGCGGCCATGGTCAGGTTCTTGGGACCGCCGGAGCCTTCGAAGTAGTTGAGCGCGAGATTGTGCATCGCCTTGCGGTCGCCGCCCTGGGCGGCGCGCTCGGTCCACTTGCGGGCCTCGATCACGTTCTTGGGGACGCCGACGTCGCCGCTCTCGTAGAGCTTGGCCATGTAGAACTGGGCGGGCGGATAGCCGAGGTCGGCGGCGCGCCGAAGGCTGCGGACGCCGGCGGCGTCCTTGGCCTCGATCCGACGGACCGCATCGGCGTAGAGGGACTGGAGGTTCACCTCGGACTCGGCCGGCGCGAGCTGGGGCGCCAGGGCCACCGCCACCTGGGGCGTTTCTCCGCCGCCAGCATCGCCCGCCGAGGCGTGGTTCGCCTGCACCTGATCGGCGCCGTCGTGCGAGCCATGCCGGCCCACGGACTGGGCGCTGTAGAGCGTCAGGCCCGCGGCGGAGACGCCGAGGGTGGCCGCGCCGGCGGCGATCGCGACCAGGCTTTTCAGGCGGTCGTTGGGCTTGTCCTTCTTTGCACCGAACCCAGTGAACAGCGGCTTGCGGTTGGGATCGGACGCGCCGCCCCCTTCCTGGGCGGCCCGGGCGGCCGCCCGAGCCTGGGCGATCAGGTCGCGGGTGGAGGCGCGGGCGGGCCCTTCAGGCGTCGGGGCATAGTCGTAAGCGGCGGGTTCGGCGCCGCCCTGCAGGCTCTGGCTCGCCGCCTCGATCAGGTCTTCGTCGACCGGCTCGGGCTCGACGACGGGCGGCGCGGCCTGGCTCGCCGCGAGAGCCTCGAACATCTCGGTGGCGTCGAAGTCGTCACCCTGGAACGGCGACTGCTCGGGCTCGGCAGGCAGCGACTCCACCGGGGGCACGAAGCCGGCGGGCGCGTCGCCGCGGCGGGCGAAGGCGGCCGGCGCGAACGCGTCGCGGGCGGTGTCGCGTTCGGACGGCTCTTCCGCATCGAGCGCAGGAAGCAGGGTCGACGCGAGGCTCGTCGGTGAGAACGGCTCGGACGAGACGACCGTCTCGTCCAGCGGGTCAGGCGCGGGCCTTTGGGAAGGCGTCGGGCCATCCGCCGGGAACCCGTCGAACGGGGCGCTCGCGGACACAGGGCTCGGGACCGGCGCGCTCGGCGACCGGAGGCTCGGGGCCGGAGGGGTCACGGACAGGGGCGCGGCCGCGACCGAGCCGGTCGAAAGGGAGCTGGTCGAAACCGGCTTCGCCGCCAGGGCGCCGAGCGACCGGGGCGCAGGCTCCACCGGCGCCGAGTCCTCGGGGAAGGCCGGCGAGCTGAAGGGCTCGGGCGCGAACGCCAGCGAGCCGAAAGGCCCCGGCGGCAGGTCCGGCTCGGCGAACAGGCTCGAGTCGGGCGTCGGCGCGGCCTGGGGCATGGTCGCCACCTGCTCGCTCAGGCGCCGTTCGGCTCCAGCCAGCCGCTGGTCGATCTTCTCGCGCGCCTCCTCCAGAAGGCGCGCCGTGCGCTCCTCGCTCTGGCGGATGCGGTCGACCAGCTCGGACGACGACCGCTCCTGGCGCTGATTGAGCTTCTCCGAGATGCGCGAGACCTGTTCGCCGACGTCGTCGATGGCCTGGGCCGAGCGGCGCTCGGCGTTGCCGATGCGATCGGCCAGGCGCTCGGTGATGCGCGCGATCTCCACGCCCAGGCGCTCCAGCGATTCGGCCTGCAGCTGGTCGGCCTTGCGCAGCCGCCCTTCCATGGCCTCGGCGATGCGGGAGACCTCGCCGCCCACCTGCTCCATCGCTTCGGCGCTGCGGGTCTCGACGCCTTCCATGCGCTTGCCGAGGGTCTCGGCCACCCGGAAGACCTCATGGCCCATGCGCTCCATGGCCTGGGTCGTGCGCTGGTCGGCGGCCTTCATCTGGCCGCTCATCTGGTGCAGCGACTGCTGCAGCGAGCGCTCGATGGAGGCGAAACGGGTCTCCGTCGTCTCCTGCAGGCGCGCGGCCAGGCCGTCCTGGGCGGTGTCGAGGCTGCGGGTGAGGTCGGCGGCGAGCTGCTCCAAGCGCTGCTCGGCGGCCTCTTCGCGGCTCTCGGCTGCATGCAGGCGCTGGTCGAAGCTGACGAAGTTGCGGCTCAGCTCCGCCGTCAGCTGCTCCAGCCGCTGGTCCGGCCCTTCGTCGCGCGCCTCGGCGGCCTGCAGCCTTTGGTCGAAGTTGGCGAAGTTGCGGGTCAGCTCCGCGGCCAGTTGTTCCAGCCGTTGCTCGGGGCCCTCGTCGCGGGTCTCGGCGGCGTGCAGCCGATGGTCGAACTCGGAGACCGAGCTCTCGAGCCGGCGGATCGCGCTGGAGGTGCGCAGCTCGGCGTCCTCCATCCTTTGCACGATGCGCGAGACGACCCCGTCGATCATCGCCTGCGACGGCGCGGTGTCGGTCTCCTCGAGCTTGCGCACCTTCTCGACCATGCCCCCAAGCTCGGCGCGGACCTCGCTCAGGGTCTCGCGGGTGCGGGTCTCGGAATCGTAGAGGTGGCCGGCGACCTTGCCGAGCGCAGCTTCCAGGGCGCGCAGGGCTTCCACCGAGCGCGGCTGGGCGGCCTCTTCCTCGACCTTGGCGATGCGCTCGTGGGCCTGGGCCTGCTCGGCGCGGATCTCTTCCAGCGCCCCCTCGAAGCGCGCGCCGACGGCCACGTGCTCGCGCTCGGCGCTCTCCAGCCGCGACAGCAGCCCAAGCACCGTCTGGTCAATGCCGCTGATGGCCAGGGTGGAGCGGTGCTCGGCCGACTCCACCTTTGCCGTCAGCCGCTGCAGGGCCTCGCCGAGCCGGTCGAACTCCTGGGCGGCGAAGGGGGGCGGATCGTAATCGCCGCCACGATCGCCGGCGGGCGGGTCGTCCATGATCACGCGATTCAGCCAATCGCCCAGCGTCAGGCCCTCGCGGCGCGCGAGGTCCTTGGCGATTTCACGCGCCTTGGGATCGATTCCCTTCACGCTCCAGGGGGCGCCCGCACTCATCCGAATCGTCTCCAGACGTACGGAAAACGCTAGCCACCCATGTCTAGTGTGTAAACGCGGCGTTAACACCAGATGTGGGGGCAGCGGCTATCTCCTGTGGACGAATCCAGGAGTCCGCGCGCCTTGCCGCCAAGTAGGCGCACGCCATCCGTTAACGAGATGTAAACGCGGGCCGGGCCGCTTGCGTCATGCCGCCGCAGCAGGGATGAGGCGGGGATGGGACTGACCCCGACCTTGATCGTCGCCGCCGTCGCCGTCGGGGTCGGCGCGCTCTGCGGCTGGCTCGGCGCGCGCCCGGCGCACCCGCATCGCGGCCCTCGGCTGATCCCCTATCGCTTCCTGATGATCCTCTGCGCGGCCGTGCTGCTGCTGATGCTGGCCCACCTGGTCAACCTGGCGGGCGTCACCACCGGCGCCCCGCTCAGGCCGCCTCCGCCATAGGCTGGGCCGCGCCCTCCCCGGCGCCGCGGCTGCGCTTGGTCAGCCCCGACATCCCTCCGGACGACAATAGCCCGACGTCGGCGAGCAGGAGGGGGATGGTCCAGAGGTGCGGGCCGGCGATGTAGCGCGGGCGCCAGATCGGATCGTACTTGGCCTTGTACCGGCGCACCCCCTGGAAGTTGTAGATGTCCTCGCCGCGCTCGAACAGGAGCCGGCCGATCCGCGAGAGCATGGGCGCCAGCCGCCGGCCCATCAGCCCCGCCAGCGGGGCCATGCCGAAGTCGAAGGCGCCATAGCCTTGCTGCTGGCCCCAGCGGAACAGCTCGACGAACAGGAAATCCATCACGTTCTTCGGCGCATCGGCGGAATAGCGCATCAGGTCCATGGAGAACTCGACCTTCTCCGCGGTGGTCCAGAGGGTGGCGAAGGCGACAATCCGGCCGTCCAGCCGGACGACGGCGCAGGGGAATTCCGCCACGTAGCTCGGCTGGAACCCCCCCATGGAAAAGCTCTTCTCGCCGCCGGCGTGGCGCGCCAGCCAGGCATCGGAGACCCGCTTGAGCTCCGGCATCAAAGGCTCGACCGCGCCCTCGGCCACCACCTCGAACACGGCGCCGAGCTCGCCGGCCTTACGCCAGTTGCGGCGCAGCACCTCGCGCTTGCGGCCTTGCAGGGAAAAGTCCTTGAGCGGCACCACCGCCGCCTCGCCGGCCTTCAGGACCCGAAAGCCGAGCTCGACCATGTCGGGCAAAAGGTCCGGTCCGAAGCCATAGATCCCGGGCCTGGCGGCGTGGGCGTCGGCCAGCTCGCGAAACCGCCAGAGCAGCTCGGAACGCTCCTCCGGAAGGCCGATCGGCGCGCCCATCGCGATCCACGATCGACCCCTGACGCCGAACATCAGGAAGCTCTCGCCGGACTCCGAGAACAGGAAACGCTTGTCGCCGAGAAGGGCGAGCTTGGCGTCCGGCGAGGCCCCCACCGCCTTGGCCAGGATCGCGCGCACCTTCTGGAACTCCGGATCGTGGTCCCCCACCACCGGCGGGGTGGCCGGCGTCGCGAACAACCGCCAAAGGCCGACCGCCAGCAGGGCGATCCCCGCCCCGGCCGAGGACCGGATGGCGCGGCTCGCCTCCACATCCCCCATCACACGCCACCACTGGCGGTCCGCGTAGTCGATGTTGTGGAACGACCACCATCCAAGCACGCCCGCGCCGACCACGGCCGCGAAGGCGGAGAACATCCAACCCGGCGTGATCTCCATGCGGCTGAGGCTGGCGGTGCGGTTGAAGGCTTCGTGGATGGGCAGCAGCACCAGGCAGAGCCCGAGGAGCACCAGGGTCTCCTCCCAGTCGAATCCCTTGGCCAAGGCGAGCACCGCGGCGCTCGCCGCGAACAGAAGGCTCGCGCCCCAGGCGGCGTCGAGCCGCCGCTTCAGCCCGAAGGCGGTGAGCACCAGGGCGAGACCAAGGATGCTGGACAGAAAGTGGCTGACCTCGATCAGGGCCAGAGGCGCGCGGCTCATCAGCCATCCGAACCGCGCGGGGTCGGAGGGCGTCGCCCCGGAGACCAGCAGCATCACCCCCGAGGCCAGCGTCAGGAGCGCCGCCACCGTGGGCGCCGCCTGCAGGGCCGCCGCCTTCAATCCATCCAGCCGGCGCATGAGTCTCCTGGAGCGTGCGTCGCCGCACTATAGTGCAATTTGCCTCGCCGTCCCGCGGCGGCCTCGGCCGGGACACTTGGCCGCCGTCCCGCCAGATTGCATCGCAGGCCAAGCTTGCTAAGACAGAGCTGGGTGTGTGGAGCTTGGGAGGGCAGCATGTCTCACCGAAATCTCGCAATCGTTATCGGTTGCGCCGTCAGCCTCGGCGCAGGCTCGGCCATGGCCGCCTCCGACGCGACGCCCGAGCTGCCGCAGTGCGCCTCGCCGATCGGCACGGTGGCGATCCAGGAGCCCGAGCGCGACTGGTGGAGCCCGCTCGGCCTGTCCAATCCCGAAGCCTTGATCAAGCTCATGGCCGCCCGCTCAAACTGCCTGCGCGTGGTCGCCCGGGGCGCGGCCATGCAGATGCGCCAGGAGGAGCGCGCCCTGGCTGACTCCGGCGAGCTGCAGCGCGGCTCCAACCTCGGCCGCGGCCAGGTGAAGGCCGCCGACTACATCATCATTCCCGACATCGTCGATTCCAACGCCAACTCCGGGGGCGGCGGGCTGGGCGGCGCCGCTCTGGGCCTCGGGCGTCACTTCGGCGGGTTCGGCGGGGTGCTCGGCGGGATCTCGGTGAAGACCTCCACCGCCCACACCCTGATCACCCTGGTCAACGCCCGCACCACGGAACAGGAGTATGTGGCCGAGGGGGTCTCCAAGAAGTCCGACGTCGGTTTCGGCGGCGGGGGCTTCGGCAGCTGGGGTGCGGCTGTCGGCGGCGGCTATTCCAACACCGACATCGGCAAGGTGATCTCGATCGCCTACATCAACGCCTTCGTCGACCTGGTCCACCACATGCAGGGCGTCGCGCCCGGCGAGGCCGCGGCCGCCGCGCCGACCCAGGCCTATCGGCCGAAGTCCTCGCTCGTGCTGCGCCGGTCGCCATCGCCGACCGCCCCGTCCGTGGAGAACCTGTCGGCCTCGGACCTTGTCTATCCGACCGGGCAGAAGAACGGCGTCTGGTGGGAAGTGGACGACGAGACCGGCAACCGCGGCTGGGTGAACTCGACCCAGGTCACCGCCCGCTGAGCCTTCGGTCCGGCCGGAAATAGCCTTCGACCATCGCCGAGGTCTGGAGCGGCCCCCACCGGGGCCGCCGCCGTTTTGCGCCTTCCGCCGAACCCCGGCCGCAGCCCAGCCTGGGCTATATACCGCCATGCCGGCGAATCGACTTGCAAAACATTTGCCGAGGTCTGCTCCATAGTGCAAGAGATGGACTCAGGAACAGGTTAGCTCAAGAACAAATCCCATATGTCGTATTCTCGACATTTGCTGTGCCTCAACCAGCAATTGCTCGGAACGCCTAGGGGCAGGTGGCGTTTTCGCAGGCGATGACCGGGGCGATACAGAGTTCAAGCAACTTTCTTTTGGCTTCGCTTGCCGCTGAAGACTTGGAGCGCATCGGCTCAAGCTTGACGGCTGTGAGCCTAGAAAAGGGCGCGTTGCTCTACGATCCGGGCGACGAGGTCGACGCGGTCTACTTCCCGCACAACTGCGTCATCTCGCTGATGACGCTGATGCAGACCGGCGAAGCGATCGAGTCCGCCACCATTGGACGTGAAGGGGCCCTGGGTTTGCTGGCGGCGGTGAGCCCTCGTCAGTCCCTGAGCCGGGCGATCGTCCAGGTGGCGGGGAACGCCGCGCGGATTTCCGCGGCCGACCTGCACAGCGTCTGGCAGGAAAGCCCCCGGTTGCGCGACCTCGTCGACCGGCATTCCGACGCCCTGTTCGGCCACGCCATCCAGTCGGTCGCCTGCAACGCGCTGCACTCGGTCGAGGCGCGGTTCTGCCGCTGGCTCCTGTCCTGCCACGACAGGATCGACACCGACCGGGTGGCCCTGACCCAGGAATTCCTGGCGGACATGCTGGGCGTGCAACGCACGACGGTCACGGTGGTCGCGCGCACCCTGCAGGCCGCGGGGCTGATCCGCTACAGCCGCGGCGTGGTCGACGTGCTCGACCGGCCCGGCCTGGAGGCCATCGCCTGCGAGTGCTACCGCGCGGTCCGCCAGACCTATGAACGGCTGCTGCCGGTGCAGTTCGACGCCGAGGTCGGGACCGGCCCGGGCAGGCCGGCAGTTGGCGCGCCGCCGCAAACCGGCTAGGGCTCCGCCCCTCTTTGGCGTGAGGACGACGCGGAGCTACCGATGGACGATGACTCCAGAGCCCTGCGCGGGCGCGACCTTGCAGCCCGCATCATCGCCGAAGTGCGCCAGGCCACGGGCGAGCTCGAGGCGGCCGGCTGGAGCGCCAAGCTGGTCTCGGTCACCGTCGGAGACGCCTCGGCGGTCGAGCTCTATGTGCGTAACCAGCGCCGGCGCGCGGCGGAGGCCGGCGTCCAGTTCGAGGAGCGCAATTTCCCCGACACCATCACCCATGAGGAGCTGGAGTCCTCGATCCGCGCGCTAAACGCCGATCCGCGGGTGACCGGGATCATTATCCAGCGGCCCCTGCCCAAGCATATCTCGCTGAGGGTGCTGCAGGCGGCGGTCAGTCCCATGAAGGACGTCGAGGGGATGCATCCGGCCTCGATCGGCAACATTGTCTACAATCAGCTTGAGCTGGCGCCCTGCACGGCGGCCGCCTCGGTGGAGCTGCTCAAGTCCACCGGGCTGAAGCTCGAAGGGCTGGAAGCGGTGGTGGTCGGCCACTCCGAGATCGTCGGCAAGCCGATCGCCTTCCTGTTGATGAGCGCCGGCGCCACCGTCACGGTCTGCCACCACATGACCCGGTCGGTGCCTCTGCACACCCGCCGGGCCGACGCCCTGTTCGTGGCCATCGGCCGCCCGCGCCTGATCGACGCCTCCATGGTCAAGCCGGGCGCGGCGGTGATCGATATCGGCATCAACGCCATCACTGAAGCGGACGGCAAGAAGCGCATCGTCGGCGACGTCGACTACGACTCCGTGCGTGAGGTGGCGGCCTGGATCACGCCGGTGCCTGGCGGAGTTGGGCCGGTGACCGTCGCCATCCTGCTGCGCAACACCGTCACCGCGCTCAGGCGGCAGAAGGCGGTGTACGAGGCCGCCTTCGCCGGCGGAGACCTCTCGCGGTCATCGCCGCCAGCCGCGGCAGCCCTGCTCGCCGAAGAGCCGCTCTAGGCGGCCAGCAGGTCGGAGAAGAAGCGGTATTCGCTGAGCGCGGCGCGACCGATGCTGAACTCCGCCGCGGTCTGCAGGCCGTTCATGCGCAGATCCTCCCGATAGCGCGGGCTCATCTCGACGTACTGGTGCACGGCGTCGCAGATCTCGTCGTCGGCGCGGGTGTCCACCACGAAGGCGTTCTGACCGTGCATGGCGAACTCGGCCGTGCCGCCCAGCACCGGCACGACCGGCACGCAGCCGCAGGCCATCGCCTCCAGCCCGGTTCGGCCGAAGGCCTGATAGTCGGAGACGTCCAGGAACATGTCGGCCGCGCGCATGAGGTCGGGCACCTCGGTCCGCTTCAGCCGCCCGAGGTTCACCACGCCCTCGGGGAGCTCGATGTTGTCCTTCTGCAGATCCTCCTCGGAGCATCCGAACACCTTGAAGGTCGCCTCGCCCTTCAGCTCCTCGGCCAGGCGGCTGATCACCCGCAAGGTGCGGTGGGGGGCCCGGCGCGGCGTGCGCGGCCGCAGCATGGCCACCACGGTCAGGCCTTCGCGGGTCCGCTCGAGGTCCGGGTAGAATTCCTCGTGATCCAGGCTCGGCGAGACCTTGCTCACCGCCACGCCGTGGTTCTCGTACACCACCCGCCGCAGCCATTCGGTCTTGGCGAACAGGGCGCAGCCCGGCAGCTTGGTGTAGGAGGCGTAGGCGCGCCGCCAGTCCGCCGTGTCGACCGGATAGAACAGCGGCTCGTAATCCTGGACATAATAGGCGGTCTTGATCCTGGCCCGGGCGTGTTCGATCGCGTCGCCGATCTCGAACACCGAGTCGTTCACCGTGCCCACGGCGATCTGATAGGGCCGCAGATGCTGCCCGAGCTCCTTGGGCGTGGCGTAGAACTCGACCTGCACGTCGCTGTCCTTGAGCTCCGGGTAGTTGACCCCGAACTCATAGGAATGGCGGGCCGAGACGGCGAGGCCGATGGTGCAGCCGATCCGGCTGAGGCCGATGCACTCCTGCACCACTGAATTGGCGCCGCCTGAAGCCCCGCGGGCCGGCAGCACGAACAGAACCCTCGGGGCGCTCACGACAGCTCCTTCTTGTTGCCGAGACCCAGCTTGTCCTGCAGCACGCGCCGCAGCCGGATCAGCGGGAGGCACTCGCCCATGACCCCGGTCAGCTCGTCCAGCTTCACGTCAGGATGCTTGGCCGCGCAGGCGGCGGTTCCCTGCTTGGCCAGATCGCCGCGCGCGCCGCCGAAGCTCGCCGACTTCACGTGATGGACATAGACGTGGTCGGCCAGCCTCAGCGTGTAGCCCGCCTTGGCGATGCGGATGCAAAGGTCGTTCTCCTCGCCGTACCCGACCGGGAACGCCTTCTCGTCGAGGAAGCCCACGGCGGCGATAGCCGAGCGCCGCATCAGGGTGCAGAAGCCGTTGAGCAGCGGAACCTGCGGGAAGGCCCGCTCCGAGGAATCCCTCACCAGGTGCGCGAACGCGTCCACGCTCATCTCGTCGGGCAGGCGGTTCACCATCCAGCCGCCGCGGGGATCCTTGACCTGGGGCACCGACTGCCAGGAGGCCGCGTTGGACAGCGGCCCGACCATGGCGACGTCCGGATCGGATGCGGCGCACTCCAGCAGGCCTTCGAGCCAGCCTTCAGAGACCACCGTGTCGCTGTTCAGCAGCACCACCCACTCGGCGCGCGAGCTGGTCAGGCCGGCGTTGGACGAGCGGGTGTAACCGAGGTTGGACGGGTTCTCGATCAGCTCCACCCAGCGCCGATCCGCAGCGTACTGCGAGAGGAACTGGCTCGTGTGCAGGTCGGACTTGTCGTTGACGATCACGACACGATGCGGAAGCGAGGTCGACCGCTCGATCGAGGCGAGACAGTCGGTGACCTCCTTCAGCGCATTGTAGACGGGGATGACGATATCGACGGACGCCGCCTGGGGCAGCCAGTTCCATTTCACCGGCGCCGCTTCCCCCGCCGCGGCGGCGGCGGCCGAACGCGCGGCGGGGCTGATCCAGTCCTCGAATCCCTTGAGCCGGCCAAGCTGGGAGACGACGTTGTAGTCCTCCAGGGCGACATAGCCTGTGCGACGGCGAGGCCCGGACAGTTCCCCCCGGGTCGCCTCGGCGACGGCCTCACGGCCGAGGCTGACCTCGGCGATGACGCCGTCCAGCGTCTTGCCCAGGAACTCGAACACCAGCAGCAACTGGTCCTCTGGGCCGATCGCCCGCGCCGCCTGCTGCACGGCCCGCGCCTGCGCCCCGCTCAAGGGGAACGCGCGCCGCGCCAAGTCCGGTGAAAGCACCATGTTGCGGGCGATCACCGCCAGCACGTCGTCCGCCGCTTGTCCGCTCGCCAAGCGGGCGGCGATATAGATCCGGCTGACCCGCGAGGGCGCGGGGCTGGTCACCCCGACGGGGCGCCTGGCCTGGCCGGCCAGCACCGTCAGGCCGCCCAGTTTGCGTGCGGCCAGCAACTCGCGGTCCAGCACGGTCTCGAGGGCGAACGGCTCGGACTCGATCGACCCTTCCAGCTGCAGGCCATAGATGGTCTGCGGCGGCTGGCCCCGGTCGGATGGCAGCCTGAGCTGCGCCAGATGCAGGCTGGCGCCGGGGGAATCCTTGCGCGAATTGGCGAACCAGCCGTCGGCCAGCTCATGCGCCCCGGCGAGCACGCGGAACTCGAATCCGCCGTTCCAGGAGCGGAAATCGCCGTTGAGGACAGCCGACCAGCTCTCCGGTCCCGCCTCCTCGTCCGCCGAGGACGGGTCTGACGCCTCCTGCGCGCCCTCGTCGATGGGGGCGAAACCGGGGGCGCCGGCCTGCACCGAGCCAAGCTCCACATCGATCTCGCCGCCGACGTCGCCCACCGGCCGCAACCGCAGCGCAAGCGCGGCCGGCGAGCGCCGCTCCCAGCTCAAGGGTATGGCGATGCGCCCGATCTGGTCGCCCCACTGAGGCGACAGCTTCACGACAAGCTCGCTCGGATCGCCCTCCGCGCCCTGCGGCGGCTCTAGCGAGATGACCGCCTCGCCGACCCCACGCGCGCGCACCCTCAGCTCCAGCACGTCGGCCGGCGCCTTGCGAAGATCGATGGCTTGGCGCAGCAGCGGAATCGCGCCGTCGCCTTCGGCCGCTCCGGAGAAGGCGATCGCATAGCGCGCGGACCCGGCCTGCACGCTCGGGCGGGCTACGACGCCGGCAGGCGCGCCGAGCTGCCAGTCGGCGGGCCGATCGCCTTCCCAAGCCTCGAAAACGCCGTTGCGCACCAGGTTGGTCGCCGGCACCCAGGTGCAGTCCACCGGCGAGCCCGGGATGTCCTTGCCGCTGCCGGCGATGCGCACGGACAGCTGATGGACAGGACGGTCGTCGTCGGCCGCCGGCGCCGGGACGATCAGGTGGACCATCCCCGAGAACAGTCGGGTGGAATAGTCCGAGACGATCTCGCCGTCGAAGCGCACTTCCAGCGGCGTCTCGCGATAGAGGTTGGGCCGCACGACCACCGCCACCAGCTCCTCCGCCGGCGAGACCGACTCCAGTCGGAAGACGTCCTGCAGGATCCAGGGATCGGGGTTGATCTGCTCTCCGAGCTCGCTCACCACGATGCGCACCGGACGGGTGATCCACGAGGTCAGCTCGGCGGAAGGGGCCAGCGCGAAGCCGCTGCTCTCGCGGGCGTCATCCGGGGCGAAGTCGGGCGGATCCCGGTCGCAGCGCACGACCTCTCGGCAACGCCCGTCCACCCAGAACTCGAGCTCCAGCTTCCGCCGCAGCCATTTGGAATTGTAGGCGTAGCCGTTCAGTCCGCCCGCGTCGGTGACCCTCACCTCCGCCCGGATGTCGGGCTTGGACTTGTCAGGCAGGACATAGCCGCTCACGCGCCGCGACTGGGCCGCGTCGCCTCCGGCGATGCGGGCTTCGAAGGTGTGGGGCTGGCCGTCGTAATAGCGGCTCGGCACCAGCCAGTTGAACAGCAGGCCGTCTTCGCCGTCGCCGGCGTCGGGGGCGAGCTCGGCCTCGACGACCCCGTCGACCACCATCTCGACCTTGGCGCCCGCCAAAGCCTCTCGCAGAGGCCCGATCGAGCCCTGGAAGACGCCCTTGGCGAACTCGAGCTTCCCGAATGGCGTACTTCCGTCCGCAGCCATTTCACCTCCAAAGGCGGTTGGATATGCCCCCCGTGCGCCGGCCGGCACACTAGTGGAGGGGTCCCGCAAAATCCATCTCCGCCAGCCTCGTGGCAGGAACGCGGCGCCTCAGTCCGGCGGATAGCCGTTCGCCCTCGCCAGCCCCTGCAGACACCCGGCCGCCTCGGCCGAAAGGCGGCCGTCCGCAAGCCAGGCGCGGTGGGCGCTGACCTTCGATCCGTCAATGGGCGCGGAGGCCAGGACCGCAGGGTCGGCCGCCCCCGGCAGGTCCAGCGCCGCGGCGATCCGGGTCAGGGTCTCCGCTGGACGCGCGCACAGATCCTCGAACCTGGCCTCGCAGGCCCGCTCGGCCCGCGCCATCGCGTCGCGCGTGCGGTGCAGATAAGCCGACCAGAGGCCGCTCCAGAAGGGCAGGTCCTGCTGCGGCGCGCGGCCTTGCGGGGTGAAGCGGGCATAGTCTCGGGAGAGCGTCCCCAGGGTGTCCAGCGGGTTGCGCACCAGGTTGACGATGCGTGCGCGCGGAAACGCCTGCAGCCACGCCTCGGCGGTGACGCCCGTGCGGGGATCCTTATGCCCCCAGGCGCCGCCAGGGCGGCGGCCTGCGAGCACGAGGCGGGCGGCGATGGAGCGTCGGTCGAGCACCGGGGGCGCCTTGGCGGGGTCGAAGGCCGCGATGGCCTCCGCGCTCATCCACCCGGGCAGCAGCAGCATGTTCAGCGCCTGGACGTAGCTCCACTCGTAGCTCGGCCGGTCCACGCGCTGGAACAGCCCCGCCGCCTGCAGCAGCTGCGCCAGCAGCCGGGTGCCCGAATGGTGGAAGCCGCAGATCAGCACTGGACGCTCGAACGACGGATCGGCCAGCGTCTCGTCGACCAACCGGCTCGGCGCCGTCGGCCAGGCTCGCCCATCCACTGCACGCAGAGCGCGCTCGGCCAGCGGATTGAGATCGGCGCTGTCGCCGGGGAGGGGCGCCTTGCGGGCAATAACCCCGCCCCCCGCCGCCGCCCGCAGCCGCGCCAGGTTCGGGTCGGCAGACAGCGTCCCGATCGCCGACCAGCGACGCGCCAGATCGTCCGGGTCGTTGAGGTCGATGGGCCGCGCCAGCAGCGCCAGGGCGTCCACCGTCTGCGCCAGCACCGCTTGCCCGAGCGCCGGAGCGCCCGGCGCGTGATCGTCGAGCCGCCCGCCCCAGAACGCCAGCGCGTCCATCGCCCGGCGCGCCGCCCGCAGGGGCGGGGAGCCCTCGGACGAAGGCCATCGTCGCGCCAGATCCCGCGGCGAACACCGGAGTAGGGTTGAGATCCTCGCCGCAGCGTCCTCATCGCCGGTGAGGACCAGCACCCGCCACCAGGCGCCGAAGGCCCCGGCCGGCTCGCCGGCGGCGTCCAGCGCCTGCGCCAGCCTGGTCCAGACGCCCGGATCCTGACTGCCTGCAGCGGCCGCTGCCCGCAGGCGCGGCAGGGCTTCCGCCCGCCGCCCGCAGTCGAACAGCAGCCTGCCAAGCCGTTCGGTTTCCTGGCCAGGAGAGAGCGGCGGTCCGCCCGGCGCGGCGGCCTCGTCGGAGGCGAGCGCCTCGAACAGCTGCACCTTGAGCGCCAGCGCCGCTCCGCCCGCCTGGGCGCGAAGGCTGAGGGTGTCCGCCGCGCTCGGCCGGAAGGCGTCGACGCCGAACATCCGGTCGAGGTCGATCAGCCGCTCGCATCGCGCCAGCTCGCCGCTGTGCACCTGGGCCCAGGCGAAGCCGGCGGCGCCGGGAGGGCCGCGGCGGATCAGCTGCACCTCGCAGGGAGCGTCGGGCGAGCCGGACAGGCGCACGCGGGCAAAAGACCGGCCTCGGCCGCTCGCCAGCCTGATCGGCCCGGTCGAGGCCCATCGATCCGGCTCCACGTCCAGCCGCACGCCCTTCAGCCTGGCCGGAGCCGGACGTGACTGTCTGTTGGCGCGATCGGTCATCGAGCCGTCAGGGCGCTTCGCGACAGGGCCAGGCGCTCATAGCAGGTCGAAGACCAGCTTGCCGTGGGACGCCAGGAACCTGATCTCCAGGCTGTCCACCTCCTCGGGCCTCAGCGCGCCGACCGGATTGAGGGTGCACGCCTCGATGATCAGCCATCCGTCCTCGACCGGCACACAGGGTTCGCCATTCTTCAGGATCTGGCCCCAGAACATGCCGCGATCCGGGGACGATGCGGCCCGGGCGATGACCTGCACGTCGCTCTCGCCCTCGCCGAGCTGCTTCACCTTCATCCGCGCGGAGCCCTGGGCCCGCATGGAGCCCGCCGGCAGGGGCAGGCTGGTCCAGCCGCCGGCGACGGCGAGGATCTCGGCGTCGACCAGCGGCGCGTCGAGCAGGCTCGGGCCTGTGGCCCCCCGAGCCCAGAGGTAGCTGCGCAGCCCCTCGCAATCACGCCGGTTGCTGAGGACGGTTGATCCGGGCTTCTGGTAGCGATCGCTCAGGCGGTGGCGGAACGTGGAGAAGTCGTAGCGGTAGAACGGCTCGTTCTCGGTGTCGTGCACGACGATGAACTCGGTCCGGTCGGCGAACCACGCGACTGCGGGTTGCCTGAGAAATCCCGGGCTGTGGTCGACGAAGACGACCGATATGTCCGTCATCCGCCCGAAGCGCTGTTCAAGGTAGCGCGCCTGGGCCTCCACGATCCTCGCCTTGCGCCCGTCGCCGAGGACGACCTTGCCGTTCGGGCCGCGCTCGATCTCCTCGTCGAACAGCCAGAGCCTGTGCCGATCCGACACGTAGCCCGACATGAAGTTCAGATAGCCCGCCTGTGTCTCGACCGTATAGGCGTCCCGGCCCTGCGCCAGGGTCAGGGCGTGGATGAACGGGGTGCTGTAGAACCCCGCGCCGAGCTCGACGATGGACCCCTGGGTGGACAGGCAGGCCGCGAACAGCAACGGCTGATGGGTTCCGAAGGCGTGCAGGCTCATGGCGCAGGCCCTTCGGCCTCAGCTCCGGTCCGCCGGAAGCTCAGGAGGCGTCGCGCCGGGCGCGGCCCCGACCATCAGCTCCAGCCGGCCGATGTGCACGCCGCAGGCGGCGTCGGTGACGCTCTTGAAGCGCAGGATGAGCCGGTCCCCGGGCAAGGGCGCGAAGCCGTCGACGGAAAACAGCCAGTCCAGATTGATCACCCAGCTCTGCCGGCTCAGCGGGCCGCGGTGCACCGAGTACCACGAGAACGGGCCGGACTCGTCGCCCGGATGGCGGCGCAGAAGCTGCACCTCGAGCGGGGTGGCGGCGTCGGAGGCCGCGTCGATCACCAGATAGGCGCCTGGTTCGCCCGGGGCGGTGAGCTCCGGCGCCACGGCCCAGGCCTCGCCGCCCGTCCAAAGATCCACGCCGGATGGTTTGCCGTCGTCGTCCGGCGTGGCGCCGGGGATCTGGCGGTCCGGATCGATCGGTGTCAGCTCCAGGTCCGCCATGGCGCCGGCGAGGCCCGTAGGCTGGCGCAGCATCAGGACGGCCGGCGGCGTCTCGGCCACGGGCAGCAGGTCGCGCAGCGCATGCAGATCCCACAGGCCGAGCGCCTTGCGGCCGTGCACCGGATGGGGGGCCTCGGCCGGCCGCTCGATCAGCAGCTCCGCGGGCGCCGGCAGGTTGAACGGGGGCTTGGTCAGGTCGACGGGCCGCCAGCCGCCGACCGAGCCTATCTTGTTGTGCTCCAGGTCCGGGAAGGTGGTGGCCAGGAGCCAGCGGCTGCGGCTTGCGACGAATCGGCTCAGCGCCGCCACGGCGAGCTCGTCGCTCAGTTGCACCAGGCCGTCACGGCAGAGGATCATGTCCGCCCTGGGCAGCTGGTCGATCGTGAAATCGGCCAGCGCGAACTGGGCGCGGCCACCGTATCCGGCCTCCGACGCCTGCAACGCCTCGACGAGCTCGGGCACGACGTCATAGCC